>Ga0187806_1000151_pt1 | contig 15809 bp, 9 predicted proteins | sample NC_wetland_sal_i_7_FD_132470 | JGI IMG/M metagenome (GOLD analysis project Ga0187806, IMG submission 132470) | Wetland sediment microbial communities from Neuse River Estuary, North Carolina, USA - ASW_1 | ecosystem: Environmental > Aquatic > Freshwater > Wetlands > Sediment | place: USA: North... | reverse complement strand
GTCGAGAACCGAGACCGCGCTGCCGGTCTCCATGCCGGTCCGCACGTCTTTCACGTTCTGGTACGGATAGAGCACGTAGTTGCGGATCTGCGTGCCCCAGGCCCGGCCACCGTCGCCGCGCAGCGCGGCCATCTCCTCGGCCTCCTCCTGCCGTCGCCGCTCGAGCAGCTTGGCCTGCAACACGGCCATCGCCGAGGCCCTGTTCTGGATCTGGCTCCGCTCGTTCTGGCAGGAGACCACGATCCCCGTCGGCAAGTGGGTGATGCGCACCGCCGAGTCGGTGGTGTTGACGCCCTGACCGCCTGGTCCGGAGGAACGGAACACGTCCACCCGGATCTCATCCTCGGGGATCTCGACGTGGTCGGTCTGCTCAACCACGGGCATCACGTCCACCCCGGCGAACGAGGTCTGCCTGCGGCCCTGGTTGTCGTACTTGGAGATGCGGACCATGCGGTGCGTGCCCTGCTCGCCGCGCAGGGTGCCGTACGCGTACGGCGCCTTCACCCCGAACGTGGTCGACTTGATGCCCGCCTCGCCGTAAGACACGTCGTAGACCTCGGCCGGGTACTTGTGCCGTTCCGCCCAGCGCAGGTACATGCGCTGCAGGTTCCCGGCGAAGTCCTCCGCGTCCGCGCCGCCGGCCTGCGAGTTGATCGTGATGAGCGCCTCGCGGTTGTCGTACTCACCGTTCAGCAAGGTGCGGACCTCGAGCTGGTCGATCTCCTTGCGGAGCTCGGCTAGGTCGCCGGCCGCCTCGTCTCTGGCGGACTGGTCGTGCTCGTCGTCGGCAAGCTCGAACAGTACGCGAGTGTCGTCGAGACGCTGGCGCAGATTCTCGAGCCGCGACAGTTCGCCTTCCAGGTAAGAAAGGCGCCTGGTGACCTGCTGCGCGCGTGCCTGATCCTCCCACAATCCCGGGTCCGCGGCCTGCTCACGCAGGTCGGCGGCCTCGGTGCGCATTGCGTCCGGGTCCTGCACCGCCTCGATGGTGTCGAGCTTGGACGACAGTTCCGATATCTCATCGGTGGGATCGGTAGCTGCCATGCGGGAAAGCCTACGCGAGGAAAGACATGTCAGCGTATTCGTGAAAGGCGAGATGACACGCTAGCGCATACAAAGCCGGTATCCTCCCGATTCGTGGCATACGGAAAGTGCAGGGCGCGCACGCTGGCCTGGGCGGCGCTCGCCATCACCGCGGCGCTCGCCGCCGCGGGCTGCACCTCGTCAAGCACCGGCACAAGCACATCCGGCACCAGCGGCCCCGCGGTGACCGCCGCGCAGGCTCGCCAGGTGTTCGCCTCCTATGTCGCCGTCGCCGACCGCGCCGCGGTCAGCGGCCGCGCGTCGCTCGCGCTCTCCCGGGTCACGGGGGTGCAGAAACAGACGATCACCGCCCAGCTGAAGGCCGCCAAGACCGGCGCCGGGGGGCTTGCCCGGTACACCTATGGCACGCCGGCGTTCTACCTCACGCAGCCGGACGGGTACCCGCTCTGGTTCGTCGCCAGCGTGCAGCGCACGCTGGTCGGCCGGCCCGGCACTCCCGGCGGCGCGGCGGGCACCGCCGGAGTGCCGCTCGCCGCCAGCGGCCGGGTGCTGATGGTGTTCGCGCAGGGCAGCAAGAACGGCCCGTGGCTGGTCGCGAGCATCTCCCAGCTCCCGCCCGGCGCGTCCGTGCCGCCGCTGGCGACCGACAGCGCCGGGTACGTCGCCACGGTGCCGCTGACCAGCGGCGCACAGCTGGCGCAGCCCGGCATCGCGGGACCGCTGCAGGCCGCCGTGGTGGACGACGGGCCGGCCAGCCCCGCCGCGAAAATCGTGGCCGCCGGCCCGCTGACCACCGGCATGTACGCGGCGGCGCGCTCCCCCGCGACGGGTCTGACCGCGCCGCCCGGCGACGTCTACCAGTGGGTACTCGAAGGCGCCGGCTACCGCCGGTGGGTGCTGCAAACGGCCAACGGCGGGGCACTCGTCTTCTACGGGATGTACCTGGACAGCACCGTCGAGGTTCCGGCCCTGCTGAACAAGGGCTACCCGGTCAACCCGGGACCACCGATCACGGTCCCTGGCTACCTGTCCTTCCTGCTGACTCCCGGCCTGCCCGCGCCGCGGACCCGGCTTGAGTCCGAACAGGTGCTCTCCTTCGCCGCGGTCGACCCGCCAGCCGGCGCGGGCAAGATCCAGGTGATCGCGATCGGCGGCGGGCTGACCTACGCCGGCGCGTCCTGAGCCGGCGGCGGCGCCACCAGCGTCCTGATCACCCGGGTCGCCACCTCCAGGGTGGTGAACGTGAACCGCTCGCTCTCCCAGATCTCGCCGAGCGTCGCGGCCGCCCGCGAGACGACTCCGGCGTTCCGCGCCTCCCAGGCGGCGACCCTGTCGGCCGCCTGGCCGGCGCCGTCGGCGGCCAGCGCGTCCCTGGTCAGCGCCGCGTGCGCGCCGTAGAGGTCGTCGCGCAGCGCTGACCGCGCCATCGAGGACCAGCGGTCCTCGCGGGGCAGCGCGACGATCAGGTCCCGCAGCCGGCCGAGCTGGAGCCGGTCGGCGAGCGCGAAGTAGACCGCCGCGGTCTCCTCTACGCCGCGGGAGGTCATGGCGGCGCTCTGCACGATGTCGAACGCCGAATAGGACGGGACCATGGCCGCCACCTCGTCGGCCAGCGCGGCCGGAACGCCGCGGGCGGCGAACGACGCCCGGCGCTCCTCATAACCGGCCAGATCACGCCCGGAAAGCAGCTTTGGTATTCCGGAACGTACGGTGGCGACTCCCTCGCTCAGGAAGCTCACGGTCTCGGCGATGCCGAACGGCGGGCGCCTGTTCATCAGCAGCCACCGGCTAGCGCGCTCCATGAGCTTGCGCGCCTCCAGCACCAGCGCGATCCTCGCGTCCACGTCGACCTGGCCGGCCAGCTCCTCGACCTGCCGCCAGAACGCGGGCATGCCGAACACCTCCCTGGCCACCAGCCAGGCGCGGGTGATGTCCGGCACCGGCAAGCCGCTCTCCTCCTCCATCCGGAACAGGAACGTGCTGCCGCCGGTGTCCACCATCTCGTTGACCACCGAGGTCGTGATGATCTCCCGGCGCAGCCGGTGCGCGCTCATCCGGTCGGCGAACCTGGCGCGCAACGGCGCGGGGAAGTAACCGGCGAGCACGGTGCGCAGGTACGGATCGTCGGGCAGGCTGGAGGCGAGCACCCGCTGCCCGGCCGCGATCTTGGTGTCCGCGAGCAGCAGGGCCAGTTCGGGGGTGGTCAGGCCGGCGCCCGCGGACCGCCTGGCGGCGATCTCCTGGTCCGTCGGCAGCACATCGCCTTCCAGTGACAGCTGCTTTTCCCTGGCGAGCTTGCGCAGGTAACGGGCGTGCACGTGCAGCAGCCGCGGCGCCTGGTAGCGGGCCGCGGCGAGCGCCATGTTCTGCCCGTCGTTGTGCCGCAGCACGTGCGCGGCGACCTCGTCGGTCATCTCGTGCAGCAGCCGGTTCCGCTCGTCCGGGCTGAGCGCGCCGGCCAGCAAGATCTTGATGTTGACCTCGTGGTCGGAGGTGTCCACGCCCGCCGAGTTGTCGATGAAGTCAGTGTTGACGAGGCCGCCGCCGAGCGCGTACTCGATCCGGGCCGCCTGGGTCAGCCCGAGGTTGCCGCCCTCAGCGACGACCCGCGCGCGCAGCGCGGTGGCGTCGACCCGCACCGCGTCGTTCGACCGGTCGCCCGCATCCGCGTGCGTCTCCTGGCTGGCCTTGACATAGGTGCCGATGCCGCCGTTCCACAGCAGGTCGACCGGGGCCTTGAGGATCGCGGAGATCAGTTCGTCGGGCGACAGCACCGCGATCTCGTCGTCGAGGCCGAGCGCGGCGCGTGCCTGCGGGGACACCCGGATCGCCTTGACGTCGCGCGCCCAGACTCCGCCGCCGGGCGAGATCAGCGCCGTGTCGTAGTCCGCCCAGGAAGACCGGGGCAGGCCGAACAGCCGCTGGCGCTCGGCGAAGCTGGCCGCCGGGTCGGGGTCCGGATCGAGGAACACGTGCCGGTGGTCGAAGGCCGCGATCAGCTTGATGTGCCGGGACAGCAGCATGCCGTTGCCGAACACGTCGCCGGACATGTCCCCGATGCCCGCCACGGTGAAGTCGTCGGTGTCCGGGTTCAGCTTCAGCGCCGCGAAGTGCCAGCGCACGGACTCCCAGGCGCCGCGGGCGGTGATGCCCATCTTCTTGTGGTCGTAGCCCTCCGAGCCGCCGGAGGCGAACGCGTCACCGAGCCAGAACCCGTGCTGGCCCGCGATCTCGTTGGCGACGTCGGAGAACGTCGCGGTGCCCTTGTCCGCGGCCACGACCAGGTAGGGGTCGTCGCCGTCGAGGCGGACCACCCCGGGCGGCGGCACCACCCGGTCGCCTGCGATGTTGTCGGTGATGTCGAGCATCGCGCTGATGAACATCCGGTAGCAGGCAAGCACCTCGGCCGCGTACGCCTCACGGTTCGCGGGATCTGGCAGCCGCTTGCAGACGAAGCCGCCCTTGGCGCCAGACGGCACGATGACCGAGTTCTTCACCTCCTGTGCCTTGACCAGGCCGAGCACCTCGGTGCGGAAGTCCTCGGGCCGCTCCGACCAGCGCAGCCCGCCGCGCGCGACCCGGCCGAACCGCAGGTGCACCGCCTCGAACCGCGGCGAGTACACGAAGATCTCGAACTTCGGCTGCGGCGCCGGCACCCCGGGCACCCCTTCGGGCGCGAGCTTGAGCACGAGGTAGGGCGCCGTTTCCGGCTGGAAGTAGTTGGTGCGCAGGGTGGCCTCGATGAGGGCCAGGTAGGAGCGGAGAATCCGGTCGTGGTCCAGGCTGACCACCTCGTCCAGGGCGCCGCGCAGTTCCTCGGCGATCGCGTCGCAGCGCTCGGCCGCGCCCGGCTGCCGCGCCGGGTCCAGCCGGGACTCGAAGAGCCGGACGAGCAGCCGGGTGATCGCCGGGTTGGAGCGCAGCACCCGCTGCAGGTAGTCCTGGCTGAACCGGGCGCCGACCTGGCGCAGGTACCGCGCGTACGCGCGCAGCAGCACGATCTCCCGCCAGGTCAGCCCCGCGTCGAGCACCAGCCCGTTGAACGCGTCGTCCTCGGTCTGCTCCCGCCACAGCGCGGTCAGCGCCGCCTCGAAGTTGGCGCGCACAGCGTCGGTATCCGCGGCCGCGAGCGGCGCGCGCCCGCGGCGCAACCCGAAGTCATAGATCCAGAACGGGCCCGTGCTTCCGCACAGCTCGTAGGGATGCTCGTCGACGACTTCCAGGCCCATGTGCTGGAGCTGCGGCAGCACGTCCGACAACGTGACCGGAGACATGCGGAAGACACGGAGTCGTGAGCTTCCGTTCGGAGTGCTGGACAGGCGCAGCCCGAACGGCAGGGAAAGCTCTTGCAGCCGCTGCACCGTCACGAAGTCCTCGACCGCCTCGGCCGGCGAGGTGTCCACCTTGTACGGCTCGGGGATGGCCACGGAGCAGGCGTTCACGACGGTGGTGGCGCGCTCGACGCCGAGCAGGCGCTCAGCCTCCGCGGTGAGGTCCTCCTCCCACGAGCGGACCGCGGCCGCGATCTCGGCCTGGAGCGCCAGCGGGTCGGGGTTCGGCAGCGGGTGGCCGGGCTCGCCCTGCACCACCACGTGCAGCCGGGCGAGCGCGGAGTTGCTGACCATCGCGCTGTACTCCACGGCGACGCCGTGCAGCGCCCGCCGCAAGATCTCCTGCACGCGCAGCCTGACCTGCGTCGTGTACCTGTCCCGTGGCAGGTACACCAGGCAGGACATGTATCGGCCGTAGGCGTCGGGCCGGAGGAACAGCCGGACCTGCTTGCGCTGCCCGAGGCGCAGCACGGCCAGCGCGATCGGGATCAGCTGCGCCACGCTGATCTCGAACAGCTCCTCGCGCGGGTAGCCCTCGAGAATCTCGATGAGGTCCTTTCCGTCGTGGCTGTCGGCGGGCAGCCCGGCGGCCTCGAGCACCATGTCGAGCTTGCGGCGGAGCACCGGGATGCGGGTGATCGAGTCGGTGTAGGCGGCCTGCGTGTACAGGCCGAGGAACCGGTGCTCACCGCGGGGCTGGCCGTCGGGGCCGAACGTGCGGACCGCCACGTAGTCCAGGTAGCTGGGCCGGTACACGGTGGACTTCGTGCTCGACTTCGCCTGGACGAGGAGCCGCGGCTGGCGCGCGTCTTCGCCGGCTTCGCCGGTGCTCGGCGGGGTGACGGCGAACGAGTTGGCGCCGTCGTGCCTGAGGATGCCAAGGCCGGTACCGGGAACCTGACGGGGTTCCCACTGCCCGCCGGTGCCGGCCAGCTCGTACTTCCGGTAGCCGAGGAACAGGAAGCGCCCAGCCGACAGCCAGGCGAGCAGTTCGCCGACCTCCGCCTCCTCGGGGCCGCCGTTGTCGGTGAGCGCGGTGACAAGGTCGCGGGCGGCGGACCGCATCCGCCGCTGGTCCTCCATCGCGATCCGCAGGTCATCGAGCACCCGGCGCAGGTCCGCGGCGAGCTGCTCCGGCTTTTCCCTGTCGGTGACTTCGACGTGGATCCAGGACTCTTGCGTCGTGCCGGCGGGCGGCTCGGTGCCGACGTTGGCCAGCACGGTCCCGTGCGCTACCCCAGTCACGTCCCTGCGCACGCTGAGCAGCGGGTGCACGATCAGCCTGATGTCGGCGGAATGGCGGTTGAGCTCCATCGTCACCGAGTCGACTAGGTAGGGCATATCGTCGGTGACGATGTCGATGACCGTCGCCGCGCCGGTGAGCGACGCCCTGCCCGAGTCACGGACCTCGACGGCCGCGCGGCCCTGCGGGCGGCTGACGCCGAGCGCCGCGTGCCAGGCCGCCACCGCCGCCACCCGCGTCGGCCCGGCCGTGGTGAGGTCCTCCGTCGCCGCCAGCCGGTAGTAGGCCTCGAGGAAGGCGGGCAGGTCGCCCACGGCCTGGCCCACCGTGGGGTCGCCCGGCGGCGTGACCTCATGGTCTCCCGCTGCCCACCGCGCCGCCGCGGTGGCGAGCAGCGCCTCCCTGGCCTCGTCCGTGTGCTCCGGCACCTGTTCCACTCCTTTGTGGTTACACGGGCATGCGGCAGCCCAAGGTCTTCCCTACAGCCTAGGACCCGGCGCGTACGCACCGAGCACTTCGGGGTTAGCGAGCGCGTTGGGATCGGCGGCTTGTTCTACGGGTGTGCCGAGCAAGATCTTGCGCACCGGGATCTCCAGCTTCTTGCCCGAGAGGGTCCGCGGCACGCCCGGTACCGTGACGATCTCGTCGGGGACGTGCCGGGGTGACAACTGCTGCCTGAGCGCGGCCTTGACCCGCTTGGTGAGGTCCTCGTCGAGCTCGTGGCCCGGTGCTGGCTGGATGAAGAGCACCAGCCTGCCTTCAGCGCCGAGGCGGCCGGTGTCCACCACCAGGCTGTCGGCGATCTCGGGGAACGACTCGACCACCCGGTAGAACTCGCTGGTGCCCATCCGCACGCCGCCCCGGTTCAGCGTCGCGTCGGACCGGCCGTAGATCACAAGACTGCCGTCGGGCAGGATCTCGATCCAGTCGCCGTGCCGCCACACGCCAGGGAACTCGGCGAAGTAGCTGTCGGCGTATTTCTTGCCGTCCGGGTCGTTCCAGAACATCACCGGCATCGACGGCATCGGCTCGGTGAGCACCAGCTCGCCGACCTGGCCGATGACTGGGTGGCCCTTGTCGTCGAAGGCTTCCACGCTGGCGCCGAGGCTGCGGCCGGAGATCACTCCGCTCCGGACCGGCAGCAGCGGGCAGTGCCCGACGAAGCCGGTGCACAGGTCGGTGCCGCCGGACATGGAGCCGAGCTGGACGGCGTCCTTGACTTTGTCGTAGACCCAGGTGAAAGCCTCGGGGGGCAGCGGCGAGCCGGTCGAGCCGATGCCCCTGAGCGCGCTGAGGTCGTATCGCCGGCCCGGTTCGAGGCCCGCCTTCTGGCAGGCCGTCAGGTACGGCGCGCCGACGCCGAGGTAGTCGAGCTTTTCCTCAGCGGCGAGCTGCCACAGCCTTGCGGTGTGCGGGAACGTCGCGCTGCCGTCGTAGAGCACGATCGTCGTACCCGCGAGCAGCCCGCCGGCCAGGAAGTTCCACATCATCCAGCCGGTCGTGGTGTACCAGGTGAACCGGTCGCCCGGCCGCAGGTCCAGGTGGAACGCCAGCGCCTTCAGGTGCTCGAGCACGATGCCGCCGTGACCGTGCACGATCGGCTTCGGCAGCCCGGTCGTGCCGCTCGAGTAGACGACCCAGAGCGGATGCTCGAACGGCACCTCCTCGAACTCGGGCGCGTCGCCTGGCCGGCTGGTGTCAAGGTCAGACCAGGCGAGGCGGCGGACGCCCGCGGGCAGGCCGGGCTGGTCTGGCCGGTCTGGCGGGCTGGTCGCGGCCGTGCCGAGCAGGTCCACCATCACCACGGCCTTGAGCGTGGGCAGTTGCTTCGCGATCTCGGCCACCGTGGCGGTCCGCTCGTACTCCTTGCCGTTGTAGACGTAGCCGTCCACGGCGAGCAGCACCGCGGGCTCGATCTGCGCGAACCGGTCCACCACGCTGCGGGTGCCGAAGTCTGGCGAGCACGAAGACCAGATCGCGCCGATGCTCGCGGCGGCGAGCAGCCCGATCACCGCTTCGGGGATGTTCGGCAGCAGCGCCACGACGCGGTCGCCTTTTGTTACCCCGGTCGCGCGCAGGCCGCGCGCCACCCGGTTCACCTCCGCGGCGAGTTCGGCGTAGGTGAGGGAGGCGGCACGGCCGCGTTCGGAATCGGCGATGATGGCCGGCCGGTCCGGGTCGGTCCAGGCGGTCCTCAGGGCGTTGCGCGCGTAGTTGAGCGTCGCCCCGGGAAACCAGTGCACGCTGGGCATCGTGGTCCCGGTCAGGGCGGGACCGTCGTCCGGCCGCGTGCCGAGGACGTCGAAGTAGTCCCAGACCGAGGTCCAGAACTCACCGGGGTGCTGCACCGACCACTCCCACAGCCGCTGGTACGCCGCTGCTGGCGTGTCAGAGACTGGGTCCGTTTCTGCGGCCCGGACGCCCCGGTCGGCCAGCCACCGCATGTACCGGCTTATCCGGGCGTTCTTGATCGTCTTCGCGTCCGGCTCCCAGAGCGTCGCCCCATACCCCTGCCCGCCAGCCATCCCGCTCGCCTCATCGCCTGCCATGAATCCAGCATCCTGCCACCCGCCCAGCCCACGCAACATGGCCCAGACCACGTTCCCGCACCGAACCCGCCCATCCCGGGCACGCCTCGCCCCCGGCGTGGCCCTCGCCCCGGGGCCTTCTCCTCGCCGGTCACACCGCTCACTTCCGCCCCTGCCATGGACCCATATGGAGGGTGGCTGCGATACCTAGTTTCACTTTGTACGCGTTATGACCACTTGTGACCGGTCACGCGCCCTGGAAAGTGGTCGGCTGGGGTACAAAGTGAGCGACAGGGGCTGGTGTGGCCAGTGGTAAAGCGCCGAAGGGCCGCTGGCGCGTTACAGGTTGGTGGTGATGTAGGTGGTGAGCAGGGAGGGGTCGGTGAGGTCGGGGAGGACCGCGTCCGCGCCGGCCTCGCGGAGTTCGGCGCTGCTCGCGCGGCCGCTGGCCACCGCCAGCGACCTGGCGCCGCCGATCTTGGCCGCTTCCACGTCGCGGGGCGAGTCCCCGATGTAGACGGTGGCCGACTCGGCGAACGTCACCTGGTACTTCTCCTCGGCCCGCTGGCGGGCGACCCGCAGCAGCGCCCCCTTCGGGTAGGGGTCGGACCCGGCGAAGCCCCCGACGGTCAGGTCCACGTACCGGTCGAGGCCGAACGCGCGCAGCTTGAGTGTGGCGTTCGGCCTGCTGGAGCCGGTCAGCACCGACTGGACGACATCCGGCAGCAGGGCGACGGCCGCCATCGACTCGGCGGCGCCCGGCAGCGCCTGCCCCTCCGTGGTGAGCTGATCCCTGCGGGCGGCCAGCGAGGTCGCGAGTTCCGCGCCGAACGGGGCCAGTAGCTGCTCGGATTCGGCCCCGTTCCGCAGGTTCACCCCGTTGAGGGCCAGCGCGTCGAAGAAGATCTCCGGCTCGGCGCGCCCGGCCATCTGCGGCAACTGCACCAGCGGACGGCCGGTGATCTTGGCGAACGCCTCGGCGTACGCGGCCCGGGTGACCTTCGCGACGTCAACCAGCGTCAGGTCGATGTTCCACAGCACCAGCCGGTGAATGGCCCGCCTCCGCAGTTGTCTCCCGGGGGGACGACCCCCGGACTTCCGGCATGGGGGGCTCCGCGCCCCCAAATCCCCCGCGCCCCCCGGCTGCGCGCCCGATCTTTCGATCGTATCGGGCGCGCGGGTTCAGCCCATGTGGGGATAACGGTAGTCCGTCGGCGGCACGAACGTCTCCTTGATCGCGCGGGTGGAGACCCAGCGGATGAGGTTGAACACCGAGCCCGCCTTGTCGTCGGTGCCGCTCGCCCTGGCGCCCCCGAACGGCTGCTGGCCGACGACCGCGCCGGTCGGCTTGTCGTTGATGTAGAAGTTGCCGGCCGAGTACCGCAGCCGGTCGGTGGCCTCGGCGATCGCCGTGCGGTCCGTGGCCAGGATGGAGCCGGTCAGCGCGTACGGGGCGACATCGGCGGCCTGGCCGAGGATCGCGGAGTACTGGCTGTCCTCGTACACGTGCACCGCGAGGATCGGGCCGAAATACTCGGTCGTGAAGACCTCGTCGCCGGGGTCGTCGCATTCCAGGATCGTCGGCCGGACGAAATACCCCGCCGAGTCGTCGATCTCGCCGCCGGTCAGGAACCGCACCGACGGGCGGGACCTGGCCCGGTCGAACGCGCCGCGGTGCTTGTCCACCGCCCGGGAATCGATCACCGCGCCGCCGAACAGTGACAGGTCCTCCGACACGTCGCCGAACGACAGCGACGCGGCCGTGCCGGCCAGTTCGTCGCGCACCGCTTCCCACAGCGAGCGCGGAAGGTAGGCGCGCGAGGCGGCCGAGCACTTCTGGCCCTGGTACTCGAAGGCACCGCGGATCAGGGTGGTGACGATCGAAGCCCGCTCGGCCGACGGGTGGACGATCACGAAGTCCTTGCCGCCTGTCTCCCCGACGAGCCGCGGGTAGTCCCTGAAGGCGCCGATGTGCTCCCCCACGGTGCGCCACAGGTGCTGGAAGGTCGCGGTCGAGCCGGTGAAGTGGATCCCGGCCAGGTCCGGGTGCGAGAGCGCCGCCCGCGATACCGCCTGGCCGTCCCCGGTCACCATGTTGATCACGCCAGGCGGCAGGCCGGCCGCCTCGAGCAGCCGCATGATGTAGTGCGCCGCCAGCTGCTGGGTGGGCGACGGCTTCCATACCACGACGTTGCCGAGCAGCGCGGGCGCGGTCGGCAGGTTCCCGGCGATGGACGTGAAGTTGAACGGTGTGATCGCCAGCACAAAGCCCTCGAGCGGGCGGTACTCCATCCGGTTCCAGGTCCCCGCGGGAGATTCCGGCTGCTCGGACAGCAGCTGGCGGGCGAACGCCACGTTGTACCGCCAGAAGTCGATCAGCTCGCACGCCGCGTCGATCTCCGCCTGGAACACCGACTTGGACTGGCCGAGGATCGTCGCGGCGTTCAGCGTGGCGCGCCACGGGCCCGCCAGCAGGTCCGCCGCCCGCAAGAAGACGGCGGCGCGGTCGGCGAACGACAGCGCCCGCCAGCTCCTGGCGGCGGCGCCGGCCGCGGCGATCGCCGCGAGCACGTCCTCGTCCGTCGCGTTGCCGAACTCGCCGAGGACGCGCCGGTAGTTGTGCGGCTGAACGACGGGCACGCGCTCGCCCGATCCCATTACAGGGCGGCCGCCGATTGTCATGGTGAGCTCGGCCTGCTGCCCGGCGAGGTCCTTGATCTTCGCTTCGAGGGCGGCGCGGTCCGCGCTGCCCGGCTGGTACTGCCGCACCGGCTCGTTGTACGGCGGGGGAACCCTTGTCACGGCATCCATGACTCAGACGTTACCTCCGCCGGGAGAGTCATCTAGCTAAGGGAGTTGGTCCCGTACGTTCGGGGAAATCTGGAAGTTCTTGTACCGCGTACCAAGCCAGCTCGTGTCCGTCGGCGGAGTCCACGGTGAAGGCGGCGTCCTCGTCCCCGGCGTCGGCGGCGCTGATCGCGGCCGCTGCCGCGGCCACGTCAGGTTCGGCGTCGGCGGCGTCGATGTGGCCGGATGCCAGGTCCGTGAGCGGCACCGCGGCGCCGAGCGTCACCGTGGCGGGCTCGTCGTCGTACGCGGTCCAGCTGACCTCGCCGTCCGGGACGTCCGCCGCGAGGACCACGCGGCGCCGGGGCGCACGCGGATCATCCGCAAGCAGCCGCAGCGACTGCCTGGCGGCGGCGAGCAACGCGACGTATTCGAGTTCCTCGTTGTCGCCGCTCGCGTATGCCTCGCGCAGCGCCGGAGTGACCGCGAACGCGCGCGCCGGCGCCGGCCCGGTCTCACCCTTCGCGAGGATGTCCGCGAGCGCCGGCAGCGTCGAGGGGAGGTAAACCCGCATGGCGCCTCATGGTAGCGACTCGCCGCGCCGGCCGTGGGTCCCCGACGGCGGCCACCACCGTGGCCAGCGCCTCCTCAACGGGCACGTGCTCCCACAGCCGGACCACCGTCCAGCCCGCCTGGATCAGCGCGGCGTCGGTTGCCCGGTCCCGCTCGACGTTCCCGGCCAGCTTCGGCGACCAGTACCACTCGTTGTTCTTCGGCTTGGACCCATGCTCGGGACATGCGTGCCAGAAGCAGCCGTCGATGAACACCGCCACGTTGCGCCCGGTGAACGCGATGTCCGGCCGCACCCTCCTTGCGGGCAGGTCGAGGCGGAAGTCCTTACGGTAGCGGTACCCCCGTGCGTGAAGCGCGCTGCGCAGTGCCAGCTCAGGCTTCGTGTCCCTGCGGCGATTCGCCTTCATATTCGCCGAACGGCCCGGGCTGACTGGCAGGGGATACGGCTTCTCCGCCACGCGGCAAAGCCTAGCGATTTGCAAACAGCTCCGTCAGCCGCTGTTGGGTAAGGGCGGGGACGGTGTGATGCACGCCGGTCATTCCGCAGCCGACGGCGGCCCTGACGTTGGCCTCGAGGTCATCGACGAACACGCAGTTCTCCGGCTCCAGGCTAAGCAGCTCGGCGACATGGCGGAAGATGCGCGGCTCGGGCTTGCGCATGCCGACCTCCCCGGAGATCACCACGGCGTCGAACAGGTCCGGGAAGTCATCCCGCGGGTAGCCGGCGGGCCCCCACGAGTTGGACAGCAGCGCGGTGCGCACGTCCTTGCCGCGCAACTCGCGGATCAGCTGGTACATGGCGGGCACCGGCTGCCCGGCGGAGAGCATCCGGGTAAGCAGCCCGTCCGCCAGCACCGGGCCGCCGTCGGTCCTGACGAGGAGCCCGGCGAGCAGCCGCTCGAACTCCGCGACGGTGCACTCGCCGCGTTCCAGGGCATGCACCGGGTTGACGCTGCCGTTTCCGTCGGAGGCGTACGCGTCGGTCAGCCACGGCCCGACGACCGCGAGGTAACGCTCCCAGTCGATCTGGTCCGCGGCGATCCACGTCCGGACCGTGTCGGTGATCGGCTGGGTTAGCACCCCGCCCCAGTCGATGATCACGGCACGTAGTTGCGTCACGCACCCGATCATAGGGCGGCTTCCCGGGTGCATCGGCGGCTGCGCCGCCCGGCCGGGACGCCTCGAATGTCGGCGGGTGCGTGTACAACTGGTAGCAATTAGTTGCCATCCCCCGCTCGCAGCTTCCGGGGGATACCCATGCCCGCACCGCACGCCTTGCACCTGTCCGAGATCCGCCTGCTCTCGTTGCCGGAAGTCGGACCGCCATTCGACGATGACCCCGCGGTCAAGGCCATCGCCGACACGTCAGCCCCAAACCCTGACGCCACGCGCACTCGCGGGGCACTGCCCGCTCCGGATCCGAGCATCAGGAGTGGCACGGGAGGCGGGGCAGACGGCGACTGGGCACGGCAGTTCGCCAGGCTGCTCACCGAAGCGCTGTCGGGCGCGCGGCCGGTACACCAGATCCTGCCATGGACATCCCACCGTGCCCGGGTTCGACTGCCCGCGCTCATGCCGCTGTTCGGCGGGGGACAGCAGCCGCGGGTGCTGCGCGTGATCGCCACCAGGCCGGCGCATGACGTCATCGAGATGACCGTCGTGGTCGGGGTCGGTACCCGGACCCGCGCACTCGCCGTGCGGCTCGAACGAGCCCATCCCGTGAACCGGGCGGCACGGCTTGGCGAAGCCGCCACCCGGCTCAGCACAGCGGGCGCGGCACCGCCGCGGTGGCTGTGCACCGACATCGAGGCGGCCTGACGCCGCCGCGGCAGCGGTCAGGCGTTACGCGGGTCGCCGTGGCAGCGCTTGTATTTCCGGCCGGAGCCGCAGGGGCACAGGTCGTTCCGCCCGACGTTGGCGAACGGGTTGGCTGTGCCGTCGCGCCGGTGCTCGACGCCGCCCGTCTCTGACGGGGCTGAGTACTGCAGCTGCCGCGGGCGGCGCGGTTCGAGGCCAGGCGGCACCGGTCCCTGCGGCGCCGATCCCTGCGGCGCCGGTGCCTGTGGCGCCGGTCCTTGAGGCGCCGTGCCGCTGCGTGCCGCTGCCTGTCCGCGTCCGGCCGCCGTCGCGTGACCGCGCCCGTCGGCGGCGTGCCGGGCACCGCCGGCCTGGCGGCCCCCGCCGGCCGGCCGGGCACCCCCGTCTCCCTGGCGAGCGCCTCCGCCTGTCTGCCGGGCCCCGCCGCCCTGCGGGCGGGCACCGCCGTCTGTCCTGCTGTGCCGCCCGCCTTGCTGGCCGGCCTGACGGCCGCCACCCTGGGCCGCACCGCTTTGCCCGGCGACCGCCTGCCCGGCGGACGCGCCGAACCCCGCAGGCGGCTGAACGGGCTCTGGCGCCACAGGCGCCACTGGGGGCGCAGCGCCCGCCGACATCGCAGGCGCCCCCAGCGCCGCCACGCCGCTGGGCGTCTCCTCCGTGATCGGGTTCTCCTGGAACACGAACTGGCGGTTGAACAGGTTCCCGACCGACTCCTCCTTGATGCCATCCATCATCGAGTTGAACATGTCGAAGCCCTCCCGCTGGTACTCGACCAGCGGGTCGCGCTGCGCCATGGCACGCAGGTAGATGCCCTCGCGGAGGTAGTCCATCTCGTACAGGTGCTCGCGCCACTTGCGGTCCAGCACCGACAGCACCACGATCCGCTCGGCCTGGCGCATGTTCTCCGGCGTGTACTCCTCTTCGCGCCGGGTGTAGGCGGCCTGCGCGTCCTCCCGGACCATCTCCGTGATCAGGTCGGCGGTAAGCCCGGACTTGTCCCCGCCGGCCTCCTCGATCACCTGGTCGATGCGCAGCGAGATCGGGAAAAGCTCCTTGAACGCCCGCCACAGCTTCTCCAGGTCCCACTCCTCCGGGTACCCGTCGCTGGTCGCCCCCGCCACATACGACGCGACCACCTCGTCGATCATGGAGCGGATCTGCTCGTGCAGGTCGGCGCCCTCGAGCACGTTGCGCCGCTCGCCGTAGATGACCGTGCGCTGCCGGTTGAGCACGTCGTCGTACTTCAGGAGGTCCTTGCGGATCTCGAAGTTCTGCTGCTCGACCTGGGTCTGCGCGGACCTGATCGCGCGGGACACGACCTTGTTCTCCACCGGCACGTCGGCCGGGATGTTCAGCCGGTCCATGATCGCTCCGACCCGGTCGGAGTTGAACATCCGCATCAGGTCGTCTTGCAGCGACAGGTAGAACCGCGACAAGCCCGGGTCGCCCTGGCGGCCGGACCGGCCGCGGAGCTGGTTGTCGATG
>Ga0187806_1000150_pt1 | contig 15861 bp, 11 predicted proteins | sample NC_wetland_sal_i_7_FD_132470 | JGI IMG/M metagenome (GOLD analysis project Ga0187806, IMG submission 132470) | Wetland sediment microbial communities from Neuse River Estuary, North Carolina, USA - ASW_1 | ecosystem: Environmental > Aquatic > Freshwater > Wetlands > Sediment | place: USA: North... | reverse complement strand
CTGAAGTGCGAACGGGAGCGCATGCCAGATGATCTGCGGCATGCGCGCCAGCGCCAGGATCGGGGAGGTGTGGATGATCTTGCCGATCACCACGGCGATGATCGCGATCCAGAGCACCCATTTCAGCAGCCGGGATAGCCGGAACCTGGACCAGTCCGACATCCTGCGGTGCGTGACGCGCTCGAAGCCGCCGAACACCAGCCAGGTCCAGAACCTGTGGTAGGCCCGCCAGTGCTCGCTGATCAGGAAGTGGATCTGGCGGAGCACTTCCAGGCCCAGCAGGATGAACACCCAGTAGCCGGTCCGCACCTCGATCTTCACCGCGTCCGAGAACCCGAGGATCGGGTCGTTCGCCATGGCCGACCAGACCAGGAGGAACCAGACCAGGCCGAGGAGGATCAGGAACTTGATCCTGTCCCAGACCGGCAGCCGCTTGCGGGTCAGGTAGTCCTCGTCCCTCGGCCGCCCGCCGGGTGGCGGCAGACCTTCGGCGGCGCGGGCCTTCTTCATTACGGGCTCCCGATGGTAAACGACGTCATCACGTCGTTGATCTCAGCCTGGTCGTTGCTGTAGCAGGCCGTCGTGCAGTGGATCACGAGGAGGTAGACCTCGGTCTGGTCGGCGTTGGTGAGGGCGATCTCGTCGAACGTGTCGCTCGCTACGCCGGGGTCGGTGTAGTCAAAGGTTTCCCTCACCCCGTGCACGCCCTGGTGGCCGGGGGTGAGCACCTCGTCGCGAAGCTGCTGGAAGCCGGTGAGCGGGAACGTGCTCGGCACGGCCTGCCTCGCCGCAGAGGACACCGGCAGGCCGAAGAGGTCGCGCAGGGAGTCGTAGGAAAGCTGCTGGCTCCCCGTGGACGTCAACTGGCCGATCTCGGCGAACACGAACGGCCGGGCGGAGTCGAAGGAGAGGAAGTCGCCCGCGGTGGGGCTGGTGCCCGGTTCGTACGCGACCATCCAGGCGCTGGTCGAGGCGCCGGTCACGGTCTTGTATTCGCTCGCCAGGTCCGACGGGCTGATCTTGTGCCAGCCGTAGGGAACCTTGAAGTAGGTGTTCGCGTTGGAATTGGCGATGTACGTGTACTGGGGAGCGCCGCATCCGGTGATGGCGGCCCCGAGGAGAAGCGCACATCCCCCGACGAGGCCCTTTGCGACGCGGTGGGCCATGCTTGCCAAGAGGTGCGACCTCCACGTAAGGACTACGTAGTGCCAAGTATGACGTCTTCATCCGCAATGGTACAGGTCCCCCCCGAGGGGGAATGCAATTGAAGACCCTGGCTGGTAGCGGTGAGTTCTAGGACGTTTGCTCTGCGTATGGATTTCTCGGCTAGAGCGAGGGTAGCGCACACCTCCGGCCGGTGATCCCCGAGGTATCCCCGGCGGGGTCTTCGTCGGCCCGGGATACTAGCCCTCTCGGGCCCGAATAGTCGCAACGAGTACATCAGTTGTCGCTCTCCGTGTAGGTTAGGTCGCGCTCGGAGGTCACTCGGAACGACCAGGGGGGAACGGCATGGCCTCGGCTATCCCGAGTTCGCTTGACAGCGACCTGTCGGACCGCCGCGACCAGATTGCGAACGGCACGCCTGGCGGAGCCGGGACGGTTTCCGGAGCGGCATCCGCCCCGCCGCGGCGCACCGCGCGGTCCAGCCCGTCCGGCCGGCGGCAGTGGGGGGCCGACCGGCGCAAACGGGCGCTGCCGGTGGTTCCCCAGCCGGTCAGCGAACGCCGCATTGCCCTGGCGCGGCTGGCCATCATCGTCACGGTCATGGCGTGGCTCGGCTACGTGATCACGTGGTTGTTCCAGGACTTCTTCCACCCCGGCGACGAGACCGCGGTCGACCGGGCCGAAGCGGTGGTCTACCTGCTCATCGTTACCCTGCTGAGCGCCTCGGCCCTGGCCTACCTGCTGAGCCGGATCGGCTGCTTCTACCGGATCCGCACTCATCACCGGGCCAGCCGCGCCATCCTGGATCACTTCTACGACGCGACGACACCGACGCTGACCACGATCATCCCGTCCTACCAGGAAGACGCCCGCGTCATCCGCAACACCCTGCTCTCGGCGGCCTTGCAGGAGTACCCGGACAAGCGAGTGGTCCTGCTGATCGATGACCCGTACGCGCCGAAGACCGCCGCGGCGCATGAGCAGCTCGAGGCGGCGCGGGCCCTACCTCGCGAGATCGCGGAGTTGCTGGCCAGGCCAGCGGGCAGGTTCGCCCGCGCGCTTGACGAGTTCGAGGCCTCGCGACAGCGGGAGGAGCCGCTCGGGCTCGGCTCGGTGATCGTCCTGGCCGGCCTGTACGACGAGGCAGCCACGTGGCTGGAACAGCTGGCCGCGGATCAGGAGATCATCGACCACACGGACACCTTCTTCGCGAACGAGGTGATCCTCCGGCTGGCCGGATCGCTCCGGGCCATCGAGACGGCGCTGCTGGCCTCGAGCGACGAGGGCGTGGTCCTGGAGCAGCAGATGTTCCGGCGGCTGTACCGGCGGCTGGTCTGGACGTTCCGCGCCGACGTGTCGAGTTTCGAGCGCAAGCGTTACGTGTCGCTATCCCACGAGCCCAACAAGGCGATGAACCTCAACAGCTACATCGGGCTGATGGGCGGCTCCTACCGCGAGGTGCAGGCGGTGACCGGGATCGCGCTGGTCCGCTCCCAGCCCATGACCCAGCACCTGAACATCCCGGATCCCGACTACGTCGTCACGCTCGACGCGGACAGCGTGCTGCTGCCCGAATACTGCCTGCGGCTCGTGCACCTCCTCGAGCAGAACGAATACCGCGACATGGCGATCGCGCAGACTCCCTACAGCGCCTTCCCCGGCTCGGCCACCCGGCTGGAGCGGATCGCCGGAGCGACGACGGACCTGCAGCACATCGTCCACCAGGGCCTCACCTACTACGACGCCACGTTCTGGGTCGGCGCGAACGCGGTGATCCGCAAGCGGGCCCTCGACGACATCGTGGAGACGTCACACATCGGCGACTGGGAGATCCGGCATTACATCAAGGACCGCACCGTCATCGAGGACACCGAATCCACCATCGACCTCGGCACGCACGGCTGGCGGCTGTACAACTGCCCGGAGCGCATGAGCTACAGCGCCACACCGCCCGATTTCGGGTCGCTGTGCATCCAGCGGCGCCGCTGGGCCAATGGTGGCCTCCTGATCCTGCCTAAGCTGTTCCGCCAGTCCCGCGCCAGGCGGGCGCTGGGGCGGCGGACCCGCTTCGGGGAACTCTTCCTGCGCTGGAACTACATGGCCTCCATCTCCTGGAGTTCGGTGAGCCTGCTGGTCCTGCTTATCTTCCCGATCAGGGCCGCGCTGATCAGCCCGCTGCTGGCGGCGGTCGCGCTGCCTTACTTCATGGCCATGTCCAGCGACCTGCGCGCCTGCGGCTACAAGCGCCTCGACGTGCTGCGCGTCTACGGCCTGGCCCTGATCCTGCTGCCGGTCAACCTGTCCGGCACGGTGTCTTCGATAGTCCAGGGCCTCACCGCGTCGAAGGCGCCGTTCGCGCGCACTCCCAAGGTCCGCAACCGCACGGTTGTCCCGCCGTTCTTCGTCCTGGCGCCCTACCTGCTGGTCCTGCTGGCTGGCTTCTCGTGCTACCTCGCCTACCGGCAAGACCGGATCGGGGACATGGCCTACGCGGCGTTCAACGTCGTGGGGACCTGCTACGCCATCAAGGCCTTCATCGGCTTGCGCAATACCGTCGTGGACACGTGGATTCACGGCACCTCGCTGCTGTACAAGCCGCGCCGGCGCCGTCGGCGCGTGTCCCGGAAGGCCCGGGCCGTCCAGCAGGCCGCGCCGGCGACCGACTGGCGCTCCGTGCTTGAAGTGGGCTTCATCGAGCCCGCTCCGAAGCAGGTGCGGGGCCGTGCCCTGGAGCCTGCCGCGACGCCACCGGACGAGCCTCGGCGCCGGCTCTCGCTGCTGCGGGTCCTGGCCGCGCTTCTCGTCCTGGCCGGGACGGGCTACGGCGGATTCATCGGGGCTCAGGCCTGGCTCGCCAGGTACGCGGTCGTCCACCAGACCTGGTTCGCGCCGTACGTCGACGTGACGCTGCCCCCGACCTACCAGTTCCAGAGCTCGCTGGCGGACACGGCCCGGCAGACGGTCCTTGGGTACGTGGTCGCCGGCTCGGTCTCGCGCTGCGCGCCGAGTTGGGGCGGGGCCTACACGCTGGCCCAGGCGAACCAGTCGCTGGCCCTCGGCTCGCGCATCGAGCAACTGGAGCAGGACGGGGAGCAGGCCATCGTGTCGTTCGGCGGCCAGGCCCACACCAGCCTCGACGTGGCCTGCGGCAGCGTCCCGGCCCTGGCGGCGGCCTACCAGTCGGTGATCGACGCATACCAGCTCACCACCATCGACCTCGACATCGAGGGCGCGGCGCTGGACAGCTTCCCGGCCGAACTACGCCGTGCCGCGGCGATCGCCAGCCTGGAGCAGGCGGCCAGCGCGGAGCACCGCCAGCTCAGCGTCTGGTTGACCCTTCCGGTCGAACCGAACGGCCTGCAGGACAACGCCCTGTCCGTCGTCGCCTCGATGCTGCGCGACCGGGTCTCCATCACCGGCATCAACATCATGGCCATGGATTTCACCCAGCCCCCGGCCGCGGGGAGCAGCACCCTGCAATCGGTGATGGGTTTCGGCCAGCCCCCGGCCGCGGGGAGCGGCATGCTGCCATCGGTGCAGGACGCCCTGCAGGCGACCCACGCACAGCTGGCCGCCCTGTACCGCCGTTACGGCTTCCGGCTCAGCTCCACGCAGATCTGGCAGCGGCTCGGGGCCACGGTGATGATCGGCCAGAACGATGTCCGGGGCGAGAACTTCACCACAGCCGACGCCCGGGGCCTGGTCCGCTTCGCCGCCGCAAACCATCTCGGCCGGCTCTCCATGTCGACGCTCAACCGGGATCGCCAGTGCGGCTCCTCATTTCCCGAGAACGGGATGCTGTCCGACCAGTGCAGCGGTACCGCGCAGTCCAGCCTGGAGTTCTCCCAGATCTTCGGCCAGTTGCCGGGAGTCAGTCCGGTCACGACGTCGGCCGCCAACGTGCAGCCCGCCGCGGCCAACACCGATCCGGCGGACGCACCCTATCCGCAGTGGTCCGCCGCCGGCGCCTACCCGTCCGGCTACAAGATCGTGGAGAACGGCGAGATCTACCAGTCGAAGTGGTACAACTCGGGCGATGACCCGCAGGCACAGGTCCAGTACCCGTGGCAGACGCCCTGGGAGCTGATCGGCCCGGTGCCGCCCGGGGATCATGCGCCCGTTATCGTCAGGTTGTCCCGGGGTACGTACCCGGCCTGGACGAAATCGGTCGGGTACAAAGCGGGCGATAAGGTGCTTTACCTGGGGTTGCCGTACGAGGCCAAGTGGGATAACCAGGGGGTCTTCCCGCAGTCCGAGAACAGCGATCCGGCCGGATCGCCCTGGCAGCCGCTGTACAAGATCCCGGGCGAACCCGCGGCCTCGCCGATCGCCGTGCCGACACCGTAGCGGGCATCGCGCCCCGGCCGCGGATCGGGCCTCCTGATCGCCGACACTAGACCGGTGACCACTACGACCCCTGACCCGCTGCTGCCCAAGGTGCCGGCCGATCCTCGTGACCCGCTCGGGCTGGCGGCCGACGCCCCCCTGCTGGCCGCCTGGCTGAACTGGACGGGACTGGCCGCGGCCGGGCGGCTGAACCCGATGACGACCCCGGGCCACAAGCAACGCCAGGACCTGACCGGTGCCGTGATCGCAGGGGACGCGCCACTGTACGGCGGGCTGGACACGATCAAGCACGCCGATCGCCTGCTCGCCGAGGCGGAGGCCCGCGCGGCCGCGCTGTGGGGGGCCGACTGGTGCCGCTTCTCCGTGGCGGGGTCGACCCACGGCAACCAGTCGTTCTGCCTGGCCATCGGACAGCCCGGCCAGGAGGTGATCATCACCCGGACGCTGCACAGGTCGCTGCTGCTCGGCCTGGTCATGGCGGGCCTGCGGCCGGTATGGGTGCGGCCGGAGATCGACGCGTCCTCCGGGCTGCCCGGCGCGGTCGCGGTGCAGACCGTCCAGGACGCGCTGGCCGCGCACCCGGCGGCCTGCGGCGTGATCCTCGGTGACCCCTCCTACGTCGGTACCACCGGAGACCTGGCCGGTCACGCCCGGGTCGCGCACGAGGCCGGCGTGCCGCTGATCGTCGACGCGGCCTGGGCCGCGTACCTCGGCTTCCACCCGGACCTGCCCACGCACGCGATCGCGGCGGGCGCCGACGCGATGGTGACCAGCGCCCACAAGACCCTGCCCGCGTACACCCAGGGGGCGCTACTCCTGGCCAGGACCGAGCGCCTGGACGTCGCGCGGCTCAACCGCTCGTTCGAGGCCACCCACACCACGAGCCCGGCCGGCTCCATCACGGCCAGCATCGACGCGTCACGGGCGCTGCTGGCCAGGGACGGCCACCGCCTGTGCGCGCGGCTGCTGCGGGGCGTCGCCGCGGCGCGCGCGCGCCTGCGCGAGGTCCCGGGCGTGGACGTCCTCGACGGTCCCGGCGTGGACCCGGCCAAGCTCGTCGTGCTGCTGGCCGGGACCGGGGCCCACGGCGGCCTGGTCGAGGCCGACCTGATCGCCGCGGGCATGCCGGTGGAGATGGGGGAGAAGGATCTCGTCATCCCGATCGCCTCGATCGCCGACGACGAGGAGCGGGTCGCCGTATTCACCGAGGTGCTGATCACCGCGATCGAGCGGCATCGCGGCCAGCCGCGTCACCCGGTGGCCGCCGCCGCGTGGACGGTGGTGCCGCAGACGATCCTGTCGCCGCGCGAGGCGTTCTTCGCGCCCAACGAAACCGTCGCGGCGAACGCCGCCGTCGGCCGGGTCAGCGCCGAACTCGTCGCGCCCTACCCGCCCGGCGTGCCGGTCCTCGCCCCGGGTGAGCTCATCACGGCCGACGCGCTCGCGGCCCTGCGCGAGGTCGCGGCCGACGGCGGCCGGATCGCCTACGCGGCCGATCCCACCCTGGCTACCTTCCAGGTGGTCCGGGACGGTTCGTACTAGGGTGAAACGGATGGCGCTTCGCCCCGATGAGGAGACCCGATGCCAACCCGTACCGCACGCACCGCCTGGACCGGGACCCTGGAGCAGGGTAAGGGCCTGGTCGAGCTGACGAGTTCCAAGATCGGCACCTACGAGGTGTCGTTCCCCCGGCGGGCCGCCGAGGACGCAGGCGGGTACACCAGCCCCGAGGAACTCATCGCGGCGGCCCACTCCGCCTGCTACGCGATGGCGCTGTCGGGACTGATCGGGATGGCGGGCGGCACGCCGCAGGCCCTCGACGTGCAGGCCGACGTGTCGCTCGGGCCGGACCCGGCGGGGGGATTCCGCCTGACCGGCATCAAGCTCACGGTCCGCGGTGAGGTCGACGGCCTAGACGACGCTCAGTTCGCCAAGGTGGCCCAGGACGCCAAGGCCGGCTGCCCGGTCAGCAAGGCGCTCACCGGGGTAGACATCACCCTCGACGCCGCGCTGGAGCACTGACCGCCCACCTCAGGCGGCGCGCTCGCCCGCCCGGTCCAGGCGGCCGAGCGCGTCGGCCGAGGTACGGAACGAGGTCTCCAGCGCCGCCCGCCTGCGCCTCGGGTCCATCAGGTTGATCCCCATGACAGCCAGGTCCGCCGGACCCGGCGTCAGGACGGTCACGCGCATTCCCTGCGCGGATAGTGCCCTCGCCTGGCGGAGCAGGCCCTGGGTGATCACCTGCCGCAGGTGGCGTTCCATGCGCAGGTGGGGCTGGAACGGGTAATCGATCTCGGTACTGGCCATCGGCGCGAGGACGTACACCTCGTGCAGGTCCGCGCCGCGCAGGGCGCTCAGCGAGGTGACCGAGCGCACGCCGCCGTCGACGTAGCGCCGACCGCCGATGACCTGAGGCTCGTACCAGCCCGGAATGGAGCAGGAGGCCACCACGGCGTCGGCTAGCGAGGCCACCGGGGCGCCGGGCTGGCCGAAGAGCACCCGCTGCCCCGTGTCGTAGTCCATGGCAGCAATCCACGTATCGCCATCTACCCAGGGCGGCACCGGTTCGCCCGGGTGCGCACGGTGCTGATGGTGCTGGTGCAGGGTATCGACCAGCGATCGCAGCCCGACGTGTCGGCCCCGGCCGTGCGGAAGCCAGGCGCTCGCGCCGACCCACACAGGCACTCGGTGCGGTGTGAGCAAAGCCGCGAACGCCAGCGGGACGGAGCCGATCCGCAGGTGCGGCAGCGGCGGCAGTGGCCGGTCGTTGGTGGCGAGCGAGGCCGCCTCGCGCAGCGGTCCCGTCACCTCACCGCGCTGCCAGGCCACCATCTCATCCAGGGATGAGCCGCAGCGCAGGGCGGCGGCCAGCACGCTGCCCGCGCTCGTCCCGACGATGACGTCGACCTCGCCCAGGGCGCAGGGCAGCCGGTCCTGCAGGCACGCCAGCGCGCCCGTCATCCAGGCCGCGCCGAGCACGCCGCCCGCCCCGAGGACCAGCCCGGTCCGGGGGCGGGCACGATGCCTCTGCCGGTCCGGGCCGAATGCGACGGCAGCCACGACCACCTCCGCAACCCGATGACACCACTGAGGCAACTCTAGATGCTGCAAGCGCCTCGAGCACCTGCTCTGGTCATCCGGTCTCGGCCACGGCACGGCGGGTAGACAATGAAGTATGACTAGCCAACCCGGCTCTGGCCCGTCCGCCGGTACGACACCTCCGCGAGGCGGCAAGGGCCGCCCGGCTTACCGGGCGGCCGAGATCGACGTCGACGAAGCCAGGAAGGCGTTCTTCCTGATGGTCGGGTTCATCGCGCTGATCTGGGCCCTCCAGGTCGCGAACTGGACCGATCACTACCACCTCGACGCCAGCTACGGGATCCTGCCCCGCAGTCTCGGGCACCTGGCCGACATCTTCACCGCCCCGTTCCTGCACTTCAACTGGGAGCACATCGAGGGCAATTCGGGGCCGCTGTTCGTCTTCGGCCTGCTGGCCGCCTACCGCGGCGTCGTCAGGTTCCTCGGCGTGACGCTGCTCGTGGCGATCACGAGCGGCCTGGCGGTCTGGCTCTTCCAGGGCAACAACGAGCTGACGGTAGGCGCGAGCGGCCTCATCTTCGGGTACTTCGGCTACGTCCTGGCCCGCGGGCTCATCGACAGGAACCTCATCGACTCGCTCGCCGCCGTGGTCATGGCGCTGTCGTACGCCTACATCCTGACCGTGGCGATCCCGGGAACCCCCGGGGTGAGCTGGGTCGGCCACCTCGGCGGCCTGGTCGGCGGGCTAGCCTCCGGCTGGATCTTCCGCACCAGGCGGGGCCGGTCCAAGCCCGGCCACTCCAAGCAGCCAGGCGGGACCGGCAGCGGCTCTCCCGACACCGCGGTGGTGCCCGTCAGCCCAGGTCATCCCCGCGCTGACCTGTACAAGGAGCTGGGCGACCTGGGCCTGTAGGCGCCACCGCCGGAGCGCCGGAGTTTCAGCTGGCGTTCCTGTTCCTCGGCGCGCGCTTCGCGGTGCTGGTGGTGGTCTTCGGAGTGCCCGCAACCCGGCTCGCCGCCGTGCTCTTGGCGGCGCTCTTGGTCGGCGTGGTCTTGGTCGCCGCCGTCTTGGGGGCAGCGGTCTTGGGGGCAGCAGTCTCGGTCGCAGCAACGGTCTCGGTGGCGGCGACGGTCTCGGTGGCGGCGACGGTCTCGGTGGCGGCAGCCTGGGGCGCCTTCGCCGCGGCCGGCTCTTGCGGGGCAGGCTCGGCGTGGTCCTCCGGCTGGCTGGCGCCGTAGCCCGGCATCAGCGGCCTGGTCGCCTTCACCACGTCCTCGGCGAACTTGCGCTGGCTGGCCAGCATCCGCTCGGCCAGGTCATAGGCGCTCGCCACCGCGGCTTCCGCCTTGGGCAGCTGGCTCGCGAGCGGCGCGTAGAGGGACGGCACCTTGGGGAGCCTGTCCGCGAACGGCGCGTAGACGGACGACAGCCGCGGGGTCGCGGTCCTGACGGTTTCGACCCAGGTCCTGATCGCGTCGGCCATAATCTCCTGGCCCTTCCGCGCCGTGGCCAGAAGGTCCTCCTGCTTGAGGGTGCGTGACATTGTGCTCTCCTTCACAAGTTTCTCTGCAAACTATATCAAGCATGATTGAGATGTCAAGCGGGGATGCTTGACACATGCAGCACGAGGCCCGGTTGGCGGACCCGATGGCCCCGCGCCCGGCCGACGCAGCGGGTCCGGGCCGCCCGCGCTGGCTAGAGGTGGCGCAACTGTCGGCCGCCCGCGCTCGCGAGAGCAGGCGCAGGTCGCCGGCCGGGCGGGTGCACTAGAGCAGGCGCAACTGGCGGTCGCCGGTCGGGCGGGCCCGCTGCGGCGCAGCCAGGCTGAGCAGGTCCCGGCCGATCGCGGCGAGGAACGGCGACCGGCCCGCGGCCTGCTCGGAGCCGTGCCTGGTCCGGCGCGCCGCGCAGGTGAGCAGCAGCGTGCCGCGGGCCCTGGTCATCCCGACGAACAGCAGGCGCCGCTCTTCCGCGGCCTGCTCGCTCGTGACCGGCCCCGACCCGGGGAGCCTGAGCGGCAGCAGGCCACTCTCGCAGCCGGCCAGGAACACCACGTCGAATTCCAGGCCCTTGGCGGCGTGCAGGGTCAGCAGGGTGATCGCCTCGGCCCGCGGATCCAGCGCGTCGGTCTCCGCGCCCAGGCCGATCTCGGTCCGGAACCGCTCGGTGTCGGTGCCGCACCGCCGCGCGAGCGGCGCCAGCAACTCACCCGCCGCGCGGATGTCGATTACCGTCGCGTCACGCTCGCCCGTCATCGCGGCCAGCGCCCGCACGGCCGCCGTCAGCTGCGACAGGACATCCTGCCCGGCCGCCGGGCCTGCGAGCAGGCGCATCTCGCGCAGGATGTCCGGCACCCAGGCGCGGCGGGCGAGCAGGTCGTGCGACCGCTTCTGGTAGGGCAGCCCCGCCCGGGTCAGCGCCTGGCCGAGCGGCCCGGCTTGCGCATCGGTGCGGTACAGGACGGCGACATCGGACAGCCCGAGCTTGCCGTGCCCGTCCCCGTGCCCGTCGGCCCGCCCGCTGTCCAGCGAGTAGAAAGAGATGCCGCCGAGCAGCCCGTCGACCGCGGCTGCGATCCACGCCGCCTCGGCGTACTCATCGGCCGCCTCGTGGAAGCTGACCGCGTCGCGGGAGTCCGCTAGGTCGGGGCCACCACGGACCGCGACCGCCTTCCGCCCCGGGACCAGTGTCGTGGGCGCGATGGCCTGCATCGCGGCGGTCACGATCTCCGGACTCGACCGGTAGTTCCTGGTCAGCTCCACCGTGACCGCCGCCGGGAAGTCCGCCGTGAACGCGCCGAAGATCCCGACGTCGGCGCCCCGGAACCCGTAGATCGCCTGGTCCGGGTCCCCGATCGCGGTCAGGCCCGCGCCGTCGCCGACCAGGGAGCGGAGCAGGTCGTACTGCACCGCGTCGATGTCCTGGTACTCGTCCACGCTGACCCGCGGCCATCGGTCCCGCAGCCGGGCCGCGAGGTCCGGATGGTCGCCGAGCAGCCCGGCCGGCAGCTCGACCAGCCCGTCGAAGTCCACCAGGCCGCGCGCGGCCAGTTCCGTACGCAGCGCCAGCCGGCTGCCCTGGTCCGGGTCCGCGGCCAGCCTGCGCCCCTCGCGCTCGGACCCGGCCACCTCGGTCGCGACCCGGAGCCTGGCGGCCTCGTCCGCGACCCCGAACCCCGCCGGCAGCCCCGCCAGCGCAGCGTGCTCGCGCAGGATCCGCAGGCCCAGCCCGTGGAAGGTGGTCACCGTGATCTGGTCATCCTGGCCCGGGCACAGCGCGGCCAGGCGGTCCCGCATCTCCTGCGCCGCGCGCCTGGTGAACGTGATGGCCAGGACCTGACCGGCCGGCACGCCGAGCTCGGTGACCTGGTGGGCGATGCGGTGGGTCAGCGTCCGCGTCTTGCCGGTGCCCGGCCCCGCGATGATCAGCAGCGGGCTGGCGGCCGTGGCCGCGGCGCGCTGGTCAGGATCGAGCCCGTCGAGGACAGAGCCGGTCGCCGCCGCCGGCTCCTCCGCCGCGCCCGTCCGGCGGGAACCGGGCCGCTTCGGCATGCGGGCTCCCCTGGTCCGCTCGGCCGGGGCCGGCCGCGCTGCCTCGGCACCTGGCACCGCCAGGCCCTCCAGCGCGAACAGCGCCGTCCCGTCCAGCTCATCCGGCTGGAACAGCCTGATGGTGCCGTACTCCCCGTCGTAACCCGCGTCCCGGACGACCTCGCCCCGGCGCAGCCTGGCGATGCCCTCGGCGAGCAGCGAGCCGCCCGCCCGCCGGATGTCGTCGACCGGGACGTCCCGCAGGATGCTCAGCTCGGGCCCCAGCGCGCCGACCAGCCGGCCGACCTCGCCGGTGACCGTCTTGCTCCGCGGCCCGGTGGACCGGATCTCGCCGATGATCTCGGGCAGCTGGACCAGGCAGGTGTACCCCGCGGCCCCGGCTGGCCGGAATCCCGCCGGGCGGTCGGCCAGCTCCGCCACCCGGCTCAGGACGCCCACGGTCAGCGGCTTGCCGCAGGCCGGGCAGATGGCGTCCAGCGCGCGCGTCTGCTCCGGGTCGGCGCGGACCCCGCACTTGCGGTGCCCGTCCAGGTGGTACTTCCCCTCCTCGGGGAAGAACTCGAGCGTGCCGTCCAGGCCGCGCCCCGTCCGCAGGGCCTCCGCCATCGCGAAATAGTCCACGCTTGTCCCGAACACCGTTGCCTCGCGCCCCAGCATCGGCGGGGAGTGCGCGTCGGAGTTGCTGACCAGGCGGTACGCGTCGAGGGACGAGCAGGTCCAGTTCATCGCCGGATCCGACGACAGCCCCGTCTCCACCGCGAAGATGTGCCCGGCGAGGTCGGCGTAGCACTCCTGCACCGCGTCGAAGCCGGACTTAGAGCCGAGCACCGCGAACCAGGGCGTCCACACGTGCGCGGGCACCAGGAAGCAGCCGGGATCGGCCGACAGCGTGATTTCCAGCAGGTCGCGGGAATCCAGGCCCAGGATCGGCCGGCCGTCCGACGCCAGGTTGCCGATCTTGGCCAGCGCCGCGGTGATCCGGTCCGCGGCGTCGAAGCTCGGCGCGTAGATCAGGTGGTGCACCTTCCTGGTCCGGTCCGCCCGCCGGTAGATCGTGGAGATCTCGACGGACAGCATGAACCGGATCGTCCCGGCGCAGGAGGGCGGGGAATCGCGCCGGACCCGCCGCTCCAGTTCGGGCCGGATCCGGAACAGCCCGGGCTCGGCCGGGACCAGGGTCTCCTTCAGCTCCGCCGCCCACGCCGGGTGCGTGAAGTCCCCGGTGCCCAGCACCGTGAGCCCCTTGCGCAGGGCCGACCAGCTCAGATGCTCGAGGTCGCAGTCCTTGCTGCACGCGCGCGAGTACTTCGAATGCACGTGCAGATCGGCGATGAACACGTCGTCAGATCATGCCACGAGGTACTGACATCGGGAGGTAACACACCGCCGTTCGGGATAAAGATCTCTCTATACCGAACGACGGTGGTTGATGCCCCGAGGAGACCCGAGCGTGCCGATGGCCTACTCCGCCCTGTCCCACCTGGACTGCCCGCGCTGCGGGACCCGGCACGACGCCGACCGGATCCAGGGCACCTGCGCGTGCGGGTCGCCGCTGCTGGCCCGGTACGACCTGGCGCAGGTTGCCCGCCAGGTGTGCCCGGGCGACCTCGCGGGCCGGCCCGCGGACCTGTGGCGCTACCACGAGCTGCTGCCGGTCCGTGCGCGCCGTCACGTGGTGAGCCTCGGCGAGGGGATGACGCCGCTGCTGGCCCTGCCGACGATGGGCCGCGCGCTCGGGGTGCCGAACCTGCTGATGAAGGACGAGGGCCAGCTCCCGACCGGCACGTTCAAGGCGCGCGGGGCCGCGGTAGGCGTGTCCCGGGCCGCCGAGCTCGGCGTCACCGCGATCGCCATGCCGACCAACGGCAACGCCGGGGCCGCCTGGTCGGCGTACGCGGCGCGGGCCGGGCTGCGCAGCCTGATCGTCATGCCGGCCGGCGCGCCGGAGATCACCCGCGCCGCGTGCGTGGCGGCCGGGGCCGAGCTGTACCTGGTCGACGGCCTGATCGGGGACGCCGGCCGGCTCGTCGCGGAGGCCGTCGGGCGGCGCCCCGGGTACTTCAGCGTCACCACGCTCAGGGAGCCGTACCGGGTCGAGGGCAAGAAGACGATGGGCCTGGAGATCGCCGAGCAGCTCGGCTGGCGGATGCCCGGGGTGATCGTTTACCCGACGGGCGGGGGCGTGGGCCTGATCGGCATCTACAAGGCCCTGTGCGAGCTGCTCGAGCTGGGCTGGGTGTCGGGCCGCCTGCCGCGCCTCGTCGCGGTGCAGGCCGCGGGCTGCGCGCCGATCGTCCGCGCGTTCGAGGCGGGCGCCACCGAGAGCGAGCCGTGGGCGGGGGCGAGGACGGCGGCGTTCGGGCTGACGGTGCCCAAAGCGCTCGGCGACTTCCTCGTCCTTGACGCCCTGTACGCCACCAGCGGGACCGCCGTGGCCGTGACGGACGAGGCGCTGCTCGCCGATCAGCGCGAGGTGGCGAGCCTCGAGGGCACCTTCATCTGCCCGGAGGGTGCCGCCTGCTTCGCCGCGGTCCGTCAGCTCCGCGCTTCCGGCTGGCTGTCCGAGACGGACGAGGTGGTCGTGCTCAACACCGGCACGGGCCTGATCTACCCGGAAACCATCCCGGCCCGCGTGCCCGTGCTGTCCCCGTCCGGCTCGATCCCCGCCTGGCCCTGACCGCAGCCAGGGTAGCGGCCAGGGTGTTTCGCGGGTGCGATGGGACGCCTCCGGGTGTGAGCGTGGATGTCACAACGTGATCCCGCGTTTCTGCCCAAGGAGGTTCCTTCATGAATGCGACGGACGAACGACCTCAGCAACCAGGCGTCAGCCCGACGATCGTGCTGGTGCACGGCGCCTTCGCCGACGCGTCCAGCTGGAACGGCGTTATCGAGCGGCTGCAGCAGCAGGGCTAGCCGACGATGAACACCGCCCCCACGATGAGCAAGAAGGCGATACGAACATGAGCACGCCGTTCGACGCGCTGAAGCAGGTCGACGCGGGCCCGCTGAGCGTCGGCTACGCCGAAGACGGCCCGGCTGATGGGCGGGCCGTCTTGCTCTTGCACGGCTGGCCCTACGACATTCACAGCTTCGCCGAGGCCACCCCGTTGCTGGCCGCGGCGGGCTACCGGGTGATCGTCCCGTTCGTCCGAGGCTACGGGACCACCCGGTTCCTGTCGGACGACACGCCCCGCAACGGCCAGCAGGCGGCCCTGGCCACGGATGTCCTCGCGCTGATGGACGCGCTCGCCATCGAGCAGGCCATCCTGGCCGGCTTCGACTGGGGCGGGCGGTCCGCCGACATCGTCGCGGCGCTGTGGCCGGATCGGTGCAAGGCTCTGGTCTCCGTGAGCGGGTACCTCATCGGGAGCCAGGCCGCCACCGAGGCGCCGCTGCCGCCACGGGCCGAACTCGCCTGGTGGTATCAGTACTACTTCGCCACCGAGCGCGGCCGGGCAGGCTACGACAAGTACCGGCGCGATTTCAGCAAGCTCATCTGGCAGCTCGCCTCACCGAAGTGGGCTTTTGACGACGCGACGTTCGCGCGCAGCGCGGCCGCCTTCGACAACCCCGATCACGTCGCCATCGTGATCCACAATTACCGCTGGCGGCTCAGCCTGGCCGTGGGCGAGTCGCAGTACGATGACCTGGAGCGGCAGCTGGCCAGCTTCCCGGCCATCGCCGTGCCGGCCATCACCCTCGAGGGCGACGCCAACGGCGCGCCGCACTCGGACGCCAGCGTCTATGCCGGCAAGTTCT
>Ga0187806_1000148_pt1 | contig 16080 bp, 15 predicted proteins | sample NC_wetland_sal_i_7_FD_132470 | JGI IMG/M metagenome (GOLD analysis project Ga0187806, IMG submission 132470) | Wetland sediment microbial communities from Neuse River Estuary, North Carolina, USA - ASW_1 | ecosystem: Environmental > Aquatic > Freshwater > Wetlands > Sediment | place: USA: North... | reverse complement strand
GTTCCGTCCGGCCGCCGCGCCATCGTCGAGCAACTGAAAGGTTATGCCGACGGGACGGTCCACGACCTCAATTGTTCCTCGTCGCGGCCTGGCTCGCGCCGGTCCTTTAGGCGATGCGCGCGGCCGGCGGGGGCGGCCCGGCGGCGAGGGCGGACTGCTTGTCTATCTCGGCGAACAGGATGTCGCTCGCCGGGCACGCCAGCCCCGCCCGGCGCATGATCGCGCGCAGCTCGTCGGCGAGTTCCTTCATCTCGTCCGGCGCCGCCTTGGCGTGGCCCTGGGCGCCGATGACAGCCGCGTTCGTGTCCAGGAACAGGCGCCAGCCCAGCACGAGGACCGCCTCGGGAATCCAGGCGAGCGGCCGTGCCGCCGCCGGGACGACGGGCACTCCGGCCCGGCGCAGCGCCCGCAGCCCCTCGCGGTAGGACCGCACATACAGGCGGAGAGCGGCCGGGGTGTGTGCCAGCCGGCGCACATCTCCGCCGCACAAGTAGATCGCACCGGCGATCGGCACCACCCCCGCGGCGTGAGTCTTCAGCCACGCGTCCATGTCCGCCTCCAGCTTGACCCGCAGGCCCGCCCGGCGCAGCAGGCCGGCGATGGCTAGCGCTCGCGGCGTGCGCGCGCCGTCAAGCTCGCCCATCTTCATCGCGACCCAGCGCGAGTAGATGTAGCGCACGACGTATCCCTGCCGTTCGCCGCCGGCGATGACGAACCCGGTAAGGACGCGCGGCTCGCCGAGCGCGGCGACCAGGTCGGCTGTGCCGCCGGCGTTGTTACCGAGGAACAGCACGCTCGGGATGCGGCGGTTCGCGGCGAGCATTGCCAGCACCGGCGGGATCTGGCTACGCCGGACAATCACGATCGCCAGGTCATACTCGTCATCGGGGCCCAGCCGGTCAGTCAGCGGCACCCGCGTCACGGTGCGGCGCCCGCCGAGCGCGCTCTCCAGCACCACGCCATGCTCGCGCAGGTCCGCCAGGCGGCGGCCACGGGCGAGCAGGGTCACGTCTACCCCGCCTTCCCTGAGCCGGGCGGCGTAGAAGCTGCCGAGCACCCCCGCGCCGACGATCAATACCTTCATGTCGCCCAGGACCGTCATCGTTATCACCCCGGCTTTATCGCCTCTGCGCACGATCATGCCCGGACCAGGCCGGCGGCCTAGAGCCGCAAGTCCCGCCGTTCGCCGCCCACCAGCCGGTGTCCTACTCCGCGTCGGCCGTGCGGGCGCTCGTGCTCGGCGGGCCGGCCGCCACCTACGTCTGGGACTCGCTCGCCTGGTACGCCGTGATCATCATCGTGTTCGCGCCGCTCGGCGCGTGGCTGTACCGCCGCGCCGCCTGACGTCATGCAGACAGGGACGCAACCGCGAGTGCACGGCGCGCGCAGCGGGCAAGATCGGGAGCGTGGTGCTGCCGGTCCACGACCTGAACCCCCTGCGCCGTACGCCATGGGCTACCTACTTCCTGGTGGCCGCGAACGTCGTCGTGCTGCTGCTGACCCCCGGGTCACAGACCTCCATCACCGGCACGACGACCAGCCTGGCGCAGCTCTGCAGCCAGCAGGCGTTCTACGACCGGTACGCGGCGATCCCGCGCGAGCTGGTCACCGACCATCAGCTGCCGCAGGTCGCGACCGGCCAGCCGGGTCCGTCGCCGGACACCTGCTACGTGGCCCGGCCGTCGTACCAGAAGGCGCCGCCTCTGTCGGTGCTGTTCTCGATGTTCATCCACGCGGGCTGGCTGCACCTGCTGGGGAACATGCTGTTCCTGGTCGTGTTCGGCAACAACGTCGAAGACAGGTTCCGCAAGCTGCCCTACCTGGTCTTCTACTTGTTCTGCGGCTACGTGGCCGCCTACGGGTTCGCGTTCGCGTTCCGGACCTCGGTGGAGCCGCTCGTCGGGGCGTCCGGCGCGATCGCCGGCGTGCTCGGCGCCTACCTGGTCCTCTGGCCGCGGGCGAAGGTCTGGTCGCTGCTCCCATTCCTGTTCTTCATCCCGGTGCGCATTCCCGCGTGGCTGGTGCTCGGCTCGTGGTTCATCCTCCAGTGGCTGTACTCGGCGGGCTACGGCGTCTCCGGCGCGGGGAACGTGGCGTACGTCGCGCACATCTTCGGCTTCGTCGCCGGGGCGCTCGTCGGCCTGGTGGTGCGCGCGACCTCGCCGCCGCCCGTCTACCCGGTGCACCCCCGCTACGGCAACGCTAACCCTGGTGTCCCGCCGGGCAGGCAGGCAAGCTAATTCCATGATCGCGAAAGTTCCGCATCGTATAAGTGCACAAACTCTTCGTGATCATGGAACGCGAGCCACGCCGACATGCCCGCAGCCAGATAGCCGGGGCCAGATGTGCCCCTGATGCGAACGTGGCGCGGCGGCCGGTACTCTCCCTAGCTAGGCGGCCAGGCGAGCGGGGCCTTTGGAGTCCGCTAAGAGCGGGTCGATTGCGCACTTGACATGCTCAGGGGACGGCGCTCGCGCGCTTCGGGACCGGGATGCGGTCCAGGTCGGCGGCCAGCACGATCTCGCCGCTGAACGCGGCGGCGGCTTCGTCTCGCAGGCGCTGCGGCGGCCCGGTCTCGTAACGCTGGGAGAAGTGGGTCAGCACCAGCAGCCGGGCGCCCGCCGCCGCGGCGATCTGGCCCGCCTGCCCGGCCGTCAGGTGCCCGTAGTCGCGCGCCAGCCCGGCGTCGGCGTCGGCGAAGGTCGACTCGCACACCAGCATGTCCGCGCCGTCGGCCAGCTCGAACGCGGCGTCGCACAGCCGGGTGTCCATGACGAACGCGAAGCGCTGGCCGCGCCGCGGCGCGCTGACCTCCGCGAGCGTCACGACCCGGCCGCCGGCCTCAAGCCGGCCAGACCGCTGGAGCCGGCCGACATCGGGACCGGCGATGCCGCGGGCGGCGAGCTCGTCCGGCAGCATCCGGAGCCCGTCCGGCTCGACCAGCCGGTAGCCGACCGCGGGCACCAGGTGCGACAGCGCCCGCGCCTCCAGCACGAAACCCGGGCCGCCGGCCGAGCCCGAGCCGTTCGCCACCACGCCATCGCCGTCCACCGGGTGCTCGAGCAGCGTGAGCCTGTCGTGGAACAGCGACGCGTGCCGCAGCCGCCCGAACACCTCCGCGTTCGCCGCCGGGTAATACGCCTGCACCGGGTGCGCCACCCGGTCCAGGGACATCCGCTGGAGCACGCCCGGCAGCCCGAGGCAGTGGTCGCCGTGGAAATGGGTCAGGCACACGCGGGTCACCTGGTTCGCGGTCACGCCCGCGAACAGCATCTGGCGCTGCGTCCCCTCCCCCGGGTCGAACAGCAGGCCCTCGCCGTCCCAGCGCAGGAAGTACCCGTTGTGGTTGCGGAACCGGGTGGGCGCCTGACTCGCCGTGCCGAGGACGACAAGCTCACGATTGGCCACGGGACCCGACCTTAATCGCTTTCGGCGGAGAACTCCCGGTCGGCGATCATCTTGGCCACCCGGGACAGCGTGTCCTCCAGGTCCCGGGTGGTCACCACGTCGGCCAGCGCGAGCCGGACGGCGGCGAGTTCCCGCGCCAGGTACTCGGTGTCGGCCTGGGTTCGCGCCGCCACCTCGCGGTCGCGCTCGATGTTGGCCCGGTCCCTGTCGTCCTGCCGGTTCTGCGCGAGCAGGATCAGCGGCGCCGCGTACGCGGCCTGGGTGGAGAAGGCCAGGTTGAGCAGGATGAACGGATACGGGTCCCAGTGGCGGACGGCGGCGACCGAATTGAGGATGATCCAGCCGATAACCACCACTGTCTGGCCGGCCAGGAAGCGGCCGGTGCCGAGGAACCGCGCGATCGCCTCCGACATCCGCCCGAACGCGTCCGCGTCGTACCTGGCGCCCATCCGCACCGCGCCGCGCGGCACCGACAAGTCGTTGCGCTCGCCGAGGCGGCGTGAGCTGAACCGTGTCATCGTGTCGCGATCCCCCCTGACCGCCAGTCCGCCGGCAGCAGCCGGTCGAGCACGTCGTCCACGGTGACCGCGCCGAGCAGCCTGCCGTCGGAGTCGCACACCGCCACGCCGATCATGTTGTAGGCCGCCAGCCGGGCGGCCAGTTCGCGCTCCGGCAGGTCGGGCCGGACGAAGATCCGGTTCTGCACGCACTCGCCGACCAGGATGGACGGCGGGCGGCGCAGCAGCCGCTGGAAGCCCACGCTACCCAGGTACCGGCCGGTCGGCGTCATCGCGGGCGGCTCGCAGACGTAGACCTGCGCGGCCAGGGTGGCGGGCTGCGCTTTGTCCCTGACCCGGGCCAGCACCTCGGCCACCGGTGTGTCCGGCGTGAAGATCAGCGGCTGGGAGGTCATCAGGCCGCCCGCGCTCGCCGCGTCGTACCGCAGCAGCCGCCGCAGCTCGTCGGCCTGGACAGCACGCATCGCGAGCAGCAAGCGTTCCCGTTGCTCGGCCGGCATCTCGGCCAGCAGGTCCGCGGCGTCGTCCGGCTGCATCTCCTCCACCACGTCCGCGCTGCGGTCCAGCTCCAGGCTGTCGAGCAGCCGGACCTGATCCTGCTCGGGCAGCTCTTCGAGCAGGTCGGCCAGCTCCTCGTCGTCGAGCGCCGCGGCGAGCTGGCCGCGCCTGGCCGCGGGCATCCGCCCGACGGCGGCGGCCAGGTCGGCAGGCTCCATCTCGCGGAGGCTGTTCAGCTGTTCGGCGAGCGGGCCGGCGTCGAACAGCTCCCGGCTGTCCTGCCAGGGCACAATCTCCGGGTTGCGGCCGCGCAGCCCCCGGCCGCGCCGGACGGCGAGCGTGCTGACCTCCCAGCCGGGCCGCAGCTCGCTGTGGACGATGCCGACGTCGGCGACGGTCCCGCCAGCGGCGGGCCGCCCGTAGAGCTCCGACGCCAGGATCTCCCCGGTCCGCTGGGTGAAGGGCTCCAGGTCGACCGTGCCGCCGAGCAGGTGCGCTCCGTCGATGGAGAGCTCACCGATCCGGCTGAAGGCGACGAAGATGGACCGCCTCCGCAGCGCCACGACGAGCCCGAGCGCGCGCGGCGGCTCGGTCCCGACGGCGGACAGCAGCACGGCATCGCTGATCCGCCCGATGAGCAGCCCGGCGCTGTCGACCAGCGGCCGCCCCTTCAGCCGGGACGTGAAGACCTGGCGGAGGCCGCCATCACCCGTCGCTTGCGCAGCAGAGACCACGCGTCCATTATTTCCCGGTCGCCTGTCCATCACAGTCACCCCGTGCCGCTCCCCGTTCATGGCGTAACTATGTATCCGGAACGTACGCGTGGGTTCCCTCCAGGCCCTACGTTTGCCAGCGTGAGCTTCGACGTCAGCGCGGACGCGTACCACGAGTTCATGGGCTCGTACGCCGAGCCGCTCGCCGCGTTGTTCGCCGGCCTGGCCGGGGTGGGCCCCGGTCAGCGAGTGCTCGACGTGGGGTGCGGCCCCGGGGCGCTGACGGCCGAGCTGGTGCGCCGGGCCGGCGCGGAGGCGGTGAGCGCGGTGGAACCGTCGGCGTCGTTCGCCGCCGCGGCGCGCGACCGCTTCCCCGGAGTGGACATCCGGCTGGCGCCGGCCGAGGACCTGCCCTTCCCGGACGGGGCCTTCGACGCGGCGCTGGCGCAGCTTGTCGTCCACTTCATGGCGGACCCGGTGCGCGGGCTGCGCGAGATGAGCCGCGTCACCCGGCCTGGCGGGGTGGTCGCCGCCTGCGTCTGGGATCACGCGACGGGCCGCGGGCCGCTCAGCGCGTTCTGGCGCGCCGTGCGCGAGCTGGATCCCGCGGCCGACGACGAGTCCGGCCGGCCCGGCGTCCGCGAAGGCGAGCTGGCCAGCCTTTTTGTTCGGGCCGGGCTGGAGCGCGTGCAGGACGGCACGCTGACCGTCCGGGTCAGCCACGCCAGCTTCGAGGACTGGTGGCACCGGTTCACCCTCGGCGTCGGCCCCGCGGGCACCTACGTCGCGGCGCTGGACCCGGACCGGCGCACGCTGCTGCGGGAACGGTGCCGCCGGCTGCTGCCCGCGGGCCCGGTCGAGGTCACCGCCATCGCCTGGACGGCCGTCGGCCGGGCCACCGGCATCTTAAACGTGGTCGATGCGCCATCGTCCGCGCACGAGTGCCGGGCCACGGACACCTTAGACGTGGTCAATGGGCCATCGCCTACGCAAGAAGGTGGTCGATGGGCCGTCGACCACATTGCGGACGCCGGCCACCCGCAGCCGGTGCAGGCGCAGGCGGCCGGCCGGCTGGCCGACGGCGACGGTGAGCAGGTAGCGGCGCGCGGCCCGGCCGACGGGGACGGGGAAGCGCACGGTCGCCGAGGCGGGCACGACCCCGACGGTGTCATAGGCGGCGGGACGGAACCTGGCCCGCGCCGTCCGGCGCGGGACGGTCACGGTCAGCGGATGGCCGAGACCGGTCAGCCAGGACGGCGGCCACGCCGGGCGGGCCGGGCGGACCGAGAGGCCGACCAGCGCGGGCGACGGCGACGGGTTGACGACGGTCGCGACGATGACCGGGCGGGACTCGTCCGGCTGACCGGAGTCGCGGAGCACGGCACTGGCCGTGGCGTCGGCCGGGCGGTCGCCGTCCCTGAAGCCCCTCGCCGCGCACCAGCACAGCAGCCCCAGCACCACGATCCCGGCCGTGAGGCCGATTGCGAAACTCACCATGGCGGCAACCGTGGCATGATTGGCCTTACTGTGACAGTGCCAATCAATGCCGGAATGGCCAGGATCGACGGCCCGGCCCTCTGCGATCTCCTCGGCCGGTGGTCCGCCGCGGACGGGGCGCTCTACCGGCTGCTCGCCGCGCGGATCGGGCGGCTTGCGGACACCGGCGCGCTGCCGCCCGGCACGCGGCTGCCGCCGGAACGAGAGCTGGCGGCCGTGCTCGCGGTCAGCCGCAACACCGTCGCGATGGCCTACCAGCTGCTGCGCGACGACGGGATGGCGGAAAGCCGCCAGGGTTCAGGCACCCGGATCGTGCCGCACCGCGTCACGCCGGCGGCGGTGCACCGGGCCAACGGGTTCTTCACCGGGATGCTCGAGGCGTCCGCGGTGTCGTTCGACATGTCGCTGGCCGCGGTGGAGTGCGCGCCGCAGGTCGCCGCCGCGCTCGACGATCCCGCGTCGGCGCTGTCCGGCGCCGAGCGGCGGGCGCTGACGGCGGGCACCGGGTACCTCCCGCACGGGCTGCCGGCGCTGCGCGCGGCGATCGCGGACATGCTCGCCACGCGGCACGGCCTGCCCACCGATCCGGCTCAGGTGATCATCACGACCGGCGGGCAGCAGGCGATCGACCTGCTCGTCCGGTGCGAGGTGGTGAGCGGGCAGCCGGTCGTGACCGAAGACCCCACGTTCCCCGGGGCGCTCGACGCGATGCACCGGGCGGGCGCGCGGATCGTGGGGGTGCCGCCCGGGGACGTCGCGCGCCTGGTCGCGGCGGTCGCCGCGCACGCACCCTCGCTGGTGTACCTGATCCCGACCCATCAGAACCCGGTCGGTTCGGTGCTGCCGGCCGATGCCAGGGACGCCGTCGTGGCGCTCGCGCGGCGGCATCCCGACGTGACGTTCGTCGACGACCTGACGCTCGCCGAGCTGCCCTTGTCCGACGGCGCGGTGCCGCCGCCGCTGGCCGCGCTCGCCCCCGCCGCGCCGAACATCGTGACGATCGGGTCGCTGTCCAAGCTCTACTGGGGCGGGCTGCGGGTCGGCTGGGCGCGCGCCCCGGCGGGGATCGCGGACCGGCTCGCCGCCGCCAAGGCGGCGGCCGACCTGGGCAGCACCGCGTACCAGCAGGGCCTTGTCGCCGCCCTGCTGGCCGGGCGGCACGACGAGATCGTCAAGTGGCGGGCCGAGTGGCTCAGGCCGCGGTACGACGCGGTCGCCACGGCGCTGCGCGCCGCGCTGCCCGGCTGGACGTGGGCCCCGCCGTGCGGCGGGCTGACGATCTGGGCGCGGCTGCCGGCCAGGCTCGACTCGGGTGCGTTCACGCAGGCCGCCTTGCGGCGCGGCGTCGCGCTCGTGCCGGGCCGGCTGCTCGGCGTCGCGGACGGGGCCGCGTCGCACGTGCGGCTGGCGTTCACCCTTCCGCCGGAGCGCCTGACCGCCGCGGTCGGCGCGCTCGCCGGGATCGCGGTGATAGGGCCCTGAGACCGGGCCGCGCCCTAAGATCTGACAGAGGAGGTGACACGTGAACCGGACGGGGCTCGCGCGCCGGCTCGGCGTGGCCGTCGTCGCGCTCGCCTGCGTGCTGCCGCTCGCCGGGTGCGGGCTGAGTGCCAACCTCACGATCACCGCGCCGAGCGTTATGTCGGTGAGCAGCGGCGCGTTCCAGCAGGACATCATGCCGCCGCGGTACACGTGCGCCGCCGCCAAGCCGCTCAGTCCCCCGATCGGCTGGGCGGGCGTTCCGCAGGGCACCAAGAGCATCGCCGTCGTGTTCGACGACTCGGACGCGCCGATCACGCCGTACGTGTACTGGGTCGTGTTCAACATCGGCCCGGCGACGTCCGCGCTGCTCGAGGGGCAGTTGCCGCCGGGAGCGCGGCAGGCGCTCAACAGCGCGGGACACGCCGGCTACGACCCGCCATGTCCCGGATCCAGCCACGGCTACCGGTTTACGGTGTACGCTCTCAACACGGTGCTGAACCTGCCGAACGGGGCCTCCCTGCTGTCCACGTGGCAGGCAATCGCCGCGGCGACAATCGGGCGCGGCAGGCTGCCGGTCAGCGCGACATCGTAGGCGGTTTGGAACAAGCCATCCACTTTTGCCCCGTTGAGTGACGAACTTGGCCGTTTGCCAGACATAACAAGTCGGCTTCGGTAAAAATCTGTAGAACCAGTGCCGGTTACAGGGTGCTTAGCGATAGGGGGCAGGCTCGCGTCGATGGCCGCGCGCAGCCTCGCAAGCGCCACCACTAGGCCGTGCTCTGCCCGGGTGGTGTGGAATGTCGTTTCTTAGCCGTAAGAACTCTCAGTCTGACAGGCGCGGCGGCTCCGCCGCCGGCCGGAGAGGGGACTCCGGTTACGACGACGACGGTTACGCACCCGACGGCTACCAAGACGACGACTCCTGGTCCCCCGACGAGTACTTCTCTCCCGAGGGCATCAAGGGCCGGTGGGCCGCGGGCGCGCGGAGCGGCGAGCGCCCCGGCGGCCGCGGGCGCAGGGACGGCGGCCGCGGCTACGACGAGGACTATGACGAGCCTGGCTCGCGCTACGACGACTCCCGTTACGACGCCAGCGACCCCCGGGGGGCGCGCGGCCGCGCCGCAGGCGGCGCGGCCGGCGGGTATCGCGACGGCTACCCGGCCGGCGCCTCCCAGCATGATGGCTACGGCCAGGACGGGCCCTACGCGTCCGACGACTACGGCACGGGCGCGTACGACCTGACTGACGACGACGCCGACGACCGCGGCGCCGAGCGCGGCGGCGGCCGCCGGCGCCGTGACCGGAGCGAGCGCGGCGACCGGGGCGAGCGCCGGCTGCGGCTGGGACGGCGGGACCGCGATCCCGGCATCTGGCCAGACGACAGCGTCTCCGACGAGGACTACTGGGCGTCGGTCGCGGCCGACCGGCCGTTCAGGTCGGCGAACGGCGCGCCGGACGACGATCCGCCGCAGGCGGCGGACAACCGCCCGGCCGGCGCCAGCCGCCTGGTGGGCGACCGCCCGCCGGGCGCCGACCGGTCGATGGCCGGTGACCCGCGCATCGCGGGCGAGCCTCGCGTGACGAGCGACCAGCGGACCGGATCCGGGCGCCTCGGCCCGCCTCCCGGGCTGAGCCCCGCCGCGGCGTCAGCGGCCGGGCAGGGCGGCTACCTTCCTGGCGCCGGGACACCGGGCGGGCAGGGCCGCCACAGCGCGGGCGGGCCGGCCGGGGCCGGCGGCCTGGGTGACGCCACGTCCGGCCCGAGCACCCGATCCGGCACCGGCCCGAACGCCTCCCGGCCGGCGGCCGGGCCCACCGGGTCACGTCCGGCCGCTGGCCTGACGCAGCCGGGGTACACCCCGCCGGGTCTCTCGCAGCCGAGCTTCCAGCCGAACGGCACGCGGGCCGCGGCTCGCCAGCCCGACCCGGCGGCTCCGGGCGCCCGGGCCGACTGGGCCGAGCGGACCGAGCGCATCGACCGGGTGACGGCCTCCGGTTACCCGGACCCCAGGCCAGGCAGCCGCGGCCAGGACAGCCGCGCCCAGGACAGCCGCGCCCAGGACGGCGGCCGCGGCCTGTGGAACCAGGACGCCGTGAACCACGACTCCCGGGGCTATGAATCGCAGGGCTACGACTCGCACAGTTACGACTCCCAGGGCTACGACACCAGGGACTACGGCTCCTCCCCGGGCTACGGTTCCCGCGGGTACGACTCCCAGGGCTATGGCTCCGATGGCTACGGGTCGCAGGGGTACGACTCCCCCAGCTATGGCTCCAACGGCTACGGCGCCAATGGCTACGAGTCTCGCAGCCACGGTGGCGGCCGCCGGAACGGCGCCGACGACGACCCGCTGACCAGCAAGGCGTACTCCCGGTCGGCGCTCACCGACACCGACGGCCGCTCCTACCGGGTGGCGCGCCGGGCGCTCCCCGCCGACCGTCGCGAGGCCGCGCTGAACGAGGAGACCCAGACGTTCAGCATGACCACCGGGTCCTACCCGGCCGACTCGCAGGCAGCCACCGCCCGCTACCCGAGCCACGGCGGCCAGCAGTCCGGCCAGAACCCCTACGACCGGGGCAGCAACGGGTCCTACCCGTACCCCACCCAGCCCGCCGCATCGCGGCCCGCGCAGGATCGGGACGAGGATCGCTACCGCTCGCCGCGCCCGGCCGGCTACGGCAATTCCGGCTACGGCTCCGGCGGCTACGGCGGGCGAAGGTAAGCCGCAGGGGCACGCCGGCCGTGCGCCGCACTCGCCCGCAGCGGGCATCCTGGTGGGGTGCCCGAAGGTGATGTCGTCTGGAACACCGCCCGGCGCCTGCACGAGGCGCTCGCGGGGCGGGTGCTGACCCGCAGCGACTTCCGCGTGCCCAGGTACGCCACGGTCAACCTCGCCGGCCAGCCCGTGACGGAGGCCGTCTCCCAGGGCAAGCACCTGCTTATCCGCACCGGCAGCGGAATGACCGTGCACACGCACCTGAAGATGGAGGGCTCCTGGCGGATCCGCCCCGCGGACGCGGGCCCGCCCGGCAAGAACGCCCACCAGGTACGGCTGGTGCTGGCCAACGCGCAATGGCAGGCCGTCGGGTACCTGCTCGGCATCACCGAGGTCCTGCCGACCGCGCGGGAAGGTCACGTCATCGGGCACCTCGGCCCCGACCTGCTCGGCCCCGGCTGGGACGACGCGGCCGCGGCGGAGGCGGTCCGCCGGCTGCGCGAGAAGGAGGACCGGCCGATCGGCGACGCGCTGCTCGACCAGCGCAACGTGGCCGGCATCGGCACCTTCTACCTCGCGGAGATGCTGTTCCTGCGCGGACTCAGCCCCTGGCGCGCCGCCGGGGAGGTCGACGACCCCACCGCCTTGGTCGAACTCGGACACCGGCTGCTCGACGCCAACAAGGACCGGATCGGGCAGGCGACGACCGGCGACCGCGCCCCGGGCCGGAACAGCTGGGTCTACGGCCGAGCAGGCCAGCCGTGCCGGCGGTGCGGGACCCGGATCAAGCGGGGCGAGCAGGGCGCCCCGGGGATGGAGCGGACCCGCTTCTGGTGCCCGAACTGCCAGAAATAGCCGCGGTACCGGCTGCAGGCCCTACTCGGGTCGAGGCTGAGAGTACGGACGCCGCATGAGGGCCATCGCGTCCAGGCTGGCGGCGGCACGTTCCGCGGCATGCTCGTCGAACAGAAACGGAACCGCGTTGGGGAACGGCATGTGCGGCAGGGACGCCCCGGCCGCGGCCGTCACGATAGAGCGAAGCCCGAACTCATGGATGACGGCGAGCGTGACCATTTCTGACCTGGCCAGCAGGCGCCGCAGCGCGCTGGCGTACCGGCGGAGCGCTTCCGCGGGGCTCTCGCCATGGGGCATGCGGTCGCCGAGGTCATGCTCGTTCTTCCATGACCAGTAGGCCTCGACCGGCGCACCGTCGAGATCACCGCCCCGGATCTCGTCGAAGTCCGGTTCGATCACGACGGGTACCCGCCGGCCCTCCAAGGCGATGGCGATGGTCTGCTGCGTACGCACCAGGCGGGTTCCGACCGCGAGGCCGACGGGCACATTGGCGAGCTGCGTCCCGAGGGTCCCCGCTTCCGCTCGCCCGCGCGCGGTCAGCGCGACCGGGCGGCTGGGGTCGAAGCTGAGCACGCGCTCCGCGTTCGCCGTCGACTCGGCGTGCCGGGCGAAGACAAACAACCGAAGTCCGTCAGCAGACACGGAATCACGTTACTCAGCCAGGCAAGGCGCATTACCTGGTCAGGCATCGCGGCTCCTCCACTCGTGACAGCTGACAGCTGCTGCGTCGTCCTACCATCCAGGATCGCGCGGGCCCTGGTCGCGCCCGTGGCCAACCCCGCCAACAGACGCCGTCCGCACATCTCAACTTTCTAGGACGCGTCCTGCCAGCCGGCCCCGTAACCGGTAGCCTCACGAGCATGCGCGACGAGACGATCGCAAGTTTTCTTACCCGGCTCGCGGCCCGCACCGCGGCGCCGGGCGGGGGCGCGACGGGCGCGCTGCACGCCGCGCAGGCCGCCGCCCTGCTGGCGATGGTCGCCAGGTACAGCGACGGCCCGCGCCACGACGCGGAAGTGGTCGGCCGGGTCAGGGCCGCGGCCGACGGCCTGGCGGAGGAGGCGATCGACCTCGCCGAAGCCGACGCGGCCGCGTTCCAGAAGGTCGCCGCCGCCTATCAGCTCCCGAAGGGCACCGACGAGGAGAAAGCCGCGCGGTCGGACGCCATCGCCGAGGCGCTCGCCGGCGCCGCCAGGCCGCCCGCCGACCTGATGGCCGCCTCGGTGCGGCTGGCCGGCCTTGCCGAGGACCTGCTGCCGGCCGCCAACAGGAACGTCATCTCGGACGTCGCCGCCGCCGCCGCGGCGATCGGCGCCGCCGCGGTCACCGCGCGGGTGAACATCGAGGCGAACCTGTCCGGCATCAAGGACCCGGCGCTCGCCGGCGAGCTGACCCAGACCGCGGCGCTCGCGGACAGCGTCGCGGACCGCGCGGGCCGCCTGGTCACCGCGGTCCGCGCGGAGATGTCGCAGTGACCTCCGGCGTCCTCGCCGGCCGGGACCTAGCCGCGGGCATCAGAGCCGCGGCCGCCACCCGAGCGGCCGAGCTGACCGTGGCCGGCAGCCAGCCCCGGCTCGCCGTGGTCACCGCGACCGGCGACGAGGCGAGCGCCGCCTACGTGCGCTCGATCGCTAACGCCGCGGCCAAGGAGGGCATCGCCTGCGACGTGCTGCGCACGACCACGGCGGCCGGCGTGTCCGCCACGCTGGCCCAGCTCGCCGACGACCCGGAAGTGCACGGCGTCATCCTGGCGACCCCGCTGCCCGACGCCGCGCGGCTCGCCGACCTGGCCAGGGCGATCCCGCCGGCCAAGGATATCGACGGCGCCGGCCCCGAGTCGCTCGGCCGCCTGGCGGCCGGGCTGCCGGCGTTCGCCCCGGCCACCGCGGAGGCGGTGCTCACCCTGCTCGACCACTATCAGGTGGAGCTGCGCGGCAGGCACGCGGTCGTCGTGGGCCGGTCCGTCGTGGTCGGCAAGCCGGTCGCGCACCTGCTGCTCGACCGCGACGCCACCGTCACCATCTGCCACTCCCGCACCCCCGACCTGGCCGCGATCACCCGGCAGGCCGACGTCCTCGTGGTCGCCGCCGGGCGCGCGGCGCTGATCGGCCCGGACCACGTCTCCCCCGGCACCACGGTCGTCGACGTCGGCACGAACGTCACCGACGACGGACGGCTGGCCGGCGACGTCGACCCGGCCGTCGCCGCCGTCGCCGCCGCGCTCAGCCCCGTCCCCGGAGGGGTCGGGCCCGTCACCACCGCGCTGCTGCTCCGGCACGTGGTCGAGGCCGCCGTCGCGGTCGGCTGAGGTTGCTGGCGGCGAAGAAACGGGCTCGTTCAGAAAAATTATCCCGAACGGACCCGTGGTGGCTGCGGCAGCCGATGGCGCTAGCCTCGTGAGTAATGAACGGTTACGCTCCTCGCCGCGCCGACGAGCAGCAGCTCCAGTGGCTGACCGCCGAACTGCGCCGGTACCAGCAGGAGGCGCTGGTGGCGCAGCGCGAGCTCGCCCAGGCGCGCCGCCGGATCGGGGAGCTCGAACAGCCCGCGAGCGCGCGGGTCGAGCGGCTGCTCGAGGCCGCGCGCGAGCAGGTCGCCGGCGTGGTGCGCGCCGCCGGGGAGCGGGCCGACGAGATCAGGGCGGCCGCGGAGGGCTACGCCGCCGGGGTCGGCGCCGCCACGGATCAGGAAGCCGCCGCGGTGCGCGCGCGGGCCGCCGCCGACGCCGAGGAGATGCGCCGGGCCGCCCGGCGGGACATCGACGCGATGCGCGCCGCGGCGCTGCGGAAGGCCGAGGAGATGATCGCGGCAGCGCACCGCGAGGCGGCGAAGGTGCGCGACGCGATCGACCACGAGGTGGCGGAGCGGCGGGCGGCGGCCGAGCGCGAAGCGGCCACGCTGCGGGCGGCCGCCGAGCGGGAGGCGGCGCAGGTCAAGGCCGCCGCCAAACGCGAGCACGACGAGATCGTGCTCGCGGCCAGGCGCAAGGCCGAGGAGATCCGGGTGCGGGAGCAGCGGCTGCTCGAGGAGAGCGAGGCGCTGCGCACCCAGTCGGAGGCCGACCTCGAGATCGAGCTCGCGGCCCGCAGGGAAGAAGCCGAGCGGGACGAGTCCGAGCGGCACGCCGCCGCCGCGGCCGCCACGAGGAAGCTGGTCGAGGAGGCGGAGCGGCGCGCCGCCACCGCCGAGGCGCAGGCCGCTTCCCTGACCGCTCGCAACGAGGAAGCCATGCGGGAGGCTGACGAGCGCGCCCGGCAGATCGTCGCCGACGCGCAGCGCGACGCCGACCGGGTGCTCTCCGACGCCGACGTGGCGGTCCGCCAGCTCCGGGCCGAGGCGGACGCCGACGCCGAGCGGCGCCGGGGCGCCGTGCGGCGCGAGATCGACGAGCTGACCAGGCAGAAGGACGAGGTCAGCCGACACCTCGCGCAAATGCGGCAGCTCGTCGGCACGCTGCTGCCCGCGGCGCTTGACGTGAACCCGGACTGAGGCCCGGTCCTAGCCGAGGGCGGCCGCGAGGGCGTTGAGCTGAAGGCGGGTGCCGCCCAGGCGCTCCTCCTCCCCTTCGATCCCGGTGGGGGCGAATTCGCCGCGCGAGATCTCCTGGGCGGCGCGGCCAGGTCCCTGGGCAGCGTGAACGTCCCGTGGATGACAGAATGCACCTTTGCCATCTTGCCTCATGCCCGGGATTTGAGCGCCAGGGAGTTCGATGACAGACGACGCGGCCTACTGGGACGTCCAGGCGGCCACCTTCGACGACCAGCCCGATCACGGCCTGCGTGACCCGCGGGTCGCCGCCGCGTGGCGGCGGCTGCTGCTGGCGCATTTGCCGCCGGCGACTTTGTCGGCAGCACGGGCAGCGGTCGCCGACCTCGGCTGCGGCACCGGCTCGCTGTCGGTGCTGCTCGCGGCGGCCGGCTACGCCGTCACCGGAGTGGACAGCGCGCCCGCGATGATCGCGGCGGCGCGGGCCAAGGCCGGCGCGGCGGGGGTGCCCGTCCGGTTCGTGACGGCGGACGCCGCTTCTGCGGGCGCGGTGCTGCCGACGGGTTCGTTCGACGTCGTGCTGTCCCGGCACGTGCTGTGGGCCATGCCTTCCGTTGACGCGGCGCTGGCGGCGTGGCTCAGCCTGCTGCGTCCTTCTGGCGGGCTGCTCGTGCTCGCGGAGGGCCGCTGGCACACCGGCGCGGGGCTGTCCGCGGCGGAGGCGGAGGAGGCGGTGCTGCGGCAGCGGCAGTCGGTTTCCGTGACCCGCCTCGATGACCCGGGCCTGTGGGGCGGCCCGGTGAGCGACGAGCGCTACCTCCTGGTCAGCCCGCGCTAGCGGCGGACATACTTCCGGTTATGGCTATCGACGATGAAGCCGGCAGGCTGCTGGCTGACGCCGCAGAG
>Ga0187806_1000147_pt1 | contig 16123 bp, 17 predicted proteins | sample NC_wetland_sal_i_7_FD_132470 | JGI IMG/M metagenome (GOLD analysis project Ga0187806, IMG submission 132470) | Wetland sediment microbial communities from Neuse River Estuary, North Carolina, USA - ASW_1 | ecosystem: Environmental > Aquatic > Freshwater > Wetlands > Sediment | place: USA: North... | reverse complement strand
GCGTGGAATGGGGGGTCAAGGCGTACGCGGCCGCCGAGGCGGAAGCGTACGATCGCGTTCCGGCACAGGCCGCGGACGCAGGGGACGCCGCCGGCGGCCGGGGCGCCGGCCTCGCCTATCTCAAGCGGCGCCGGGCGCAGCTGTCCTCGCGGGCGGATGCCTGGCAGTCCGCGCTGGCGGCCGCGCGGGCGGTGCACGCGCACCTGGCTTCGCACGCCGTGCTCACCAGGCTGCATCCGCCGCAGTCGCCGCAGCTCAGCGGCAGTCAGCGGCCGATGATGCTCAACGCCGCCTACCTGCTCGACGCGAACGACGGGACGGGTTTCGCCGCGCGCGTCGCCGCCGCGGCCGACACGCACCCCGAGCTGGAGCTCGACCTGACCGGCCCCTGGCCGCCGTACTCGTTCACCGCGGACGACGGGCAGGACGGCCGATGACGCTGGCCCGCGACATCGTCCCGGCGGACCTGCCGGCCCAGCGGGTCGCCCTGGTCGACCTGCTCGACCGGGTGCTGGCCGGCGGGGTGGTGGTGACCGGCGAGATCACGCTGTCCGTGGCGGACGTCGACCTCGTGACGATCTCGCTGCGCGCGCTGCTCGCCTCGGTCAGCGCCCTCGCGACCCCGGCGGAGGGAACCACATGACTCAGCCAGTCCGCTACCGCCTTGACGGCGACGACGACCCGCGGTCCGCCGAGCGGGGCCTGGCGTCGCTCGTGCTCACGATCGTGGAACTGCTCCGCCAGCTGATGGAACGCCAGGCGATCAGGCGCGTCGAAGACGGAACCGTCACCGACGAGCAGGCCGAACGGCTCGGCTGCGCCCTCATGCAGCTGGACGAGCGGATGTCGGAGCTCGTCGAGAAGTTCGGCTTGGAGCGCGAGGACCTGAACATCGATCTAGGGCCGCTGGGCCCCCTGCTTGGCGACTAACTGGCGACTAAGCGGCGGTTCGTCCTGATATCCCGAGGACAGCCACACGACTCGCAATGCCAGATGTGACACTTCGTGCAGGCAATCAGGTTGTGCATAGTTCCCTCTGAACGCCGGCGGGCACCTGTTCATTCCAGGTCAGCGGACGGCGTCCTTCCGGCTAGGCCAGGATCACGCCCGCGGCGGCGGCCGCGGTGAGCACCATGACGACAAGGGCGAGCAGGACGGTCGCGACGAGCTTCCCGTGCCGCGCCACCCATACCGACAGCAGCACCCAGAGATACCCCTCGCTGCGGGGCCCCAGCGCTTCGAGGACCCGGAACATGGCGGCGAACCTGGGATCGGTCGCGCGGACCTGGTTCTCGATCGCGGTCAGCGCTTCCTGCTCACGGGGCGCGAGGCTCATGTCACACCTCCCGGGGCGCCCGGCCGGCCGGGGCATCCGGCGGGCCCACAGAAAAAATATCGTAATGCGATGTATCATGCAAGAAACGTCCGACTTCCGGGCAGGTGATGAGGTTGCGGCAGATCAGGTTCCGCGCGCTGATCGCACTCGATCCCGTCGGCTCGCGCCGCGCGGCGTCCGCACGACCGCCGCGGCACCCGGCACAGCAGTACCCCAACCGGACCCACACGCTGATGATCCGGGCGCTCCGCCTGCGCAGTCCCGGCGGCATCCGGTACTTCCCCGCGGAGATCTGCTGGGACGACGAGCAGCCGCTGCACCCCGGCGACCATGCCGAGGTGACGATCACGGTGACCGATGACGAGGCGCCCGATTACCTGGACGCGGGGCAGCGCTTCACCCTCTGGTCCGGCGGCGAGGTCGGGCACGGCACCATTTCCAGGAAAGTCTTCACCGAATACGGCCCATGCTGACCCCGGCGACATATCGGGTTACGATGTTTCCTCCGCTCTACGCGGCTACGCGGCTACGCGAGGAGGCGTCCATTCATCCCACCAGCGAGGATTTCCGGAACCTCCTGCACTTTCGCGTCACGCTCCGGCGTTTCCTGCGCTGGAGCGAGGAGCAGGCCGCCGAGGCCGGGCTGACGCCCGCGCAGCATCAGCTTCTGGTGGCGATCAAGGGCCACCCGGGACCCCGGCCGCCGGCGATCCGCGAGATCGCCGAGTACCTGCTGCTGCAAAGCCATAGCGCGGTCGGGCTCGTGGACCGCGCGGAAGCCGCGGGTGTGGTCCGCAGGAGACCCGATCCTGACGACGCCCGCGTGGTGCGCGTGGAGCTTACCGAGAAGGGCGACAAGCTCGTCACGGAACTCACCACGGCCCACCTCACGAAGCTCTACGAACTCGCCGCCGCGCTGAACGACCTGCTGCCCGCGCGCGAGCAAGAGGCCGGAGTGCGCCGCCGGCTGTGACTCCCGTTGCGGGTGCTTATCAGTCTTCCGAACGTACGGGTGTTTCACCTCCATGCGCCCCGGTAGCCAGGTACGTCGCCGGCGGCTGGCGGAGCGTCGTGCCCGGAGTCTGGGGATGCGCATGAGGATCGCGATGATGTCGGCGGGGCAGCCCGCGGCGCCGGAGATGCGGGGATGACGGAGCCGGGCACGCTTACCGTGCTCGACACCCCGCCGTCTCGGCCGCGCGGGCCGGCGGGCTGGCCAGCTGGTGTCTCACCGGGCCGGCGCCAAACCCGCTGGCCGAGGTGTGCGACGAGGCGGTCTGCGTGTATCCGGCAGGCGCGCGGGCGCTGGCCCTCACCGCGACCGTACCGGAAGCACACCAGGTGGCACTGCACCTGATCCGCCTGTCATTCGAGGTGGCCGAACGGGACCCGGCGCACGGGCCAGGAAATGACCGGTCACACGGCCCGGGGTTTGAGACGCGGCGGAGCGGGTAATCCGCGAACCGCTGGTCGGTTACCTTCATCACAGCGAATACACCTGGCGCCGAAGACACGGAGGTGCGACGTGGCTGAGTCACCGGCGGGAGCCGGCGACTTCAGGCACGTCGCTTTTCTCTACCGGTCCGACGCGGAGTACGCGGCCACGGTGGCGGGGTTCCTCCGCGGCGGCCTGGCCGCGGACGAACCGGTCTTCGCCGCCGTCCCGCCCGGCAAGGGATGCCTCATCGCGGACGCGCTCGGCGCGGCCGCGCGGCGCGTCGAGTTCGCGGACATGACCACGATGGGGAGCAACCCCGGGCGGATCATCCCCCGGGTGCTCGACTTCACCGGCAGGCACGCCGGGCGGCGCGTGCGCTACGTGGGCGAGCCGATCTGGGCGTCCCGGGGCCCGGCCGAACTGCGCGAGGCGACCAGGCACGAAGCGCTCATCAACCTCGCGTTCGCCGGCGCGGACGCGGAGATTCTCTGCCCCTACGACACCGGGTCACTCACCCCGGCGGTGCTCGCCGACGCCCGCCGGACACATCCGCTGCTGCTGTCCGACAGCGGCCCAGGGACGAGCGCGGAGTACGCCGTGCCGTTCCGCCTCCCGTCCAGCTGCAGCGTCCCGCTGCCCGCGCCGCCTTACACCGCCATGTCATACACATACCGCACGGACTTGTCGCAGGTCCGGGCCTTGGTGCAGAAGCATGCCAGGGAGGCGGGCCTCCCCGACCCCCGGGTCAGCGACCTCGTGCTCGCCGTCAGCGAGGTCGCGGCCAACACGCTCCGCCATACCCCGTCCTCCGGCACGCTCACCATCTGGCACGACCGCGACGAGATCGTCTGTGAGGTCCACGACGAAGGCGTGATCACCGACCCGCTGGCAGGCCGCCGCAGGCCCGCGCCCGGCGCTCTCGGCGGGCACGGCCTCTGGCTCGTGCACCAGGTTTGTGACCTGGTAGAACTCCGCTCGGACAACACCGGCACCACCATCCGCATGCACATGCTCATCCGCCCGCGGCAACCAGCGGACTGAGCGGCGCAAACCCCCGTATTCGTGTGGTAAAAATCGGATGTGGACCTCCTCAGGACGTCCGTCGCCGCGATCGAGTCCGACAGCGAGCCGTACACGCTGGTAGAGCTCGCCGGAGAGGCCGACGTCACCAACAGCGACGCGCTTCGCGAGGTGCTTGACACCGAAGTGGCCAAGCAGCCGCGCATGGTGATCATCGACCTGTCCGGCCTTCGCTTCATGGACTCGTCCGCGCTGCACGTGATCTTGCGGGCCAACCGGGCGCTCGACCGCCAGGGCGGCGTGCTCGCGCTCGCGAGCCCGCGCGAGCCGGTAGCGAAGATGCTCCGGCTGACCGCCGCTGACCAGCTCATTCCCGTCTACGCAAGCGTGAGCGAGGCCACCGCCGGATAAAAAAGCCGGCGATCCGGTGTTTACAGCGCTTCCGCCCCGGATATGTTCTCTCCCAGTGGTGCCTACGACGCAGGCACGTTCCACGCCATTCTCGGCGTGCGTGCTCGCGCGGCCCACTTTCTGTTTTTCTAAGCTGCCAGGCCTCCCGAGGGCACGCCGTGATGGCTACCCGCGGTGAGGAGAGCCATTCAATGAAGATCGCCTTGGTAGCACAGCACGCCACCCCCGGTGAGGACGCGCGGTTGCGGGAGCTGAGCCGCAGCCTGGCGAACAAGGGTCATCGCGTCACGGTGTACGCGCGGCCGGGCAGCGCCACGGTGCCGGACAAGGCCGAGCTTGAGCCTGGCGTGCGGGTCGAGTACATCGGCCCGGCCGACTCCCGTCCGGCCGCTGGCGAGTCGGAGCTGCTCGCGCAGGTGCCGGCGTTCAGCCGCCCGCTGCACGACCGGTGGCGCGCGGAGCGCCCCGACGTGGTGCACGCGCTGCGCTGGACCAGCGGCCTCGCCGCGCTCGCGGCCGCCCGTGACCTGCGCATCCCCGTTGTGCAGCAGTTCGACTCCCTCGGCGTGGCCGAGCGCAGGCACCGCGCCCTGCCGTACCAGGTCGGCACCGAGCGCATCCGGCTCGAGCCCGCGATCGGCCGCAGCGTCAGCGCCGTCGTGGCCGGGAGTTCCGACGAGGAGTCGGACCTGACCCGCCTCGGCGTGCCGCGCCGGTCGATCAAGGTGGTGCCGTGCGGCGTGGACACCGACGAGTTCACCCCGGAAGGCCCGGTGGCCAACCGCAACGGGCGGCCCCGGCTGGTGACCGTCGCCGACCTCGAAGAGCACGACGCGCTCGCCACGCTGCTGCACGCGCTGTCCAAGGTGCCCGGCGCGGAACTGGTCGTCGCGGGCGGCCCGCCGCGCGCCGAACTGCGCGGCCACATCGCGTACCGCAGGCTGGCCAAGGTCGCCGAGTCCCTCGACGTGTCCGGCCGGGTGCTGTTCGCGGGCCAGGTCGGCCACGGCGCCCTCCCGCCGCTGCTGCGCTCCGCCGACCTGCTCGTCAGCGTCTGCGAGTACGAGCCCTCGGGCATGGTCACGGTGCAGGCGATGGCCTGCGGCACCCCCGTCGTGGCGTCCGCGGTCGGCGGCCAGGTGGACGCCGTGGTCGACGGGACGACCGGCATCCTGGTTCCGCCCGGCCGGCCGGCGCTGCTCGCCCAGCGGATCCGCCAGCTCCTCGCGCACCCGATGCTGCTCGAGGCGTTCAGCGTGGCCGCGGCCGACCGGGCCCGGTCGCGCTACTCGTGGGACCGGATCGCGCACGAGACCCTCGCCGTCTACGACCGGGCCGTCGACATCGCGGCCATGGCGGCCTGACGTCACGGGAAGTTTGGCGTGGCCCGTCTTGGACAGACGGGCCACGTAACCTTCACGACCGTCACGAATGGAGGGACCCGTAGCACAGATCGCATCAGAAGCACTGGTGCAGCGGCTCGTCGACTGGGGCGTGGACACCGTGTTCGGCATCCCCGGAGACGGCATCAACGGGATCATGGAAGGGTTGCGCAGGCATCAGGACAAGATCCGCTTCGTGCTGGTCCACCATGAGGAGGCGGCAGCCTTCATGGCGACCGCGCACGCGAAGGCGACCGGGAAGATCGGGGTCTGCCTGGCCACCTCCGGCCCTGGCGGCATCCACCTGCTGAACGGCCTGTACGACGCGAAGCTCGACCACATGCCGGTGCTCGCCATCACCGGCATGCAGGAGACCTCGGTGCTCGGCACCGGGTACCAGCAGGAGGTGCTACCCCGAGCACGGCGTCAGGTACCCCGAAGTTCGCCGACTACGCCTCGTTCGCCACCGCCAACGGCGCGCTCGGCATCAAGGTCACCGAGCCGGGCGAGCTGAAGGACGCGGTGCAGGCGGCGCTCAGCGATCCGGGTCCGGCGCTGCTCGACGTGAACGTCAACCCGGAAGAGCCGCCGATGCCCGGCAAGGTCGAGTACGAGCAGGCGAAGAAACTTCGCGCTGGCGTTCCTGCGCGGCCAGCCGCACAAGGCCACGATCGCGACCACCCTGTTCAAGGACCGGCTCCAGCAGCTCAGGTCCTAGCCGAGCCAGTGTTCCATGCAGCTGAGCAGTTCCTCGACGTCGATCGGCTTGGTGATGTAGTCGCTCGCCCCGGCGTCGATGCTCTTGTCGCGGTCGCCCTGCATGGCGCGGGCGGTGACGGTGATGACCGGAAGCTGGGCGTACTGGGGCATCCGGCGGATCGCGCGGGTGGTCTCGTACCCGTCCATCTGCGGCATCATCACATCCATCAGCACCAGGTCGATGTCGCCCGCCGCCAGCGCCTCGATGGCCATCCGGCCGTCGGTCGCCTGCACGACCGTCATGCCGTGCATTTCGAGCACGTCGGTGAGCACGAACGCGTTGCGCGGGTCGTCGTCGACGACGAGCACCTTGTGCCGGCGCAGCGCCTCGTACTCCCTGGCGGCGGGGACGGGCCTGACGTCGGCCCCGCCCGCGGCCGCCGCGGCGAGCGCGGCGGCGGGCTCGGCGGCCACCATCGGGTACGGTGCCCGCAGATGCGAGCCGCCCTGCGGGACGAGCGGGAGCAGGAGGCTGAACGTGCTGCCCTTGCCCAGCTCGCTTTGCACGGTGACCTCGCCGCCGAGCCTGGTCGCGACCTCCCGGCAGATGGCCAGGCCCAGGCCGGTGCCGCCGTAGCGGCGGCTGGTGGTGCCGTCACCCTGCTGGAAGGCGGAGAAGATGCTGCTGAGGTTGTCGCGGCTGATGCCGATGCCGGTGTCGGTCACCGAGAACACCAGCCACTGCTGTGCCGTCATGTCGATGTGCAGCCCCACATGACCCAGCTCGCAGAACTTGACCGCGTTGGACAGCAGGTTGTACAGGATCTGGCGGAGCCGCTGCCGGTCGGTCTCGACCACGGCGGGCACGCCCGGGGCGGTGGTGATCGTGAACCGCAGCCGCTTCTCCTCGGTCAGCGGGCCGAAGACGCCGCGCAGGTCCTCGATCAGCCCGGCCAGCGCGAACCGCTCGGGGTTGATGTCCATCTTGCCGGCCTCGACCTTGGTCAGGTCGAGGATGTCGTTGATCAGCCGGAGCAGGTCGGATCCCGAGGAGTGGATGACGGTGGCGTACTCGACCTGCTTGGCGGTGAGGTTGCCCTCTAGGTTCTGCGCGAGCAGCCGGGCGAGCACGAGCAGGCTGTTCAGCGGGGTGCGCAGCTCGTGGGACATGTTCGCGAGGAATTGCGACTTGTACCGTGAGGCCTGGTCGAGCTCCCACGCCTTGTCGGCCAGCTCGGCGTTGGACCGCTGCAGCTCCTGCTGCCGTGCCTGAAGCTCCGCGGTGAGCCGCTGCGACTGCTCGAGCAGTGCGTCGGTGCGCGCGTTCGCGATCATCGTGTTGACGTTGACCCCGATGATCTCCATCAGCTGCTCGAGGAAATCGCGGTGCACCTGGGTGAACGGCCACAGCGAGCCGGCTTCGATCACCCCGAGCACCTGGTCTTCGAACACGATCGGCACGATCATCACGTTGACCGGCCGGGCCTCGCCGGTCGCCGAGGAGATGCGGACGTAGCCCGGCGGGACCTCGTTCAGCACGACCGGCTTCCTCGTCTTGGCGACCTGGCCGATCAGCGAGTGGCCGACCAGCACCTCGGCGGGCGTCCCGTCGCCGTCGAGCCCGTAGCCGGCGATCAGCCGCAGCGTGGTCCGCGCCTCGCCGGTGTCCGTGATGAAGAACGCGCCGTGCTGCGCCCCGACCAGCGGGATGAGCTCGGCCATGATCAGCTCCGCCACCACGGCCAGGTCACGCTGGCCCTGCATCAGGCCGGCGATCCGCGCCAGGTTGGTCTGCAGCCAGCCCTGCTGCTGGTTGGCCTCGGTGGTCTCGCGCAGCGACCGGACCATCGTGTTGATGTTGTCCTTCAGCTCGGCGACCTCGCCCTGCGCCTCGACCGAGATCGACCTGGTCAGGTCGCCGGTGGCGACCGCGCTCGTCACCTGGGAGATCGCCCGGACCTGCCTGGTGAGGTTCCCGGCGAGCTCGTTGACGTTCTCGGTCAGCCGCTTCCAGGTGCCGGACACGCCCTCGACCTCGGCCTGGCCGCCGAGGCGGCCCTCGCGCCCCACCTCCCTGGCGACCCGGGTGACCTCGGCGGCGAACGACGAGAGCTGGTCGACCATCGTGTTGATGGTGGTCTTCAGCTCCAGGATCTCGCCCCGCGCGTCGACGTCGATCTTCTTGGTCAGGTCGCCCTGGGCGACGGCGGTGGTGACCTGCGCGATGTTGCGGACCTGGCTGGTCAGGTTGTTCGCCATCGAGTTGACGTTGTCGGTCAGGTCCTTCCAGGTGCCGGCCACGTTGGGCACCATCGCCTGGCCGCCGAGGATGCCCTCGGTGCCGACCTCGCGGGCGACCCGGGTGACCTCGCCGGCGAACGCCGACAGCGTGTCCACCATCCCGTTGATGGTCCCGGCCAGGGCGGCGACCTCGCCCTTGGCCTCCACGGTGATCTTCTGGCTCAGGTCGCCGCGCGCCACCGCGGTGGCCACCTGCGCGATCGAGCGGACCTGGGCGGTCAGGTTGGACGCCATCACGTTGACGTTGTCGGTCAGGTCTTCCCACGTGCCCGACACGCCCTGGACGATCGCCTGCCCGCCGAGCTTGCCCTGGGTGCCCACGTCGCGGGCCACCCGGGTGACCTCGCCGGCGAACGACGACAGCTGGTCCACCATCGTGTTGATGGTCTCCTTCAGCTCGAGGATCTCCCCGCGGGCGTCGACGCGGATCTTCTGGCTCAGGTCGCCCTTGGCGACGGCGGTGGTCACCTGGGCGATCGAGCGGACCTGCGCGGTCAGGTTGGCCGCCATCACGTTGACCGACTCGGTCAGGTCCTTCCAGGTGCCGGACACGCCCTGCACGTCGGCCTGGCCGCCCAGCCGGCCCTCGGTGCCCACCTCGCGCGCGACCCTGGTGACCTCGCCGGCGAACGCGGACAGCGTGTCGACCATCGTGTTGACCGTGTTCTTGAGTTCCAGGATCTCGCCGCGCGCGTCCACGGTGATCTTCTGGCTCAGGTCGCCCTTCGCCACGGCCGTGGCCACCTGGGCGATGTTGCGGACCTGGCTGGTCAGGTTCCCGGCCATGAAGTTCACCGAGTCGGTCAGGTCCCGCCACGTGCCGCCCACCCCGGGCACCTGCGCCTGGCCGCCGAGCCGGCCCTCGGTGCCCACCTCGCGGGCCATCCTGGTGACCTCGCCGGCGAACGCGGACAGCTGGTCCACCATCGTGTTGACCGTGTTCTTCAGTTCCAGGATCTCGCCGCGCGCGTCCACGGTGATCTTCTGGCTCAGGTCGCCCTTGGCGACGGCGGTCGTGACCTGGGCGATGTTGCGGACCTGGCTGGTCAGGTTCCCGGCCATGAAGTTCACCGAGTCGGTCAGGTCCCGCCAGGTGCCGCCCACGCCGGGCACCTCGGCCTGGCCGCCGAGCCTTCCGTCGGTCCCCACCTCGCGCGCCACCCGGGTGACCTCGCCGGCGAACGCCGACAGCGTGTCGACCATCCCGTTGATGGTCTCGGCTAGCGTGGCGACCTCGCCCTTGGCCTCGACGGAGATCTTCTGGCTCAGGTCGCCGCGCGCCACCGCGGTCGTCACCTGCGCGATGTTGCGGACCTGGCTGGTCAGGTTGCCGGCCATCGCGTTCACCGAGTCGGTGAGGTCTTTCCAGGTGCCCGCGACCGCGGGGACCTCCGCCTGGCCGCCGAGCTTGCCGTCGATGCCGACCTCGCGGGCCACCCGCGTGACCTCGGAGGTGAACACGGACAGCTGCTCGTTCATGGCGTTGAAGACAGCGGCGATCTCGTTCATCAGCGGGTCGTGCCCTTCGGGCAGCCGGGTGCTGAAGTCGCCCCCGCGCACCGCGCTCAGTCCCGCGAGCAGCTGCTGCATCTGCTCCTGCTGTCTGGCCTGCGTCGCCGTAGCCATGCCGGGAGTCCCCTCACTTTTCGTTGTATGGGGTAAATGATGCCACGCCCGTCGCGGCCGCCACGGTCCCGCGAGGAGCGGGGCTGTGACAGTCAGCCGCTTACGTTCGGGATGCGGGACGGCGCGGTTAGGTTAGGGGCATGTCCCCCGCGGGCCTGTCCCTGCTGACGCTGAACATCGGTAATCCGTCTGTCGCGCGTGCCCGGCGGCAGCTGGCCTGGCTCATCAGGCGGGACGAGCAGGTCCTCGTGCTCACCGAGACCAAGGCCAGCGCCGGGTGCCGGCTGCTCGCGGGCGAGTTCACCGCCGCGGGCTACGCCGTCCACTACCCCGAGCCGGGTCCCGGCGAGTACGGGACGATGATCGTGGCTACGGTCCCCGTGACGCCGGACCCGGCGGCGAGCACCCGCCGCCGGGCCGCCCAGTCGCCACGCGCGGCCGAGCCGTCACGCGACCCGGAAACGTTCGGCGTCGGCGGCCTTCAGCGCCAGGCCCAGCCCGGGCCGCGCGGGGTCGGGGCGCAGCACGCCGCCCTGCGGGTCCAGAGCCCCGTCGAACAGCATCGACTCGATCCGCACGTGGTCGTGGAAGTACTCCAGGTGACGCAGGTTCGGGACCGCCGCGGCGACGTGGGCGTGCAGGTTCGGCGCGCAGTGACCGGACACCTGGAGGCTGCGCGCGGCCGCGACGGCGGCGGCGCGCAGGAATTCCGTGATGCCCCCGCACCGCGTGACGTCGATCTGCAGGCAGTCCACGGCCTGCGCGTCGACCATGCGGGCGAAGTAGGCCAGGTCGTAGCCGTACTCCCCCGCGGTGACGTCGGGGTCCACCTGGTCGCGGACCTCCCGCAAGCCGTCCAGGTCGTCGGACGACACGGGCTCCTCGAACCAGGTGACGTCCTGCTCCGCCATGGCGTGCGCCATCCGCACCGCCTGCTTGCGCGTGTAACCGCCGTTGGCGTCCACGTACAGTTCGGCGTCCGGACCGATGACCTGCCGGGCGAAGGCGACCCTGGACAGGTCGCGGGCCGGCTCCGTGCCCCAGGACTCGCCGATCTTGATCTTGACGCGTGGAATGCCCCACTCGCCGGTCCACTGCTCAAGCTGAGCGCGGGCGGCGGGCTCGTCGTAGGTGGTGAACCCGCCGCTGCCGTAAATCGGGACCTCGTCCCTGACCTGGCCGAGGAGCCGGCTGACCGGCAGGCCGAGCAGGGTCGCCTTCAGGTCCCACAGCGCGGCGTCGACCGCGGAGATCGCGTAAGACACCAGCCCCGGGCGGCCGAGGTTGCGCACCGCCCGCACCATCGCCTCCCAGGCGGCGCCGGTCTGGAACACGTCGCGCCCGGCGATGGCCGCGGCGAGCTCGCCTTCGATCAGCGGCTTGCACGCGCTGGCCGCGTAGGTGTACCCGGTGCCTGTCCGTCCGCCACCGGTCACGTGCGCCACCACCAGCGTGGTCTTGGACCAGGCCACCGTGCCGTCGGCTTCGGGACCGACGGTGGGGATCTCGTAGACCGCCGCCGTGACGTGCTCCACGGCCGGGAAGTCCGTCATGATGGCGGGCGCTTATCCGGCTGGCGTCCCCGGCCGCCGCGCAGGGCGCCGACCGCCCGGGTGATGGCCGAGCCCGCGGTCACGACGCGGTGGGCGGCCCACAGCTGCACGCTGAACCCGTTGATGGCGTGCTTGGCGCCGCAGTACGCGGACTGCGGCGGGATCGACCGGTAGCCGAGCGCGGAGCCAACCTGGACGATCGTGCCGCGGTCGCGGGGCAGCATCTTGCCGAGCGCTACCTTCGTCCCGTACACGAACCCAAGGTAGCTCACCTCGGTGACGCGCTTGAACTCTTCCGGCTTGATCTCGGTGAACGGGGCGAAAACCGAGGTGTACGCCACGTTGCGATCGCGGCCGTGGCGGCCGAGGGGCCGCCGGGCGGCCACGGGCACCGGGAGGCGGCACGGTGGAGCGGGCTGGCCGACGGCATCGTGGCGGGCCTCGGCGACGCGGTGCACCCGTCGGGCCGGTGGCAGCGGGCGCCGGACGACGAGCGGGTGGACGCCTCCCTGCTGCTCGGGCTGGTCCGGGGCGGCCTGCCCGCCGACGAACCGCGGAATCTGGCGACGGCCGCGGCCGTGCGGGAGGAACTGGGCGCGGACGGGTTCGTGTACCGGTTCAGGCACGACGCCCGGCCGCTGCACAAGGCCGAGGGGGCGTTCCTGCTGTGCGGGTTCTGGATGGCGATGGTCGAGCACTTGTGCGGCAGGCCGGTCGCGGCCGCGCACTGGTTCGAGCGCAACCGGAGCGCCTGCGGGCCGGCCGCGCTGTACACCGAGGAGTACGACGTGCACCAGCGGCAGCTCCGCGGGAACCTGCCGCAGGCGTTCGTCCATGCGGGACTGCTCGAATGCGCGGTGACCCTGTCGCGTGACGTCAGCCTCGGCGGCGGCGCCTTTATCTTATGCGGCGTCTTATGCGGCCTTATGCGGCGTAGCCGGTGGCCTTATCTATCGTCATCCTGACCACCACCCGAACCGCGCCGGGGCGATCCGGCTCCGGGTCCTTGCCGTCGTATTTCCAGGACAGGCGCGTGTCGAGGGCGCGGCCGGGGTCGGGGGTTATGCTCACCCGGCCGCGCAGTTCCACGTAATTCTCCGGGTCGGCCGAGTCGATCACGGTCACGCTGACGCGCGGGTCACGGAGCATGTTGCGGTGCTTGACGCGCCCTTCGACCGTGGAAAACAGCAGGTCGCCGCCGTCCCGGCCGATCCATATCACCGAGGTCTGCGGGCTGCCGTCGGGGTTGATCGTCGCCAGGACCGCGTAGTTCTTGCCGTCGAGCAGCCGGAGCGTCGCTTCGCTGAGCGCGATAGCCATGGCTGGACGGTAGCAGGGCACGCTATAGGAGACCGTCGCGGAGACGCGCGCGCCAGCCGCCGCGCCGCGAAGCTTCTGGCAGGATGTCGGTAGCTACCCGAGCGGCATGGGGAGGAAACTGGTGCCTGTCCGCTATCAGTTGGTCATCGACTGTGCCGACCCGGACCGGCTGGCCCGGTTCTGGGCCGCCGCGCTGGGCTATGAGCTCGCGCCGCCCCCGGCCGGATTCGCTACCTGGAACGACTTCTATCGCGAGCTGGGGTTGCCCGAGGAGGAGCTGGTCGGCGGGGCGGACAGGATCAGCGACCCGGAGGGCCACGGGCCGGTCATCTGGTTCCATGTCGTCCCGGAGGCCAAGGTGGTCAAGAACCGGCTGCACCTCGACATCCACGCCAGTGGCGAGCGGACGGACCCGATCGGGACTCGCAGGAAGCGAGTCGACGCGGAGGCCAGCAGGCTGGCTGGCCTGGGCGCCACCATCACTGGCGCATTGCCCGAGGAAGGGCTCGACCACTACGCGGTCGGGATGAAGGATCCGGAAGGCAACGAGTTCGACATCAACTGACCGCATCGGGCAGCTGGTCGGCGAGCTGGCGGGCGTTGACCTGGGCGTAGTCGCGATAGCAGTTGTTGAACACCACGTCCGTCTCCGCGGCGTCCTCGGCCAGCCGCCGGACGTTGCCCGACCACTCCGTCAGTTCGTCGTCGCTGTAGCGGTAGCCGAACCGCTCCTGGATGCTCTTGCTCTCCCACTTGTCCGAATGCCCGTGCATGCGCACCAGGGCCAGATCGCTCGTGACGGCGAGCACCGGCGGGATGGAACTCGGATAACCCTGCGGCATGTCCACGCACACGTACGGCAACTGGTGGTCCGACAGGAACTTGAGGGTTTCCTTCTGGTTGTCCGGGGTCATCCAGGTGCGGTTGCGGAACTCCACGCACACCCGCCGCGGCGCGGCGCGCTCGGCGGACGCCACGATGTAGTCCTTGTTCGCCCGGGAGATCGGGAACCAGGGCGGGAACTGCAGCAGGATCGCGCCGAGCTTGGCTGCCTCCCGCAGCGGCTCGAGCGCGGCGAAGAACCGGTCCCATGCCTCGTCGGCCACCGCCGGGTCCACGTCTTTCAGGTACACCCGGTCCTTGCCCGACTTCCCAGCGGCCTCGCGCAGGTCGGTCGGCATCGCCTTCACCGGCGTGGGGTGCTGGGTGAACAGGCTGAACGCCTTGATGTTGAAGGTGAACTCCGCCGGGGTCCTGGCGACCCACGTCGCGGCGGTCGTCTCGGCGGGCAGCGCGTAGTAGGTGGAGTCCACCTCGACCAGCGGGAACTGCCTGGCGTAGTACCGCAGCCGCTTCTCGGGCGTGTCCGCCTCCGGCGGGTACCAGCCGGAGGCGATCAGCGTCTTGTCGGTCCACCCCGCGGTGCCGATACGGATCTCTCCCATAGACAACCAGCCTAAGGACGCCTGCCGCGGCGTGCGAGGGAGCAGGCGAGGGGCGGGCGAAGGCCCGCACGGTCGCGCCAGTGGTCTGGCGCTCATCGATCTTTCCGCATGGGGCGGTAGCGCTCAATCATCGCGCCCAGACCCGACCGCGGCGTCACCTTCAGCGACGCGTAGGCGAGGGCGCCGGTCGGAATGGGCAGCCAGAAGTTGACGAGCCGCCAGGCGATCACCCCCAGCGTGGCTACGCTGCGGGTGACGCCGAAGCCGACCAGCAGCAGCGGGGTCACCGAGTCGACAACCCCGAGACCGCCTGGCGTGATGGGCAGCGCGCCTGCCACGTTGGCGATCCCATAGGCGGCGAACAGCTCCACCGGATTGACCAGCTTGCCGAACGCGGCCACGAACGACCACAGTGAGGCCGCGTCAAGCAGCCAGTTGAGAGAGGCCCAGAGCAGGGCCAGGGCCAGCACGCGCTTGTCACGGGCCATCGTGGCGAACGTGCTGGCGGCCTCCAGAATGGCTCGCTCGACACGCTCACCGCTCAGGCCGGGAATCTTGTCGGCGAGGGCGCGCAGCAGCCGCGACGCGAGGCCGGCGCCCCTGGTGACACCGAATACCAGGGCCGCGACGCCAAGCAGCACGACTGTCCCGATGACGGCGACCGTCGCGTAAATGGGCTGGAATCCGGCGAGCCCGATGGAGATCACCAGGGAAAACCACAGCAGGACGTTCAGCACCACAGTCGAGCCCAGGCCCTTGGCCGCCATCATCACCGTGGCGTCGTTGCCCGAGATGCCCTCGTTCGTGAACAGCCGGTAGCCGAGCGCCGCCGTGCCCAGCGTCCCGGCCGGGATAACGTGCGCGACCGCCGCGGCCGACAGGTCGATCCGGAACAGCCGGGACAGGCTCGGCTTGGGTCCCGGCGGCAGCAGCACCTTGGTCAGCACCGCGTAGCAGAACAGCGACAGGCCCTCGAGCGTGAGGCCGATGGCGAGCCACGCCGCGTTCACGCGGCCGAGCAGGTACAGGTCCTTGCTCGCCCCCACCAGCTCCGGCACCACGAGGTACTCGACGATCAGCAGCAGGACGAAGATGAGCACGACGCGCCGCGCCGGCTTCGCCAGCAGCCGCACCCAGGGCCGCAGCAGCTGCCAGCGGCTCGGCGGACGTTGCCGCTCGCCGCCCGGTTCTTCGGTCAGCTCCGGGGCGCTCCCACCTTGGTCCGCGTCCATGCCACCTGCCTACCCCCGATCCGGCGGCTATCGCCGCCTCGACCGCCCGGACTGTCACGATTGGTAGACGGTGGGCCTGGTGGTGTAGACGCGGCCGGAGGGGGTTTCCCAGCGCATGACGCCGGGTTCGGGCTGGGTGAGCCGCCAGCCCGGGGCCTGCTTGACGCGATGATGGCGGCGGCACGGCGGCCCGAGGTTGCACTGGTCCGTTATCCCGGCGGGGTAGGCAATCGTGTGGTCCAGGTCGGCGTAATAGGACTGGGCGCCGCAGCCGGGCGCCGGGCACGTCGCGGTCCGCGCGCGGACCAGGTGCTTGAGCAGGCGGCTGGGCACGTACCGGTCTTCGGCGGTGCGGTGATC
>Ga0187806_1000146_pt1 | contig 16208 bp, 13 predicted proteins | sample NC_wetland_sal_i_7_FD_132470 | JGI IMG/M metagenome (GOLD analysis project Ga0187806, IMG submission 132470) | Wetland sediment microbial communities from Neuse River Estuary, North Carolina, USA - ASW_1 | ecosystem: Environmental > Aquatic > Freshwater > Wetlands > Sediment | place: USA: North... | reverse complement strand
CTCCGCGACCAGCCGCGCCAGCCCGCCACCCTCGGCGAGCTCCAGGCCCTCCTGGACGCCTTCACCGGCATCTACAACACCCGGCGGCCGCACCGCTCCCTGCCGCACCGGGCCACCCCCGCCACCGCCTACGCCGCCCGGCCCAAAGCCAGCCCCGGCGACCGGACCGCCGACACCCACGACCGGGTCCGCGCCGACCGCATCGACACCGACGGCAAGCTCACCCTGCGCGTCAACGGCCGCCTCCACCACATCGGCATCGGCCGGACCCACGCCCGGACCCGCGTCCTGATGCTCGTCCAGGACCTGGATGTCCGCGTCATCAACGCCGCCACCGGCGAGCTGCTACGCGAACTTGTCATCGACCCCGCCAGCGACTACCAGCCAACCGGCAAGCCACGCTACCCACAACCGAAAACACCGTGACCCAGTGAGGGTTCACGGTGTCCTCGATGTCTTGAGACATCACAGTCTGCCGCTGGGGAGGATTCGAACCCTGACCTTCTGCATGCCATGGCAGCACGATTCCGTCTGACGGCGTCGCGCCGGGTCCGGTTGCCGCAGTTCAGAGCCTTTTATTTCGTCTGGGGACGTCGCGCTTCATCCGGCGTTATCTGGGGTCGTTGGTCCCTGGTTTGGTACTGGCTTGCTGAGTCTTCCGGTCGAGGGAGGCCCGGCTGCCTGTGGTAATCCTCGTGGTTGAGGGGCGGTTCCTGAGTGGATGGGCGGTCGCCGTGCAAGACCCGGGCGATGAATAGCCCCCATGCGTCTAGATCCTCAGAGCCGCGATGCCACAGCACGATGAGCCCCGACACGAGCATGAAGATCACGATGAAACCGAAGATGATCGCCGAGGTCAGGAGCATCACCATTCCCTCCCGTCGTCTCGCGGGAGGGAAGGTTCCATGGTCCAGCTGAGTTCTACCTCAATGCGGTGGGCGAGCTGCTCGAAGAACCGGCGTTCTATCGACCCGCGTGGCAGGTTCTCTATGATCCGGCGAGCTTGCTGGAGTTCCTGCTTGTCCTTCTCCGATGGGTCGCCGACCCATTTAGTGATGACGCCGTTCGTCGTGAGAAGCGCTTGCAGCACCAGTTCGGCGGAGTCCTTGCCCAACGACTCCGCCTGGTGGAGCAGCTTGGCAACCAACGGCACCTGAGCGAACAAAACCGTGACGGGCGCTTTCGCTAGCAGCCGGGCGGCTGTAACTAGGGTGGCCTCGGTCGGCGCGTCCCCGAAATCGGCCAGGGTCGCGAGCGCCTGGTCGTTCCAGTCGCCGGCCACGAGCTGGTAGAGCTCGGAACCGGCGTCCTGCAAGTGGTACCTCGGGCGATCGAGGCTACGACGCGTCATCCATTCGCGCACCTCCGCCAGGCACTCAGCGAGTTTAGTGGTCTGCTGAATGCGGAGCGCGGGGTCCCAGTGGTACGGCAGGGCGTCGAAGCCGAGCGACTGAAGCCTGGTTTGGCGATCAACGCGTTTCATGAGCAGGCGGGCGACGCGCAGCGGATCGATCAGTGACAGCTCGCTGAGGGCACCCTTGATCTCGTACTCATCGATCGAGTCGAGGTCGACGAGCTGGTTCAGTACCGAGGTGCGCAGCGCTGTCGCCGTGTCAGACCACTTCAGTGGACCCCGAAGCACAAAGCAACTCAGCGTGTCGGCGGCGACTCGCCGAGAGCCGCGGAACTCGATCTTGCTCAGCAGATCGAGCGCTGCTGCCGTGTCGGACAAGCCGATCACGAAGGCCGCGCGCCCGGCCATTGCTCGCACGTCAGCGTTGTCATGTGCCGCCATCGCGGCAAGGACAGCGGCTTCGCCGGGGAGGAGGCCAACCCGTCCGGCGCGATTCCACGACAGCCCTGAGGCCGCGCCCCGCTGCAACTTGCGGTCTTCCGTAGTCAGCATTGACGAGGCAAAGGCAATGGCGTCGGCATCGCCACGGTTGGCCAAGATGCCGATGGCAATGGCGGCAAAGCTTGCGAGCTCGGGCAAGTCCCCAACCAGAACTCGCTCACAGAGCAAGGCCGCGGCCGATGGTCGGCGGGTAAAGAACTCTGCGATGAAGCGCCCGGACCCGTCGATCTGCCCTGACGCCAGTCGCTCAATTCGCAGGCGATGTTCCACACGGTCGAGGACGTCCTGGTCGTGACGGCCCTCGGAGATCGCGGCTGCTACGCGGCGAAACTCTTCCTGTTGTGCGCGTTCGGCTTCTTCGAAGCTCAGGCCACTCCGCATCGCCATCCGGTCCCAGCCCGCCTGCAGACAGGCCGCGAGGTCGTCTTCGATGGTGGTAGCGAGGCAGCCCAGAGCGGTCTGCGCCGCGTCCTTGGTCGCCGTTGTGGAGTAGTTGGCGTGCCAGCCAAGTGCCTGGCGGATGGCCAGCCGGATGGCCGGGTCGCGATCCGGGTCGGCGCCGAGCTGGCCGAGGCGCTCAATGATCGGCAAGAACTCGGCGGCCCAGGCGTCGCGCTCGTTGTCGGTGACCTGCCGGTTGAATATTCTGCTCGGACCACGGATCGCATGTTCGAGCGTCCTTATGGCGCGGACGGCGGAGGGAACGTCCGGTGACGTAGCTTGCGTAAAAGCCAGATCGACCACGCGTTGCCGCACTGGTCGCACCGAGACGGGGTCGATCCCGAAGGGATAGAACGTCAACGTCATGTCCGAGGACACCTGGTCGCTGCCCTCTACGGCCAAGATCGGCTCAATGACGTCGAAGGGCGATAGGCGCGACGGCGTCGTCAGCCAGTTCGTGGCCGCGTCGATCACGGCGTGGATGTACGTGAACGGCTTTCCGGTGTGCAGGTTGGCCATGTCCCGGAGGACACGAAGCGGATGCTCCGGGTGCTGGTTGGCAGGACGCTGGTCGTCCTGGGCGAGCGCCCACACTCGATCGAGTGCGGGCCGCAAGAACTCGAGGCGGTAAGCGACGTTCTGGAGGACCGGAACGGTGGCATAGATGACGTCTGCGCGCGTGGCGGCCCAACGGCGCTCGATGGGATCAACCGGCGCGCCGCCGTCCTCATCTGGGGCCAGGATTTCATCAACGAGCTGCAGGGCGAGGTCCGGCTGGAAGTAGGCGACCCGCGTCAGCAGCTTAAGGAGGCTGAGCTGCTCATCGAAGCTGCCGCTCAGGAGCCGCTCACGCAGTGCTGCCCAAAGACCGTCGACAATGTCGGCCCGGCCCGGGCCGCCGTCGCGCACCTGCCAGTCGATCCGGGACGCGTTCACCAAGAGGTGCTGCAGCGCGGCACCGCTCGCCGCCTTCTGGGCACGGGCAAGGAACGACGTCGGCAGGCCGGACCTGTCGTCGTAAGCGGCGTTGGCGACCAGCACGTCGGCGAACAAGTCGGGGATGACGCGCACCGAAGTACTACCGCGGCGCAGGACCAGACCGGCATCTTCAAGCTCCCGAATGCGGCCGTTCACCGCGTCCCAGGAGGCGATGCCGGTAAGCTCGCCCACTGCAGCTTCGAAGTCCGGATCATCAAGCCTGACGGGCTGGAAAGTGGCAAGCGCCGCGAGCACCGAGCGACGCTCGGCGGCATCGGATCCGGCGCTTGGCCCGGTCATCTGGTCGGCGAACCGGCGGAACACATCGCGGCGCAGAGCTGCATCCGAAGTGAAAGTGCCGCTCTTCAGCTCGCCGCGCCGGTACAAGTCGGCTGCCACCACCGCGATGAACGGACAATCCCGGCTCACCGCGCCGAGCTGCTGCGTGAACGGATCGCGGGGCGAACGCGACGTCAGGTCGGCTACCAGTTCGGTCGCTTCAGTGTGGGTTAGGTCGCCCAGCTCCCATTGCGTGGTGGTGCGCGGTGCCTGGTTGAGCCGCCAGATCTCGGCGTCGAGTTCAACCTTGCCGTAGGGTCTCGTCGCCAAGAGCACCTTGGCCCCTGGGCGGCACTGCCAGAGCTGGGAGATAATGCCCGCAACACGGTCGACGCCGTGGGCGTCGTCGAGCACCACGACCAGCGAGCCCGTCCTGGGCAAATGGTCGAAGTCAGCTGCGACCGGCTGTTGCCCGACGGCCAGGAACCGGACGTGGACGCCGGCGCTCTCGGCGCGGGAGGCCACCTCCCAGAGCAGCTTGGACTTACCGATACCGCCACGTCCGATGACCACCGCGATCTTGGATCCTTCGGGATCGTTGACCCACGCCACGACGTCATCTACCAGTTGCGCCCGGCCAACGAGCGCTTGCCGGTGGTCGAGGAGGGTGTGAGACGAGCTGCGGTAGTACTCCTCAGCCGTCCGCCACGGGCTGGCGGGCTTGACACCCAAGAAAGCCTCGACATGGTCGGGAAAGTAGGTCCGGACGACCTGAAAGGCGGCCTCGATATCGAGGAGCCGCACCAGCCGGGCCAGATCTGCGAGGTCCCACAATTGCCAGCCGGCATGCTTGTCCATCTCGAAGCGTGCTTCGGCCGTTGCGACGCGAGCAAGGGCGATGAACGACTCGTCGACGTCAAGTCCGGCCGCCTCCACTGCCTTCTTGACCTTCTTCGGGCCAAACTGCTGCTCGCGCTTGCACTGAACGCCGATACGGTGTCCGTCGGGCTGGACTATGAGGACGTCGAAGCCGCGCTGGTCATCGCCCTGACTGCCCAACTGACTGACCTTAGCCCCCGGGTAGCGGCGCTCCATGAGATCAGCGACAACGCGTTCGAACTCCTCGGCCGTCAGACGCTGGAAAGGCAACATCGGCGTCAGCGGCCGCAGTGACGTGGTGTCGTCGAGGGGGCCCGTTCGACCCGCCCACGCGGTCGGTGCTGTCGTCCCAGCGGCTGCGGTCAACTCGGCAGTGTCGAGGTTAAGGATCTCGGCCAGCTTCACGATCAGGCGCGGACGCGGCCGGGAAACACCCTGTTCCCAGCGACTGACGGTCTGCTGACTTACCCCCAGCAGGCCGGCCAACGCGCCCTGGCTGAGCGCCACGCGGGTTCGAGCGCCTTCAAGGAGTCGACCGAGCTCGTTCACGTCAGCATCCTACACGACAAAAGGTGTTGGACAACTAAGACTGCGTAGGGCACTGATCCCGGCGCAGCAGGCTATGCTGCTCTGGCAGCGGATTCCGTCTCCCAGTGAGGCGGGAGTACCTTGGCTCGGAAGTGCTCCAGCACCGCCGTCCGGCAGGGATCTGAGTAGCATTCCGCCTGGCGAGGTCCACTTTGCGCGACCGGCCGTGTCCGGCAGGATTTGAACCCCGTGACCCGCTGCTTAGAAGGCACATTCGAACCGTCGCTGGATGTCGCCCGATGTCGCTCTACAAGCTATCTAGCTGGGCGAATCGTCCGGGAGCGTCGCCATATGTCGTTCGACATCTGCCGCTGGTGGCTCCCTGTTTGGCTCCCCGGAAATCTACCTGCCTCGCTTATGTTCGAAAGCGTCTTATTTGTTCAACTGAGGTCAAGCAGGGTGTCTGGGCGAAGGATAAGGCCACGCAGGAATCGCCCGGAAGGTGCGATGCCCCCAGCTCACCCCGCTGGGTTCGAAGCCAGAACGGGTCCGCAAGCCCGCGGCAGAAATCGCACGAAAGGTGCGACGCCAGCCCATCCCGCCGGGTTCGAAGCTAAAGCAGACAGCGGCTTACGGCCGCTCGGCGAAAGCAGGGCCCCGCCACAGGAGTTCTGGCCGCACGGCATGCGGCTGGCTGTGACCATCTCCATTCAGCTTGGGGAGACGGCAGCCTGGTCAGCGCCCGCCCGGAGCCACCCTGCCTCCGGTGCCGTTCCGTCATGCATCGAATCGGGAGGTTCATCAAGGTGAACGAGAAGATGACGAGGAACAGCAGCGGGCGGCGGCCCTGGTCTAATGCCAGCCGCGGACCGCCGTAGGGGAAGCGGTCATCACCCGGTCGCACGACAACGGCCCGCTGGCTGCTCCGGAGGCGCGTGCGGCCCGACGGTGATCCAGCAGCTCGTCTAATCCGGGCTGCGGGGATGGGCCAAGCTCCGTCTTCAGCGGTTCTTCAACCGCCGATGGCGAACCTGCAGACATGACCAATCTGAACATGTGGACAGCGTTGGCGGCGGCCATCGTCGCCTCGCGGCGAGCCTGGACCGCCTATGCCGCCATCGGCAGCATGCGCCCGTGCCGTCTGCCCTCCTAACAGTCCCACAGCGCCCTGTCTCCGGCGGAACGCTGTGCCTGTTTCTCGAAACCCCGCCCCGCACCACATCCCTTGCTCTGCGCAGAACGCTTTCTCCAAAGTACTCTAAATAAAGTACTTTGGAACGAGGATGTCAGAGTGTCGCGTAGCCGGAGCAACCCCCAACCAGTAGTAGCAAGGAGAATGACATGACAACATCCACGGCCACCGTCTTGCGGCGGCGGGAGCCTCCTGAAGGAGCGTCCAGGCCTACGCAGAGCAGCCTCCCGGTCCTCGGGGGCTATACCTCGGACGGGGAGCCTGCAGCGGCGGTGTTTCTCTGGGCGGCCACCCGCTTCCGCGACGACTTCGAGTACGCGCTCCACCGCCATGAGGGGCTTGAGATCCTGACGCTTGTCCTCCAGGGCGCCATGGGTCACTACGACACGGCGACCGGCCAATGGGCGTACCTGAACGCCGGTGATGCCCAGCTGATCCGGTCCGGGTCGGGGGTCTCCCACATCGAGCGCGGGGCTAGCGGGACACGCGGGTTCCAGATCCAGTTCGACCCCGACTATGCGGCCGCCCTCGAGCAAGAGCCGTCCTACACCGATTACCCGGCCGAGTCGTTCACCGCGCACCTGATCGGCGACGCGCTCGTCACCGAGCTCGTCGGTGACGGCGGTCCGATCGAGGCACGCACGGAAGGGCTGTCCGTCCGCCGCGTCGCCGTGCCTGCCGGTTCCCGCGCGGAGCTAGCGGTCGGCCCGGGCCGGTTCACGCTGGCGTACCTGATCGACGGCGCGGCGACGGTCAACGGCGCCTCCGCCGCCATCGACGACGTGATCTCACTGGGCGGAGCGGACTCGCTGACCGCTGACGCCACAGCGCCTGCCGACCTGCTCGTCGTATCGCTCCTTGCCAGCCCCTCCTACGAGCCCAGGCGCCTGGACCCGCGCGAGCTGGCCGGGCGCGGCGCTCCAGGAGGCCCTGGTGGTTTCCCGGGAGGCGGCGGCGGTTTCGGGGGAGGGCTCCAGTGAACGGGCTGCACGCGGTGCTGACCATCGCAAGCGGACGCCGGGCTAAATGGGCTGTCCTAGTGTTCTGGCTGGTGATGCTGGGTGTCTTCGGCTCGCTGTCGGCGAAGCTGACCGGGGCGGAGCAGAACAACATCCAGGCGTGGCTGCCGGGCAGCGCCCAGTCCACCAAGGTGCTGGCGCTGGAAGCGCGCCTGCAGTCGCCGAACATCTTCACGGCGGTGGTCGTCTACGACCGGCCGGCCAGCGGCGGCGGTTTCCTGCCCCTGACGAGCGCGGACCGGGCGAAGGCCGCCGCGGACGCACGGCAGTTCGCCAGCGTGCCCGGGGTGGTGAAAAGCCAGATCGCCGGGCCGATCGCCGCGGCGAACGGCAAGGCGGTCGAGACCATCGTCCCGGTCAACCTGGGCAGCAAGGGCTATGACGGCGCGTCGACCGCGGCGGACCGGCTGCGGGCCATCAGCCGGGCCGATGCCGGCCGCCTGGCCAGCCATATCGCGGGACCGCTGGGCAACGCCGCCGACTCGGCCAGCGCGTTCAGCGGCATCAGCGGGACCCTGCTTGGCGCCACGCTCGGCGTGGTCATCGTGCTGCTGCTGCTCACCTACCGCAGCCCGGTGCTGTGGCTGCTGCCGGTGATCTCGGCGGCGGCCGCGCTGAGCACCTCGGAGGGAGTCGTCTACCTGCTCACCAAGTACCTGACCGTCAACGCGCAAAGCGCCGGCATCCTCGACGTGCTGGTGTTCGGCGCGGCCACCGACTACGCGCTACTGCTGACCGCCCGGTACCGAGAGGAACTGCGGCGGCACGAGGACCGGCACGAGGCGATGGCGATCGCGCTGCGCCGGGCCGGGCCGGCCATCATCGCCAGCGCGGCCACGGTCATCGCCAGCCTGCTGACGCTGTCGGCAGCCGACCTGAACTCGACCAGGGACATGGGGCCGGTGCTGGCGATCGGCGTGGCCGTCGCCCTGATGGCGATGCTGACACTGCTGCCTGCGCTGCTGGTCATCTGCGGCCGGTGGGTCTTCTGGCCGGCGCGGCCGGCCTTCGGCACCGAGGAACCGTCGTCACGGGGCCTGTGGGCGCGCACCGGCGGCCTGATTGCGCGGCGGCCGCGGGCGGTCTGGCTCGCCACCGTGCTCGTGCTCGGCGCGATGGCGGTGGGGCTAACCGGCCTGAAGGCCAGCGGCCTGACCAACGCCCAGACGTTCCGCGGGAACCCGGACTCGGTGACCGGACAGACTGTCATCGACCAGAACTTCCCGGCCGCGGCCGGCGGCGGCGCGCCCGTGCAGGTGGTCGCCAACGCCGCGCAGGCGGCGCCGGTGGCGGCGGCGTTCCGGGCGGTTCCCGGCATCACCGCGGTGACCGCGCCGGTGACCGTGGACGGGCACGCCTACCTGAACGGCACGCTCACCGTGCCGCCGGACAGCCAGGCCGCCTACGCCACGGTGGACCGGGTCCGCGCCGCCACTAGCGCCGTCCCCGGGGCGGACGCCCAGGTCGGCGGCACCTCGGCGACCAGCCTGGACGTGCAGCAGGCCAACACGCACGACCGGGAAGTGATCATCCCGGTAATCCTGGCCGTCGTGCTGGTCATCCTCATGCTGCTGCTGCGCGCGCTGGTCGCGCCGGTCATGCTGATCGCCACCGTGGTGCTGTCGTTCCTCGCCGCGCTCGGCGTCAGCTCGCTGTTCTTCAACCACGTGTTCGGCTTCGGTGGCGCGGACGCCTCGTTCCCGCTGCTGGCGTTCGTCTTCCTCGTCTCGCTCGGCATCGACTACAACATCTTCCTGATGACCCGGGTCCGCGAGGAAACAGCACGGCACGGCGCCCGGCAGGGCGCGCTCACCGGCCTGGCGGCCACCGACGGGGTGATCGTCTCGGCCGGCCTGGTGCTCGCCGGGACGTTCGCCGCACTCGCCACGCTGCCGCTCACGATGATGACCGAACTCGGGTTCGCCGTCGCGTTCGGCGTGCTGCTGGACACGATCGTGGTCAGGTCCGTCCTGGTGACCGCGCTCAACCTGGACCTGGGGCGCTGGGTATGGTGGCCGAGCGCGCTGGCGCGCAGTCCCGTCCCAGCATCCGGCCAGCTGGAAGAGCGGCCCTCGCCGGTGCCGTAACGGACGCTGCGACGTGAAACTTCGGGAAGCCGCCCGCGGGCCGTGGGACAGATCCGCGGCCCGCGGGCGCTCACGCTCCGCATCACAGTCACCCGCTTCCGTTAGGAATCGGCTAAGAATTTCCCGAACGGACCGCGGCGCCTGTCGCACGGACCCGCTCGCGCCTCGGAGTGGCCATCGCACGATCCGTGCGATGCGCACTCACCCGCCGGGATCCGATCCTCCCCTCATGGACGCAGATGCCACGGCCGACCTGTACGAGATCCGTATCCGGGGAGTACTGGGCAACCGGCTGCTCGTCGCGTTTCCCGGGCTCAAGGCGGACACGCGGGACGGAGAGACCATGCTCTCCGGAGCGCTGCCCGATCAGGCAGCGCTCTACGGCGTGCTCGCCCAGATCGAGGCGCTCGGGCTGAAGCTCCTGGAGGTCCGCTACGCACCGTCTCGTCCCGGAAACACGCACTAGTAAGGAGAATGACATGGACGCCGTCATCACAACCCGAGATCCCGCTAAGAGCAGGACGCGGTGGCTGATCCTGGTGGTGATCGCTATCGCACAGCTCATGATCGTGCTGGACGCCACGATCATGAACATCGCGCTGCCGTCGGCGCAGAAGGCGCTGGGCTTCTCGCTGGCCGACCGGCAATGGGTAGTGACCGCCTACGCGCTGGCGTTCGGCAGCCTGCTGCTGCTCGGCGGCAAGCTGGCCGACCTGCTCGGCCGCAAGACTACCTTCCTGGTCGGCCTGATTGGCTTCGCTGCCGCCTCCGCTGTCGGCGGCGCCGCAGTGAACTTCACCATGCTGGTGACGGCCCGCGCCGTGCAGGGTGCGTTCGCCGCGCTGCTGGCGCCCTCGGCGCTGTCCCTGCTGGCTACTACCTTCACCGACTCCGCCGAGCGGCGCCGGGCGTTCGCCGTCTACGGCGCGGTCGCCGGCAGCGGCGGCGCGGTCGGGCTGCTGCTGGGCGGGATCTTGACCGAATACCTGTCGTGGCGCTGGTGCCTGTACGTGAACCTGATCTTCGCCGGGGCCGCCGCGGCCGGGGCGGCGGTGCTGCTGCAACCCGGCGGCCGGATGCGCACCCGGCTGGACCTGCTAGGGGCGGTGCTGGTCTCCGGCGGCATGTTCTGCATCGTCTACGGCTTCTCCAACGCCGCGACGCACAGCTGGGGCACCCCGTCGACGTGGGCCTTCCTGGTCGCCGGCGTGGTGGCGCTGATCCTGTTCGTGCTGTGGCAGGCGCAGGCGCCGCAGCCGCTGCTGCCGCTGCGGATCGTGGCCGACCGCAACCGGGCCGGCGCCTACCTGGCGATGCTGTTCGCCGGGGCCGGCATGTTCGGCATCCTGCTGTTCGCCAACTACTACATGCAGCAGAACCTGGGCTACTCCCCGGTCATCACCGGGCTGGCGTTCCTGCCCATGGTCGCCATGCTGATGGTCATCACCAACCTGGCCAACGTGGTGCTGATGCCGCGCACCGGGCCCCGGCCGCTGGTCGCGGCGGGCATGCTGCTGGGCGGCGCCGCCGCGGCCCTGCTGACCCGGCTGGGCGTGCACTCCTCCTACGCCGTCGGCCTCCTGCCCTCGATCCTGCTGCTCGGCGCCGGCCTGGGGTTCATCTTCGCCCCCGTCGCCGACACCGGCACCTCCGGCGTCCCGCCCCGCGACACCGGGGTCGCCTCGGCCACCGTCAACACCGGCAACCAGCTCGGCGGCTCCATCGGCACCTCCCTGCTGAACACCATCTTCGCCGGCGCGATCACCGCCTACATCGCCGCCAACGCCCACGGCCGCCCCGGCCCGCACCTCCTCACGCTGGCCGCGGTGCACGGCTACACCGTCGCGTTCTGGTGGACCGCCGCCATCTTCGCCGCCGGCGCCATCATCTGCGGCGCCCTGATGCGCTCCGGGCCGCTGCCCCGCCCCGCCCAGCAGCCCCAGCCCGGCGCCGCCGCCTGGGACACGCCAAGCACCACCGCACCGCAAAGCTAACGGGCCGCGACCCCGTTCTCCGGAAAGGAGCAGATAATGACGATTCGGGAAGTCCGCGCCGCGCCGGCCGCCCGCAGCTCGGCTGCGGCCATGCCCGGCATCCGCGTGGTGTCCTTCGCTATGTGCGTGCTTTTGCTGGTGCAATACGGCCTGGGCATCGGGGTGAACCTGTTCGTCACCCTGCCCGGCAAAGACCAGGGGGCCGGGCTGGGCAGCGTGATCGCCAACGGGCCCGTGGCCGTCAGTATCCACGCCGTGCTCGGCCTGGCGCTGATCCTGACCGGCCTGGCAATCGTTATCCGTGCCGCCGTAGCCCGGCATGGCGGCACCATCGCCCTGGCCGTGGCCGGCCTGGCCGCCATGACCAGCGCCGCCTTCAACGGCACCCGGTTCGCCGGCTCTGGGCAGAACGGGGATTCCATGGCGATGGCCCTGACCTGGGCGGTGGCGCTCCTGTGCTACCTGTCCATCCTGTTCATCGCCGGCCGGAACCGCTCGCCTCAGCGGTAGCCAGGCCAGGAGGACAGCCTTATGGTCGCCGTCATCGAAGTTATCGTGCTGGTGCTGCTGTTCGCCGCGGCGGTCAGCCGGCTGCTGGGGGTGCGGCTGCGGCTGACCCGCGCGCTGCTCGCCGGTTTGCTCGGGGTGGCGGCGGGGATTCTCTTCGCCTATCTGATCTACCGGCGTCATCCGGGGCAGGTCACCCCCCTGGTGGTCGGTGCCGGGATGGTGGCGGCGGTGGTGGCGACGATGCTGGGGGTAGTCCTGGCCGAGCTGCTGGTCCGGCCAGGACGCCAAGATACGGTGGGTGGCCTGCCGCACCCGTGGCGGGCGCTGCGCCAGATGGCGCGAACCGCCCGCCGGTACGCGCAGCTGGCCCGGATCGCCACCCGGTACCGGCTAGTCAGCAGCGGACGGGCAGACCCCGGCCAGCTGGGCCGTCGGCTCCGCCTGGCACTGGAAGAAGCCGGCCCGATCTTCGTCAAGCTCGGCCAAGTCCTGTCCACCCGCACCGACCTGCTGCCAGCGGCGATGACCACGGAGCTGGCCGGGCTGCAAGACCGCGTGCCTCCGGCGCCGTGGCCGCGGATCCAGGCCCTGCTCGAGGAGGAACTCGGCGGGGATCTCAGCCAGGTGTTCAGCCGTGTCGACCCCGACCCGGTGGCCAGCGCCTCGCTGGCGCAAGCGCACGCAGCCTGGCGCACCGACGGGGCCCCGGTCATCCTCAAGGTGCAGCGCCCGGGAATCGACGAGCTGGTCAGCCGCGACCTGGACATGATCCGCCGGAACACTCGCCGTCTGGAATCCCAGGCCGAGTGGGCCCGCGCCTACCATGTCGCCGACCTCGGCAGCGGCTTCGCCGACGCCCTTGCCGAGGAGCTCGACTTCCGGGTTGAGGCCCGCAACATCGCCGAGGTCGCCGCCGAGACCCCGGCCGGCGCTACGGTGCTCATCCCCGCCGTGCACACCGGCATCTCCACCCGCCGGCTTCTCGTCGAGAACCGGTTCGACGGTGTCAGCATCCGCGACGCCGGTCCCCTGATGGACAAGCTGGGCGCCGACCGGGAAGCCCTGGCCCGCGAACTGCTGCGCACTCTGCTGGACCAGATCCTCATCCACGGCACCTTCCACGCCGACCCCCACCCGGGCAACGTCATGTTCCTGTCCTCCGGGCAGCTGGCGCTGATCGACTTCGGATCGGTGGGCCGGCTCGACATCCGCCAGCAGGCCGGGCTGCAGCGGCTGCTGGCCGCGGTAGGCCGCCGCGACCCCGCCGAGCTGTATGAGGCGGTCGCCGACCTGGCTATCAGCCGGCCCGCCGACGAGGAAGCACTCGAGCAGACCCTCGCCGCGTTCATGACCGCCCATCTCGGCGCTGGCATGACCCCCGACGCCGCCTTCATGCGCGACCTGATGAACGTGGTCGGCCGCGCTGGTATGGCCTTCCCCACGGCCATCGGCGGTGTCTTCCGCGCGCTGATCACCCTCGACGGCACCCTGCGCACTCTGGCCCCAGGCTTCGACATCGCCACCGAATCAGAGGCCATCGCCCGCCAGTTCGCGGTCGGGCAGATGGCACCCCAGTCGCTGCGCGACGCCGCCACCGCCGAACTGCTCACCCTGCTGCCGATGCTGCGCAAGCTGCCCCGCCGTGCCGACAAGATCAGCGCGGCCCTCGCCCAGGGACGTTTCACCGCCAACCTGCGGCTGTTCAGCGATGCCCGCGACGTGTCGGTGGTCACCAGCCTTGTCAACCGGGCCGTGCTCGGCCTCACCGGATCCGCGCTCGGACTGATGTCGGTGATCCTGCTGCTCGCCCACGGCTCTCCCAGCATTGGCGCAGGCATCACCGTGCTGCAGCTGTTCGGCTATATCGGCCTGTTCCTCAGCATCACCGTCATGCTCCGCGTCATCGTCGGAATCCTGCGTCCCCGCGAGCACTGACCCATGCCATATGTTCCGTGCCGGCATCAGCAACATCCAGGAGCGTTAGTCGACAAACTACCGCTAGCCATACCGCAGAAGGGTTAGACCATGTCAGACAATTTCGTGTCGCGCGGGGGTTCCGCGTCGTTGAGTCCATCAAGAGTGTCTTGGCCGCGTGTGGTCGAGAGTCTGGATGAGGACGAATGCCTGCGGCTGCTCGGCGCCACACGGGTGGGGCGCCTGGCCTACACCGGCCGGGAGGGCCCCACTGTCGTGGCGGTCGCGTACAGGCTGTATGAAGGTTCGATCGTCTTCCACCCGCTCCAGGGCACCTTCACTGAAGAGGACCTGCGTACCGGTATCGCGCACGCTGAATACCAGGTCGCCTTCGAGATAGACCAGATCGATCCGCTCGCGAACTGGGGATGGAGCGTGCAGGTCGTGGGGTCGGCGCATTATGTGGACACCGAGGCCGAGCGCGCGTCGATCGTCAAGGCCGGGGCCGATCCGTTCCCGTGGCCCGCGGCTGAGGGCGCGCCCCTGATGCGTGTGCGGCCCCGCCGCATCCGTGGTCGGCGGAGCTATCCGCGCGCGATGCCAGCCGAGACCTAGAACTCTGGGCGACTCCGGTTCCGGGCCGCCGGGGAACGCCGCCCGGAACGGGGGGTTGCGGCCCGTTAGCTTTGCGGTGCGGTGGTGCTTGGCGTGTCCCAGGCGGCGGCGCCGGGCTGGGGCTGCTGGGCGGGGCGGGACGCCGGAGGTGCCGCCGGGCTGAACCATCGGCCGTGTCGCGGCTACCTGAAGTGTTTGCTGTCGACTTTTCTCCCTAACCTTGAGGCCTTATCATTACTACTCTTATCAGAGTACTTCTATAAGGATTAGAGTTAAGCGCTCCGCGGCCGGCTGCCGACTGGCGGTATGCGACGACTCCTGTGCGCGGAGTAGGTATATCCATTAACTCGCATGTAAGTACTCTGAATGGAGTACTGAGAGGAGAAGGGATGCGCCGCAGCAGGAGTAACCCCCTGGCCCTGGCTGTGATGTACTCGCTGCTGGAACGGCCCATGCATCCCTATGAGGTGGCTACCACCCTGCGCCAGCGGAACAAGGAGCAAAGCGTCAAGCTCAACTACGGCGCGCTGTACGCGGTGGTGGAGTCGCTGCGCAAGCGGGGCCTGATCGAGCCGAAGGAAACCGAACGTCCCGGCCGGCTGCCTGAGCGGACGGTCTATCAGCTGACCGACGCCGGGCGGGTCGAGGTCAGCGACTGGCTCGCCGACCTCATCTCCACCCCCGCCGCCGAGTACCCCCAGTTCGTGGCCGCGCTGTCGTTCCTGCCCGCGCTGCCGCCCGACCAGGTCCTTGGCCTGCTGAGGGAACGGCTCCGGCACCTGGCCATGGAGGACGCCCAGGCGGCCGCCGCCCGCGAACTCATGCACAAGCGCGGACTGCCCCGCCTACTGTGGGTGGAGGAGGAGTACCGGGACCGCATCCGCGCCGCCGAGATCGACTACATCCGCGCCCTGGTCCGCGACATCGAGTCAGGAACCCTCGAGGGCGTCGACTGGTGGCGCCAGGTCCACGAACGCGGTTTCGGCCACGTTCTACCGCCCTTCGCCCCTGGCGACAGCCTCGGACAAGGGGAATGACAACCTCACACGGCTGACCACCCCGCACCGCACCGAGACATGTGCATGCTAATGTATGTGTATGTTGACGCACCGGCTGCAGATCCTTCTCGACGAAGAGCGCTACGAGCGGGTTCGCGCGCTCGCGCGGCAGCGCGGTACCTCTGTCGCCACCGTGATCCGGGAGGCACTTGACCGCGGCCTGCCCGCGGCGCAGCGGAGGCGGGCCGCCGCCGCGCGGCGTATCCTCGACGCGGCCCCGATGGAGGTCGGCGATCTGCTCGCCGAACTGGATGAACTCCGCGGACGCCACGCGTGATCGTGGTCGATACAACTGTCCTGGTCTATGCGGTCGGCACCAGTCACCCGTTCCGTGAGCCCTGCCAGCAGCTGATCCGCGCGATAGCGGACGGAACGATCCTGGCAACCACCACGATCGAGGTCATCCAGGAGTTCACTCACGTCCGCGCTCGCCGCCGCGACCGCAAAGACGCCGCGGAACTTGCCCGCGACTACATCGAACTCCTGTCACCGCTGCTCATCGTCGAGGAAACCGACCTGCGCGAAGGGCTGCGCCTGTACGAGGAGGGAACAGGCTTCGGCTCGTTCGACGCGGTCTTGGCCGCGGCGACCCGTGCGGCAGGAGCTGAAGCGCTCGTGTCAGCAGACGCCGGGTTCTCCGGCATCGCGGCCATCCATCATGTCGTCCCTGATGCCGCTGGCATCCGCGCGCTGCTCAGTCCGCTCAGTCCGCCCGGATGAGGTAACCGGCAGGTGTACCAGGAAGGTCGCTCCCGGGCCCGGTTCCCTGCTGATCACCGAGACACTGCCGCCGTGCGCGGCGGCCAGTTCCCTGACCATGGCCAGCCCGAGCCCGCTCCCGCCGCTGGCCTGCGACCGG
>Ga0187806_1000145_pt1 | contig 16221 bp, 10 predicted proteins | sample NC_wetland_sal_i_7_FD_132470 | JGI IMG/M metagenome (GOLD analysis project Ga0187806, IMG submission 132470) | Wetland sediment microbial communities from Neuse River Estuary, North Carolina, USA - ASW_1 | ecosystem: Environmental > Aquatic > Freshwater > Wetlands > Sediment | place: USA: North... | reverse complement strand
GATCGCGTAGTGCTGCGCGAGCGGCAGGTAGAAATACGTATTGATTTCTCCGGTGATTCCCGCGAAGCGCGAATTTTTCGCCACGCCGATCACGGTGATAGGGTGATTCAGCTCGGCGCCAATCCTGAAATGCCTGCCGATCGGGTCTACGTTGGGCCAATATTTTTTCACCATGGCCTCGTTGACAATTCCCACGAAGAGCGCATTCTGATCGTCGGCCTCCGTGAAGGTGCGCCCTTGAAGCAAGGGAATGCCCAGTGTTTTGAAGTAGTCGGTCGAGATGACGTTGTACAAGGAGACCGGTGCGGGCTGGCCTGCGGGAAGGTCGTAGCCTTCCACCACAACGGTATCGCCGCCATTGATATAACCCATCGGCGTGGAATTGGCGGTGGTGGCGGAAACGACGCCAGGGAGAGCGCGCACGCGGGCCAGGAGATTCTTGTAAAATTCCCGCCCTTGTGCCTCGTTGTATCCGATTTCGGCCGGGTCCATGTAGAAGTTCACCACATGGCTCGGATCAAAGCCCAGATTCGAGCGTTGTGCTTGGCCCAGGCTGCGCGTGAAGAGCCCGGCGATAATGAGGAGCATCAACGAGCCGGCCACCTGCGCGACCACGAGCGCGCTGCGCAGCCGGTGCCGCCCTCCGACTAACCCGCGGCCGCCTTCATGCAAAATTTGCGCCAGGTTTCCCCGCGACGCGCGGACCGCCGGCACAGTTCCGACGATGAGTCCCGTCAGCAATGCGGCGCTGAACGCAAACCCGAAAACGCGCCAATCGAAACCGAAGTCGAGCCGGACCGGGAGGTCCGTCGCGAAATTCATATGGCTGAGCGCGGAACTGCCCCAATAGCCGAGCATGATTCCCGCCAAGCCTCCGCCGAGGGCAAGGACGAGACTCTCGGTGAGCAATTGGCGGATCAAGCGGCCGCGGCCGGCCCCGAGGGCGGCGCGAATGGCCATCTCGCGCTCACGGATTGTCGCTCGCACCAGCAGAATATTTGCCACGTTCACGCAGGCAAGCAACAGCACCATTGCCGCCAGACCCAGGAAAAGCCCTGAGATCACCAGGAGAGTATTCTTCGGATCGGGATTTGGCCTCGCTCGGAGCTCCGGGAAAACCAGGAGGCTCAGGTTCTTGTCATCTTTCGGATATGCCTGGGAAAGCCGCTGACCGACCACGTTGAGCGTGGACTGCGCCTTTGCGATGCTCACACCGGGCTGGAGGCGGCCATACACGAAGAGCTGACGGAACCCGCGATTGCTCGTGAAATCGGAGGGATTACCTTCGATGGAGGCCATTCCGAGCGGCATGTACGCCTGGATGTCCACCAACGCGAAGACTCCGTAAAATCCTTCCGGCGCAACTCCCACAATAGTCACCGGGTGTCCATCCACTGAGACTTTCTTCCCGACAATCTCCAGATCGCCGCCGAAGTGCGTTTTCCAGTAGGCATAGCCGAGCACCATCACGGGGTCGGCCTCGATGGTTTCTCCTTCCGAGGGCAAAATGAAGCGGCCCAGCGCCGGTTTGATCCCCATCATCGAAAAATAATTGCCCGTGACGTAGCTGGAAACGATTCGATCGGCCTTTCCGTTTACCGTCAACCCATCCAAGCCAATTTGATACGCGACCAAGCCGGAGAACGCATTGCCCGTTTGGTCGCGAATATCGCGGTAGTCGGGCACCGAAAAGGTATTTACCACCAGCGGGGTGCTGCTATCTTGTTGATAGCCGAGCGTGATGATCTGCGCCGGATCTTTCACCGGCAACGGGCGCAACAGAAACGCATCCACCAGGCTAAAAATCGCGGTATTCGCGCCGATGCCAAGCGCAAGCGTCAGAATGGCAACCGCCGTGAAGCCGGGATTTTTCAGCAGTGTACGGAGACCGTATCGAATGTCTTGCATGATCGTTCCCATTTTTCACTCCCCGCGAGGGATTGCTCGCCGCTTCCGGCAACTGCACCTCTCCGCATGCGCCCTTCTAGTCTGTGATCTCGTTGCATTGCTCGAATTTTTCATTTCACTCGTACCGCAGCGCCACGATAGGGTCAACGCTCATCGCCCGCCGCGCGGGGATATAACACGCGGCGAGTGCGACGCCCGTCAGCACGATGGCCACGGCGGCAAAAGTAACCGGGTCGGTAGCACTTACTCCGTAGAGCATCTTCACCATCAATCGGGTGAGCGCGAGCGCCACGACAACACCAATTCCGACACCGATGAGAGCCATCCTCATCCCCTCGCCCAACATGAGGCGCAGGACATCGGCCCGCTGCGCTCCCAGCGCGATTCGGATGCCGATCTCGTGCGTGCGCTGCCCGACCACGTAGGAAATCACGCCATAAATGCCGATGCTCGACAAGAGAAGTGCGAGCGCCGCGAAGACGCTGAGCAGAAGCATCGAGAATCGCCGGTTCGCCAGCGACTCCGCCACGATTTCCTCGAGCGTTTTGGTTTCGTACACCACGTTCTCGCTGTTCAATTTTTCCACCGTTTCGCAAATCACCGGCGCCAGAGCGGACGGTGAACCTTTGGTCCGCACGACTACTTGCGCTTGTGGGGGCCCGGTCCAGAATCGGTCAGGGATTTGCATGAGGGGCATATAGACCTGCGCGAGGATCGGGTGTCTGGCATCCCCATCCCTGTCCAGACCCCAATGCTTGACGTGCCCGGCAATGCCGACAATCACGGGATCCACGTTGAGGATGTCCACGTGAATTCGTTTGCCGATCGGATCTTGCTTCGGAAAATATTGGCGCGCGAAGCTTTCATCTACCACTGTCACGGCAGGCGAATGCTCATTGTCGTCCATGTTGAAAAACCGACCTCGGATCAGAGGGATTCCCATGGCGCTCAAGTATCCGGGTTGCGAAAAATAAAAAAGGGATTGGATCATCTCACTTGAGTTCGCCGGCTTTGGCTGGCCATCGAGCCAAAAACCAAGTTCATTATCGCCGGTCATGGGCAAAGCTCCGCCGGTGGAGGCAACGGCTTCCACACCCGGCAAGCCCTTCAGCCGTTCATCCATCTCGCGAATCGCGAACCGGGTGGTCTCGGCATTCACGCCGAGAGAGGGTGAAAGCGACACTTGAAACGTCAAGACTCCGCGAGGATTGAAACCGGGATTTACGCTCCAAAGGTCCAGCAGGCTTCGAATCATCAACCCGGCGCCAATCAGAAGCACCAGCGCCATGGCCATCTCGACCACAACGAATACGCCCTGCGCCCGGTGCCGCGCGCCGCTTCCGCCGCGGCCGCTTTCCTTCAGCGTTTCTTGCAGGTTGGGCCGCGATGTCTTCAGCGCCGGCGCCAATCCAAATATCACGCCCGCCACCATGGAAGCTGCCAACGTGAAGAAGAGAACGCGCCCATCCAGAGCGACATCCTGAGCCCGGGGGAGAGTTTCCGGCAGCGCTTGCAGGGCTGCTTGCGTTCCCCACGCGGCGAGGCACAAACCGAGAGCTCCGCCGGCGAGCGCCAGCAGAATGCTTTCCGTGAGCAATTGCCGTATCACGCGTGCTTGACTGGCGCCCAACGCGGCCCGAATCGCAAATTCCCGCGCACGCGCCGTCGAGCGGGACAGCTGAAGGTTTGCCACATTGACGCAGGCGATGAGCAGCACGAAACCAACGGCGCCCAACAATACGAGCAAGAACGGCTGAACATCTCCGACAATGTCCTTGATAAGAGGCACGGCGTGTATGCCTGCGCCTTTATCGGCATCCGGGTATTCCGCGGCAAGGCGTCGCGCGATTTGATCCATATCGGCCTGAGCTGCGGAAAGCGTTACTCCGGGCTTCAAGCGGCCGATCGCGCGCATCCCTTCGTGCGCGATGCGGTCATAAAACAGCGGGTCCTTATCCTGTGCGATGGGAATATAGACGTCCTTGGGGCGGTCGAAATTCGAGGATTCCAGATGGAAAGACGCGGGCACTACGCCGATCACCGTGTAGCCGTCGCCATTCATGGTGATTGTTTTTTCCACGATATCGGGCGCTGAGCCGAATTTGCGCTGCCACAAGCCGGCGCTGATCAGAGCAACCGGCGCGCCGCCGCGGCGATCTTCTTCCTTGCTAAAGAGCCTGCCGCGTGCCGGAGTCACGCCCAGAATCTCGAAAAAATTGGCGGAGACCATGCCGACACGCACGCGCTCAGCCTCTCCGCTTCCGGTGATGCTGAAATCATCACTGCGATAGGCCGTCATCGCGGCAAATGTGGAATTCCTGCGCTCCCAATCAAGAAAGTTCGGGTACGAAATGGAAGAACTCTCGAAATTCGCACTCTTTTCGGAGAGTTCGACCAATTGATTCGGTTGGGGATAGGGCAGCGGCCTGAGGAGAACGCCGTTCACCACAGAAAAGATTGCCGTGTTTGCGCCAATCCCCAACGCCAGCGTCAGAATCGCCACCACCGTGAATCCCCGGCTCTTCAGCAGCAGCCGGATGCCGTAGCGGATGTCGTGCACGACTGTTCCCATTTATCTCACTCCCTATTCGTATCTGAGCGCCACGATCGGATCCACGCGCATCGCCCGCCGCGCTGGGATATAACAGGCCAATGCCGCCGCAATCACGACTACGAGAGCAACCCCGCCAAACGTGAGCGGATCCATCGCGCTCACCGAATACAAAAGGCTTTGCACCAGCCGCCCCGCGACCGCCGCGGTCACAATCCCGGAAACCAGCCCGATGACGACTGGCTTCATTCCTCCGCCCAGCACCAGTTTCCCCACATCCCGGGCCTGCGCTCCCAGCGCCATGCGGATCCCGATTTCATTCCGTCGCTGCTCGACGCTATAGGCAACCACTCCAAAAATTCCCAGCGCGGCCAGCAGCAGCGCACTCACGGCGAAGAGCCCGGCGAGTTGCAGTTGGAAGCGCCTGGCAGCCACGGATTCGGACACGACATCCGTCATGGGCCGCACCTGAACGATGGGCACCGATGAATCCACTTTGTGAATTACTTCGCGGACGGCAGCCGCGGCGGCGCGCGGGTCCCCATTCGTCCGCACCACCAAAGCAGCCTTTGCGACAGGCCGCTCCCATTCGGGAACGTACACCATCAGGACCGGGGGTTCGTCGAGGCGTACCTTGCGAATATCTACCACGACGCCCACGACTTCGTGGACCGGATGAGTTCCCGCCGTGGTGTGAATCTGCCTTCCGATGGGATCCTGTCCCGGCCACAACCGCTCTGCCAGGCTTGCGGACACGACCGCAACATCCCGATTCCGATCATTGTCTTGAAGCGTTCGCCCTTTCTGCAATGGAATACCCATGGCCTGAAAATATCCCGGGCTGACGAAGCGATAGTTTGCAATCGGCAACTGGGTGGGAGGAGGCGCGGCAACACCCGCCGGCCAAACTTGTGAAACGTGCGATTCGCCTTCCAGCGGCAATTCACTCACCCATCCCGCCGCGTTTACGCCGGGGATCGCAGTGGCTCCTGCGAGCACGCCATCAAAGAAACGATTCTTGGCATCTGAGGAGGCATAATTCGTGGGCGGCAGGTTTACGGCCGCCGTCAGAACATGCTCAACGCCAAATCCCTTCTCGACCCCGAGCAGCCGGACCAGGCTCGTTGTCAGCAGCCCCGCAAGAATCAGGAGCACGGCGCTCAATCCGACTTCGAGACTGATCAAAGCCTGGCGCATGCGCGCTGGGCCGCGGCCTTCAGTCATGCGTCCACCGCTCGCCTTCAGCGCGTCCGCGCCCGCCATCCGCCAGGCAGGCAGGATTCCGAAGAGCGCGCCCGTGCCAAGCGAAAGGAAAAACGCGAACCAAAGCACGCGTCCGTCCAATCGCACTTCGTCCAGTCGCTGCAGGCCCATAGGCGCCACATCGATAAGCCAGCGCAATCCATAATGAGCGAGCGCCACACCCAGCAATCCGCCTCCAAGCCCCAGCAAAAGAGTTTCCGTCAGCATCTGGCGGATCAGCCGCGCGCGCGTCGCACCCAGCGCCATCCGCACCCCCGCTTCACGCATTCGTCCCGGGACGCGGGCTAGAAGCAAGTTCACGAGGTTGACGCATACAATCAGCATCACCGCGCCTACTGCCGCCAGCAGCAGGAGCAAACCGCGCCGCGCCGGCCCGGTGACCTGCGTTTCGAGCGGCACAAGATCCGCTAGAAGATCCACGTTCTGGCCGGCCTGCTTGGCAATTTGCGCTTGCACCACATTCAATTCGGCCACTGCTGCATCGCGCGTCACGCCGCTCTTCAGGCGTGCGATCGCGGCAAAATCAAAATCTACCATCAGGCCGATTTGAGCCGTATTGATCCCCAGCGGCTTGAAGAACTCGGTCTTCGTTCCGAACCGCGTCAGCGCGCCCAAGCCTTCTTCCTTCGGAAAGTGAAAAGACGCCGGCAAGACACCGACGACTTCATAGGGAATGCCGTCGAGCGCGATAGTCCTGCCGACGATTTTCGGATCGCCGTGAAATTCAGTGCGCCAGAATAAATTCGTCAGAATCACTACATGGTCGCGGCCCGGCTCGTCCTCTTCCGGATAAAACAGTCTGCCGAGCGCTGGTTGCACTCCCAGCACGCTGAAAAGATTTGCGGAACCCTGCGCGCCCGATACTTCTTTGGGATTCCCTGCGCCGGTGATAGACATCGAGCGTGACTCGACAATGGCAATTTGCTCGAATGATTTACACTTGCGCTGCCAGATCAAGAAATCCGCGGCGTTGGCTGGAACCGAAGGATAAAACTTGCTCAATTGCGGAATAATTTCTCGAATGAGATAAAGCTGCTGCGGCTCGCGGTAAGCGAGAGGACGGAGCAGGACGCTGTTCACCATGGAAAAAATCGCGGTGTTCGCTCCGATCCCGAGCGCCAGCGTCAGGATCGCCACCGCCGCGAATCCCGGATTCTTCCGCAACAGCCGGACGGAGTAGCGCAAATCCTGGATCAGCGTTCCCATTTCCCGCCTCTCGCGATTCGCTTTTCTTGGCACTCGGTCGGCCAATCGCGCTGCGCGGCTTCTTCAAGCATCCGTGGCCAGACTTCCGGCTCTCTGAATACACCTCTCCGCCCGCGCCGAAAAAAATTTTCGGCCTGTGCGTTCGGAAGATTGTGAGAATCTCAGCCCGCCCGCGGTCTATACGCTCGCGGTGCGCGAGCCGACGGTTTCTTCGACGATGCGCCCATCGAAGAGATGAATGGTGCGGTCGGCAATGCTGGCGTAGCGCGGGTCGTGCGTCACCATGCAGATGGTTGCGCCCTCGCGGTGCAATTGCCGAAGGAGATCAATCACCGCTTCGCTGTTCTTTGAGTCCAGGTTTCCTGTGGGCTCGTCCGCCAGAAGGATGGAGGGCTGGCCGACCAGCGCTCGCGCCACGGCCACGCGTTGCTGTTGGCCGCCGGAAAGCTGCGAGGGATAATGCTTCATGCGGTGCGCCATTCCCACTCGCTCCATCACTTCCTGCACGCTCTTTTTCCGCTCTGCCGCGGCCATGCTGCGATAGTTCAGCGGCAGTTCCACATTCTCGTAAACCGTCAGATCGCCGATCAAGTTGAACGCTTGAAAGACGAAGCCGATCTCGCGATTGCGGATGCGTGTGCGGTCTGAAAGCGAAAGATTGGCCACCGATTGCTTGTTGATCCAATACTGGCCGTCGGTCGGGGAATCGAGCAGCCCCAGAATCGAGAGCAGTGTGGATTTGCCGCAGCCAGAAGGTCCGGCGATGGAGAGGAATTCGCCGCTCTTGATATCCAGATGGACGCCGCCCAGGGCGTGCGTTTCCACCTCATCGGTATAAAAAACTTTGGTGACGCCTTCGAGCTTAATCAGGGATTCCGCATTACTGTTCATGCTGGGCTCCTTCCATCCACTTGATACGTTTGTGGCGGCTCGAAAAGTTCCCTACTTCAACTGCACCCGGTCGAAATTATCCCAGGCCGACATATCCGACAGAATCACCTGGTCGCCGATATTCAACCCCTTCACGATTTCCACCGAGTTCACCGACGTGCGGCCCAATTCCACCTGCACGCGCGTAGCTTCTTTTCCATCGTCAACCAATTTGAACAATCCGACCGTGCTGTTCGCCTCACCATGTACTGGCCGTCCCACGAAGAGAACATCCGCGAGCCGCTCGATCTCAACCGTGCCTTCCACGCTCAAATCCGGCCGCGCGCCCTGCGGCAGCGTTCCTTCGAGCGCCACATCGACCGTCACCGTGCCGTTCACCACCGCGGGATCGATTCGCGACACATGGCCCTGGATTATGCCGTTATGCGTATCCACGGTCGCTTTCTGTCCGATCTGAATATCTTTCGCCTGCGTCTCCGCGATTTTGAGCGCTGCCTTCAAGTGCGTGGGCTGTGCGACACGCGCCAGCACCGTTCCTTGCGTCACTTTTTGTCCTACTTCCACGTCAAGCTCCTGGAGCACGCCGTCTATTCCGGGGCGCACATGCAACTGGTCCAGTTGAGAACGCTTCAAGTCGTACAGGGCGCGCTTCTCGTCCACGTTGGCCTGCTGGACGGCCAACTGCGCCGGAATTGAATTCGCAAACGTTTCCACTTGCTTCTCGGCGATGTCGTTCTGCTTCTCCAGCTCTTCCGCTTGCACGACGGAAGTTTTCACGATGGTCTCGGCTACAAGCCCGAGGGCATAGAGCTGTTCGTTATTGTGCCGCTGTAAATCGGCCGTGTGATAGGCCGAGCGAATTGCCGCGGCCTGTGCGCGCTTATCCATCAACTGATTTTCGAGCTGTGCTTTGCTGTTGTTCAGCCCTGCTTCGGCGCCGCGCAGTTGATATTCCGCATCCAGTGCCGCCTGCTGTAATTCGGGATTGCTCAAATCCAGGATCACAGTGTCTGCTTTGACGGGCACCCCAGGCAGAAGATAGCGTTGCTCAATCCGCCCGTCCGTCGCCGCGGGGAGCAGCCGAATCGTTTCCGGCACCAGGGTCCCTAAGCCGCGGACATCGCGGAGCATGGGTCCGCGCTTCACCGCATCGGTCCATACCGTCGCGCGATCCACGCTGGGCGCGGCTGGCTTGAGCCGAGATAGGGCATACGTGACGAGCGGAATTAGCACCACCGCTGCGGCTATATAAGCCACGCGGCGCATCTTTTTTTGCCTTTTAGCTTCTGGACGGGCAATGTCCACGGGCGTAAGCCCTCCTATTCCTGACATATATATCGCAACTCATCTTCCGGTGTCACACCATCTATAAGTATTGCAATTTGTTGTTCTTACAGGGCTTTGCTGATTCCAGACGGCGTCTTTTTGCCCGCTCGTGGGAATCGCCCGTCCCGCTAGCGGACAGCATTTTGGAGGTGGAAAGCGGTGCTGTGAGCGCCTGGAAGAAGGTGCATTTTGCCGGCGATCGCTGTCTTTCAACACGTGCGCCCTACGTGGAAGCAGACTCGGCGCTGGCCTTGATTTCCTGCCAGCGTTTCGGGCGCCGCTTTGCGTCGAGGACTTTCTTGCGCAGGCGAATGGATTTGGGCGTCACTTCGACGTACTCATCATCGGCGATGAATTCGATGGCCTTCTCGAGCGTCAGCTCGCGCGGCGGAACCAGGCGAATAGCTTCGTCCGCGGAGGAGGAGCGCATGTTCGTCTGTTTCTTTTCCTTGGTGATATTGACGTTCATATCGTCCTCGCGGGAATTCTCTCCCACGATCATTCCTTCGTACACTTCCACGCCCGGCCCGACGAACATTTCGCCGCGCTCCTGAATGCCCCAGATGGCGTAAGCGACGGAAACGCCGGGGCGATCGGCCACGAGAGCGCCGGTGAGGCGCATTGCCATGTCGCCGGCATAATCCGTCCAGCCTTCGAGCAGGGAATGAATCAGCGCGGTGCCGCGGGTATCGGTGAGCAGCTGGCCGCGGAGGCCGATCAAGCCGCGGGAAGGGATGCTGAATTCCATGCGCACGCGGCCGGAATGATGGTTGACCATTTTTTTCATTTCGCCGCGGCGGCTGCCGAGCGATTCCATCACGATGCCGATAAAGGATTCCGGGCAATCGACAATGAGGAGCTCGAGCGGTTCGACGCGCTTTCCATTTTCGGTGCGCACGACGATTTCCGGTTTGCCGACCATCACTTCGTATCCCTCGCGGCGCATGGTCTCGATCAAGATCGCGAGCTGCAGTTCGCCGCGCCCGAGGATGCGGAAGGCGTCCGTCGAGGGCGTGTCTTCCATGCGTAAGGCGACGTTGGTCAGCAATTCTTTTTCGAGGCGTTCGCGCAGGTCGCGCGAAGTGACGAATTGGCCTTCGCGTCCGGCGAAGGGCGAGGTGTTGATCGTGAAGACCATGGCGAGCGTAGGCTCGTCAATCAGGAGCGGCTCGAGCGGCGCGGGATGCTCGAGATCGGTGATGGTTTCGCCGATTTGAATTCCCTCGACTCCGGCGATGGCCACGATATCGCCGGCGGAAACCTCCTCGGCCTCGTCGCGTTCAAGCCCGCGAAAAGTGAAGAGTTTCGTGATTTTTGTCGGTTGGATTGTTCCGTTGAGCTTGACGATGCCCACTTCGGTTCCGCGACGCAGTGTTCCCTGGAAGACGCGGGCGATGGCGACGCGGCCGAGAAAATCGCTGTAGTCGAGATTGGTGACTTGAATTTGAAGAGTGGCAGCGGGATCGCCCGAAGGCGCGGGCATGGAGCGGACAATTTCCTCGAAGAGAGGCTGTAAGGTTGTGGAATCGTCGCCGATTTTGCGGTGGGCGACGCCGGTCTTGGCGTTGGTGTAGAGCACGGGAAAATCGAGCTGGTCTTCGGTGGCGTCGAGATCGATGAAGAGGTCGTAGATTTCATCGAGGACTTCGGCGGGGCGGGCGTCGGGCCGGTCGATTTTATTCAGGACCATGATGGGCTTGAGCTTGGCGGCGAGCGCTTTCTGGAGCACGTAGCGGGTCTGGGGCAGCGGGCCTTCGCTCGCGTCGACGAGGACGAGGACTCCATCCACCATGCGCAGGGCGCGCTCGACTTCGCCGCCGAAATCGCTGTGGCCCGGCGTGTCGACAATATTGATTTTTGTGCCGCGGTAGGTGAGCGCCGTATTTTTCGCGAGAATGGTGATGCCGCGCTCGCGCTCGAGGTCGTTTGAATCCATCACGCGCCGGGGCACTTCCTGATTTTCGCGGAAGACGCCGCTCTGGTGGAGCATGGCGTCTACGAGCGTCGTCTTGCCATGGTCCACATGGGCGATGATGGCGATATTGCGAATCGGAGTCGTCATAGGGTCCCAGCCAAATGAAAAGGGCTGCAAGCGCGGCCTTGCAGCCCCGATAGATAGCGTTGGAGAACTTCCGGGAGCAACAAACGCAGTGACATTCTAGCATGCTCGGGCGGCGGGGGCCATCGGCGCAGGGCGCGGGGGAAGGGGAGGAGAGGGGAGGCGACGGGACGCATCTTTGCCCGTTCCGGCGTCGCCACATTTCCAGAAACAGCGTTTTTGTTGCGGTTAGAAATTTGCGAAAGCGTTTGTTTGCCGCGAGTTAGTTCCATTCCTAGTCGGTTGAATGTTGCTACTAGACTTTCCCGGAGGCTTAGTGCTTGAAGCTGGCGGAGGGAGAACGACAAGTGTCGGAGTGAAGGGCGGGATAGATTTTGGCGGCCGCCTGGGGGCGGGCCGACTTGATAGCGGAGATGATTTAAATTTGCCACGAAGAACGGTAGCACGGTTTGGGGTGTTTGTCAATTGGTTAATATATCTTGTAACAGATTGAATTCTGGACAGTTACAGGCGCGTTCGGGAGCCTTTGGCGCGCGTCGGGAGGCGAGGTATGGTCAAATGGCATGTGGCAGGGTGCAGTATTGGATAACCATATGAGCAAAAAGGATTTGTCTGTGATACTATTCGAGGGAACCGAAAAGGCAAATGGCGCATCTAAGAGGGTATGAAAACTCATAAGCGCATGGGAAGCGGGCGGTTAGTTCCCACTCGACCCACGGGAGTCGAGTATCGTGTGAATTACGGCATTCAGTTGGTTGCTCCCGAAAAAAAGCATGGCCGTGGTCCAGCGCCCACAAAATGGGCGAAGTGTGACGTGCGGTCGGAAAGCGCACACCGGATCCCCAATGGGGATTATTTTCTCCACGCGGATGAAGGCGGAGTGTTCCAGGTGAAGTACTCCGGGAATGCCTGGCAGTATCTGGCTGCGGCGTAATTGGTCTCCTAAGTTGGTCATCCCGCTTGGTGGTCTGTTGCACTGGGCGGGGGTGTGCCTATTTTTGCCTAGCGGCTGCTGACACGCCAATCGGGACCCGCCCGCCCTCCAACAATCTGGCGGACTCACAGTTCGAGCAATCGGCGGGCAAGGATTGGCGTTCGGGGGTTGGCGGAAGCGCTGACCGACAGACTTGAGGCCGGCATTTTCAAGGCCCAGAGGTGTCCGGGGAGGAATCCAAGCGGCACGTTGGGCAACACGTTCTGCGGGGGGAGGTTGCAGCAACATCAGATATGCGTTCGAAGAGCGGAGAGCCGAGGCTTGGTCTGAGTGGCGAGCAACAAGATTTTGCGCAAGATTGGCAGATAAGAGGTCGCGAGCGGATATTGGTTGGACGGCTAGATGAGTAAGGCATTGAAACTACAGCGGTATAGAGGGCTCGGCAGGTGGCGCTTCAGTTGCACGAGATTGAGCGGGAGAGTCTGCCATGAGAGCACTGAAATTTTGCGCCGCGGTGATCTTGCTCGTGGCGATGTGTGGCAGCCCCGCGAAGGGCGATGAGACATCGGCATTCGACGGGACGATCACCCAAGCGCCAGCCGGGAACGTCTTTGGGGTGGCAAATGACGGCTTCGTCCAAGGAAATGTCGACTACCCGGTCGTAATTGGCTCCAATTTCAACGGAACCGTAAACAGCTTCAGGATTACTTTCGATATTGGGCTGGCCGTTTATACCGAGGTAGTGGGGCCGACGGGGAATCAAGGGTCGGTGACACTGACTAACGGGCTCATCACGGACATTGAAGTTACTTTTCCTTCTTTTCCATGCGTCCTGGGAGGTGCCGAGTGCCCGCCGCTAGTATTAGCCGGGGCGACCTTCTTCACCTCGCCTGAGGACTGCCAGACTGGGCAGGTATGCGGGACGCTGGACTTCAGCAACTCACAGCCACAGGCAACGCCGGAGCCGCGGACAATTTGGCTGCTCGTCTGCGGGCTGGCTGGGCTGATGTATTGGCGCCGCGAGGATTTGAGGGTCGCCTGGATCGCGCCAGGAGAAGTCACGTCACGCAAATCATTGATTGGTGATTAAGCCGAAGGTACTGCATCCTTCAGCGCTGGGCGGTAGGAAAACCCGTTTTAAGATCGACTGCTCTTCCGCTGGACCGAAGTCCAGCTCCCCCTGCTCCCGCCTTCGCCAAGGCTACGGCGGGCCCGCGGCAAGCGGGGGGCTCCCACCGAAGACGGAGACGGGCCAATCAGGAGATTGGCGTTCCCGGGGGTACCATTGAATTGCTCCCATAAATATGGGAGGATGGGGATATGAAGACGACACTGGAAATTCCCGATGCTGTGTTCCGGCGCGCCAAATCGGCGGCGGCCGAGCGCGGCATACCATTCCGCGAGCTGGTGACGGAAGCACTGGCCGAGAGACTTCGCGCGGATGGAAAGGCTGGCGAGGGAAAGCCGTGGATGCAGGCGTTTGGCAAGCTGCGCCGCTTGCGCAAAGAGACGGCCAGGATCAACCGCATCATCGAAGCGGAGTTCGACCGGGTTGAGGCCGAGGATCTCGAGTGATCCTGGACACGAACGGGCTTTCGGGCGTCGCCGAGGGAGCGCCGTCACTCGAGCCGGTGCTGCGCCAAGCGGCAGAGGTTGCCGTCCCCGTGATTGTTCTCGGAGAGTATCGGTATGGAATTCGGCAGTCGCGGCACCGGCGGCGCTACGAAGAATGGCTGATGGATTCGCTGCGATACTTCCGGGTGCTTCCCGTGGATGAAGAGACAGCCGTCCGTTATGCCGCCATCCGCAGCGAACTGAAGAATGCGGGCACGCCCATTCCGGCGAATGATGCGTGGATCGCGGCGCTGTGCCGGCAGCATTCGTTGCCGCTGGTGAGCCGGGACCGACATTTTGACCATGTGCGAGGGCTCCGGCGCATTGAATGGTAACCCGGCGCGGGCTGGGCTTGCACATCGGGGATTCGCGGAATGCATCTCGTCACGAGGGCATGGAGACCGCCAAGAATCGAGAAACCCCAGGGCATCCCGATGGAAACCATCGGGATGCCCCGACCAAATGCGTCGGGGTAAACTCCATGCGCGGAATCCCATTTTTAGATGGTGCTCTCTTCCGCGGGACTGAAGTCCCGCTCCCCCTGCTGAAGCAGGGGGCTCCCACCGAAAATTCCACTTCGAAGACAAATGCAACAGCGGGGCAACTGCCAAGCGTCATGGCAGGAGCTAATTCAGTCGTTTCAACGCCATCGCGATTTGATTAGGTCGAGGGTTTGCGGACGCGATAGGGCGCGCCGCAGCCGATGGATTCAAGATTGCTTTTCGCGCGTGGACGGCAGGACTTTATCCGATCTAAATGACGGGCCGACAAAGTCTTGACGAGCAAGAGCAGGGCTACGCGAGCCGCAATTTGCGCCGGACGATCAGCAGGGCCAGTAAGGCGCTGCCCAGCATCAGCACCGAGGATGGCTCTGGAGTTGTGACGGGAGAGCCGCTAAATACCTGGCCCGTCGCAAGGGTCACAGAGCCGCCGGGTGCGGGAGTAAAACTAACAGCGACAGTGTGACTAAAGTCGATTGTCATCCCTGGGTCCCCGCTGGAATCGCCTCCCATGTCCAGGATGAATCCGTTATCCGTTTGTGCGACTGGGAGCGTTAAGGTAATGGCGCCCGTCCACAGGCCACCCGTACATGTTCCGTTGGAGCAAACGTCATACTCCGGCGCGCCGTTCGGGCCGTTGGTGTAGAAATTGATCTGGGTTTGATACCCACCATTCGTGGAGAGATAATAGTTGTAGGTAGCTAAGCTGATGTTAAAGTCGGAATCGGCATCCTGGTTGTATCCGGAAAAGGTGCCTGTAATCGCGAATTTTGCTGTACCTTGCCCGCCAGTATCGGTGAACCCGTCTGCAATAAGTACCTCTCCTGCGTTAGGAACACCGTTATCAACGAGCAGCGCGCCGATTGTGGGCCCCGGCACGGCCAAAAGATTTGCAGTCAGGGAACCACTTGCCACAACTCCAAAGTTGCAGGAGAGGTTAGCCGTACCAGCGCCGCTGGTGAAATCCGCGCCGGTGATCGGATCAATATTCTGCGCTCCACCGCCACAAATCGCCCCCACCCCGAACGAACTTGAAGTAAACGAAAGCCCATTCGCCCGTGCCGGAACAGCGGAAACAAGAGCCGCGCAGAGAACCGCGGCGGCCAGCCAAAGCGACTTGACCCCCTTCCAGGGTGGCAAGGATGCCTCAAACAAAGAGGTGCGGCTAATGGTTGCCGAGGCCCTATTTTTCCGGATAACGAAGAGAAACCCGATTCCGGCGAGCATGAGGACGAAGGAACTGCGCTCGGACGTGGGGGTGCGGGCGGAGCCGGTCATCGTCCATGTTCCAGCGTCATTGGCGTTCATGCCACCGGCGGGGTCGGAATAACCGGAGTCGTCGTATGTGCATAGGTTGGAGCCGCCGGGACCCTTGCCCTCGAGACAAGCGGCGAAGTTGGAGTCTGCGGCCGGGAGGTTGATCGAATCGATGAAGCAGAATTGCATTTGGCAAATGCCCGATGGGGCGGAGTTGTCATTGAAGATATCGATTTCCCAATTGATGATTGCCCCGAGGTCATTCGTCCAGACTTGGAGGCTGCCGGCGCTGGAGTAGTTACCAAGATTCATAGAGATCAGTCCGTTGTCCGTGTAGGACAACGCGACTAGCTGGTATGGGTCACTAGGGAAGTTCTGAGACAATGCGCCGGGGAGTACTGCTTGGGACAAATCAGGGGCGAGGGCCGTATTCAGCGTGAACGAACCTGAGATGAAATAGGTGGCGTTGCAAATGGTCGTGCCGGGGATGGCGTAGGCGCCTGAGCAGGAGGTGATAGGCATCCCCGTGTAAGTGTAGGTTTCGTCGGCGAAGGCGGTGGCTGGGGTGGCGATGGTAGCGAATATTAGTAGTACTAAGATGATCCACGGGACTTTTCGCATGTGTCGAATTCCTCCACGGAGCGACGAGCGTTTCCTTAGGCTTGCGGCCGGTGGCCGAGCTTCTGCTACCTTATATTTCGAGAAAAGCAGG
>Ga0187806_1000143_pt1 | contig 16362 bp, 17 predicted proteins | sample NC_wetland_sal_i_7_FD_132470 | JGI IMG/M metagenome (GOLD analysis project Ga0187806, IMG submission 132470) | Wetland sediment microbial communities from Neuse River Estuary, North Carolina, USA - ASW_1 | ecosystem: Environmental > Aquatic > Freshwater > Wetlands > Sediment | place: USA: North... | reverse complement strand
TCGAGGGGCGCCAGCTCGCGCGGTTCGAGCGACACCTGCGCCGGTGCCGGGACTGCACGGACGAGGTGCGCGGGTTCACCGCGACGGCCGCCATGCTTGGCCTCGCCGTCGCCACGCCGCCGCCGGCGGAACTGGCGAGCGGCGACAGGGTCGGCGTCACCGTCGAGCCCGCGGGCGGCACGAGCCGCCCGCCGACCACGCCCATCGTGGTGCTGACGGTGCCGGCGTAACCGGTGGTGCGCCGGGGACCGCGCGGCGCGGCAACTGGCGACGCCTGTTCCCCGGGTGCGTTGTCCGGGGCGCCGCAATTCCATGATCACGAAAGTCTCGCATCGTATAAGTGCACAAACTCTTCGTGATCATGGAACGCGAGCCGCGCGGGGCAGCCGGCCGGGGCCAGATGTGCTCCTGATGCGAACGTGGCGCGGCGCCCGGTGCTCTGCCTCGGCGGCCAGGCTGGCGACAGGCCGGTTAGCTGCTCGAACGGGCGCACGTCAGCCAGGTCGAAGACGGCGCCGAGGTCCACGTAGAAGCCGGCAGGGCCACCGGATGGGCGATCGCCCCGGGACGTGATCAAAGCGTTACGTGCGAGATCGCGTAGGCTTCCGGCGTGGCCGCTGACGGACAGATCTCCGCTGACGATCCCGGGGCGCCCGACGTGCGGGCGCTGCTCGAACGGCACCTGGCGTCGATGCTGGCGGTCACGCCGCCGGAGCACAGCTTCGCGCTCGACGTGGACGGGCTGCTCGATCCGGCGGTGACGTTCTTCAGCTTCCGCGCGGACGGGAAACTACTCGCAATCGGGGCGATCAAACAGCTCGACCCGGAGCACGCCGAGATCAAGTCCATGCATACCGCGGCCGCGGCGCGCGGACGCGGGGTCGGCCGGGCGATGCTGGACCACCTGCTCGGCGTCGCCCGGTCCCGGGGGTACCGCCGGGTGAGCCTGGAGACCGGGACGATGGCCGAGTTCACGCCCGCCCGGGCGCTCTACGCGAGCGCAGGGTTCACCGCCTGCGGGCCGTTCGCGGACTACCGGCCGAGCGAGGACAACTGCTTCCTGACGCTGGAGCTCGGCGCCCCGGCGTCATGACCCACAGGGCCCCCGCGGGACCGGCAGGACTAGACCGGGACTAGACCGGGCTAGCGGTCCGCGTGCGGGACGATCACGACCGGGCAGTGCGCGTGGTGCGCCACCTGGGTGCTGACCGACCCCACCAGCAGGCTGGCGAAGCCGCCGCTGCCGCGCGCGCCGAGGACCACGAGGTCGGCGCCCGCGGACGCGCGGATCAGCACGTCGGCCGGAATGCCGTTGACCGCCTCGACCGTGACCGCCTCGGGACGGGCGCTGAGCCCGGTGACCACCTTGTCGGTCAGCTCTTGCGCGGCCGCCTTGGTCTTCTGCACCAGCTGGTTGTCCTCCGGGTAGGCCACCCCGTGACCCTCCCAGCCGGCAGGTACCTGGTGCACGCTCAGCACCGTAAGCGGCACGTGCCGCATTGCTGCCTCTTTTGCCGCCCATTCAAGGGCGCGCTCCGAATGAGCGGAGCCGTCAACACCGACGATAATTCCAGGCATATTCGTCATCTCCCGAGGGAATGCCCGCGACTTATTTGACGTTAGCGCCCCCGGCCGCATTAAGGAAGACCCGGCTTTCAGGGTGGGCGCCAGAGGTTGAAGTTAGGGCTGTGGCGTCAGGGCTTGGCCGCCTGTTCGGCGGCCATGGCGAGCAGTTCGGCGGCGTGCGCCTGGCCGAACTCGGAGTCTTCGAGGCCGGCCAGCATGCGGGACAGCTCGCGGACCCGGGCGTCGTGGTCGAGACGGATCACCCCGCTGCTCGTGACCGTGCCGTCGCTCGACTTCGCGACGACCAGGTGGTTGTCGGCGAACGCGGCGACCTGGGGCAGGTGGGTCACGACGATGACCTGGGCGAGCCGGGCCAGGCGGGCGAGGCGGCGGCCGATCTCGACGGCGGCCTTGCCGCCGACGCCGGCGTCCACCTCGTCGAAGACGAACGTCGGCACCGGGTCGGCGCCGGCGAAGACCACCTCGATGGCCAGCATCACCCGGGACAGCTCGCCGCCCGAGGCGCCCTTGTGCAGCGGGAGCGGGGGCGCGCCGGGGTGCGCGGCCAGCCGGATCTCCACGTCGTCGACACCGTAGGGCGTCGGCTCGTCCAGTTCGCTGATGTGGGCCGAGATCCGGGCGTGCGGCATGGCCAGCGCGGTCAGCTCGGCCGTCACGTCGACGGCGAACCGTTCCCCCGCCGCGCGGCGCAGCCCGGACAGGCGCGCCGCGAGCTCGGCCACCTCGCCCGCGAGCGCGGCTTCCTCGGCGGTGAAGGCGGCGATCGTGTCGTCGTCGGTGTCGAGTTCGGCGACCCGCGCGGCGGCGCGGCGCGCCCAGTCGAGCACGGCCGCGATGTCGTCGGGCTCGTCGGGCTCGTCGGGCGTCGCTCCGCCGGGGCTCACCTCTCCAGCCTCTCCAGGGACGGGGGCCGGCGAAGCGGACGCGGCTGCGGGCGCGACGTCGAGGTAGGGCGAGACCCCGCCCGGGCCATAGACGCGGGCGAGCCGGTTCAGCGCGGCACGGCGCTCCTGGACAACGGCGAGCCTGGCCGGGTCGGAGTCGATCGACTGGATGTAGGAGGCGAGCTCGCCGGCCACCTCGGAGACGAGGTACGCGGCGTCGGAGAGCCGCCCGGCAACGCCGTCGATCTCGGCGTCATGGCGGCGGACCGCTTCCAGCGCCCGCCGCGCGTGCCCCAGCAGGGTCACCGCGTCGGCGCCGTCGGTGCCCGCCGTCGGGTCGCCGAGCAGCGCCTCGTGCGCCGCCGTCGCGGCGGCGTGCAGCGAGTCGGCGTTGGCCAGCCGCTCCTCCTCGGCACGCAGCGCGGCCTCCTCGCCGGCGACCGGCTCGAGCTTCTCGATCTCGGTGAGACCGGCCCGGAGGGCTTCGGCCTCGGCCGCGCGGGCCCGTGCCTGCGAGGTCAGCGTCATCAGCTCGTCGTGCACCTTCCGGTGCCTGCCGAACGCCCGCTGGTAGTCCGCGAGCACCACCGCGAGTTCGGCGCCCGCGTACTTGTCGAGGGCCTCGCGCTGCCTGCCCGGCTTGAGCAGCTGCTGCTGGTCGGACTGGCCGTGCACGGCCACCAGGTCATCGGCCAGGTAGGTGAGCAGCGACACCGGGACGCCGCGGCCCCCGGCGAACGCCCGCGACCGTCCCTCGGTCGACACCGTCCGGGTCAGCACCAGCGTGCCGTCCTCGTCCAGCTCACCGCCGGCCTCCTCGACCTGCCGGGCGACCTTGCCGGACGGCTCGGTGCGGAGCCGGCCTTCCACCGCGGCGCGCTGCGCGCCCGGCCGGACCCGGGACGGGTCCGCGCGCCCCCCGAACAGCAGGCCGAGCCCCGTCACCACCATCGTCTTGCCCGCGCCGGTCTCGCCGGTCAGCGCGGTGAAACCGGGCGAGAGATCGAGCAGCGCGTCGTCGATCACACCGAGCCCGGTGATGCGCACTTCCTCAAGCATGACCGCCACCAGCCTCCTTTCCGGTCTGCGCACGGCCCCGCCAGCCCTCGACCGGCAGCCCGAACTTGGCCACCAGCCGGTCGGTGAACGGTCCGCCCGTCACCGGCCAGCCGCCGGCGCCCGGCCCCGGACCGTGCACGCGCGCGAGCAGCACCGGCAGCGCGCCCCGGCGCACCTCGACCCGCGCACCGGGCGGCAGGTCGAACCTTCGACGCCCATCGCACCACATAACGGCCCCAGCTGTCTCGGCCCACGGCGACTCGGAACCTCCCGGCTCCGCAGCGAGCCGGCCGGTGCCCGCCTGGCGGGCATGCTCGTACACTAGTTCTACCGCGAGAACCGACTTGGGGGAAACAACCAACGGCCTGGCGAAGAGCGCGTGTGCGCTGATCGGCACCATCAGCAACGTCTCCACCTCCGGCCACACCACCGGCCCGCCCGCGGAGAACGCGTACGCGGTCGATCCCGTCGGCGTGGCGCAGACCACGCCGTCGCACCCCCAGCGGGACAGCGGCCGCCCGTCCACCTCGATGATGACCTCGATCATCCGCTCCCGCGCGGCCTTCTCCACGGTCGCCTCGTTGAGCGCCCAGGTGTTGAACAACTCGGTGCCGTTGTCCCGCGCCACGACGTCGATCGTCATCCGCTCCTCGACCCGGTAGTCGCCCGCGACGAGGGAGCCCACGGTCTCGGCGAGCCCGTCGGGTTCGGCCTCGGCGAGGAAGCCGATGTGGCCCAGGTTCACGCCGATCAGCGGGGTGCGCGCCGGGCGGGCGAACTCCGCGGCGCGCAGCAGGGTGCCGTCACCGCCCAGCACGATCACCAGTTCCGCGTCCTTGGCCGCCTCCGGCCCGGCCGGCACCACCGTGGCGCCGGCGCAGTCCAGGGCCGGCGCCTCGGCGTCGGTGATCCGCACCGCGACGCCGGCCGCGATCAGCCGCTCGATCACGAACCGCGCGCTGCGCAGCGCGTTCTCTTTGCCGGTGTGCGCGAGCACCAGCATCGTCCGGTTGGAGTTCCAGGTGGAATCAGGCATCGGGTCCCGTCTCGATCGCTTGGCGCAAGGCGTCTTCTGACAGCGGCGGCGCGCCGCGGCGCAGCCACACGAAATACTCCACGTTTCCCGCTGGCCCCGGGAGCGGACTCGGCGTAACACCTCTTACGCCCAGCCCCAGCTCGGCCGCTGCGTCACACACGGTCCGCACCGCCGCGGCGCGGTCGGCGGGGTCGCGCACGACCCCGCCCGCCCCGACCCGGCCCTTGCCGACCTCGAACTGGGGCTTCACCATCAGCGCGAAGTCCGCGTCCGGGGCTGCGCAGGCGACAAGCGCGGGCAGCACCAGCGTCAGCGAGATGAACGACAGGTCCGCCACGACCACCGCCGGCGGCGGCGCCACCTGCGACGGCGAGAGCGAGCGCACGTTCACCCGGTCGAGCACGGTCACCCGGGGGTCGGTGCGCAGGCGCCAGGCGAGCTGCCCGTACCCGACGTCGACGGCCACCACGTGCGCGGCGCCCGCGCGCAGCAGAACGTCCGTGAACCCGCCGGTCGACGCCCCCGCGTCCAGGCACCGCTGGCCAGCCACCGTCAGCCCGGTGAAGACGGCCAGCGCCCCGGCGAGCTTGTGCCCGCCGCGCGAGACGTAGTCCGGACCGTCGTCACCCGGCGACACGGTCACCGGGGCGTCCCTGCTGACCTGGGTGGCGGGCTTGGCGGCGGTCTGCCCGGCCACCGCCACCCGTCCCGCGGTGATCAGCTCCGCGGCCTGCTCACGGGACCTGGCCAGCCCGCGCCTGACAAGCTCGGCGTCCAGCCTGGACCGCACGGTCACCGGCGGCCCAGCTCGCCCTGCTCGCCGTGGTCGCCAGGCCGGCCGGGCCTGCCCGGTTCGCCCGGACGGCCCGGGTGCCCGGGCCGCCCGGGGTCGCCGATCTCGCCGAGGATCTCGCGGAGCCGGTCGTGCACCGCCTCGAGCACCGCCGGGCGGTCGCCGAGCGGCAGGTCGTCAAGCGCGGAAAGCCCCGCGATGGCCTCGTCCACCCGGGAGTCGCCGGTGCTCTCCCGAGTCGGCTGCTTACGTTCGGAATCCATATAATGATCTTCCTCCGGCTGCGGATGTCCATCGCGGCGCCCAGAGTGCGCTACCCTCCCGCGTGAACGGTACCGCCCATTGCCGATGGAGGCGCACATGACTACCGCCGAAGAGTGCCGCGGGGCACTGCAGAAGCTGGCGGGCAGGCTGTCCGATCTGAGCCCTGACGACCGGGAAGAGTTCTTCGGCGGCCGGACGATCAGCGTCACCATTCCAGACCTCGGCATTACCTACGCGACCAGGCTGGACAGCGGGAACGACCCGGTGCGGGAGGTAGCGCCAGGCGAGCCGCCCGCGGACATCCGGCTGACCGCGAACAGCGACGAGGTGCGGCAGCTGGCGGAGTCGCCGATGAACATCGCGCGCGCCTGGGTGGCGGGCAGGGTGAAGATCGAGGCGAGCATGAAGGACCTGCTCCGGCTGCGCAGGCTGCTGTTAGCGAGGGGCCGCCGGGGCGGCCTAGCAGCGGATGTTCTTGTCCTCGCATGGTTTCGCGGGGGCCTGGAAGGTGTCGATCAGGCCAGCCACCAGGCCATTGGCCAGGTCCGCAGTCACGGTCTCCCCCAGGTATCCGAAGTCGGTCGGGCTGGCGTGCAGCTTCGTCGGCCGGCCGTCCGCGTAGCCGGCGGCGTAGAGGTACAGATACGGCCCCGAGACGGTCGCCGCGGTGTACGTCTCGCGCGCCTTGGCGGTGAACGCGCTGGCCACGGTTCCGGGGAAGCTGAGCGGCAGCAGCCCGCCGTGGCCGCCCGCCGCGAGCGTGCGGAGCGCGGTCGCCGCGGCGGCGGGGCTGCGCATCACGGCGATCCCGATGGTCGCCAGCGCGGTCCGCGACGCGTCGGCGTACGTGGCGCGCAGCAGGGTCTGACAGCCCGCCGCCGCGAGCACGGCCGCCGCCTTCGTGTCCGCGCCGCTGGCACACGACGCCTGCGGCGCGATGCCGACCAGCGTGGCGTTCGTCTCGGCCCCGAGCGTGTTCAGGTACTTGACCGAAGCCGGGAAGATCTGCCCGGCGCTCAGCCGCTGCCACGTGACCGCGAGCTCGCGCTGCCCCGCGGCGGCTATCTGCGCCTGGCTGGGCTGCCGGTGCGCGATCGCGTAGAGGCCCGCGCCCCCTCCGCCCGCCGCGCACAGCCCCAGCAGCAGGGTCAGGCTCAGCACTATCCAGAACGTACGGTTGCGTCTCCCGGCCGCCGCTTCCACCCCGGCAGCGGCGGTACCCAGGTCGTTGGCGCCTGCGAAGCTCATCGGCGATCGAACCAGCTTCGCGGGGAGTCCTCGGCGGGCTTCGCCGGCGGCTCCCCGGACGGCGGCTCCCAGGACGGCTGTTCCCAGGGCGGCCGCTGATCCGCCTGCGGTGACTCCTGCAGCGGGGCCACGTCCGGCGGCAGTGTCTGCTGGGACCACGGCGAGGTATTGGGACGCGTCGGGTACGGGGGCTCGCGAAGTTGCTCCGGTGGCTGCTGCTGGTATGGCCGCGGTTGTTCTGGCTGCTGCGGGGCCGGGTACGCGGACCATGGGTCCTGCGGCCCGGTCCACGGCGCCGACTGCGCGGCCGGCTGGGTGGCCCACGGCGGCGCGGCTTGCGGCGGCGCGGCTTGCGGCGGCGCGGCTTGCGGCGGCGCGGCTTGCGGCTGCCACGGGTACGGCGGCGCGGGCTGCATTGCGGGCTGCGGCGCGAACGTCGGCGCGGATCGCGGAGCGGCGCCGCGCCGGGAACCCGCGCGGGGCCGGCGCCAGCGAATCGCCAGGAACGCGGCGGTCCCGAGCAGCGCCACGCCCAGGGCGATGAGCGCCCAGTACAGGTAGGCGATCCGGCCCGCCGGCGGCAGGGCGCTGATGGCGCCCGGCTGAGTGCCTCCGAGGTGCGCGGCCGCGGCGACCACGCCCGGCGCGCCCGCGGCGGCGGTCGGGGTCAGCCGCGCGAGCTGGCCCGCGTCGAGGATCGCGTCGTTCGGGTCGAGCACGCCGAACCCGGCGGACGGCGAGTACCCGCCCTTCGGGTGGTAGCGGGCCGACATCGCCAGCGCACGGCTGACCAGCGCCGGGGAGAGGTCAGGGAACCGCTGTTTGATCAGCGCGACCGTGCCGGTGACGTAGCCCATCGCGGTCCCGAAGTTCTGCAGCTCATAGTCCGCCGAGGCCGGCACGCTGTCGGCCGGGCCGGAGATGAGCACGGAGTTGTCACTCTGCCCGGACACCGAGCCCGCCGGCGCGGTCCCTCCGGGCAGCATCACCTGCGAGATCCCGATGACACCCGGGAGCCCTTCCGGGTACAGGTAGCGCCAGTTCTCCGCGCCGGACGAGGCGAAGGCCGGCGCCACGAGCACCACGTTCTTCGAGACGGCGTAGCTCACCGCCGACTGCAGCTCCGCGGCGGGCGCGTCGTTGCTGCCGTAGTCGATCAAGATCACCGTCGCGCCGTGGCCGACCGCGTACCTGATGGCTTCGGCCTCGACCTGCTGCTCGTCGTTCGCGTTGTCGTAGAAGGACTGGGCGCCGGGCTCGCTGGCATCCGGTTCCGTGCGCAACGACAGGATCCGCGCGTCCGGCGCGATGCCGGAGACTATCCCCGGCTCGCCCACGAGGAATCCGGCCAGCACCGTGCCGAGAAAGTTCGTCGTCGCTTCCTGCGGCGCGAAGATGTAATCGGGGCCGTCGGTGACCTTGCCTGACAGGCCGGGGACCGTGGTGTCCACCCCGGTGGAGAGCAGCGCTATGGTGACGCCGCTGCCGGTGGCCAGGCCCTGCGCCGCGTTCAGGTCGGACTCGAACCGTGCCCAGGCGCCGGACGGCGGCGAGTAGGCCGTCGCGGTCGTCGCGGCGCCGGCCCGGGGCGCGAAGACGGCCGCGCTCAGCCCGAGCGCGAGCAGCAAGCCACTCAATATCCGGAACGGCCGACGGCGGCCCCCACAGTGCACAGCCGAGAACTATAGAACTCTCAGCGCGGGTCAAACCAGCTATTTGGGTAATCCCGGTCGTTTCCGGGCGGCGGTGGCGGAAGCCGCGGCGGGAACTGTGGCCCGGGCTCGGTGCCGCCGCTCAGCGACGGTTGCCGCGGGCGGCGGCGCGCTGCCAGGATGCCGCCGCATGCCAGGGCCGCCGCGCCGACGGCGCCGAGCGCACCATACGCCGCGTACCGCGGCCAGGCGGGCGGCAGGGCGCTGATCACGCCTGGCGGCGACCCGGCGCCGAAGTGCGCGCCGGCAGCGACCGTCCCCGGCGCGCCGGCCGGCGCGGTCGTGGTCAGCCGCGCGAGCTGGCCCGCGTCGAGGATGGCGTCGTAGGGGTCGACCACGCCGAACCCTTCGGACGGTGAGTACCCTCTGCCTGGGTGGTAGCGGGCGGACATCGCCAGCGCGCGGGCCACCAGCGCCGGCGACAGGTCAGGGTACCGCTGCTTGATCAGCGCGACCGTCGCCGCGACGACCGGTACGGCGACGCCCGACCCGTCGAGTTCCCAGCCGTCCGCCGACATGTCCACCGTGTCGCCTGGGCCTGAGATGAGGACGGAGTTGTTGACCGCCTCCCGAAGGTCCTCCGATGTGTACGGCGCCAGCCCGCCAGGCAGCATGACCGCCGAAACCCCGATCACGCCAGGGATTCCAGCCGGGAACACGTAACTGGAGTCCGGATTTTGCGACACATCGGACAAGCTGTCCTCGGGCACGACGATCACCACGTTCCTGGACAGCGCGTAGCTCACCGCGGACAGCAGTTCCGGGTCGATATCCTCGTAGGTGGCGTCGATGTCGATCACCGCGGCACCGTGGCTCACCGCGTACCTGATTCCCTGGGCTTCAGGCACCTCCGCGTCGTTGCTCGTCGAGTTGAACCAAGACTGGTAGCCGGGCTCGGAGTCGTCTGGTTCGGTGCGCAGCGCCAGGATCCGGGCACCAGGAGCGAGGCCGCCGTCGTACCCGGGCACGCCCAGGATGAACTCGGCCGTCAGCGTGCCAACCATGTGCGTCAGCGGACCTTGCGGCTTGAAGATGTAATCAGGTCCGTTGGTCACCTGGCCAGCAAGGTCAGCGACGCTGGTGTCGACACCGGTGGACAGCAGCGCGATGGTGACGCCGCGGCCGGTGACCAGGCCGTCAGCGGCAGTCACGTCGGACTGCATTTGGGCCCAGGCGCCTGGCGGCGGGGCGTCGGACCGGGCCGTGGCTGACGCGGCCGAGGCCGCGGGCGCGAAGGCGATCAGCGCTGTCACGACAGTAGCGGCTGTCATGGCGGCGGCGCGGGCCGCGCGGCTGGCTAGCACCGGACGTCCTTGTCTTCACACGGGTTCGCCGGGGCCTGGAACGTGGTGGTCACGGCCGACAAGAGACCGCTGCCCAGGTCCGTTGTCGCGCTCTCCTCCAGGAAAGCGAAGGGCGTGGAGAACGACTCCAGCGTGGTCGACCTGCCGTCCGTGTAGCCGGCGGCGTAGAGGAAGACGTACGGTCCGGAGGCGCTCCCCGCCGTGTACGTCTCGCGGGCGCTGCCGGTGAACGCATTGGCCACCGTGCCGGGGAAGCCGAGCGCCAGCAGCCCGCCGTGGGTGCCGGCCGCGAGCGCGCGCCGCGCGGTCTGCGCGCCGCCGGGCGTGCGCATCACCGCGATCCCGAGGGTCGCGAGCGCGGTGCGCGACGCGTCGGCGTACGTGGCGCGCAGCACGGTCACGCAGCCCGCCGCCTTGAGCACGGCCGCGGCCTCGGCGTCAACGGCGCTGCCGCACGACGCCGGCGGCGCGATGCCGACCCGTGTGGCCGTGGTCTGCACCCCCAGCGTGCTCTGGTAGCTGACCGAGGGCGGGAAGATCTGCCCGGCGCTCAGCCGCACCCACCTGACCGCGAGCTCACGCTGCCCGGCGGCGGTGATCTGCGCCTGGCTCGGGTGCCTGTTCGCGGTCGCCAGGAGGCCGGCGGCACTCGCGCCCGCCGCGCACAGCCCGAGGAGCAGGCACAGGCCAGTCACTATCCAGAACGGACGGGGGCGTCTCCCGCCCGTCCCCGCCACCTCAGAACCCGGGGCGCGCGGCTCGCTAAGGTCGGTCACACGCCAGCACTGTAGACCCGCTTATCGTGGATCGAACCAGCTATCTGGGTAACTATTCGGGTAATCCCGGTAGTTTCTGGGCGGTGGGTTGTTCGCCGGCGGTGGAGGCTGCGGGTAATCCCACGGCGGCTGCTGGTAGCTGCCCCACGGCGGAGCCGGCTGCGGGGGCCCGCGCCGGCTGTACCCGCTGAAGGGCTGCTGCCACTCGCGCCTTTCGCGCTGCTCTCGTCTCTCGCGCGCGGACCGGCGAGCCAGCCCGGCCAGCAGGACGAGGCTGACGATGGCGCACACGACGCCGGCGCCTGACGCGACGGCGAAACCCGCGATCAGCGCGGTGTTGCCGTGCACGACGCGGATCGGTCCGATCGCGGCACCGCTGGAGCCACCGTTCCCGGCCCTGCCAGGCTGGCCCGCGGGCCGGAAGAACGCGGCCGGGGCGAGCCCCGCGGCGGGCGCGGCGGCGGCCAGCTTCGCCGCCGCACGCAGCGCGGCGGCCGCGTCGACCTCGCCGAAGCCGGTGCTCGTGCTGTACCCGCCGGCCGGGTGGCCTACGGCGCTCGTGATCAGCGCCTGCTCGACGAGCGACACCGGCAGCCGCGGGTAGCGGCTCTTGATCAGCGCTGCCACGCCGCTGACCAGCGCGGCGGCCGGGCTGGTGCCTTCCGCGTCGATGTACTCCCCGTCCGGCCCGGCGCCGAGCACGTCGACTCCTGGCGCGGAGAGGACGACGGAGGCGTTCTGCTCGGAGAACGAGGCGCGGCTGCCGCTGCCGGTGGCGGCCGCCACGGCGATCACGCCGGTGAACGAGGCTGGGTAGATGTAGGGCGCGAAGCCGGTGCTCGTTCCGCTGTTGCCCGCCGAGGCGACGACCACGACGCCGTGCGCGACCGCGTAGGCCACCGCCGCGCGCACGTAGGCGGTGGGCTGCTCCGAGCCGAGCGACATATTGATGACGGAGGCGCCGTGGCGGACGGCGTAGTAGATGCCGTTGCCGATGGCGTCGGCGAACTGCGAGTCCTGATTGTAGGCCGCCAGGCCCGGCTCGCCGTCGTCGAGGATCACCCGGACGGACAGGATCTTCGCGCCCGGCGCGACGCCGACCACGCCCATCGAGTCGTCCGGGCCGCTGCCGTGGGCGGCGATCAGCGAGGCGATGTAGGTGCCGTGCTCGAGCGGCGGCTGGTAGCCGGGCGGGTCCGCGCCCGCCGTGTAGTCCGGGCCGGCGGTGACGTCGCCCGCCAGGTCCGCCGCGTTGGGGTCCACCCCGGTGTCGAGCACTGCGACGGTGACCCCGTCGCCCCTGCTTGTCTGCCACGCGGCCGGGACGTTGATCTGGTCGAGGGCCTTCATCTCGGCCGGCCTGATCTCGGACAGCATGGGCGGCGGTGCAGGCACGTCTGGCGCCGGATCGTCGCAGGCCCACTCCGGGGTTCCGCAGCGGACGGTGACGGGCTTGGCGAGCGGCGCGGCGATGGCCGAGACCAGCTGGGCCGCCGGGTCGAACACCGAGTCCCGCCGCTCGTCGGCGGAGCTGGCGGGCCTGCCGTCCGCGTACCCGGCCACGGCGAGCACGACGTACGGCCCGGCGAGCTGCGCGTCGGTCGCCTGCCGCGCGGCGTCGCCGAACAGCGCGGCGGGCGTGCCCGGCACGGCAAGCGCCCGCAGTCCGGTCGCCGGGTAGCTGGCCAGCGGGACCTTGTAATAGAACTCGGACGCGTCCGCGGTGCTGCCGAACGCGAGCACGCCGAGCGTGTAGACCGCTCCGCGCAGCTGGTCGGTGTAGTCGGCGCGCAGGGCGGCGACGCAGCCGTCGCGCTGGGCCTGGCTGGCCAGGGTGGCGTCCACCGCCGCGGCGCACGCGTCGCCCGGCGCGATGCCCACCCGGCTGGCCGTCTCCTTGGTGTTGAGGTCGCTGGTGTACCCGATGCTGGCCGGGAAGATATCGCCGGCGGGCGTTCGCTCCCAGCGCTGTGCGGCCCCGGCGGCCGCCGCCGCCGAGAGCTCGGCTGGCGTGGGCTTGCGGGCCAGCTGCGCGTGCGCCTGCCCGGCTGAGACGACGGCCACGGCCAAGCCGATCACGGCGGCCACGGCGCAGGCGACCATTCTCACCGCGCGCCCTGACGTCACCCCAAGAGATTAGCCGGCAATGATTACGCGCATGGGAGATCTGATCTTGTTGCGGCACGGCCAGACGGAGTGGAGCCTGGCCGGCAAGCACACGGGACGGACGGACATCCCGCTCACCGCGCACGGGGAAGCCTGCGCGGCCGCGCTGGCCCCGGTGCTAGCGAGGCGGCAGATCGCCGCGGTGTTCACCAGCCCCGCGTCGCGGGCCGTCCGGACGGCGGAACTGGCCGGCCTCGACGGCGCCGGGGGATGGTACCCAGTCAAGCAGGACCCTGACCTCTGGGAATGGGACTACGGCGGGTACGAGGGCATGACCACGCCGCAGATCCAGGAGCAGCGCGCCGGCTGGTCCCTGTTCCGGGACGGGGTCATCCCGGGTGACGCCCTGCACCCGGGCGAGACGGTCGAGCACGTGGGCGAGCGGACCGACCGGGTGCTCGCGCGTGCGGTGCCGTTCCTCGACGACGGCGACGTGGTGCTTGTCGCGCACGGGCACGTCCTGCGCGTGCTGACCGCCCGGTGGCTTGGGCTGGCTCCGGCTGAGGGCCGGCTGTTCCGGCTGGACACGGGGACGCTGAGCACCCTCGACAACGAACACGACGAACCGGTCATAACGACCTGGAACGTCCCGCCGCTGGCCTAGCCCCCGGCGCGACGTTTCGGCGCGACCGCGCTTCTTGCTGTTATCAGACCGCTAGGGTCGAAGCGCTTTGGCGCGACGCGCTTCTTGCTGTTATCAGCCCCTAATGGGCCGCCACCCGGGTGAGGGGCCAGCCGCTGTTCCGTCGCCTGGTACGTCAGCAGCGTCGTGTGACCTGTGGTCCGACCGCCGGGGCGACGGCGCCGACTATACATCAGTTTTCGCCCCTAGAACCCGGACAAACCGGGCGTAGAAAGGGCCAAAACTGATGTAAAGACGAAAAGTGATGTAAAGATGCGCGACCGCCCGGGCACCTAGCCGCGCAGGGCGAGGCGCTGGTTGCGGCAGCCGGTCAGGCAGACCGCCAGACCGAGGACGCCCACGTCGCGCATCGAGGTGTCGGACAGGCCGCTGACCGACAGCGAGATCACGATCTCGACCAGCAGCAGGCTCGCGATCGCGGCGCTGACCCGCGGCGCGACCCCGGCGACCAGCGCGACCGCGAGCACGAACAGGATCCAGCCGTGCACGAGGACCGCCACGATGGCCAGGTTCGACGCCTCGTTGACGAACGGGACGTACCCGGTCCACAAACCCGGCTGCGTCAGCTCGTGATAGCCGAACCAGGCGAGCACCAGGCCGAGCAGGACGCGGCCGGCGACCGGCGCCCACTCCGCGGTGATGACGCCAGCGCGTTCCGCAGCCCCCCTCAGCCCCGTGCCGGGCGCCGCAGGCTCTCCCGCCGCCGGGGACTGCGGGGCTGCGTCTTCAGGGACGGAGACCACGTCGACGCCAGCCGGCGCCGCTTCGGTGTCGGCGGGCGCGGCGGCTTGCCTGATCACCCGTTCCTCGCGGTTGCCCACCGGGGAGCGGAACCGGCCGCCGGCGAAGCCGCGTCCCCGGCCGCCAGCCCACTCGGCGGGGCCCCGCGCGTCGTCGCTCATCCCAGCACCTGCCCCTGCGCGTTCGTTACGGCCACGCCGTCGTCGCTGTCGTTGTAGTCGACGTTGCCGCCCGCGTCGTCGCTGAGGTCGGAGTCGAGCACGTACACCTTGGCGCCGCCGGGGTAGAAGTGCGAGACCGAGGTCATCAGCTGGCCGTCCTGCACGGCCTTCACCGTGATTCCCCCCGGCCGCCTGGTGACGGTGATCGTGAACCCGGTCAGCGCGATCTTGGCGGTGGCACTGACCGGTCCCGGCCACACCTGGTAGGCGTACGACGCGTACGGCATGGAGCTCAGCTGCGGCCCGGCGGCCGCCGACGGCGAGCCGGAGCCGGAAGCAGCAGCCGACGGAGTGGCGGCCGGCGACGCCGACGGGCTCGTAACGAGCGGGGCGGCGGCCACGCTGTTGCCCCGCTGCGTCCAGCCGATCACGCCGAGGAACAGCCCGGCGATCCCCGCCATGGAAAGCACGGTCAATCCACGGGGACCCACGCGCTCACTCCGCTCTGATCTGTCCTGGGGCGATCTGTCCTGGGGCGGCCGGCCGCGCCGCCTCGCCCGAGCCGGGTTCCGGGTCCCTGGCCGCGGGAACGGACGAGCCGGGCGCTGACCGTGGACGGGTCTCGTCCCGGATCCAGGCGAGGAACGACGCGGAGCCCGTCACGATCGGGGTGGCGACGATCTCCGGCTCGTCGTAGCTGTGCCGTTCGGCGAGGAACGCGGCGAGCTCATCGTAGCGATCGGCCGGCAGCTTGAAGAAGACGAACCACTCTTCGGCGCGTTCGATCTCGTCGTTCCACCAGTACGTGGACGAGACAGGCCCGGCGACCTGGCTGCAGGCCGCCAGGCGCGCGGCGACGGCCTCCCGCGCCAGTTCTATGGCCTCGGCCCGCGAGTCGGTGGTCGTCTGTACCTGCAGGTATTCGCTGCCTCCGCGGAGGCCAGCGTCAGTTCCCGCCATGCCACCTGATCGTACGCCCGCGCCGCGATAGTACGCTGGGCTGGCTCATCGCTACCGGGGGTGCTGCCCATGGAACTGATTCATACCGGGAAGGTTCGCGACGTCTACGCCGATGGCGACGACCTGTTGCTCGTCGCGTCGGACCGGGTGTCCATCTACGACGTGGTGCTTCCCACGCCGATCCCCGGCAAGGGCCGCATCCTCACCCAGCTGTCGCTGTGGTGGTTCGACCGGCTCACCGACGTCACGCCTAATCACGTGATTTCCGCGACCGACGTGCCCGCGCAGTGGCAGGGCCGCGCGATCCGCTGCCAGCGGCTGGACATGATCCCAGTGGAATGCATCGCGCGCGGCTACCTGGCCGGCCTTGGACTCGCGTCCTACCGGGAGAACGGCACGATCTCCGGCGTGCCGCTGCCGCCCGGTCTGGTCGAGGCGTCCCGGCTGCCCGAACCCGTCTTCACCCCGACGACGAAGGCCGCCGTCGGGCACGACGAGCCGATGACGTACGAGGAGGTCGCGGACCTGGTGGGCGCCGAGACCGCCGCCGAGCTCAGCCGGATCACGCTGGAGGTCTACCGCCGCGGCGCGGCGCTGGCCGCCGAGCGCGGCATCATCGTCGCGGACACGAAGCTGGAGTTCGGCCGGACGAAAGACGGCACCCTGGTCCTCGCCGACGAGGTCCTCACCCCGGACTCCTCCCGCTTCTGGCCGGCCGACGAGTACGAGCCGGGCCGACCACAGCACTCGCTGGACAAGCAGTACCTGCGCGACTGGTCCGCCTCGATCGACTGGGACCGCAAGCCCCCGGGCCCGGAAATCCCCCCGGACATCGTCGCGGCGATGACCGCCAGGTACACGGACCTGTTCGACCGCCTCACCGCTTGACGCAGGTGTACAAGACCTCCCCGATCATCGCGCGCGGGTCTGACAGTCCGGCGCCAGCCGGCAAATACTCAAAGGCGCCAGCGATCATTAGATACCATTCGGGGCAGCACTCATGAATCGCCAAGGGAACCGGGAGGCAC
>Ga0187806_1000141_pt1 | contig 16400 bp, 11 predicted proteins | sample NC_wetland_sal_i_7_FD_132470 | JGI IMG/M metagenome (GOLD analysis project Ga0187806, IMG submission 132470) | Wetland sediment microbial communities from Neuse River Estuary, North Carolina, USA - ASW_1 | ecosystem: Environmental > Aquatic > Freshwater > Wetlands > Sediment | place: USA: North... | reverse complement strand
GGAGTGGGCGTGTCCGGGACGGCCTACGCGACGATCGAGCGCCTGGCCCGGCGCGGCGAACTGACGCTGCGCGTGATGACCACGCTCGGCGCCGGACTGAACGAAGCGGCCGCCGCCTTCGCCGGCCGGGTCAGGGTGAGCGAGCCCTTCCGCGGCGACCCCTGGTACGACCGCATCGCCGTCGGCGAGATCTACCACGCCCCGTTCCACTGGGACCACGCCGCCAGTCCGCCGCGGCCGTCCGCGGCGGACATCGAGGCCGCCGCGGAGATCCTGGCGGCGGCGGCGGTCAGCGGCTGGCCGGTGCAGACGCATTCGGTGACTACGGACGGGCTTGCTCTTGTCCTGGACGCCTACGAGCGGGCGGACAAGCACCGTCCGATAAGGCCGCTGCGCTGGTCGGTGACCCACGCTGAGGGCGTCACCCCGGCCCAGCTCGAGCGCGCCAGGCGGCTCGGCGTCACCGTCCAGCTCCGCAGCCAGAGCGTCATCCGGGCCGGCCGTGCGGCGGTGGCACCGCTGAGGCTCCTTCAGGACAGCGGCCTGAGCTGGGGCCTCGGCACCGATGGCACCAGGGCGGCCCAGATCAACCCGTTCGTCTCGCTGTGGTGGGCGGTGACCGGCCGGTCGCTCGGCGGCGGGCAGATCCTCGACGAGCCGCTCACCCGGGAGCAGGCGCTGATCGCCCATACCAGGAGCAACGCCCAGCTCATGTTCCGGGAGAACTACCTCGGCTCGATCAGGCCGGGCCTGCTGGCCGACCTTCTCGTGCTTGACAGGGACTATCTCACCGTCCCGGCGGACGAGATCAGGGACATCAAGCCGACCGCGACGATGGTGGGCGGCACAGTCGTCCACGGCTCGCTATGACCACGGGCGACGCGCAGCGGATCGGGACACTGCTCGGCGTGCGGGTAGCTGCCGTGCGGCCGGCGGGGGCGCAGCACGGGTACCGGCACCTGATCGCCGCGCTGGATGACGGGCGCGAGGTGTTCGTGAAGGCCGCGCCGGCCGACGGCGGCGAGGCCACGGCAGCTGCGTTCGCCGCGGAGGCGAACGGGCTGCGCTGGCTGGCCGACGCCGGCGCGGTACCCGTTCCCGAAGTCCTCGGGGTCACCGGCGACCTGCTGGTCATCGAGCTGCTGCCGCCCGGCGACCCGACCCCGGAGGCGGCGGAAGTGTTTGGCGCCGGCCTCGCCAGGACACACGCCGCGGGGGCCCCCGCGTTCGGCGCCTCCTGGCGCGGTTACATCGCGAGCCTGCCGCTCGACAACACGCCCGGGACAGAGTGGGGGAGCTGGTACGCGAAGCAACGGCTCGTTCCGTATCTAAGGAAGGCGCATGACGGCGGCGTGCTGTCCCGCGCGGACCTCAGCCTGGTGCAGACCGTGGTCGACCGCATCGGGGAGCTGGCCGGGCCGCCTGAGCCACCGAGCCGCATCCACGGCGACCTGTGGTCGGGGAACGTGCTGTGGTCAGGCGGCCGCGGCTGGCTGATCGACCCGGCGGCGCACGGCGGGCACCGGGAGACCGACCTGGCGATGCTGGCCCTGTTCGGGGCGCCGTACCTGGAGCACATCATGCGCGGGTACACCGGGACCGCGCCGCTCGCCGACGGGTGGCGGGAGCGGGTGGCGCTGCACCAGTTGCACCCGCTGCTCGTGCACGCGTGCCTGTTCGGCGGCTCGTACGCGGCCGGGGTCAGGGCCGCCGCCCGCGCCGCGCTCGGCGGCGCCGGCCGTTTACGCCGATCGCGGCCCGGGTAGAGCCGGCTGAGCCGGGCGCTTGTCCCCGGGGTGGGTGCCCTGACGCCAACGACCGCCCGTCAGGAGAAGCAGATGGTCTACAACCCGTACGGATCAGGCGATTTCGGCGCCAGCCCGTTCGACGACTTCCTCGCCCGTTTCTTCGGCGGTGTGCCGGAGCGGCCCGTGCAGCGCATCGACATCGGGCAGCTGATGACAGAACAGGCTCGTGAGCTGGTCCGCGATGCGGCCTCCCAGGCCGCGGCGTGGGGTGACGCCGACCTTGACACCGACCTCCTGTTGTGGGCCGCGACCCGGCAGGAACCGGTCCGCCGCCTGCTCGCCGCCGCGGGCGCGGACCCGGACGCGATCGCGCGCGACATCGAATCCCGCGCGCAGAAGGGGCAGCCCCGGGAGGAAGCGCCCAGCCTGACGCCGTCCGCCAAGCGCGCGCTGCTGGACGCGCGGCAGATCTCGCGGGCGTTCGGATCCTCGTACATCGGGCCCGAGCACCTGCTGTTCGCGCTCGCCGTCAACCCCGAGTCGGCCGCCGGGCGGGAGCTGCGGGAGCAGCGGGTCACCCCGGAGACGCTGCGGGACGCGGTCACCGGGGGAGGAGGAAGCCGACAGGGCGAGCGGCCGCCGTCGGACACGCCGACCGTCGACGAGTTCGGCAACGACCTGACCGCCATGGCCCGTGAGGGGCGGGTCGACCCGGTGGTCGGCCGCGAGGACGAGATCGAGCAGACGGTCGAGGTGCTGTCCCGGCGGACGAAGAACAACCCGGTGCTCATCGGCGAGCCCGGGGTCGGCAAGACCGCGATCGTGGAAGGCATCGCCCAGCGCATCGTCGACGGGGACGTGCCCGACACGCTGCGGGACAAGCGCCTGGTGCAGCTCGACCTCGCCGGGATGGTCGCCGGCACCCGGTACCGCGGCGACTTCGAGGAGCGGCTGAAGAAGGTCATCGACGAGATCCGCGCGCACGCCGAGCAGCTGATCATCTTCATCGACGAGCTGCACACGGTCGTCGGCGCGGGCGCAGCGGAGGGCGCGATGAGCGCCTCGAACATGCTCAAGCCCGCGCTCGCCCGCGGCGAGCTGCACATCATCGGCGCCACGACGATCGACGAGTACCGCAAGGACATCGAGAAGGACGCGGCGCTCGAGCGGCGGTTCCAGCCGATCCTCGTGCCCGAGCCGTCGGTGACCGACACGATCGAGATCCTGCACGGGCTGCGCGACCGGTACGAGGCGCACCATCAGGTCCGCTTCACCGACGAGGCGCTGGTCGCGGCCGCGGAGCTGTCCGACCGGTACATCACCGGCCGGTTCCTGCCGGACAAGGCGATCGACCTCGTCGACCAGGCGGGCGCCCGGGTGCGGCTGCGCACCAAGACCCCGGCGCGGGACAAGCGCGAGCTCGAGCAGCGGCTCGAGCAGCTGCGCAGGGAGAAGGACGAGGCGGTGGGCGTGGAGGACTATCAGCGGGCCGCCACGCTGCGGGACGAGATCGCCTCGCTGTCCGGGCGCGCGGAAACCAGCACGGCCGAGGGCTCGAGGACGGTGCCGGAGGTCACCCCCGCCGACATCGCCGAGGTGGTGTCCCGGGCGACCGGCATCCCGGTCGCGCAGCTCACCGAGGAGGAGCGGGAGCGGCTGCTCGGGCTCGAACAGCACCTGCACCGCCGGGTCATCGGGCAGGACGAGGCGGTGGTCGCCGTGGCCGAGTCGGTCCGCCGCTCGCGCGCCGGGCTCGCCGACCCGAACCGGCCCATCGGCAGCTTCCTGTTCCTCGGGCCGACGGGCGTCGGCAAGACCGAGCTGGCCCGGGCGCTCGCCGAGGCGCTGTTCGGCAGCGCGGACCGGATGGTCCGCATAGACATGAGCGAGTTCCAGGAGCGGCATACCGTGTCCAGGCTCGTCGGCGCGCCGCCAGGGTACGTCGGGTACGAGGAGGCGGGGCAGCTCACCGAGGCCGTCCGCCGCACGCCGTACGCCGTGCTGCTGCTCGACGAGATCGAGAAGGCGCACCCGGACGTGTTCAACATCCTGCTCCAGGTGCTCGACGACGGGCGGCTCACCGACGGCCAGGGCCGCACGGTCGACTTCAAGAACACGGTCGTCATCATGACGAGCAACCTCGGCTCGGACGTGATCGGCAGGCGGGCGCTCGGCTTCGGCGCCGCCGACGGCGCGGCCGCCGGCGCCGACGACCAGCAGCTGCGGGACCGGGTCATGTCACGGTTGCGGGAGTCCTTCCGCCCGGAGTTCCTGAACCGGATCGACGAGATCATCGTCTTCAGGCACCTGGACGAGACGCAACTGCGGCAGATCACCAGCCTGATGCTCGAGGAGACGACACGGCGGCTGCACGCTCAGGCGATCACCGTGGAGTTCACCACCGAGGCGATCGACTGGCTGGCGCGGCGCGGTTTCCAGCCGGAGTTCGGCGCCAGGCCGCTGCACCGGACGATCCAGCGGGAGGTGGACAACCGGCTCTCCGCCATGCTGCTCGACGGGCGCCTCCAGCCCGGTCAGCACGTCACGGTGGCGGTGGACGGCGGCGCGCTGGCGTTCCGGGTGAGTGACGGCACTTCGGTTCCCGCCCAGCCGGCGCGCGAGGCGGACCAGCAGGGCGTCAGCTCTGGCCAGGGACAAGCACAGTAAACAGCACCAAGACGACGGTAGTAACGGCCAGCATGCCGTGCGCGACGACGGCCGGCAGCGGGAAGCGCCGTTCCGGCGGGACGGTAGCTACCCTGATGAGCGACGGGCCGGAGTCAACGCGGGCGCGATACACGCGGATCCAGCGGGCCACCATGATCGTGCCCAGCGTGGCGACGATGCCCAGATCCGCCACCGTCGCCCAGGCTAGCCGCTCGTCATCTCCCAATAGGTAGACGCCCCACAGCAGCAGGCCGCCCATCCCCAGCAGGGCGTGCGCGGAAATAACCGGCACCGGCAAACGAGTCGCGGCGGCGGTCGGGGCCTGGGGGTCGTATTCCAGGAGGAAGATGATGAGAAGAGACAGGCCAACGGCAACGGTGGCTATCCAGGCGAAAAGCGAGGCAGCGTTCATCTGATCTCATTCCGCGTCAGGGGACGACCGGGCGAATCTGCCTCTTCCTACGGCAATAGCCGGGAAATGGATTGAGCCGTCTCAGGCAGCGAGCTGACACTACGCCGCACCGGCACGCAAGAAAGCCCAGGGAGCTGCCGTTTTCCATGATCGCGAAGAGTTGTGGTCGCCATAGCGCAAGGCCGCGGCAAACCGGCCCTGCCCGCTGGTAGCCAGCCCCAGCCCGCGTCGACGGGCGCTGACCTGCCAGTGCGTCAACCAAGTGGCGTTGCGCCATACCTGAAGTCGGGCCGGACGCCGGGCGCGGGTAGCTGCGGCGGGTCGTAGAAGGCGATCGTGGCGTGCACGGTCATACCTCGGCGGCGTCGGCGGCCTGCTCGCGGAAGGCGGCGGCGATCGCCTCGTGCCGCTCCCGCACCTGCGGGTACCAGTCCGGGTGGGTGAGCGCGTACAGGTAGCCCCGCTTGATGGCGCGGACCACGACGGCGCCGGCCTGCTCGGGGCCGATCCACCGGTAGGCCGGGTTGTCCTCGAGCTGGATGTCGACGTCCTGAAGACCCCGGTCCGGCAGGTCGGCGGGGCGGTTCCGCGAGCTGGTCCCGATGTTGCTGCGGACGGTCCCCGGGCACAGCACGGACACGCCGACCCGGGAACCCTCCGCGGCCAGTTCCGCCGCCAGGACCTCGCTCAGCGCCACCACCCCGTACTTGGCGACCGCGTACGAGCCGATCCTGGGCGGGGCGACCAGGCCGGCCATGGACGCGGTGTTCACGATCCACCCGCCGTCGGGGTTGGCGCGCAGGATCGGCAGGAACGCGTGCACGCCATGGATGACCCCGTACAGGTTCACGCCGAGTATCCAGTGCCAGTCGTCCATGGTCAGGTCCTTGATCGCCGCCATCGGCCCGATGCCGGCGTTGTTGCAGACCACGTGCACGGTGCCGTAGAGCTCCCGGGCGGCGCGGGCGAGCGCCTGGACGCTGCCCGCGTCGCTGACGTCGACGGGCACGCCGATGGCGCCGATCTCGCCGGCGGTCTTGTCGAGCGCGTCGCGCTCGATGTCGGCGATGATCACCCGCATGCCCTCGGCCGCGAGCTGAGTCGCGATGCCCTTGCCGATCCCCGACGCGCCGCCGGTCACGACGGCGACCTTGCCGTGCAGGTCAGGCAGCCCGCTCACCGGGTCAGCCCGCGGCGGCCGCGGTGTCGACGGAGGCCGCGGCGCCCGCCAGCGGGTGCCCGATGGACTCCCCGCTCGCCGGGTCGAAGAAGTGCAGGCGGCTGGTGTCCACGGCCAGCTCGAGCGGCTGCCCGGCCCGGGCGCCCGACCGGGACGAGACCCGCGCCGTCCACAGCGACTTGCCGCCGGACAGCACGGCGACGGCCTCGTCCTCTTCCTCCCGCGTCTCGGCGGCGCTGGTGATCGAGTGGTGCTCGACCGGCGGCGCGTCGATCGTGAAGATCACGTGGATCTCGGTGCCGAGTTCCTCGGTGACCCCGACGGTCACCGGCAGCCGCGCCCACGAGGCGTCGCCGAGCGAGGCGTCCTCGAAGTCGGACGGCCGGATGCCGAGGATGATCTTGCGCCCGAAGTAGCCGGAAAGTCCCGGCTTCCCGTCGATCACCGAGGCGGGCACCGGCAGCCGGTACCCGGCGAAGCTCACCGCGGGACCGCCGTCGCGGACCAGGTCCGCGAGCACGAAGTTCATCGCCGGGGAGCCGATGAAGCCGGCGACGAACAGGTTCACCGGCGACTCGAACAGCTTCTGCGGCACGTCGACCTGCTGGAGCCTGCCGTCCCGCAGCACGCACACCCGGTCCCCGAGCGTCATGGCCTCGACCTGGTCGTGCGTCACGTACACGGTCGTGATGCCGAGCCGTTCGTGCAGCTGGTTCAGCGACGCCCGCATGGACACGCGCAGCTTCGCGTCCAGGTTCGACAGCGGCTCGTCCATCAGGAACGCCTGCGGCTCGCGGACGATCGCCCGGCCCATGGCGACCCGCTGCCGCTGGCCGCCGGACAGCGCGGCCGGCTTGCGCTTCAGGTACGGCTGGAGCCCGAGCATCGTCGCCGCGTCGCCGACGCGGCGCTTGATCTCCTCCTTGGGCGTGTGCCGCAGCTTCAGCCCGAACGCCAGGTTGTCTTCCACCGTCATGTGCGGGTACAGCGCGTAGTTCTGGAAGACCATGGCGATGTCGCGGTCCTTGGGCGGCAGGTCGTTCACCACGCGGGAGCCGATGGAGATCGTGCCGCCGGTGATCTCCTCCAGGCCGGCGATCGACCGCAGCGCGGTCGACTTGCCGCATCCGGAAGGCCCGACGAGCACCATGAACTCGCCCTCCTTCACCTCAAGGTTCAAGTCGTCGAGGGCCTTGACGCCGCCCGCGTAAACCTTCTCCACGTGGTCGAGGACGATCTGTGCCATGCGGGAACTCCCTTGTCTGCCGGTGTTCAGATGCTAAAGCACCGGGTGGCTAATCAGGAAGGTCGTGCACCGACACGGGAGTGTCGAGGATCCTGTCGGCGCCCACGGCGCGCACCGGGCCGGTGAGCGTGAACTGCCCCGTGAGCGGCACGTTATCCGACGCGCCGCCGACGGCCACCGAGATCTCGCCTGGCTCGACGATCCTGGTGCCGCTCCGGCCGGTGAACGAGGTCCGGTCGGCGTGCAGCCGGAACGCCACCCGGCAGGCCTCGCCCGGCGCGAGCGGCACCCGGGCGAACCCGGCCAGCCACCGCACCGGCCGCACCACGGACGCGGTGGGATCGCCCAGGTAGAGCTGCACGACCTCGGTGCCCGCACGCGACCCCGTGTTGCGGACGGTGCAGGAGATCTCCACCGTGCCGTCGGTCGGCACGTCGTCCGCCGATAGCACGAGGTCCGAGTAGCCGAACGTCGTGTACGAGAGCCCGTGCCCGAACGCGAACAGCGGCGTGGGGTCGACGGAGCTGCCGCCGTGCCTGGCGGCGTTGGGTGACCGCAGGTAGGTCGACGGCTGCGCGGCCGGCCCCGCCGGCAGTTCGACGGGCAGCCTGCCGCTCGGCGTCACGCGCCCGGTGAGCACCCCGGCGATCGCGGCGCCGCCCTCCTCGCCGGGGAAGAACGCCTGCACGATGCCGGCCAGACGCCCGGCCACGTCGCCGATCGCGTACGGGCGGCCGGTGACGAGAACGGCGACGACCGGCTTGCCGGTGTCGGCGAGGGCGTGCAGCAGGTCTTCCTGCACTCCGGGCAGCCGCAGCTCGGGCACGTCGCAGCCCTCGCCCGAGGTTCCCCGGCCGAACAGTCCCGCCTCGTCTCCGACCACCGCGACTATCACTTCGGCCGAACGTGAGGTTGCGACTGCCCCGGTGAACCCGCTCCTGTCGCCGCCGCGGACCTCGCACCCGCGCGCGTGCACCACGCCGGGCAGTTCCGCGCGCAGCGCGCCGAGCAGCGTCGTGACCTCGACCCCCGCGCCGCCGGTGTGGCTGGCCAGGTGCCTGGGCATGCTGTAGCAGCCGAAGAAGGCGAGCGGGTCGTCGGCCAGCGGGCCGACCACGGCTACCCGCCGGCCGGGCGCGAGCGGGAGCGCGTGGCCGCTGTTCGCGAGCAGGACGACGGACTCCTCGGCGAGACGGCGGGCCAGCGCCCGCTGCGCGGGCGGGTCCAGGTCGATGTGTTGCTCCGGGTCGCCCCCCGGGATGGCGGACCAGCCGGGGTCGAGCATGCCGAGCTCGAACTTCTGCCGCAGCACGCGGGCCGCCGCCCGGTCCACGACCTCCACGGCCACGTCGCCCGCCTCGACGGCCGCCCGCAGCGGCTCGCCGTAGCAGCGCACGCTGGGCAACTCCACGTCGATGCCCGCGGCGAGCGCCAGCGCGGCGGCGCCCGCCGGGTCGCGGGCGATGCCGTGCTGCAGCTCGAGGAAGGAGATCGCGTAGTAGTCCGACACGACCAGGCCGTCGAAGCCGAGCCGGTCGCGCAGCAGTTTGCCGAGCAGCCCGGGATCGGCGCTCGCGGGCACGCCGTCGATGTCGGTGTAGGACGGCATCACCGAGCGGGCGCCGCCGAGCCTGATGGCCATCTCGAACGGCGGCAGCATGACATCGGCGAACTCCCGCGGTCCCATGGACACCGGCGCCATGTTGCGGCCGGCGCGGGACGCGGAGTACCCGGCGAAGTGCTTCAGCGTGGCCTGCACGCCGGCCGCCTGCAGCCCCTGCACGTACGCTGTCCCGATGCTGCCGACCAGGTAGGGGTCCTCGCCGATGGTCTCCTCGGTCCGGCCCCAGCGCGGGTCGCGGGTGACGTCGAGGACGGGCGCCAGGCCCTGGTGGACGCCGGCGGCGTGCATCGCGGCGCCGAACGCCCGCGCCATGTCGCGGACCAGCGCCGGGTCGAAGGAGGCGCCCCAGGCGAGCGGCGTCGGGAAGATCGTGGCGGTCCAGGCGGCGAAACCGGTCAGGCACTCCTCGTGCGCGACCGCGGGGATGCCGAACCTGCTCGCCGCCATAATCCGCGCCTGCAGCCCGGCCAGCGCGCGCATGCCTTCCGCGGGCGCTACGGGGCGGGTGCCGAACACCCGGGTGAGCTGGCCCATCCCGCACTTGATCAGCTCGTCGAGCGGCGGCCTGTCGTGGCTGAAGAACAGGTCCTGCATGGGAGCGACGTCACCCCCGTCCCCCGTGGCCCCCATCCAGACGCTGCCAAGCTGAGCGACCTTCTCCTCCAGGGTCATCCGGCCCAGCAGGTCGGCGACCCGTTCCTCCACCGCGCATCCTGGATCGCGCCAGCTTTCGACCCCGGTCTGGGTCACTTGCCGCCCTCCTTCGGCGCGGTCGATTCGCGGACGATGAGCTCGGTGGACAGCTCCACCCGGTTCGATCTCAGCGGCACTCCGTCGATCAGCTCGCCGAGCATCTGCGCGGCGGCGCTGCCCATCTCGGCGAGCGGCTGCCGGACGGTCGTCAGCGGCGGCGACGCCCAGCGGGCGACGGGCAGATCGTCGAAGCCGATGACGCTCAGGTCCTCGGGGATCCGCAGGCCGTGCTGGCGGGCGGCCTCGTACACGCCGAAGGCCTGCTGGTCGCTGCCGGCGAAGATGGCGGTCGGCGGCTCCGGCAGCTCGAGCAGCTCGACGGCGCGGGCGAACCCGCCCTCGTGCTGGAAGTCGCCGTACCGCACGAGGCCGGGGTCGAAGGTGACACCCGCCCGCTCGAGCGCCGAGCGGTACCCGTCGACCCGGGCCAGGCTGCACAGGTAGTCGACCGGCCCGGTGATCGCCGCGACCCGGCGGTGCCCCAGGCTCAGCAGGTGCTCGGTCGCCGCGAGGCCGCCGGCCCAGTTGGTCGCGCCGACGCTCGGGATGTCCGGCGGCGGGGTGTTCGCCGGGTCGACGACGACCAGCGGGATGCCGGCGCTGCGCAGCTGACCGAGCTGCGCGTCGGTCAGCTTGCTGGTCACCAGGATCACCCCGTCGGTGTGATGGCTGGCCAGCGCGCTCGTCCAGCTTGCCGGGCGGGCGTCGCCGTGCCGCACGGACGACACCGCGACCGCGGTCTCGTGCCCGGTGCCCCACTCCTCGACGCCGCGCAGGATCTCCACCGCCCACGGGCTGTCCAGGCCGTTGAACACGATGTCGATGAGCCCCGACCTGCGGTGCCTGCGCAGCCCGTTGCGCGCGTACTGGTGCTGGTCGAGCAGCTGCTCCACCCGGGCGCGGGTCGCCGGGGCGACATCCGGGCGGCCGTTCACCACTTTCGAGACCGTGGGCAGCGAGACACCCGCCTCTGCGGCGATCGCGGCGAGCGTGGTCCTCCGCTCGAGTAGCCGAGCGCCGTCGGGCCGTCTTGCGGCACCGTTTTCCTGCTGCCGCGCGGTGCCCTCGTCCTGATGCCGCACAGCCCCACCTTTCGACTGTTCAGCCCGAAAAATTTCGGTCGTGTGTTGCCGGGCTTCGGGTGCTATCCATGCTGCATCGTACGCGAAGAGCGTGGTCAAGGGAATGTCCCCGGGTGCTTGCGAAATGCTGGGCGACGGTTGGGCCGAAAGTAGGTAACATTGCGGAAACCGGGGGTTGACCGCTGCTCAGGCCCGATTCTACGATGACGGCACCATCGAAAGTCTTCCTAAACTTTCGGAACGGCTATCGGCCGCTACCCCTTGGGGAGATGAGCATTTTGAACAGAAAACGGGCGGCTGTCGCGGTCGCGGTGGCGGCAGCGACTGCACTAGTGCTCGGCGCGTGCAGCAGCAGCTCAAGCAGCAGTTCGAGCAGCACGAGCAGCAAGAGCGGCACCTCGGTCAGCATGTGGCTGGTGACCACTGGTCCGAGTCCTGCCAACACCGCGGTGCAGAACCTGGTCACGTCCTTCGAGAAGAGCCATCCCGGGGACACCATCTCCATCAACTTCGTCGAGAACCAGTCCTACAAGCAGAAGATTCAGCTCGCGATGGGCGCGGGCAACCCGCCGGCGATCTTCTGGACCTGGGGCGGCGGTATCCTGCAGCAGTACATCAAGGCGGGCGACGTCTACCCGCTGGGCACTACGTCCAGCCAGCCCTGGCTGGCGGACTTCCTGCCGTCCTCGCTCGGTGCCGTGACCTACCAGGGGCAGGTCTACGGCGTGCCGGTCGAGGGCACGCAGCCGGTCTACTTCTTCTACAACAAGCAGGTCTTCGACAAGTACCACCTCACGTTCCCGACGACCTGGACCGGCCTGCTGTCCGCGATCTCCACGCTCAAGTCCCACGGGGTCGCGCCGATCTCCCTCGCTGAGGGCGACCAGTGGCCGGGCCTGATGTTCCTGGAGTACCTCACTGACCGGATCGGCGGGCCGAGCGTCGCCGGCGCGCTGCAGTCCAACACGGCAGGCGCGTGGTCGAACCCGGCGGTCATCCAGGCGCTGACCGACATCCAGCAGCTGGTCAAGGCCGGGGCGTTCCAGAGCGGCTACGACTCGCTGAAGTTCAGCGGCGGCGGGTCCGACGCGCTGGTCTACAGCGGCAAGGCCGCCATGCAGCTGATGGGTGACTGGGACATCTCCAGCATCCTCGGCTCGGACGCCTCGTTCGTAAACGGCGGCAACCTCGGCATGGCCCCGTTCCCGACCGTGCCCGGCGGAACCGGCAACCCCTCGGATCTGGCCGGCAACACCGCCAGCTACGTGGCCATCTCCAGCAAGGCGACCCCCGCGCAGAAGCAGGTGGCGCTGGCCTTCTTCAAGGACGAGCTGACCTCGAACTCCTACGCCAAGGCCGAGGTCGGGGCAGGCGAAGTTCCGGTCACCACCGGAGCGGCGCCGCTGTTCTCCGGCCAGTCCCTCGCCTCCTACGACAACACCATCTACAGCTCCGTGGAGAGCGCGCCCAGCTTCCAGTACTCCTGGGACCAGGCGATGACTCCCACGGTGGCCACCGCGATGCTCACCAACCTGGCGCAGGTCTTCGAGCTCACCGAGACGCCGGCTAAGTTCGCGTCGGTGATGAACTCAACGGCGGCGTCAGGCACATGACAAAGACAGCTGACTCGGTGACAGCGCGACGCGCTGAGACTCGATGATGGCGCGGTCCGCCGCGCCGGACGTCAGCACCTCCCCGGCCTCCGTTCCGCCATCCCCCCGGCGGGGCGGAGGCCTGGGGCTGCGCGGCGGCCACCGTGTCGCCGACCTGGTAGGCGTGGTGCCGCCGCTGGCGCTGTACTGCGTGTTCATCATCGGGCCGCTGATCGTCGCGGTTCTGCTCAGCTTCACCAGCTGGAACGGCCTGGGCACCCTGCACTGGGCCGGCGGGTCGAACTGGTCGGAGTTCTTCCGCGATCCCGTGGCGCGGACCTCGGTGGTCGTGACCGCGAAGGTGATCGTGCTCAGCTACGTGGTGCAGACGCCGATCTCGATAGCCCTCGGCCTGTTCACCGCGGGCCGGCAGCGTTACCGGTCGGTGTACGCGACGCTGTTCGTGCTGCCGCTGCTCATGTCCACGGCAGGGATCGCGCTGCTGTGGGAGTCGTTCCTGGACCCCACCTTCGGCGCGCTCACCTCGCTGTCCAACTCATCGCACCTGTCGTTCCTGAACCAGAACTGGCTCGGTGACCCTCGCCTGACGCTGTACGTGGTGATCGCGATCATCGCCTGGCAGTTCATCCCGTTCCACACGCTGCTCTACGCGGTGGGCAGGCGCCAGATCCCCGCGGTGCTGTACGAGGCCGCCACGATCGACGGCGCCAGCGCCTGGCAGATGTTCTGGCGGGTGACGGTGCCGCAGTTGCGCTACACGATCGTCACCTCTGGCATTTTGATGATCGTCGGCTCGCTCACCTACTTCGACATCATTTACATCATGACGAGCGGCGGTCCCGGCTACACCACACGGGTGCTCTCCTATGACATGTACGTGGTGGCGATCCAGCAGGACCAGTACGGATACGGAAGCGTGCTGGCCGTGGTGCTCGGCGTCATCGGCATCGCGGTGGCGGTCGGCCTGGCCCGGTTCTCGGGGTTCGCCTCGATGGCGAGCCAGCAGGAGGGGGCGGCGTGAAGGGTTCCCGTACCGGGCGGATCGTGGCACTTGTGCTCGCCACGGCATGGCTGGTCATCGTCCTGGCGCCGCTGTACTACATGATCCTGGCCAGCTTCCGGACCCAGGGCACGTACCTGACCGCCGACCCGTGGGTGCCGTCGGGCAGCCTGTCGGTGAGCTCGTACAGCACCGTCTTCGACGCGGGACTCGGCCGTTACCTGCTGAACAGCGTCATCCTGACCGCGGCCTGCATCGTGCTGACGGTGACGATCTCCCTGGCCGCGGCGTTCCGGATCGTCCGGCGCACGTCGCGGGCCGTGGGCGTCGCCTTCACGCTCATGCTGTTCGGCCTGGCCATTCCGATCCAGGCGATCATCGTGCCGATCTACGTGATCGTCTACAAGATGCACATGTACAACACGATGTACGCGCTGATTCTCACGCTGAGCGCGGCGGCGATCCCGGTGTCAGTGCTGATCATGGTGAGCTTCGTCCGGGATATCCCGCGCGAGCTGATCAGCGCGATGCTGATCGACGGCGGCAGCGAGTGGACGGTCTTCCGGCGCCTCATCTGGCCGCTGTCCAGGCCGGTGATCGCGACGCTGGCGATTTACAACGGGCTCAACGTCTGGAACAACTTCCTGTTGCCGCTGGTGCTGACCACGCCAAGCACCAGCGACGAGGTGCTGCCGCTCGGGCTGACCAAGCTGCAGGGCCTTTACTCCGTCAACGTGCCTGCGGTGATGGCCGGCGTGCTGCTTTCCGTGCTGCCGTTGCTCGTCCTGTTCGTGATCATGCGCCGTCAGGTGATGACCAGTCTCGGAGGGGTGATCGCCAGGTGAGTACCGGGCTGACATGGCTGCGGACGTCCGGTCCTCGTGTCGTCACCGGCGACGGGGAGCCGATCCTGCTGCGCGGTGTCGGCATCGGCGGCTGGCTCAACATGGAGAACTTCATCACCGGCTACCCGGCGACGGAGTCCGCGCACCGGCAGGCCATGCGCCGGGTGCTCGGGCAGCGGCGCTATGAGCTGTTCTTCGACTCGTTCCTGACGCACTTCTTCGGCGAGCAGGACGCGGCGTTCATCGCCTCGCTCGGCATGAACTGCGTCCGGATCCCGGTCAGCTACCGGCACTGGGAAGACGACACAAGGCCAGGGGAGATAGACAAGCGGGGCTTCGCGCACCTGGACCGCGCGGTGGACGCGTGCGCCGCGGCCGGCGTCTACACGGTGATCGACCTGCACGCCGCGCCCGGCGCGCAGAACCATCACTGGCACAGCGACAACCCGTTCCACAAGCCGCTGTTCTGGCAGCACCGGTCGTTCCAGGACCGGGCCGTCGCGCTGTGGGAGGCGATCGCGTCCCGCTACGCGGGCAGGCCGGAGGTGGCGGGCTACAACGTGCTCAACGAGCCCGCCGACGAGTCGGGTACCGCGCTCGTCGACTTCTACCGGCGGGCCGTCGCCGCCATCAGGGCCGTCGACGGCCGGCACATGGTGTTCCTCGACGGGAACAGGTACGCCCGGGAGTTCCCCGGCTTCGGCGAGCCCTTCGAGAACGCGGTGTACGCGATCCATCAGTACCCCGAGCCCGGTTTCGCCGATGGCGGGCCGTACCCGGGCGAGACCGCCGGCCGGTACGCCGGCGCGAGCGCGGTCGAGGCGGAGTTCGCGTCGATGACCGGGTACATGCGGGAGCACGGCGTGCCCGTCTGGGTCGGTGAATTCGGCCCGGTCTACGGCGCCGGCCCGGAGCGGGACGCCCAGCGGCGGCGGCTGCTCGCCGACCAGATAGAGATCTACGAGGCCGCGGGGGCGAACTGGTCTCTGTGGACGTACAAGGACATCGGCGTGCAGGGACTCGTCACCGTCGCGCCCGGCGCGCCGTGGATGGCGCGGACCGCCGCGGTGCGGGCGAAGAAAAAAGCGGTTGCCGCCGACCATTGGGGTATGACGACGGACAGCATGCGAGACGTACTGGAACCGCTGATGGCCAGGTTCACCCGGGAGTTTCCCGGTTACGATCCATACCCGTTCGGCCCCCGCCGGTACGCGGAGCAGCTCGTGCTGAGCATCTGCTTCGCCGAGCCGCTGGCAGCCGAGTTCGCCGCGTGTTTCGCGGACGCGTCCGACGAGGAGCTGGCTGCCCTGGGGGCGAGCTTCGCCTTCGGCGGCTGCGTGCAGAATGAGGAGCTGTGCGAGGTCGTCTCCAGGCCGGGGCCCGATGTGCCCTGACCGCCGCGAAAGGAGCTATCCATGACGGACCGGTACGTGCCTTCGAGGGAAGACCATTTCTCGTTCGGGATCTGGACGGTGGGATGGCAAGGGATAGACGTGTTCGGTTCCGCGGTGCGGCCGCCGATGCCGGCCGACCGGGCGGTCCGCAAGCTCGCCGAACTCGGCGCCTACGGCGTTAACTTCCACGACAACGACGTCTTCGAGTTCGGCGCCTCTGCGGCGGAGCGGGACGAGCGGATCTCCGCGTTCCGCAAGGCGCTCGACGAGACCGGCCTGGTGGTCACCACGGCCACGACGAACCTGTTCGGACACCCGATGTTCAAGGACGGCGCCTTCACCGCGAACGAACGCGAGGTGCGCCGGTTCGCCCTCGCCAAGGTGATGCGCAACCTCGACCTGGCCGCCGAACTCGGCGCCCAGACCTACATCTTCTGGGGCGGCAGGGAGGGGGCGGAGAGCGGCGCCGCCAAGGACATCCGGACCGCGCTCTCCCGGTACGCGGAGGGGCTGAACGTGCTGTCCCAGTACGTCGTCGACCAGGGCTACCACATCAGGTTCGCGATCGAGCCCAAGCCCAACGAGCCGCGCGGCGACATCCTGCTGCCGACGGTGGGGAACGCGCTCGCGTTCATCAACTCCCTGGAGCAACCGGTGATGGTCGGGGTCAACCCCGAGATCGGGCACGAGGAGATGGCGGGCCTGAACTACGCGCATTCCATCGCTCAGGCGCTGTGGCACGGCAAGCTGTTCCACATCGACCTGAACGGGCAGAACGGGCCGCGGTACGACCAGGACCTGCGGTTCGGCGCGGGGAACGTGCGCGGCGCGTTCTG
>Ga0187806_1000140_pt1 | contig 16589 bp, 14 predicted proteins | sample NC_wetland_sal_i_7_FD_132470 | JGI IMG/M metagenome (GOLD analysis project Ga0187806, IMG submission 132470) | Wetland sediment microbial communities from Neuse River Estuary, North Carolina, USA - ASW_1 | ecosystem: Environmental > Aquatic > Freshwater > Wetlands > Sediment | place: USA: North... | reverse complement strand
GTCGGCGCAGGCAGGCCGAGCAGCGCCACCGCGTCGGAGTATCCGTATTTGGTCGGGGTGAAGAACTCGTTCGTGTCGGCGTGGTTGTTGAAGTAGTACTTCTGGTTCGGCACCGCCGGGAACGGGTTGCTGCCGTTGCTGGCTACCGCCGCGTGAGTGCTGCTCGACGAGCTGCAGGCGGCGAGCAGCGCCGACGCGGCACCCGCGGCGCTGACCAGCCCGGTGCCGGCGAGCAGCCGGCGCCGGGTCGGGTTGTCTCTCATGTTGAGGGTCTCGATTGCCTCATCGACCTTCGGATGAACCTTGCCCATCCGGACCTCCGGTTGTCTGTTGTTGCCCATCTATGCACCATTGCGGGCTGAGCTGATTCCCCTTCACTGGCGAGGACCAGGCCAGATGATGTGAACGTTAACAACAGCCCCTCTGGCGCAAGTTAGACCACGAGGTCGTGCGCCGTCAACGGACCTTAGTCCATGGCGGTAGCACGGCTTGGTAACGACAGTTGCGGTGCTGGTCGGAGGGTTGACGCGGACAGTGCGCGTGCCCGTAGCATGACCTGTCGATGTGAGCGCTCACATCGACAGACGAGGGAGCGCGTGAACGATGTCCGCACCGAACGTCTCAGGTAGGCCCGAGCAACTGCGTGACCTCGAGGTCTGGTTCGTCACGGGAAGCCAGCGGCTCTACGGCGAGGAGACGCTCCGGCAGGTAGCCGAACAGTCCCGCGCCATCGCCGGAGCGCTCGCCGCCGCGGCCGGCATCCCGGTCCGCGTCGTCTGGCAGCCAGTCGTCACCGCGCCCGAGGACATCCGCCGGGTCATGCTCGCGGCCAGCAACGACGACACCGTGATCGGCGTCATCGCGTGGATGCACACGTTCAGCCCGGCGAAGATGTGGATCTCCGGGCTGCACGCGCTGGCCAAGCCGCTGCTGCACCTGCACACCCAGGCCAACGTCGAACTGCCGTGGGCGGAGATCGACTTCGACTTCATGAACCTGAACCAGGCCGCGCACGGGGACCGCGAGTTCGGGTACATCCAGACAAGGCTCGGGGCCCGGCGCAAGACGGTGGTGGGTCACGTGTCCGATCCTCGCGTCGTGGCCGAGGTCGCGACCTGGACCAGGGCGGCCGCCGGATGGGCGGCGACGCGCGCGCTGAAGCTCGCCAGGTTCGGTGACAACATGCGCTTCGTGGCCGTCACCGAGGGCGACAAGACCGAGGCGGAGTCGGTCTTCGGCGTCCAGGTCAACACCTGGGGCGTCAACGACCTGGTCAAGGCCGTCGACGAGGCGACGGACGCGGAGATCGGCGCGCTCGTGCAGGAGTACGAGGACAGCTACGACGTGGTTCCCGAGCTGCGCCGGAGCGGGGAACGGCACCAGTCGCTGCGCGACGGGGCCGCGATCGAGATCGGGCTGCGCTCGTTCCTCGGCGCGGGCGGCTTCGGCGCGTTCACGACGAACTTCGAGGACCTTGGCGGGCTGAAGCAGCTGCCCGGGCTGGCCGTGCAGCGGCTGATGGCGGACGGCTACGGTTTCGGCGCGGAAGGGGACTGGAAGACGGCCGTGCTGGTGCGGGCCGCCACGGTGATGGGGGCGGGCTTGCCCGGCGGCGCGTCGATGATGGAGGACTATACCTACGACCTGACGCCGGGCCAGGAGCTGATCCTCGGCGCGCACATGCTCGAGGTGTGCCCCAGCCTGACCACGACCAGGCCGAGGCTGGAGATCCACCCGCTGGCGATCGGCGCCAGGCAGGATCCGGTGCGCCTGGTCTTCACCGCGGACCCGGGGCCGGGCATCGTCGTCGCGCTTACGGACATGCGCGACCGGTTCCGCCTGGTCGCGAACGTGGTCGAACTGGTCGCGCCGCCTGAGCCGCTGCCGAAGCTGCCGGTCGGCCGGGCCGTCTGGAAGCCGGCGCCGGACTTCCCGACCGCCGCGACGTCCTGGCTGCAGGCGGGCGCGGCGCACCACACCGCCATGTCCACGGCGGTGGGCGCGGAGGCCTTCCGCGACTATGCCAGGATGGCAGGCGTGGAACTGCTCGTCATCGACGAATCGACGACCATCCAGGCATTCGAGAACGAGATCCGCTGGAACGCCGCGTATTACCGGCTCGCTGGCGGGGTCTGATGCCGCTGACGGCGGCGCACAAGAGCGTCATCCGCCTCGCCGACGGCCGCGAGCTGATCTACTTCGACTCCAAAGAAGGCCAGGACCGGGGCGCGTACCCCGACACCAGGCCACTCGACCCGCGGCCCGCGCCCGGCGAATCCCGCTTCGACCCGCTGCTCGGCGAGTGGGTGACGGTGGCCGGGCACCGGCAGGTACGGCCCTACCACCCCGGACCTGACGTCTGCCCGTTGTGCCCGTCCACGGCGACCCGGCACAGCGAGATCCCCGCGCCCGACTACGAGGTGGCGGTCTTCGAGAACCGCTTCCCCTCGCTGTCGGGGCCGCCCGAGCCGGAGGAGCTGATCGGGCCGCTGCCGCGCCGGCTGCGCCGCGGCGGTGGCCGGTGCGAGGTGATCGCCTTCACCTCGGATCACGACGCGACGTTCGCGTCCCTCGGCGAGGACCGGGTGGGGCTGATCCTGGCGGCGTGGACGGACCGCACCGCGAGCCTGTTCGCGCTTCCCGGCGTCGAGCAGGTGTACGTCTTCGAGAACGCGGGCGCCGAGATCGGCGTGACGCTCAGCCATCCGCACGGGCAGATCTACGCCTTCCCGTACTTGGCGCCGAAGATGGCCAGGGTCGTCGAGCGCCTCGCCGCCCACCTGGAGCACACCAGCCGGAACCTGTACGACGACGTGCTCGCCGCCGAACTGGCCGGCGGCCGGATCGTCCTGGAGAACGCCGAATGGGTGGCGTTCGTGCCCTTCGCCGCGCGCTGGCCTTACGAGGCGCACCTGTACCCCAGGCGGCGGGTGCCGGACTTCACGGCGCTTGACGACGCGCAGCGCGCCGCGTTCCCCGGCGCCTACCTGGACCTGCTCCGAAGGTTTCAGCGGCTGTTCGGCGCGGACGCGCCGCCGGTCCCGTACATCGCGGCCTGGTACCAGGCGCCGGCCGGCCCGCCGCGGGACGTGGCGCTGCACACCGAGGTCTTCACGGTCCGCCGCGCGCCGGGGAGGCTCAAGTACCTGGCCGGGACCGAGTCCGGCATGGGCGCGTTCATGAACGACATCGCGCCGGAACAGGCCGCCGCCCGGCTGCGCGCCGTCGGGGAGTTAACGGCCGGGTCGCGAACCGCGCCGCGCCCCGCCCGGTCCGCTCCGCCGGGTCTGCCGGATTAGCCCGTCTGCCAGGCCGCCGCGTCGTCGCGCAGCGCCGCGTACCGCTCGCGCACCTCGGGCACCGGCGCCCCCTCGTACGTCTGCGAGGGACGGTCCGGCCACGCCGGGAGCTCACCGGAGCCAGCAGAAGCCGTGAGCGCCCACGCCGCCTGCCGCGCCGCGCCGAGCGCCACGTATTCCGCGGGCTCGGGCACCGTGACCGGCATCCCGAACACGCCCGGCGCCAGCGCCCGGACCGCCGCCGACCGCGCCGCGCCGCCGATCAGCACCACCCGCCCCGGCGTGATGCCGCACGCCCGCAGGTAGTCGATCGCGTCCGCCAGCGAGCAGAGCACGGCCTCGACGGCGGCCCTGGCCAGGTTGCCGGGGGTCATGTTGGACGAGGTCAGCCCGCGCAGCACCCCGTTCGCCGACGGCCGGTTCGGCGACCGCTCGCCGTCCAGGTACGGCAGCAGCGTCAGCCCGCCCGCGCCCTGCCGGGCGGCCATCGCCAGGGCGGAGAAGCCCGCGGGGTCCACCCCGAGCAGCCGCGCGGTGACGTCGAGCACCCGGGCCGCGTTGACGGTCGCGACCAGCGGCAGGAACTTGCCGGTCGCGTCGGCGAACCCGGCGACAAGCCCGGTCGGGTCGGCGGCAGGCTTGGCCGTCGCCGCGTAGGCGGTGCCCGAGGTGCCGATCGACACCACCACGTCGTCGTCCCGCAGCCCGAGCCCGAGCGCCGCGCCCATGTTGTCGCCGGTGCCCGGCGACAGCACGGCCCCCCACGAGGTCCGTCCCACGACCTCCGACGGCCCGGCCACCCGCGGCAGGAGCACCGGGTGGCCAAGCGCGGCCGCCGCGAAGTCGGGCAGCCACGACCCGCTGGCGGGGGAGAAGTACCCGGTGCCCGACGCGTCACCCCGGTCCGTCGTCGGCTCGAGCGACGGATCCCCGGCGCCGTCCGGGCCGCCGCCCGCCAGCCGCCAGGTCAGCCAGTCGTGCGGCAGCAGCACGCGGTGCACCCGGCGCGCGTTATCCGGCTCGTTTTCCGCCAGCCAGCGCAGCTTGGTCACGGTGAACGACATCGTGGGCACGCTGCCGGTGCGAGCGGCCCACTCGGCGGCCCCGCCGAACTCGGCCACGAGTTCCCGCGCCTGCGGCGCCGACTTGACGTTGTTCCATAGCATCGCGGGCCTGATCACCTCGCCGCCGGAGTCGAGGACGACCATGCCGTGCTGCTGGGCCGCCACCCCGACCGCGTCCGCCCGCTCGAGCAGGCCGCGCCCGGCCGCGGTCAGCGCCTCCCACCAGCGCTCCGGGGGGCACTCGGTGCCGTCCGGATGCGGCGCGGCCGCTTCCGCGACGACGCTGCCGTCGTCGGCCCGGCAGAGCAGCACTTTCGTCGACTGCGTAGAGGAATCGACACCGGCGACCAGGTTCACAACCGCGACAGTAGCAGCGTGGCGGCTGGAGAGTCAGTACCGTCCGTTCAGGGGAAAAATTCCATAAATCAGAACGGACGCGGTTATTCCAGGCAGGAGCGTGGTTATGGCAGTGTCGCTGGGCCCGGCGGGCATGGTGGGAGTCGGCAACATGGGCGGGCGGATGACCCGCCGGATGGTGGCGGCGGGGCACGAGGTGCTCGCGGTGGACGCCGACCCGTCGCGGGTGGCCGCCTGCGGGGCGCGGCCCGCGGCGAGCCTGGCCGACCTGGCGGCGCGCTGCGACGTGATCATGATGTCGCTGCCGGACAGCTCGGTCATCGAGTCGGTGGTCCGCGGCCCCGGCGGGCTGCTCGAGCACGCGCGCGAGGGCCAGGTGATCGTCGACCTGTCCACCGCCGACCCGAAGTCGACCCGCGCCCTGCACGACGCGCTGGCCGGCCGCGGCGTCTGCTACCTGGACGCGGGGATCTCCGGCGGTGCCGCCGCCGCCGAGGCGGGCACGCTGACGCTGATGGTGGGCGGCGACGCGGAAGCGCTCGACGAGGTGCGCCCGCTGCTCGCCGAGTTCAGCGCGAACGTGCACCATATGGGGCCGAGCGGCGCCGGGCACGTCACCAAGGTGCTCAACAACTTCCTCAACGGGGTGGCGCTGGCCGCGACCGCCGAGGTGATGGTGGCGGGCAAGAAGGCGGGGCTCGACCTCGCCCAGCTGCTCGGCGTGATCAACTCCTCGACCGGCGTCAACTTCGCCTCGCTGAACCGGTTCCCGCGCATCATCAAGGGCGACTACCTGGAGGGCGGCCTGACCGGCAAGCTCATGGCCAAGGATGTGCGGCTGTACGTGTCGCTGGCCGAGGACCTGGGCGTGACGACGCTGGTCGGCCCGGGGGCGCTGACCGCGTTCAGGGTCGCGAACGCGCTCGGCTACGGCGACGTGATCAGCAACCGGGTGGTGGACGCCTTCGGCGACCTAGCGGGCGGGGTCAGGGTGGCGGATGATTCCGGTAAGGGCTAGTGTCCTTGTCTGCAATCGTTTGTCGCCTGGAGGAACGCCGATGTCGCTACAGGAGTTCGTGCCCGCGCCCAAGTTCGAAGACTACAGCGAGCGGTTCAAGGACTTCTTCACCATGACCCGCCGCGAGGATGGTGTGCTGCTCGTCGAGGCACACACGCTCGGCGGCCCGATCCAGCTGTCGGTGCAGAACCACCGTGCGCTCGGCCAGATGCTCAAGACCGTGGGCGCGGACCCGGAGAACGAGATCCTCATCCTCACCGGGTCCGGGGACGACTTCATGATGGGCTCCGACCCCGAAGGGTTCGCCCTCGAGGAGGAGGACCTGGAGTACTGGGCCTACGAGTACGCGTACAAGGACGGCAGGATCAACGTCTCGTCGCTCGTCAACGACCTGGAGATCCCGACGATCGGGCTGCTGAACGGCCCCGGGTTCCACACCGAGATCGTGCTGATGTGCGACATCTCGCTGGCGGCCGAGGGCGCGACGGTCTTCGACCTGCACTACGACATCGGCTCGGTGCCCGCCGACGGCATCCACAACTGCTTCCAGGAACTGCTCGGCGTCAAGCGGGCCGCGTACGCGCTGCTCACCGGCGAGGCCATCACCGCGGAGAAGGCGCTCGAGTGGGGCATGGTCAACGAGGTGGTCCCGCGCGACCAGCTGATCGCGCGCGCCTACGCGATCGCGGACCACATCATGACCCAGCCGCGGACCGTGCGCCGGCTCACCACCCAGATCGTGCGGCGGCCGTGGAAGCAGCGGATCGTGAGCGATTTGGACGGGGGGTTCGGGATTCAGATGTTCGGCCATCTGGCGAAGAAGAAGGCCGTCCACGGCGAGGGCCACATCCGCTCCACGGTCGACTACGTCCGGGAGGGCCGTCGGAACAACTTCGACTGACCCGTCGGGACGCTCCGGACTTGGGGTGTGTCCGCCGCGCCCACCCGCTTCCCTAACCCTCGGATCACCTCTCCGCGCGCGCCTGCCTTTCCGCGCGCCTACCGTGCGCAAAGTCGTCCTGGGTATAGGTCGCCGGGGGCTCATGGCCGTCCGTGCCGCGCCCGAGTTCTCCCGGGCGTGTCACACCCAGCACATCAGTCACTCCTCTGGACTTTGTACCCCGGGTGACAATTTTCTCCGTCGGGTGACCGGTCACAAGTGGTCACAACCGATACAAAGTGGTCCTAGGTATGCGGAGAACCGGGCGGTTGCCGCGCAAAGTGTGACTCAAGCCCAACGTCCGTCACAGCAGCACCGGCTGGGGGCCGCGGTGGGGCCCGGTCAGGGGCAGGGTTTCGCGGAATTCAGGCGGTAGCGGCCCGCGGCTTCGTAGCCCTCTTCGGAGAGGGCCAGGTGCTGGCGGGCGGCCAGGGCGTTGCGCAGGTGGCGCTGCATCGGGTTGGACAGCGCGAGGACCCGGCCGCCGCCGTACCTGAAGAGGTCCGAGACCACCTCGGCGGCGGTCTCGACCGCGAAGATGGAGGCGGTCGTGACGTCGTGCTGCTGGCCTTCGGGAGGAGCCTGGCCCGAACAAGCCGTCTCCCAGGCGGCGGCCATCGCTTCGCGGTGGACCAGCCTCGCGGCTCGCAGCTTGGTCTCGGCCCGGCCCAGCTCCTTATGGAAGACCGCGCGCTCGCTGACCGTGGGGCCGCCGGGGAACCGGGCCGTCTTGGGCGCGAGCGCGGTCATGTCGTCGAGCGCGCGGCGGGCCAGGCCGACGCAGAGCGGCGGCACCTCGTTGGAGACGAACGCGGGCATGCCGAGCCGGAACAGGTCGCCGCCGCGGACGGCCGGGGTGCCGAGGTCGTAAGTCATCTCCTCGGGCACGAAGACCCCGTCCACGCGGAAGTCCAGGCTGCCGGTGCCCTGCAGCCCGGCGACGTACCAGGTGTCGATGACCTCGGCCTCGCTCTTCGGCACGGCGAAGACCACCATGCGGCCAAAGCCGGTGCCCCCGTCGGAAGCTCCGTCGCCAGAAGCGCCGTCCGCGGCCGCCGACTCCGGCCGGAACGCGCCGACCAGCCAGTCCGCGTGCAGGATGCCGCTGGAGAACCCCCAGCGCCCGCTGACGACGTATCCGCCGGAAACGGCCTTGCCGGTGCCCCGCGGGGCAAGCTGCCCCGCCACCACCGGCAGTGCCCCGCCCGGACCGGGCGCGAACACCCGCCGCGCTCCCGCCTCGGGCAGCCAGCCGCCGAGCAGCCCGCAGCAGCCGGCGCCGATCATGGCGGCCCACGCCGTGGACACATCCGCGTACGCGAGTTCCTCGATCACGTCGCAGAACTCGACCGGCGGCAGCGGCGTCCCGCCCAGCGAAGCCGGCGTCTTCAGCCAGAACAGGCCGAGCGAGCGCAGCGTCGCGACGGCGTCGAGCGGCAGCGTCCGCAAGTTCTCGGCCTCGTCCCCGGCGGCTTCGAACTCGGCCCGGTGGCGGTCGATGCCGGCGAGCAGTTCCGCGCGCAGCCCGCCCTCGGCCGCCACCGTGTCGCCGCTCATGCCGACGTCGCGTCCGTCGCCACGCCGAGCGGGCGGAGCTCGGGCATGACCTCGGTGGCGAACAGTTCCGCGCTGCGGGTGACCTGCTCATGCGTCGATGGCCCGATCGCGAACAGCCCGATGAGCTGCCCGAATCCGCCGAGCTCGTCGTACAGCGAACGCAGCCGGGCAGCCACGGTGGCAGGCGACCCGACGACCGCCTGGCCCGCGGCGAGCAGGTCCTCATACGACTGCGTGCGGAACCCCTGCATGCCCGACATCAAGACCCCGCGCAGCGAGCCCGGCGACATATAGCCGGGCGGCGTCACCATCTCGGGCGTCTGCTTGAGCCCGCGATGGTAGAGCCACTCGAGCGCAGGGCGAGCCTCGGCATGCGCCCGCGAATCGGTGTCGGCCACGTACACCGGCACCGAGAACGCGATCCGCTCCGGGTCGGGCACGTAGCCGAGGTCGGCCGCGGCCTGCCGGTACCCGTCGAACCAGCGGCGGACGATCCGGGTTGGCGCGTACACCGACATGTACGTGTAGCGGTGCGCGGCGCAGAACTTCATCGTCTCGGTCGACCCGGCGCCCGGTATGTAGACCGGCGGGTGCGGGGACTGGAGCGGCCGCGGCCAGATGTTCACGTACCGGTACTCGTAGTTCGCGCCGTACCAGGAGAACATCTCCTCCGACGTCCACGCCTTGATGATCAGGTCGTGCGCCTCGTCGAACCGCGCCCGGGACTTGGTCGGGTTGATCGAGTGCGCGAAGTACTCCCAGCCGATGCCGCGGACGAACCCTGAGTCCACCCGCCCGCCGGACAACAGGTCGAGCATCGCGATCTCCTCGGCCACCCGCAGCGGGTTGCCGCGGATGCCGATCGCGTTGCCGAGCACCATGATCCGCGCCCGCTCCGTGCGCCGGGTCAGCGCCGCGGCCATGATGTTCGGCGACGGCATCAGCCCGTAGGCGCTCTGGTGGTGCTCGTTGACGGCGATGCCGTCGAAGCCCAGCTTGTCCGCGTACTCGAGCTCGTCGAGGTACCGCGCGTACAGCGCGGAACCGAGCTTCGGGTCGAAGTTGGCGTTCGGGTAGGTCAGCGCGGACGAGTCATACGCGGTGTCGAAGTCGTCCGGCAGGTACGGGTACGGCATCAGGTGGAAGAAGCTGAACTTCACTGGTCCGCTCCGCTCAGGGATCCGCCGCGGGAAGCGCGGGAAGGGCCGGAAGGGGAAGACTGCAGGAAGCCGGTCACCGCGGCCGCGAATTCCGCGGGACGCTCGAAGTACATCGCGTGGCCGCTGTCCGGGACCTCGGTGAACCGCGCCCCCGGGATCAGCGCCGCGTACCGCCGCGCGTGCGCGACCGGGATGAGCCGGTCGTCGGACGGCGCGACGACCAGCGCGGGCACGCTGACCCGGTGCAGCCGGCGCTCCAGCTTCGGGTTGCTCAGGTACGGCGCCCAGCAGAACCGGGCCAGCGCCGTCGAGTCCCGGTACGCGGCGAGCACGGCGTCGATGTCGGGACCAGCCGCGGACCCCTCCGGCGCAGGCGGCGGATCGTGGTACAGCGTCTCTGCCAGCCGCGTTGGCGGCATCAGGAAGAGATCGGGCACTGGATGGTCGGGCAGCCGCAGCCCGGCCGCGCTCAGCAGCGTGACCGACCGCAGCCGGTGCGATGCCGCGACGGCCAGTTCGGCCGCGATCCATCCGCCGAACGACGCCCCGACCAGGTGCACCCGGTCAAGACGCAGCGCGTCCAGCAGGTCGAGGTAGTGGTAGACGAGATCGTCCATCGCCTCCACCAGCGGGAAGTCGTCGGACTTGGCGAACCCGGGGTGGTCGGGCGCGAGCACCTCGAACCCCGCGTCCGCGAGCCGCCCGTGGAACTCCAGCCAGGTGCCCGCGCCGCCCGCCGCGTGCAGGAAGAGCAGCGGCTCGCCGGTCCCGCCGCGGAACATATGCACCCGCCCCCCGGCCAGCTCCACGTATTCCTCGATCGGGGTGTCGTAAGGCACCGGTGCCTCCTGGCGTCGTTCGGAGCTTCGACAGCAGACTCATCGCCCGGAGGGGGCAAGTCAAGGCTGTTCGAGGGGTGTCAATCGGCGGCTGTGGGCGGCAACGATCCGCGGCGACCGCCTTTGGGCCACGACTGGGACAACGACCGGGATAACGGCTGGGTCACGACTGCGACAGCCAGCGCGCTATCTCGGTGTGGTCGGCGCCGGGCGACAGGTCGGCCAGGGCCGCCTCCCACGCGGCGACCACCGCCTCACTCACCGATGAGCGCGTCCCCGTGGCCCGCTCGATCCCGAGCGCCAGCCGGATGTCCTTGACCGTCAGCCCCACGGTGAACCCCATGTCGAACTTCTCGGTGAGCACGTAGGCAGGCCACTTGTTCTCGGTCGAGTTGCTCCGGCCGCTCGAGCCGTTGACGATCTCGAGCATGACCGCGGGGTCGAGCCCGAACCGGCGCCCCGCGGTCAGCGCCTCCGAGGCGACGATCATGTTCGCCGAGGACATGAGGTTGTTCAGCGCCTTGATCGCGTGCCCGGCGCCGACATCGCCCGCGCGCACCACCCGCGGGCTGATGGCCGCCAGCACCGGGCGCGCGGCCTCGAACGCCGGCTCCGCACCGCCGACCATGATCGTGAGCGTGCCGGCCCGCGCCCCCGCGACGCCGCCGGACACCGGCGCGTCGATGAGCGTGACCCCGGACTCGGCGGCCCGCGCGGCGAGTTCCCGCGTCCGCGCCGGGTCGGAAGAGCTCATGTCGATCACCATGCCGCCCTCCGGCACGCTGCCGAGCAGGCCCTGGGCCAGCAGCACGTGCTCGACCACGTTGGAGTCGGGCAGGCACAACAGGACCAGATCGGTGCCGATCTCGGTGACCCCGGGCGCGGCGGTGAACCCGTCGTCTCCGGCGATCTCCCGCATGATCTCGGGCGACGCGTCGAACCCGCGGACGTGGTGCCCGGCCGCGGCGAGCCGCCTGGCCATCGGCATCCCCATGTTGCCCAGCCCCACGAAGCCGACCTCTGACTCTGCCACCTGGCTACTCCTTTTCCTCTCCGCGGTAGGTCCGCTCGTCGAGCGCGGCGAAGTCCCACGCGCCCGCGCCGCCAGACGGCCGGACCGTGCTGACGATCGCCGAGCCGCCGTCCACCGACACCACTTCACCGGTCATGTACGCCGACTCCTCGCTCAGCAGGAACGCGACGACCGACGCGATCTCATCGGTGGTCCCGGCCCGCCGCAGCGGGCTGCTCGCGGCCCGCCGCACCATGTCCTCCCGGCCTGCCGCCGAGAACAAGTCCGTCGGCACGATCCCCGGCGCCACCGCGTTCACCCGGATGCCGAGCGGCCCGCCGTACATCGCCGCGCCGCGCAGCAGCCCGAGCACCGCGTGCTTGGACGTCTGGTAGGCGATCAGGTCGGCGCTGCCGCGCAGGCTCGCGATCGAGGCGGTGAGCACGACGCTGCCGGCGGTCCCCTGCTCCCGGTACCGCCGGAACGCGCCGCGCAGCCCGAGGAACACGCCCCGCACGTTGACGGCCATGACCCGGTCGAACTCGGCGGCGCCCAGGCCGGGGAACGCCCCGGTCGTGCCGGGTATCCCCGCGTTGAGGTGGTGAAGATCAATTCTTCCGAACGTACGCGTGGCTACGTCCAGGTAGCCATCCACATCCTCTTCCCGGGCGACGTCCGCCTGCGCCCAGGCGCTGTCGGCGGGGAGTTCCGCCGCGACCTTCCGTGCGGCGTCGCCGTCGATGTCGACGACGACGACCCGGCAGCCCTCCGCCGACAGCCGCCGCGCGGTCGCCGATCCGAGCCCGCCGGCCCCGCCCGTCACGACCGCCACCTTGCCCGCGAGCCCGCTAAGCACGCGCACGCTCCGGACACCGGGCGCGCACCCGAACGATGATCACCACGCCCGATCGTCTCTCGGTGCCAGGCCTCTGTCCAGAGACCCGTCCCCCGCCACCCACCTGAGCCTCCGGCCCGCTATCGCCCGGGCCCCGGGCCACCGCCTTCACCAAGCCACACCCGCCCCAGAGGACTCTCGAGGACTGATTCACAGAATCGACTGTTTCACAGAATAGCGATAAATGGGGTAGTTCTCGCGGGTGGGTCCGCCGGGACCGGAGGCGGGCCCGGCCAAGGCGCTCGTAGTTCTCCTCGGAGACGCCGATGTGCTGGCGGGCGGCGAGCACGTCCCGCAGGTAGCGCTGCAGCGGGCTGGCCAGCGAGAGCACCCGCCCGCCGCCGTAGCGGAACAGGTCCGCGATCACCTCGGCGCAGGTCTCGACGGTGTAGACCGACGCCGCGGCGACCGCGGCGTGCGCGCCGTCTACGTCGCTCGTCGCCGCGACCGCGTCGGCGGGGTGCGCACTTCCCGGCGTCGCCCCGTCGGCACGCGCCGCGGCCGCGAGGGCGGCCACGACGGCGTGCCGGTGCGCCAGCCTTGCCGCTCGCAGCCGGGTCTCGGCGCGCCCGAGTTCCTTGTGGAACACCGCGCGATCGGCGAGCGCCGGCCCGCCGGGGAACCGCGCGGTGCGGCCGGCCAGGCCGGTCATCTCGTCGAGCACGCGGCGGGCGATGCCGACGCACAGCGGCGGGACCTCGTTGGACAGGAACACGTGCGCTTCCTGGCGGAACACCGCGCCGCCCCGGCAGGCGCTGGCGGCGCGCTCGAAGGTCAGCTCGGCCGGCACGAAGACGTCCGCCATCCGGAAGTCGAAGCTGCCGCTGCCCTGTAGCCCCGCCACCCGCCAGTTGTCGATGATCTGCACCTGGTCCCTGGGCACGACCGCGACGAGCAGGCGGTCGGGCTGGCCCGGCTCCCCATCACCGCCCGGCACCCGGAAGCCGCCGATCAGCCAGTCGGCGTACGCGACGCCGCTGGCGAAGCCCCAGGAGCCGCTGACCACGTAGCCGCCGGGCACGGCCCGGCCCGTGCCGCGCGGGCCCGGCGTCCCGACGATGAGCGGTGGCGGGCGGCCGGGCTCGAAGACGCGGCGCGCGCCGGCGTCCGGCAGCCAGCCGCCGGCCGTCCCCGTGCCGCCGTTCCCGACCATGACCGTCCAGGCCGTCGCGCTGTCCGCGTACCCGAACTCCTCCATCACGTCGCAGAAGTCGAGCGGCGCCAGCGGCGTCCCGCCGACCTCGGCCGGCGTCTTGAGCCAGAACGCGCCCATGGCGCGCAGCGTCGCCACGGTCTCCTCCGGCAGCGTGCGCAGCTTCTCGGCCCGTTCCCCGGCCGCCTCGAACTCCGGCCGCAGGCGCCGGATCCCGGCCAGCAGTTCCGCCCTGATCGCGGCGCTGCGGGCCACGCGCGCCGCCCCGTCCTCACTCACGACACGGATCGTCTCGCGGCGCCACCGCGATGTCCATCCGCTCCAGCCTCGGGGCGCCATCCACCACAACCGGCGAACATGGTCGATGGCCCACGCACCAGCACCGGCGAACGTGGTCGATGGGCCATCCACTACCAAAGAACGTGGTCGATGGCCCATCGACCACATTGGGGTGGGGGCAGAGTGGGCTGGGCTGGGGCGGGCTGGGCTGGACTGGGCTGCCCGGCCGGGCCGCCGCAGGGGAATACCGCGGAGGCCTCGCTGTTATAGATCCATGCAAACGCATGGAACCAAGCGGAGGCGAGGCCTACCAATGCAGTTCGGGATCTTTTCGGTCAGCGACATCACGCGCGACCCCGTCACCGGCGACACGCCGAGCGAGGCCGAACGCATCGACGCGCTCGTCAAGATCGCGCAGAAGACCGAGGAAGTCGGGATGGACGTCTTCGCGATCGGCGAGCACCACAACCCGCCGTTCGTCAGCTCCTCGCCGACCACGCTCCTCGCCTACGTCGCGGCGACCACCAAGCGGCTGATCGTCACCACGAGCACCACGCTGATCACCACCAACGACCCGGTGCGGATCGCGGAGGAGTACGCGATGCTCCAGCACCTGAGCAAGGGCCGGATGGACCTGATGCTCGGCCGCGGCAACACCGCCCCGGTCTACCCCTGGTTCGGCCAGGACATCAGGCAGGGCCTGCCGCTCGCGCTGGAGAACTACAACCTGCTGCACCGGCTGTGGCGGGAGGACGTCGTGGACTGGAAGGGCAAGTTCCGCACCCCGCTGCAGGGCTTCACCTCCGTGCCGCGGCCCCTCGACGACGTGCCGCCGTTCGTCTGGCACGGCTCGATCCGCTCCCCGGAGATCGCCGAGCAGGCCGCCTATTACGGCGACGGCTTCTTCGCCAACAACATCTTCTGGCCGAAGGAGCACTACATGCGGCTGATCCGGTTCTACCGGCAGCGCTTCGCGCACTACGGGCACGGCAGCGAAAAGCAGGCGATCGTCGGCCTTGGCGGCCAGGCGTACATCGCGAAGAACTCCCAGGACGCCAAGCGCGAGTTCCGGCCGTACTTCAACGAGGCGCCGGTCTACGGGCACGGGCCGTCGCTCGAGGACTTCGCCGAGCTGACCCCGCTGTCGGTCGGCAGCCCGCAGGAGGTCATCGACAAGACGCTGACCTTCCGCGAGCACTTCGGCGACTACCAGCGGCAGCTGTTCCTGATGGACCACGCCGGCCTGCCGCTGCGGACCGTGCTCGGCCAGCTCGAGCTGCTCGGCGGCGAGGTCATCCCGGTGCTGCGCAAGGAGATCGCGGCGCGCCAGGACCCGGAGACGGCGCCGGCCCCGACCCACGAGCTGCTGGTCAAGGCGAAGTACGGCGACCAGCCGCCGCGCCAGCCGCGCCCGAACGCGAACCGCGGCGACAACGTCACCGGCTCGTCCCCCTACACCGACAGCGCGCCGGAGTTCCAGGCCGAGTACCCGGAGCTCTGAGGGCCATGGCCGACCCGAGGCACCCCGCCAACGACGCGTGGGAGGCGCTGCTCACCGCCCACGCGTCGCTGATCAAGGCGTTCGCCGCCACCGACGTCTGGGAGGACCTCGCCATGCGGGAATACGACGTCCTCTACACGCTGTCCAAGTGCCCCGCGCCGATCCGGCTGTCCGAGCTGAACCGGCACGTGCTGCTCAGCCAGCCGGCCCTGTCCCGGATGGTGGACAGGCTGGCGGACCGCGGGCTGGTCCGCCGCGAAGCGGACCCGGCGGACGGACGCGGCGTCCGCCTCTCGCTGACCGCGGCGGGCCTGGCGCTGCAGCGCAGGATCGGGCGACGGCACGCGCGGGACGTCGCCGGTGTCATGACCGCGAAACTCAGCCCCGCCGAGCTGCGCCAGCTGGAAGAGATCTGCGTGAAGCTGGCAGTCGCCCCGGTACGTTCAGGAGAATCTTGATGAGCACCTTCACAGTCGCGGTGGTCAGCGCGGGCACCAGCGACCCCTCGTCGACCCGGCTGCTCGCCGACCGCGCCGCGCAGCGCGTGGCGGCGCTGGCGGCGCGGCACGGGCACACGGTGACGACCAGCGTCATCGACCTGCGCGAGATCGCCACCGACATCACCACCGCGCTGACCTCGCAGCTGATCACGCCGCGGCTGCGGCAGGCGATCGGCGCGCTCGCCGCGGCCGACGGGATCATCGCCGCCGCCCCGGTCTACAAGGCCGGCCCGAGCGGGCTGTTCACCTCGTTCTTCCAGGTGCTCGACAACGACCTGCTCATCGCCAGGCCCGTGCTGCTCGCGGCGACCGCGGGCACGGCCAGGCACGCCCTCGTGGCGGACGAGACGATGCGCCCCCTGTTCGCGTTCCTGCGCACCATGACGGCGCCGACGTCGCTGTTCGCCGCGCCCGAGGACTGGAGCGACACGGCCCTGGCCACGCGCATCGACCGGGCCGCGCTCGAGCTCGTGCTGCTGATGGAAAGCGGCTTCGCTCAGCAGGTGAGGGACGAGTCCTGGGACAGTTACCAGCACGAGTTCGGCAGTGCCGGCGGTGTCGAGCCCGGCATCGACCTCGACACCGACCTCATGCGACTCGCCACCGGCGGCTCCGCCTGACCATCATCCCGAACGGGCCCGGCGTGACTCCCGCCCCGCTCATTGCCCCGGATTCACCAGGCGGATATGGTCAGGCCGTGATCGCCAGCGAATTCGCCGTGCCCCGGCTGTGCGACCTGAACCGGCCCTCGGCGGTCCTCAGTGGCGCGGACTGGGCGCTCGCCTGCGAGATCGACGGGCTTGCCACGGTCAGGGAAGTAGCCGGGCGAAGCGGCATAGCGCTGGACGACGCGATAGAGCGAGTGACCCGGCTCATCCGGGCCGGACTGTGCACGATCCCCGAAGCGGCGGCTGACCCCGGTGACCGTCAGCAGCAGCGGCAGCAGCGGCAGCAGCGGCAGCAGCCGCCGTCGGCCGCCGCCGCCCCGCTGCCGCGCCGGGTGCGGGAGACCGGG
>Ga0187806_1000139_pt1 | contig 16606 bp, 15 predicted proteins | sample NC_wetland_sal_i_7_FD_132470 | JGI IMG/M metagenome (GOLD analysis project Ga0187806, IMG submission 132470) | Wetland sediment microbial communities from Neuse River Estuary, North Carolina, USA - ASW_1 | ecosystem: Environmental > Aquatic > Freshwater > Wetlands > Sediment | place: USA: North... | reverse complement strand
CCCTATGCGTTGCCGTACTGCAGGGTTTCCGGCTTCTCGATCATCAGGCCGTACGCGGGCTCATCGGCGACCGGCCGGTGCCGCATGCCCTTGGGCACGACGAAGATGTCCCCGGCGTGCAGCACCACGGGGTCGTGTCCCTCGAGCTCGACGCGGAACGACCCGTCCCAGCACAGGAACAGCTCGTCCTCCTCGTGCTGGTGCCAGGCGAACGTCCCCTCGAACCGCGCGACCCGCAGCACGGTGTCGTTCGCGAAGGCGAGGTCACGCGGCTGCCACGGATGGGGAAGCTCGGCGATCGCGTCGCTCACCGAGACAGGGGCTGCGGGTTCTGGACTCATGGTGTCTCCCTTTTCATCCCGAACGGACCCGTGGCGCCTCCCCCAGGCTACGCTGACGCCTTTCGCCGGGGCGGCGCGGGGAGGAAGCTTGGACTGTGAGCGGAGGCTCCGCGCAGCCAGCCATGACCCGGCTGGATAAGCCCTGGCGCCGGCCAGGCGCGGTGCGGTACGCGCTGCGCCGGCTCCCGGGGCTGCTGCGTCCGCCTGTGGACGTCTACGAGCCGGATCCGGGCTCGCTCACCATGCTCAGGAACCTCCCGGTGACCGTGCGCGACGGCACGACCCTGAGGGTCAACGTCGTCCTGCCGCCGGGTCAGGGGCCGTTCCCCGTGCTGCTGTCGGCGCACCCGTACGGGAAGGACAACCTGCCGCGGCGGCGCCGCGCCGGGTACCGGGTGTCGGTGCAGTACCGGATGCTGCGCCAGCCGGCCCGGGTCCGCTTCTCGTCGCTGACCGGGTGGGAGGCGCCCGACCCGGTCTGGTGGGCCGGCCGGGGGTACGCGGTCGCCAACTGCGACCTGCGCGGCGCCGGGACCTCGGAAGGCACCTGCGCGATCTGGTCGGATCAGGAGGGCGAGGACGTCTGCGACCTGATCGAGTGGGCCGGGGCACAGCCCTGGAGCACCGGCGCCGTCGGCATGATCGGGGTGTCCTACCTAGCGATCTCGCAGTGGAAGGCGGCGGCGCTCGCGCCGCCGAGCCTGAAGGCGATCTGCCCCTGGGAAGGCTTCACCGACGCGTACCGGGACCTGGCGTTTCCCGGCGGCATCCGCGAGAACGGCTTCGTCAGGATGTTCAGCCTCGCGCTGCGCGGGGCGCGGCTGCGCTACAAGCTCGCCCCTGAGCAGCGCCGCCGCCCGCTGCGCGACGACTGGTGGCGCGCCCTGGTGCCCGCGCTGGACGCGATCACGGTGCCGGCCCTGATCTGCGGCAGCTTCTCCGACAACAACCTGCATGGCCGCGGCTCGTTTCGCGGCTGGGAAGGCATCGCGAGCCACGACCGGTTCCTGTACACCCACCGCGGCGGCAAGTGGCTGACGTTCTACTCGGCCGAGGCCCGCGCGGCCCAGCTCAGGTTTTTCGACCGCTACCTGCGCGGCCGCGACGTCGCGGAGCCGCCGCCGGTCAGGCTGGAGGTCCGGGAGAGCCGCGACGTGATCGGGGATATCCGCGAGGAGCCCGCCTGGCCGCTGGAACGCACCGAATGGCGGCCGCTCTACCTCACCGACGACGGGCTCTCCATCAGGCCGCCGGCGTCGGCTGGCCACATCACGTTCGGGACCCGCTCCGGCGGCGCCTGCTGGGAGTGGACGGTCCCGGCGGACATCGAACTGACCGGGCCGATGGCGCTGCGGCTCTGGGTGGACGCGCGCGGCGCCGGCGACGCCGACCTGTACGCCGGCGTGGAGAAGTGGCGCGGGCGCGAATACGTGCCCTTCGAGGGGTCCTACGGGTTCGGCCGGGACCGCGTGACGACCGGCTGGCTGAAGGCCTCGCTCCGTGCTCTCGACGAGATCGAGTCCAGGCCCTTCGACCCGGTGCCCGCGTGCGCGAACCGGCAGCCGCTGGCCCCGGGTCAGATCGTCCAGGCTGACATCGCCCTCGGCCCGTCGGCGACCCTGTTCCGGGAGGGCGAGACGCTGCGGCTGGTCGTCGCCGGGCGGTGGCTATGGCCGGTGAACCCGCTCACCGGCCAATTCCCGGCCGCCTACCAGAAGGGCCCGAAGGGCGAGTGCGCCGTGCACTGGGGACCGCAGCATCAGGCGCGGCTGCTGATCCCGGTCATCGGCTAGGACGCTACGGCTTGCGGGCCACTGCGCCGTTCATGCTGACGTCGGCGCGGGGTGGCAGCAGCGCGCCCGGCTCGGGACGCCACTCCGACACCACCACGACGCCCGGGGGCACCAGCGTCAGGCCCCTGAACACGAGGTCGGCGAACACGTCCGCGTCCCGCCCGACGACGCCCACGCCGCCGCGCGTGTAGGCGGCGCCCGCCTCGACGGCCGCCGGCTGGAACTCCGCGGTGCCGTGCGAGGAAGCGACATAGCTGCCGGACGGCAGCGCGTCGACGAGGGGGTCGACGATCCGGCGCACCTCGTCGTCGTCCGGGAAGAAATGCAGCACGGAGACGATCATCAGCGCGATCGGCTTGGTGAAGTCCAGCGTCTCCCGGGTGACCGGGTGGAACAGGATCTTTTCCGGCTCGCGCATGTCCGCGCTGATGTAGACGGACCTGCCTTCCGGCGTGCTGCTGAGCAGCGCCCGGCCGTGCGCGAGCACGATCGGGTCGTTGTCCACGTACACGACGCGCGCGGCCGGGTTGACAGCCTGCGCGATCTCGTGCACGTTGCCCACGCTGGGCAGCCCGGAGCCGATATCGAGGAACTGGTTGATCCCCGCCTCCTCGGCCAGGTACTTCACGGCCCGGCCGAGGAACGCCCGGTTCTCGCGCGAGGCTGTTCTGATGGCCGGCCACGCCTCCATCGCCTTGTTCGCGGTCTCCCTGTCGGCAGCGAAGTTGTCCTTGCCGCCGAGGAAGTAGTCGTACATCCGGGCGGCGTGCGCCCTGGACGTATCGACCTCCGGCGGCACGTCGGCGTCGTCGTCCGGCTCGCTCGAACCATTGGCAGCCATCGGGGGGCGTTCCTTTCCGCGCTTTACGTTTTACGGCTTGCGGGCGACCGCGCCGTTGATGCCGACCTGCGCCGCGGGCAGCGGGATCGCGTCGGGCTCGGGCCGCCACTCGGAGACTACGACCATGCCCGGCGGCACCAGGGTCAGTCCCTTGAACACCAGGTCGGCGAGCTCATCCGCGTCCCGCACCTGCGTCCGGACGCCGCCCTGCTGGAGGACGCGGCCCGCGCTCAGCGTCTCCTCCGGCGCGTACTCCGCGGTCACCTGCGAGGCGGCCACGTAGCTGCCGGACGGAAGCGCTTCGACCAGGGTCTTCACGATCTTTCCCGGCTCGTACTCGTCGGGGAAGAAGTGCAGCACAGCGGCGAGGATCAGCGCGACCGGCTCGCCAAAGTCTAGCGTCTCCCGCGTCACCGGATGCGACAGGATGTACTCCGGGTTCCTGATGTCCGCCTGGATGTACGCGCACTTGCTTTCCGGCCTGCTGGCGAGCAGCGCCCGGGCGTGCGCCAGCACGATCGGGTCGTTGTCCACGTACACGACCCGCGCGGCCGGGCTGACAGCCTGCGCGACCTCGTGCACGTTCCCCACGCTCGGCAGCCCGGTACCCAGGTCCAGGAACTGCGTGATCCCCGCCTCCTCGGCCAGGTACTTCACGGCCCGGCCGAGAAAGGCCCGGTTCTCCCGCGCAGCCGTCCGGGAGGCGGGCCAGGCCTCGATCGCCTTCTTGGCGGTCTCGCGATCGGCGGCGAAATTATCCTTGCCGCCGAGCAGGTAGTCGTAGACCCGGGCCGGATGCGGCTTGGACGTATCAATTTCCCGGGGCACGCCGCCGTCGTCCACGCTTGGTACCTTACCCGCACCCGCATTTCATGCAAACGTGTGCAAAAGTTCATTCCGAACGTACGCGTGGTGCCTCTCTCCGGCCTCCAGCGCATTCTCCGGGAACGCTTACCTAATCCCGTGGCTTCTCCCAGCATGCTCCTTGCCGCACGTCAGACAGGCGGCCCAGAGTGTCTTTTATGGCTGTCATGCGCGGGGCAAGCCTCGCCGTCTGGGCCGCGGCCGGCGCGCTGCTGCTCGCGTCGTGCACCTCGCCGGCGCCGTCCGCGGGGTCTGGCGCCAGCACGCAACCGGAGACCGGAATCCACAAGATCAAGCACGTCGTGATCATCATGCAGGAGAACCGGTCATTCGACTCGTTCTTTGGCACGTATCCAGGGGCTGACGGCATTCCGGCCAAGAACGGCCAGTTCACCGCCTGCGTGCCGGATCCGCGCACCGGCGGCTGCGACAAGCCGTATCACGACTCCAGCCTGGTCAATGGCGGCGCCGGGCATGGTCTCAATAACGCGATCACGGATATCGACGGCGGCAAGATGGACGGCTTCGTCAAATCCGCGGAGCAGACGGCCAGCCGGGGCTGCGCGGCCACCAAGCCGCCGACCCCGGTGTGCCTGCCGAGCAGCAAACCCGACGTGATGGGCTACCACGACGCGCGGGAGATCCCGGACTACTGGACCTACGCCCACGACTTCGTGCTGAACGACCACATGTTCGAGCCGGTCGACTCCTGGTCCCTGCCGTCCCACTTGTACCTGGTCAGCGAATGGTCGGCGCAGTGCACGAGCACCAGCCCCGACAGCTGCGTCAACGACCCGGCGCAGGCCGGGGCCGCCGCGGGGGCGCGGCTCAAGAGCCTGCCGTCGGCGTTCCTCGCCTGCCTGCGCGAGCACGGCGTGAAGCAGCTGAAGCGGGCCAACCTCACCAGCCCGGCGGTGATCGCGGCGGCCTCGGCATGCCTGGGCGCCCTCACGCCCGCCCAGCGCCAGCAGCTCCTCGGGAACGGCGGTGAGGCGCAGCAGCTCGGCGTCTACTCGTGGACGGACCTGACCTACCTGCTGCACAAGGACAACGTGTCCTGGGCCTACTACGTGCAGCAGGGCGTCCAGCCGGACTGCGATGACAACCCGGACGAGACCGCGGCCGGCTGCGCGCCGGTCGCCCAGGGCGCCCAGACCCCGTCGATCTGGAACCCGCTCCCGTCGTTCACCGACGTGAAGACCGACGGCCAGCTCGGCAACATCCAGAACCTGGCGAACTTCTACCCGGCCGCCGAGAAGGGCACGCTCCCCGCGGTCACGTGGATCGCCCCGGCCCAGCCGGACAGCGACCACCCGCCGGCGAACCTGGCCACCGGCCAGGCGTACGTGACGAACCTGATCAACACGATCATGCGCGGCCCGGACTGGGACTCGACGGCGATCTTCCTCGCCTGGGACGACTGGGGCGGCTTCTACGACAACGTCGTCCCGCCGGAGGCCGACTCCGACGGCTACGGGCTGCGCGTGCCGTCGCTGGTGATCAGCCCGTACGCGAAGACCGGCTACATCGACCACCAGGTGCTGTCCTTCGACGCCTACAACAAGTTCATCGAGGACGACTTCCTGAACGGCGCGCGGCTGGACCCGAAGACCGACGGCCGGCCCGATCCGCGGCCGGACGTCCGGGAGGACGCGAGCATCCTGGGCAACCTGTACGCGGACTTCGACTTCAGCCAGCCGCCCCGCCCGCCGGTCCTGCTGCCCGCGCATCCCGCCCCGGGCCCGGCGTCGACGATCCCGTAGCGGATGTTCCCGGCTATCTCCCTGGCAGGCGCCGACTCAGCAAGATGGGCAATGCGACATCGGATACCGCTGGCCATGTGAAGGCTTTCGGTAACGGCTGTTAGTATTCCGGATGCCTCTCACAAGTCGAGTGCTGCTGTACGAGATATGGGACTTCTGTGTCAGTAGTTACCAGTGTTATTCCCCGGCCTCAGGACCTGCATGCACCGCGTCCAGCGGCGCCCCCGCGGGTTTCTAGGCTGTAGCACCGCTCGCTGGTCTAGGCCACTTAGCTTTACCCGATGCCCGGGTCGCTCACCTCGGTGACTTGCGCGTAGGCCAGGGAGAGGATGACGGCGCCTTTGGGCGGCCACGCGGGTGCGGATTTCATCTTCTTCAGGATCTGCTGCTGCGCGGCCTTGGGAAACTTGGCGAGCTCCTTAGGGCTGGGCGCCGCAGCCCTCGGGCCGGTGCTGAGCTGGCGAAGCCCGATCACCTGGTAGCTGTGCGGGTCGAGGAGGAGCTGGTCGTAGCCGTCATCGGAGACGGCGATGGCCGCGGGGCGCCGACCGCGTCGGTGATGCCCTGCTGGACGGTGACGCCGGGGATGGCGGCCATCGCCCGGAACGCCGCGGCCTCGGCCGCGGGCGGCCCGCCCACGCCCCCGGCCGCGTTCCACAGCAGCAGCGACAGGTAGTCGAACTCGAGCTGGCCCGTGGTCTTCGGCGGCTGGCCCGCGACCGGGGTTCAGCGGTGGCGGGCAGCAGGAGGGTCCTCCTCCGGCTGGGGCCGAAGCGCGGCCGAGAGGGCCGGCTTGCGGCTGAGAGGAGGCGGGACCTGCTCACGGACGGAGGTGGGGTCGAAGCCGCCGAGCGCGGCGCGGATGCGCGCGGGCCGGTGCAGGCGGGAGCGGACGGTGCCGACCGGGATGCCGAGCGCCGGCCTCTTCGGTGTGGTTCACGGTTCCGGCCAGGACGGGATCGGCGCCGGTTCGCGCGTAGGCGCGGAGCATGCGGACTTCCGTCCGGCTGTGCTTGCCGGTCGTAGAGCCCGGCGAACGCCTCCGGGTCGTGCCAGGACCGCTCGATCAGCTCGGCGTCGGGCGGACCGGATCAGGGGGCAAGCGCATAGGCCAACTCCGAGGGGCGCGTGGGTGCAGGCTACAGTTGCGGGTTATCACCCGCAGCCCCCGCGCGAGTTCTCGGTTGAACCGAACCTGAACACAGAACGTTATGGAATGGTGACCGAGAGAACATGAACGCGTCTGGAGGCGAGGAGCGAATGCTCGACCTGACCTTTACCCGGGAAGACATGACCAAGGCGGTGGAACTCGCGGCGTCCGCGTCCGGCCGCCGGGCGACCACGGCGGAACTGGAGCTGTTCGCCTTCATCGTCGGCGCCTTGCGCCGGTCGCGTGTCCCGGGGACGGTCACGACTGGCGAGCTCCTCATCGCCCACGACCTCCTCTACATAGGCGCCGTCCGCGGCACGACCACCGGCCTCCGAGAGTCGCTGGCGGTGGCGCTGTTGGAACGCGGTCATGTTCCGGCACCTCATGAGTACTCGGGCAACTGGTGGCGGTGGTGGCCATCCCAGGGGCGCGGCACGTGCCAGTCCTGCCGTCAAGACCGCCCAGTGCGGCGGTACTCCGACGTCGGGGGCAAGCCTTACCAGTACCTCTGCGAGCACTGCCGCGGCCACGAGGTCGTGGAAGAGGCGGCGCAACTAGGCCGCTACCAGCTGAACTAGGCCGTCACGTCGGTTGCTGCCCGGTGCTCACCTGATAGTGCGATGCACGTTGGCCTGGTTCGACGGGCCGGGCTCGGCGGCCGCCACCCACGGGCCTGGCAGTGACGGGTCGATGATGCCCGCCTCCAGCCAGGTGTAGCGGCCGGACAGCACGTCGCGGGCGAGCCGCACGTCGTCCGAGTCGGTGTTGTGCCAGAGCTGGCGGAACAGTTCCTCGACACGCGATCGGGCCTGGACGCAGAAGGCCGAGGCCAGCTCGGCCGCCGAGCTGTCCGCTGGGTCGTCATGTGCCCGGACGCACACCGCGCTCATCGCGAACAGCTCGGCGCCGATGTCGACGATCCTGCCGAGGAAGCCCTGCTTGCGCTCGAGCCGGCCCTGCCAGCGGGCCATCGCGTAGAACGTCGCCCGGGCCAGCTTGCGGCTCGACCGCTCCACGTACCGCAGGTGCTCGGCCAGGGGGCCGAACTCCGCGTACCCGCCAGGTCGCAGCCCCTCACCGACGACCAGGGTAGGCAGCCAGCGGCCGTAGAAGGCGCCGGCCCGGCGCGCCGCCTGGGCCCGCTCGCCCGCCGGAGCGCCGGGCTTGATCAGCTCGCCCGCCGCCGCCAGGTGCGCGTCCACCGCCTCGCGGGCGATGAACAGGTGCATGATCTCGGTCGAGCCCTCGAAGATCCGGTTGATCCGCAGGTCACGGAGCATCTGTTCGGCCGGTACCCCGCGTTCGCCGCGGGCGGCCAGCGAGGCCGCGGTCTCGTAGCCGCGCCCGCCGCGCACCTGCACCAGCTCGTCGGCGAGCCGCCAGGCCATCTCCGAGCAGTACAGCTTGGCCAGCGCCGCCTCGATGCGGATGTCGTTGTGCTTATCGTCAGCGAGCCGGCTGGCCAGCTCGACGATGGTTTCAAGGGCGTAGGCCGTCCCCGCGATGAACGCGATCTTCTTCGCGATCGCCTCGTGCTCGCCGATCGGCCTGCCCCACTGGACCCGCACCTGGGACCACTCCCGCGCGACCTTGGTCGCCAGCTTCCCGGCCGCGGCGCAGGTGGCCGGGAGAGAGAGACGGCCGGTGTTCAGGGTGGCGAGGGCGATCTTCAGCCCCTGCCCCTCCTGGCCGATCCGGTTCTCGGCCGGGACCCGCACGTCGTGGAACCGGGTCACCCCGTTCTCGAGTCCGCGCAGCCCGAGGAACGCGTTGCGGTGCTCGACCGTGATCCCCTCGGCGCCGGCCTCCACCACGAACGCGGTGACGCCACCGCGGCGCCCGTCAGCCTGCGGCACGCGAGCCATGACCACGAGGAGATCGGCCACCACGCCGTTGGTGGTCCACAGTTTGACGCCGTTCAGCGTGTACTCGGAGCCGTCTTCTGACGGGACCGCCACCGTGCCGACGCGCGCCGGATCGGACCCCACGTCGGGCTCGGTCAGCAGGAACGCGCTGATCTCACCGCGGGCGCAGCGTGGCAGGAAGCGCTGCTTCTGTTCCTCGGTGCCGAACAGGGCCAGCGGCTGCGGGACGCCGATCGACTGGTGCGCCGACAGCAGCGCGCCTACCGCCGGGGAGGCCGAGCTCACGATCATCAGGGCGCGGTTGTAGAACAGGTTGGAGAGGCCGAGGCCGCCGTACTCGGGCGAGATCTTCATGCCGAATGCCTTGAGGGCCGCGAGCCCCTTCACGACCCGGTCCGGGATCTTGGCATCGTTCTCGATGACCGCGCCGTCCACCTCTTGGGCGCAGAACTCGGCCAGCCGCTCACAGAACGCCTTACCGCGTTCTTCTATCTCCGGATCCGGCTTCGGGTACGGATGGATCAGCCCGAGCTGGAAGTCGCCGAGGAAGAGCTGCTTGCCGAAGCTCGGCCGCAGCCAGGCGGTCTCGCGGGCTTCTTCGGCGACGCGCCTCGCCTCGGCTTCGCTAACTTGCCCGGCATCTTGCTGCTGAATGGTGTCGGATCGCTTGCTCACGACGGATCACCCTCGTCCCACCGTTCGATACTGCGTTACTGCGCAGCTGCATTGAGTTAGTGTGGTTACTGCCCAGTTCTACCCGCGGGTAACCCAGCACCCGTGAGCAGGATCCGGAGCATGCGCCGGCAGTCGTCATCCGTAGGGGGGCTGCCATGTGCCTGCTCCCAGAACGCGGTGCCGTAGAAGGCGAGATGGGCGATGACGTCCAGGTCCTCGGTCTCATCGACCTCGCCGCGCGTAGCGGCGCGGTCAAGCGCCCGGCGGAAGGGGGCGAGCGCGCGATCCAGCACGGCGTTGAGCAGCTCCTGGAGTTCGGTGGAGCTGGAGTTGATCGCCTCGGCCAGCGCCCGTCCTTCCGGGAGGACCGAGTTGTCGCGGATCGTGGTCATCAGCGCCATGAGGTCGCCACTCAGCGACCCGGTGTCCGGGTCCTCGTCATAGCGGCGCAGGAGGGGCTCCGCCACTGCGGCCAGCAACGCGGCCTTGGTCGGCCACCGCCGGTAGATCGTCGTCCGGTTGACGTTCGCGGCCTTGGCGACTGCGTCGATCGTAAGGCCGGCGAATCCCGTGCGCGTCAGTTCGGCCAGGGTGGCGGCACGCACGCTCTCCACCACTTGCACGCTGCGGGGACCGCGCTGGAGTCCTTGCGTCCGGCGTGTGGTCTCCTTCATGACCTTTGACCCTAGTCCAGAGCGCGCTGAACAACGGAGTATGGCATCACATTGTTGCCTTTTAAGGGGGCCGAAGTGAACGAGACAAGCTATGACCTGGTGGTAGTTGGCGCCGGGACGGGCATGCTCGCGGCGCTGACGGCGGCAGAGGACGGCCTGTCCGTGCTGATCGTGGAGAAGTCGCAGTACTTCGGGGGATCGACAGCCCTGTCCGGCGGCGGCTTCTGGATCCCCGGCAACTCGCTGCTGCGCGAGGCAGGGCTCTTGGATAGCCCCGAGCGGGCCAGGGAGTACCTGCGGAACGTCACCGCCGGCGAGACACCGGAAGCGCGGTGGGAGACGCATATCGTGCACGGTCCGGCCGCGGTCGAGGTGCTGCGCCGCCGTACCCCGCTGAAGTTCCAGTGGATGGCCGAGTACGCGGACTACTTCCCCGAGCTGCCGGGCGGGTCGGCGACCGGGCGGGCGATGGAGCCCAAGCCATTCGATGTCCGGCGTCTCGGCGAAGACCGGGCGCTGCTGCGCCCGCCCGCACTGGCCGCGCCGTTCCCGATGCCGGTCAGCGGCAAGACGTTCCGGTGGGTCAACCTGGTGGCGCGCAAGCCGCGCGGCATCTACACGGCCGCCAAGCTGCTCGGCCTTGGAGTCGGCGGCCTGGCGATCCGCCGCGAGTACGTCGCCGGCGGCGGCGCGCTGGCTGCCGGGCTGTTCGCCGGGGTTCGCGCGGCCGGCATACCGGTGTGGTTCAACTCCCCGCTGAAGGACCTAGTCGTCGAGAACGGGAAGGTCACCGGGGTCGTCGTCACCAGGGACGGCAAGGACGTCACCGTCCGGGCCTCGCGCGGTGTGCTGCTATCAGCCGGCGGGTTCGACCGCAATGCCGAGCTACGGCACGAGTATCAGTCCGCGCAGCTCGACACTTCCTGGTGCTTCGGGAACCCCGAGAACACGGGCGACACGATCGCGATCGCGCAGGCAGCCGGCGCGGACCTCGCGTTCATGGACGAGGCGTGGTGGTTCCCCGCCGTGCCGATCCCGGGCCCAATGCCAGGCACGCTGCTCGCCGAGCGGTCCCTGCCCGGCCAGATCATCGTCAATCAGCAGGGCAGCCGGTTCATGAACGAGGCGGTCAACTACATGTCGGCGGGGCACGAGCTCATCAAGCAGCAGCTACCGGTGTGGATGGTCTTCGACCAGCGGTTCCGCAACCACTACATGTTCTGTTCCTCAGTCTTCCCCCGGCAGCCGCTGCCCAAGTCCTGGTACGACGCGGGCATCGCCGTCAAGGCCGGCAGCGTCGCCGAGCTAGCCAGCCGGGTAGGCCTGCCGGAGCTAGCCGTGACGGTGCAGCGGTTCAACCTGCTGGCTGCCTCCGGCCGCGATGACGACTTCCACCGCGGCGACAGCGCCTACGACCGGTACTACGGCGACCCGACGATCGTCCCCAACCCGTGCCTCGGGCCGATCGACAAGGGACCGTTCTACGCCGTGCAGGTCGTCCCCGGTGACCTCGGTACCTGCGGTGGCGTCCGCGCCGACGGCTTCGCCCGCGCACTGCGTCCCGATGGCATCGTGATCGAGGGACTGTACGCATCGGGCAACGCCGCTGGCAACGCCTTCGGCCGGGTCTACCCCGGACCCGGCGCCACCATCGGGCAGGGCCTCGTCTATGGCTACGTCGCCGCCAGGCACGCCGCCGGCAAGCTCCGCGACTACCCCGTCACTGCGGCCGCCTGAGCGCCTGGTGTGCGGCACGGCCGACCGTCCATGGTCGGCCGCCAGCGGGCAGTAACGCGGCGGTAAGAGACAGCCGCGTACGTTCGGACTGAGTTCGGCCTAGGGTAGGCCACGATGAGCTTGATGCGGACGGGACCTGGCCGGTTGCTGTCGGCCATCCGGGACAGGGGCGGCGCTGAGTCGTCTATGGGTGACGGTGGGCCGCCGGGGCGGCGCGGCGGGCGAGTGCGGCGTATCGCGCGGCGGGCCGGGTTGACGGTGGTGGCGCTCGTCGTCGCGGTGACCGGTGCGAGCTTCGGGTACAACCTGGCGACCGACGTGCCCGCGCCGCGGCCGTCCGGGCTGCTGATGATTCGAGGCGGCGGCTTCGACACCCGGTACCGGGAATGGGGTGCATCGGGGACGCCCATCGTGCTGGTGCCTGGCGCCTTCGAGACCGCGGACACGTTCGCCGCGCTCGGCGCGGTGCTGGGCGGATCGCATCGCGTGTTCGCTCTCGACCTCACGGGGACCGGGTACAGCGCGCCGAGCCCGCCGTACAGCGCCGCTCACCTTGCTCAGCAGGTGCTGGCGTTCCTCACGGCGAAGGGCTTGACCGGCGATAGCGCGCCGGTGCTCGTCGGCCACTCCAGCGGCGCGGCGGTCGTCGGGCTGGCTGCCGTGGCGGGTGGCCCTCAGGCGGTTCGTGGCGTGGTGTTCCTCGACGGTGACGCGACCCCGCTCAGCGGGCCGGGGTTCCTGGGGTGGCTGCTGATCGACCCCTACCGGACGACGCTGCTACGACTGGCGCTCGGTCAATCCTGGCTTATCGAGCGTCTCTACAGTTCGCAGTGCGGGCCTTCGTGTCCGCCGCTGAGCGCGGCCGGGGTGGAGACGTGGCGGCTTCCACTGGAGCAGCCGGGGTTCGCTTCCGAGGTCGCCTACTCGCTACGGCACGGGATCCCGAGCATGACGCCGGGCGAGTTCGGCGCGTTGCGGGTGCTCGCGGTGCCGAAGCGGGTGATCTCCGGGGTGGACGATCCGCAGATGTCCGCGTCAGACGCCGCCGCGACCGCGCGCAGGATTGGCGCGCCGCCGCCAGCCTTTGTGCCCGGCCGCCACCTGACGATGATCTCCTCCCCGGAGCAGGTATCCGACGCCTTGGAAGGGTTCATAGCTGCGAGGACCTTGGGTCCGGAAGACGGGACGTTAGGGCCCTAGACCCCGATTAGTGCAATAGCTCTAATTAGAGCATGAACACTAAACAAGCTGACCTGCCATCCGAGCGGAGCCGGGCGCGTATGGCTAAGTCGGGGCTTACCCGGGACCGGATCCTGGACGCGGCGCTACGGCTGTTCAACGAGCGGGGCACGGCGGCGGTCAGCACGAACCACATCGCCGCGGCGGCCGGGCTGAGCCCGGGCAACCTGTACTACCACTTCGCGGGCAAGCAGGAGATCATCCGGGCGCTCCTCGACCGGTACGCCGCCGCGCACGAGGGGTTGTGGGAGCCGGGCCCGGAAGGCCAGGCCAGCGTAGCCAGGCTGCGGGCCAACCTGGCCAGCGGGATGGAGCTGGCCTGGCAGTACCGGTTCTTCGAGCGGGAGCTGCTGGCCTTGCTGCGGGCTGACCCGCAACTGCGGGAGAGCTACCGGGATGTGTACGAGCACCGGCTCGCGCAGTGGGTCCGGTTCGGGGAGCAGCTGGCCGTCGACGGCGTCCTGCGGCCACCCCCGCCGCCCGCCACGATCGCCGAGCTGGCCACCGCCGTCTGGCTGATCGGCACGGGCTGGCTGCCGTTCCTGGAGATCACCGGGGACCCGCAGGACCCGCGGCAGGTCGCCAGGGGCGGCGACCTCGTGCTGGCGGTCCTCGGCCCCTGGCTGGCCGGGCCGCAGGCCGGTCATGAGTCATGAGGAGAGGCCATGAAACTGCACTTGATCATCGGGGCCGGACCAGTCGGGTCGGCCACAGCGTTGCGGCTGGCCGCCGACGGCCAGCGGGTGCGTATCGCCACCCGGTCCGGCACCGGGCCGGACGCGGACGGCATCGAGAAGGTCGCCGCCGACGCCGCCGACCCGGACCGGCTCAGCCGCCTCGCCGCGGGCGCCGCGGTCGTGTACAACTGCGCCGGCCCGCCGTACCACCGGTGGCCGCAAGAATGGCCGCCGCTGGCGGCCTCTGTGCTGGCCGCCGCCGAACGCGCCGGCGCCGTACTGGTCATCATGAGCAACCTGTACGGCTACGGCCCTGTCGCGCACGCCATCACCGAACAAGACCCCCTGGCCGCCACCGGGCCCAAGGGCCGGGTTCGCGCCGCGATGTGGGCTCAGGCACTGGCCGCGCACCAGGCCGGCCGGGTCAGGGTGACGGAAGCCCGGGCCGCTGACTTCTTCGGGCCCGGCGTCCGGGGCCAGAGCCCCATCGGCGAGCGCTCCATCCCCCGCCTGCTGGCCGGCCGGCCGATCGCCGTCCTAGGTGATCCCGGCGCGCCGCACAGCTGGACCTACGTACCCGACGTCGCCGCCACGCTGGTCACCCTGGGCGCTAACGAACGAGCCTGGGGACGCGCCTGGCACGTGCCTACCAGCGCGCCGATGAGCCAGCGCGAGATCTACACCGCGCTCGCCCGCCTCGCCGGGGCTCCCGACCCCACGCTGCGGCCGGTGCCCCGGTGGCTGATCGGGACCGGCGGCCTCGTGAACCCGTACCTGCGGGAGTTCAGGGAAGTCGCCTACCAGTTCAATGTCCAGTTCGTGGTGGATTCCTCCGCCTTCACCAGCACCTTCGGCACCCGGCCCACCCCGGCGGAGGAGGCGCTCGCCGCGACCTTGGCCTGGTGGGAACGCCAGGTCCGCGTCCCGGCCCGGAAGGAGTTATCGCAATGCACACCAGCACCAAACCCGCACCCACGCCCAGCGCCGCCGGGCCCGGCGCCGCCGCCCGGGACGCGTGGCGGCGCCGCGTCGCCCGAGTCGGCTCGGACATCCAGCTCGCGTTCGCCGTCTTGTGGGTCATCCGGGGCACGCTGGCCACCGGCTGGCCCGGCCGCCTGCCCGTGGCCCTGATCCTCGCGGGCACGACGGCCGCCCTGGCCGTCTGGGGAACCGCGGTCACCCGCGGCCTCGCCCCGCAGCCCCGCGGGACCGCCGCGCGCCGTCTCGGGCGGGCCATCACCCTCGCGACCATCGCCCAGCTCGCAGCCAGCTGCGCGCTGCCGTTCATCGTCGCGGCCGCCGGCCGGCCGGACCTGACCATCACCACGGTGGCGATCACCATCGGCATCCTGCTGCTGTGGCTGTGGGCCACCCTCACCACGCCTGGCCATCTCGCCGCGGGCACGCTGCTCATCGTCGTCCCCGGCGGCCTCGCGCTCGCCCTGACCGGCAACAGCCTGACCGCAGCCGCCGGGCTCGCCACCGCTGCCATCCTCATCGCCAGCGCGGTAACAGGATTCCGCGCCCTAGCCAGCGGAGCACTCGCAACCCCAGCCCCCGCCCCCGAAGTCGGAGCTGAATGACCGGGGTCTGCGTCCGGCAACGGTTCCGCCGTCGTCAGTTGCGGATGTAGACCGGCGTGCCTGGCGTCGGTACCAGAGTGTGGAAAAACCTAGCGATATCCATGGGGATCCGCACGCAGCCGTGCGAGACCGGCTGCAACGGAACGTAGGTATCGCCATGGATCGCGTAGGCGGTGTCGATGAAGAACACCGGGTTGTACATCTCGCCGAGCGGCACCGTGACCCAGCCGGGCATGAAGGTGGTGGTGGTGAAATCGCCGACCGGGGTGATGGCGTAGCCGCAGCCACCTCCTGGCGAGCAGTAGTAGTAGCCGCCGCCGGTTGAGACGTGGCTGATCAGCGAGATCTGGCTATCGCGGTAGAGGACCAGGACCTCATCTGCCAAGTTGATCTCGATCCGCGGGCTCCCGTCACCGGGGACGAGCACTGCCGGGGGTCGCGGGTTAGCTAGGGCTCGCTGCATCGCGGCGTCCACCACATCCTGCGCGGGCAGGCCCTGGACCTCCTGGAACGCCCACACTGCCTCAAGAGTGTCGGTGCCGAACTGGCCGTCGACCGGCCCGGGGTAGTACGCCAGGGCAGCCAGCCGCCGCTGCAGCTGAGCGACGGCCGGCCCACTCATTCCCGGCTGGAGCAGCTGACTGGCTGACGCCGGCGGCGAGGTCGGCGCTGACGGCCGGGCTGAGGCCGATGGTGAGGCGGGGGCTGACGGCCGGGCTGAGGTCGATGGCGACATGGGAGCGGTCGGCGCGGCGGATTGCGTGCGAGACGGCACGACGGCAGGAGCTGGCGTGCGGACCGAGCCGCAGGCAGCTATGCCCAGCACCAGAACTGGCAACACGAACATCCAGCGGCATCGCATCGTGACCTCCGCGAGCGCCTTAGATAACAAGACGGGCCTTTAGCGACCTGTACATCTAAAGTGCCCCCAGCTGATCTATGCTGTGCAGGGCCGAACGTCGTGCCTGCAAAGCCAAAGGCCTTTACGTGACTGCCGCGAAAGGCCGCCCGTCTCTGTGTGCACAAGCCGCCACCATCGGGAACCCTGTACCAGATTCCGGCAATTCAATTTCTGTAAATTGAGTCAAGTCGGGCCCGCTTCACGCGGCCTCATCCCACAACCGGCGTGGCGCTAAGAGGCGGTCGGAGTACATTCGGAATGAAAATCTCGGTCGATCGGAAGTGACCTGCGCCTATTCGTCAGTTACGTTTCGGCGTGCAGGTCGGCTGTATCGATGCCGGACAGGACTGCCGCGATCTCGGGTTCAGCGGCGAGGTCGACCGGGACCATCTGGCCGCGCGTCTCGTCGGAGATGAGCAGCAGCGGCTCGTCCTTGGCCGCCGTCGCCAGGACCCGGAACACGTCGTCCCAGTCACTGAACGGAGTCCGGGTCAGATCGCGGT
>Ga0187806_1000138_pt1 | contig 16678 bp, 14 predicted proteins | sample NC_wetland_sal_i_7_FD_132470 | JGI IMG/M metagenome (GOLD analysis project Ga0187806, IMG submission 132470) | Wetland sediment microbial communities from Neuse River Estuary, North Carolina, USA - ASW_1 | ecosystem: Environmental > Aquatic > Freshwater > Wetlands > Sediment | place: USA: North... | reverse complement strand
GGACTTGGCCTGGACCTCGAAGAAGGTCATGCCGCGGAAGCCCGGCGTGTCGAACGTGCGGGCGACCGCTCCGCGCTCGATGAGCGGCAGCGCCACGTCCCGGCGTGCGGCGGGGAACAGGGTCTCGCCGTCGGCGTCATCGGACTCGTCGGCGGCCTGGTCATCCAGTCGCAGGTTGTCCCAGCGCATACCGCTCACGATAGAACGGTTTTTCGATTCCGACAAGCTTGACACGCTGCCGGTCGTCACGAATATTTATCTCTACGGCTTCCTGGACGGGATCAGGCCCGGCAAAAAAACAGCAGGAGTACAAAGCCGGAACGATTGGATAAAGACCCGCTCCTGAGAGATAGTGAGAGGATAACGGCCCGGTGCGCGAGGCGGAGGTGGCGGATGGCGCTGTCGCAGGACGAGCAGCGCGTTCTGGCGGAAATCGAGCGGCGCCTGGCCGCCGAGGATCCCCGGCTCGCGTCCTCCCTCGCGACGTTCCGGCGGCCGAGTCCGGCCGCGCTGCTGCGCTCACCCCGGGCCCGCATCGTCGGCACGGTGTTCTCCGTACTGCTGGTGGCGGGGGTCTCGCTGATGTTCTACGCGATGAGCCCGTTCCGCGTCCACCACGGGCCGCGCCCGGTGCCCACTGCAGCTTCCCAGGGCCGGGCCACCATCGCGACCACGAGCAGCGCCATTCCGCTTCAGACCACCCAGCAGGCTCCCAGCGCCACCGGGGGGATCCCGGTCCATACCGCCACGGGCACCCCTAACTCCGCCGCGCCCTCGTCAAGCGCGAGCGCCGCCAGGCCACACGGCACCGCGACGAGTCAGGCCACGGGGCGTTCTACGCCGGCCGTGGGCGGGCCGTAACCGGGCGGATAGTACTGCGGCACATCGTAACGGCGCGGCTCAAGGGCGCGCTCACTGCGATAACTGCGATAGCCGGGCTTGGCTAAGGATTCGCGCCACAGCTGGACCAGGTACCGCTCGAGACCCTCAAGCGCCCGCTTCTCCTGCTGGAACTCGTCGCTGAGCGGATTGCGGTGCCGGTCGAACAGGGCCGCGTAGCGGCGGGTCACGATGTCGCGGTTGCCCGCGTAGACCCGCACGGAGTAGTCGCCCACCCCGCCGCCGAGCCTGAGCCCGTGAACCGCGGTTCCAGCCTGGCCCATGTTGACGCTGACCTGGCCGCGCAGGTAGATGGCGCCCTTCGCTTCCTCGTCCCAGGCGTCGCCGCAGGGCGGCGGAGCCCCATCCCACTCCTCGAGGACCAGCCGGACGTCGATGTCCTCCTGCAGGCTGCCGATCCACAGCTGTTCACGGTTCGTGCTGATCAGCGCGCCAACCGGGGGCAGCGGACCGCCCGGTGCATCTGGGTCGACGGCCGGATCATGGATGCGGAACATCCTCCGTTCAGGCGTTACCGGAATGACCAGCTGCAGAAGCCTGCGGCTCATGGTCCCCCCCTCCAGCATGTTGATCCCTCAACAACAACCTGCTTTGCTAGCAAATCTAGACCGCAGACTCATTCCGTGAGGCCCGAACGCGTTCTGAAATGCCCACAGTAGCCACTTGACTACCCAATGCAGTGGAGTACCGTCATATCTGAAATGAACCTTGTGTCCGAACTCGACCTGCCGGTGCTGGACTACATGGCGCCGGACTTCTCGGCTGACCGCTACCATGAGCAGCTGGCCGAGGTCCGCCGGCGTGGCTGGCTAGCCAAGTCGCCGCTGGCTTACGTCGTCCTCGATCACGACTCCGGCGAATTCTTCCTGCGGTCACGCGCGACGGCCTTTCCCGGCCGCCAGATCGCCGAGTTCTTCGGCATCACCGACGGTCCGCTCGCGGACCACATCGACGCCAACATCCTGAACCTCACCGGGGAGCGGCACCGGCGGCTGCGGGCGCTGGTCGGGCCGGCGCTCACGCCGCGGAAGGCGGACCGCTGGCGGCCGGCCATGCGCGGCTTCCTCGAGCAGCTGTGGGAGCCGGTGGCCGCCGCAGGCGCCTGCGACTTCGCGGCCGCGGTGGCCAGGCCCTACCCGTCGCTGACGATCGCGACCGTGGTCGGCGCGCCGCGCGAGGACGCCGCGCGGCTGCAGGAATGGTCCAACTGGGTGCAGCGGCAGTTCGATATCCAGGCGCTGAGCACCAACCGCGACGACATCGAGCGGGCGGTGACCGAGGTCCAGGAGTACGTGACCGCCCTGCTGGAGGCCAGGAGCGCCGCGCCGGGAGACGACCTCATCAGCGACCTGCTCACGGCGCGCGACCAAGGGGACCGGCTATCCGCCGCGGAGTGCGTCCAGCTCGTGGTGAACCTGCTCGCCGGCGGCATCGACACCACGACCGCCCAGCTCGCGCACGCCATCCGCCTGTTCGCCAGCCATCCCGACCAGTGGGCGCTGTTGGCCGACGACCCGGGCCTGGTCCCGCGCGCCGTCCAGGAGGTGGCGCGGTACGAGCCCGTCACGCCCTTCACCGCCCGGATCTGCCTGGAGCAGATCGAGTACCGCGACGTCACCTTCCCGGCCGGCACCATTGTCGCGATAAGCGCCGAGCGGGCCAACCGCGAGGGGGACGCCGGGGAGGACTTCGACCTCACCGCCGAACGCGACAGCAGGCTCCTCACCTTCGGCGCGGGGCTGCACTACTGCCTGGGCGCCAACCTGGCCCGGGCCGAACTCGAAGAGGCGCTCGCGTTCCTCGCGCCGCGCACCCCGGGCCTCGCCCTGGACGGGCCGCCGCAACTGGGCGGGGTCGAGGGCATCTACGGGATCGACAAGCTACCCATCATCTGGTCGGGCTCGTCACGGGTGAGCTCGAACCCCGGCCCCGGGCCGGACGTGACGTAAGCAGCCGTACTCGTCGGCGACGGGTACCTCCCCGAGGGGTTTCGCGCGATGCAGGCACCAGTGCAGGACGCCCGGTTGAGGTCACTGAACGTGCCCGCTCGACTACCAGAGGGGACATTGGTGCCGGTCCGGAGCCAGTCGCTGGTCCGCGCCGTCGACCCCAACCGGGGTGCCGACGCCGATACCTCCGTGCGCGGGCGCCGGGCCCTGATGCTGGTGGTCTGCTGCATCAGCCTGTTCATGGTCGGCCTGGATAGCACGATCGTGAACGTCGGGCTGCCCTCCATCGGCCGCGACCTGCACGCCGGGGTCTCCGGGTTGCAGTGGACGGTCGCCGCGTACACCATCGTGCTGGCCGCCCTGCTCATGTTCTCCGGCGCGGTCGCCGACCGGATCGGCCGGCGGACCATCTTCCAGGTCGGCCTGTCGCTGTTCATCCTCGGCTCGTGGCTGTGCAGCCTGGCCCCGAGCCTGGGCTTCCTGATCGGCTTCCGCATCCTGCAGGGCGTGGGCGGCTCGATGCTCAACCCGGCCGCGCTCGGCATCATCACGAACACCTTCACCGGCCGCGCCGAGCGCGCCCGCGCGATCGGCGTCTGGGACGGCGTGTTCGGCCTGTCCATGGCGCTGGGCCCGGTGCTCGGCGGCGTGCTGGTCGGCACGGTCGGCTGGCGCGGAATCTTCTGGGCGAACATCCCGGTGGGCCTGGCCGCCATGGCCCTGACCGCCCTGTTCGTGCCGGACTCGAAGGCGCCCAGGTCCCGCCGCGCCGACCCGGTGGGGCAGTTCCTCATCATCGCGATGTTCGGCTCGCTGGCCTACGCGATCATCGAGGGCCCGACCGACGGCTGGTTCTCGCCCAGGATCTTCGGGTTCTTCGCGCTGTCCATCGCCGCGCTCGCGGTGCTGCTCGCCTACGAGCCGCGGCGCACCGACCCGATGCTCGACTTCCGGTTCTTCCGCAGCGCACCGTTCGCGGGCGCGAACCTCACCGCGGTGTGCGCCACCGCCGCGATGGCCGGGTTCTTCTTCCTGTCTACCCTGTACCTACAGGACGTGCGGGGGCTGTCCGCGCTGCAGGCCGGCCTGACCATCCTGCCGATGCCGGCGGTCATGGCCCTGTGCGCCCCGCTAGCCGGGCGGATGGTCGCGAAGCGCGGCCCGCGGATCCCGCTGGTCATCGCGGGCGCGGCGTTCACCGTCAGCAGCGCGGCCCTGTCGCGCCTGACCGGCACGACCGAGCACCTGTACCTGGTCGTCACGTACGGCCTGTTCGGCGTCGGAGCCGGCATGATGAGCTCGCCGATCACCAACGGCGTCATGTCCGGGGTCCCGAAATCCCAGGCGGGCATGGCCTCGGGGATGAACTCCTCCAGCCGCCAGCTCGGCCAGTCCCTCGGTGTCGCGATCGTCGGCTCGGTCCTGGCGGCCAGCATCCGCGGCTCGCTCCACACCGGCTTCGTCCAGGCCGCCCACGCGGGCTGGTGGATCCTGGCCGGCTGCGGCTACGCCGTCCTCCTGCTCGGCCTGCTCACCACCACCCGCTGGGCCAAGTCCACCGCCGCCCGCCTGACCTAGCCCGCACCGGGCTTTTCTTTATCCCGAACGGCGGCGGTTTCCCTCCCGGCCCGCGTCGGGCGTCGAACCCGGGGACTCACAGCCATTCGTCGAGTTGTTCCCAGGACAGGGTGAGCTCGAGCGGGTCGATGGCCTGGACGGCGAGGTGATCCCGGCCGCGGAAGGTGATCTGCTCGAGCGCGTACCGGCGGTCCGAGGTCAGCCGCAGGCGTTCGACCGACACCGCCGGGCCGTCTTCCTGTGCCATGCGCACGATCCAGTAGTACGGAATCCCCGCAGCGGCGTATTCGATCCGCTTTTCCGCCGTATCGGCCGAGATCGAATGCTGGGACACGATCTCCACGACGATGAGGACATCAGTGGCCACCGGCTTGCCCGACCACCGTCCGCTCCTGTCGTCAGGAAGGCAGCGGTAGAGCACAACGTCCGGCCGCTTGAAGTGGAACGGTACCTCGGTGAGCAGGACGTCGAGGTCACCGCGCGCCCGGTGGCAGGTCCCGAACCGCCGGTCCAGCTTGCGGGCCGCCTCACCCAGCGCGTTCACCAGAGCCTGCTGGATGCCCTGATGGTTCTCCGAGGGAGACTCACAGTGCACGATCATGCCGTCGACGACCTCGATCGTGCGGGAAAGCTCCTCCGGCATGTCCAGGTAGGTGTCCAAGCTGACGATGGGCGCGGTCATCGCCTCGCGCAGCCACGACCAGTCAGGCTTCCCGGACACCACCATGAGACGACGCTAACAGACGTTCACCTCAGCCAGCGCAGCCCGTAGCGGTGCTCGTGATCCCGCCGACCTGCGGCGCTGGACGCCGCCGGCGGTGAGGAATCTCTCAGCCGCACGGCCTTGCCGGCGGCGACTCGCGCGACGTTAGTTGTTTCAGACGCAATTAACCTCACGCCAGTCAATCCGGGTGATACCGCTGCCAGGACTCGGCCGCCGGCGCCGCATGCTCGTGCTCGTCATCTGCTGCTCGAGCCTGTTCATCGTCGGGCTGGACAGTACCGTGGTCAACGTCGCGCTGCCGGTCATCGGGCGTGACCTGCACGCCTCGGTCTCCGGCCTGCAGTGGACCATCGACGGCTACGTCCTGGTCCTGGCCAGCCTGCTGATGCTGTCCGGCGCGACCGCCGACCGGGTCGGCCGGCGCCGGGTGTTCCTGATCGGCCTGGCGGTGTTCACCGCGGGCTCCGGGCTGTGCAGCCTGGCCCCGGGGCTGGGCTGGCTCGTCGCGTTCCGCATGGTCCAGGCGGTCGGCGGGTCGATGCTCAACCCGGTGGCGATGTCGATCATCACCAACACCTTCACCGACCGGGCCGAACGCGCCAAGGCGATCGGGGTCTGGGGCGGCGCGTGGGGCCTGTCCCTGGCGCTCGGCCCGGTTCTCGGCGGGGCCCTCGTCGACACCATCGGCTGGCGCGGCGTGTTCTGGATCAACATCCCGGTCGGCGTGGCCGCCATCGCGCTCACCGCGCGGTTCGTGCCCGAATCCCGGGCGCCGGTCGCGCGCCGCCCGGACATCGTGGGACAAGGGCTCCTGATCGCGATGCTCGCGTCGCTGACCTACGCCATCATCGAGGGACCCGCGCTCGGCTGGGGCGCACCGGCCATCCTGGCGCTCTTCGCCCTCGCCGCGGCGTCCCTGGCGGCCTTCGCGGGCTACGAGGCGCGCCGGGCCGAACCGGTGCTCGACCCGCGGTTCTTCCGCAGCGCCCCCTTCGCGGGCTCGGTGCTCACCGCGATCATGGCGTTCGCTGCCATGGGCGGGTTCCTGTTCCTGGCCACCTTGTACCTGCAGGACGCGCGCGGTGAGTCCGCGCTGCGCGCGGGGCTGCACATCCTGCCGATGGCGATCATCATGGCGCTCGGCGCGGTGCTGTCCAGCCGGATCCTGGCCCGGCGCGGCGCCCGGCTGCCGATGCTGGCCTCGGGCCTGGGTATGGCCGCGGGCGGGGTGCTGCTGTCCAGGCTGACCGACGCCTCGCCGACGTGGCCCATCGTCCTCGCGTTCTGCGTCTTCGGTATCGGCGCCGGCCTGGTGAACCCGCCGATCACCTACGCCGCCGTATCCGGCATGCCGACCACCCAAGCCGGCGTGGCGTCGAGCATCGCGTCCACCAGCCGGCAGGTCGGCCAGTCGCTCGGCGTCGCGGTCACCGGCTCGATCCTGGCCGCGAGCTTGCACGGCCCGCTCCGGGCCAGGTTCGTCCCCGCCAGTCACGCGGCCTGGCTCCTGCTGGCCGCCTGCGGCGCCGCCGTCTTCCTGCTCGGCCTGGTCACCACGAGCCGCTGGGCGCTTGGTACGGCCGTCCGCACCGCCGCCAGATACGAGGACACGGCCGAGCCGAAGACCGCGGTCACCACCCGCTGAACACACAGCCGCGGGCGCTGGCGAACCATCCGCCGCCCCACCGAGCGCGGAGTGCGCTGACCGGTCATGGCCCGATGCAGAACCACCTGCGAGGACCCGTGAAGAGGGCGCTTCACCTTGCGGTTGCGTCTCTCCAGGCGGATACGTTGGCCGCCGACTCGGCTATCGGTCGGTTCGGCCTGAACGTGTCGCCGCAGACTCGGTCGTGGCACTCGTAACCCAACGAGCCTTGGACGCCACAGTGCTACGAATCTTCTGAGCCGCGGCACGCATTAGTGAATGACGCTCATCAAGCATGGTCACGACGTCCAGAAGACCGAGCTCGGCCAGCGCCTTGGCAACGGAACCAGCCCGGGGGAGGCTGGATAGGCGGGTCCGCCATTTAGCAAGGCTATCTTGCCACTTTACCATAAATTCTACGAACTCGGCCGACGACAGCTCGGCACAACGCTTCTGTGCGGCTCGGATGGACTGCAGCGGCAAGGCTCTATGATCACGGCCATATATCACTTCAAGCCTCTTGGAGAGATCATCCAGTAGCGCAGCACGCTCGCGAAGAATATCGGTCCAGAATTGTCGTTCGGTCGCCTCACGCCAATGATCATCTCCGCTGGACGACCAATTGTCTTTAGCGTGCACCAGCCAGAGTAGTCCCGCCGCGAGGATATCGCCAAACTCCTCGAGCCGCGCACGGCCCGTAGTGGTGAATGGCTGGTAGCGCAATTGCGCGACCTGCCCCGCAATTGCGACTTCACGGTCCCAGAGATGATCCATTATACAAAGCCAGTCCTCGTGGTAGACCGGTGGGAAGAATCCTCGCATGCGCTGGGGGTTCACCACCATCGATCCGCCCGAGATGAATGGCTTCCTGCCGGCTCCTGACATTCGGCGCGCATGTCCGACCACCGAAGCATCAGGAAACCCGGTGACCTGGAGTCCCACGACTGGGTATTGGTTGAGCAGCGCGGCCGCAGAACTAACTTTGTGCGCGCTGAGCCTGCGGATGTCATCGTCGAGGAAGAGCATGCGATTCCACCTGCATGAACGCCCGATCAGCAGGCCCAGGTTACGCTTCCTGCTAATGTCAAGCGCACAAGCTGATACACGGCTTTGGGGGATAGCCGATGCCAGGTCTAGCAGCCTGTGGCCAGCGTCGGAGCGAAGAGCGAGCGCGGTCGCTTGACCCGGGCGAAGCTCGGCCAGGGCCTGGGTCAAGTTGTCGGGGAAGCCGTTGGTGTACAGCGTGATCAGCTGGCAACCCAGCTGTTTGGCGAGCCGCACGGCCGGGCGGAGCTGCTCCGCAGAGCGGATGGTCGGGACCACGATCGCATCGATGACGGCGCCGACACCGGCCGGGTCGTGAGCACGGGCATCGCTCTCAGCTCCGCTGCCGACCTTGACCGTCGCGATCTGAAGCAGATGCGCATACGACTCCAGGTGGAAAGGTCTCGGAGGTTCTCCGTCACTCTCCAAGTCGCGTGATTCTGCATTATCGGGAGTCGTGACCGTCACCAGCGCGCTCCCGTCCCGTCGGACCACTCGTATAGTCGGACACCCTCGCGCCACAGGTTGGGTGGCAGAGCCACGTTTTTCCTGACCGGTATGTTCATAGCTATGCAGAATGCATTGGTATTTCCGAATGTGTCCTTCAAGTACTGCTCATTAGCATCCCTGACGCGACGATCAGTGAAGCACAGTGTAGCACCATGTACTCCCCGGCTGGTAATACCACTGAGCACGGTAACGGTGTGTTCGGGCACGAGTGGATGGGGGCCTCGTGCTATCACCCCTACGTCTAGCACCAAGGCTCCTTGGTCATCACGGGTAGATGTGAGTTCGCGAGTTTCATCGCCGACTGCGCAACGGAAGAGATGCGTGTCGGTATTGGGAATTTCTTCGGCTTGCGGCAGACGAAGATCTGCTGCGAAATATGGCGCTACGTCGTAGACCGCTGCACCGCCTATGATAACCAAATGGTTGAGGAAGAAATCTTGTACCAATTCTTCAGGTGACAGAATTCGTATCATACTCGCCGGGTTATCGGTTTTCAGCTGCCCGAAAATCTCTATTAGCGCGTCAAGGTCGGCGTGCCTGGCATGCCGGGTATAGTTCAGGTGGCTTGGGTTTGCATTGAGGGGCCACACAGGCGCATCGGAACAGACGATACTGACCGCATCGCTGTCTGGGAAGCGCCAGATCGAGTTGCCAGGCCCCGTGATGGGTTCGAGCGACGTGGCGGCTTGCGTCTCGATCGCTCGCTCGCGGAGCGCAAGCAACTCGGCGTACAACTCCGCCTGCCGTTCCCTCTCCTGTTTGTCTAGCTCATCATCACGCAGCAACCGCGGCGTCCCGGTCGTGAACGACCGACCCGTGCAGAACAGGCGGGCGTACGCTTCTAGTCGTTGCTGCGGCGGGAGCCGACCCGAACCCGGCGTCTCCCACTGAGAAATCGTGGCGTCGCTTAGCTTGGCCGCCCCGCCGAGGGCTCTGGCCAGTTGCTTCTGGGTGAACTGACCGTACTCCCGCTCTCGGAGATCCCGCAGGCGCTCGGCGAGCCTCCGAGCCGGAATGGACGGCTGCTCGTTGTCAGCAACCAACCTGACCTCCGTTCTGAGGCTGATGTGACCTAAGTGACCGGCGGGAACGGCCGAGTGGCGGATAGTAAGTTTTACCATCACCAGCAACCCTCGCGTACGGGATCCACGCGGTCTATCCGAGATATTAACACAGTGTTTACATACTTAACGTGTTTTTGCGTCGAGCCTAGCGGGAACCACTTAAACGTGACCAAAGTTCACGTATAGATGCAAAGAACTAGTTAAGAGGCGCAGGTGATATAGGGAGCATTAGGGAGGGATCCGATGCATCTTCAGCCTTACCAGCTCGTCTGGCGACGGACCCCGTGCGCGCACGGGGGACTAGGGCGGCGGGATCCCTCCTATGGCCGAGTGCGGTTGGCCTCGGCTTGGCGAGAGCCGAGGCGATCGACATGAACGAGGTCACCCCAATCCGGCCGCATGACAGGCATCTGGCCAGCTTGCCTGAGGCAAACAGTGGCAGATCGCCGACAAATGGCAAGGAGGCGCGCTGGGGGGCCACGCTGCCGTTCTACCGGAGCATCCTCGCGCTGGATATCGAGGGTTCCACCCAGCGGACCAACCCGATCAAGGAGGAGCATCGCGAGCTGGTGTACCGGCTCGTGATGTGGGCTCTGTGCCAGGCGGGGATCGATGTCCAGGACTGCGATCCGTTCACCGACCGAGGGGACGGCGTCCTGATCCTGCTACGCCCGGCGGACGACTTTCCCAAGGCGTTCCTGCTGAGCCGGCTGATCCCCGCCCTGGCCGACCTGCTCTCGGCGCACAACAACGGCATCTCCCCGGCCGAGCAGACGCGCATCTTGCGCTTGCGGGCGGTCGTGCACGCCGGTGAGGTGCATCACGACGGCAAGGGGTTCTTCGGCGAGGACCTGGACATCGCGTTCCGGCTGCTGGACGCGCCGCGGTTCAAGGACCACCTCAAGAGCGGAACGGCGCCGCTGGCGCTGGTGGCCTCTGACTCCTTTTACCAGTCGGTCATCCGTCACGGGTACGACGGCATCGACCACGGGGAATACCAGCCGCTCGTGACCGTGAACGTAGCGAAGCAGCGCAGGAAGGGCTGGGTGCACGTCCCGGACGCGGTCGGCCTCCCGCTACCGATAGCGGTCCCGGCCCAGCTCCGGTGGGCCCGGTCGTGACCCGGCCGGACGAGCTCAGCCCGGCCGGCCCGCGGCCCGCTGCAGGGCCTGCTGGTCGAGGATCCTGATCTGGCGCTGACCGGTCCGGATGAAGCCGCGTCGCCGCCAGCTCCGCAGGGCCCGGGTCACCGTGGTGCGCGACGTGCTGGCCAGGCCGGCCAGCTCTTCCTGCGACAGCGGGATCGCGATGCGGACCTCCCCGTCCGTTCCGTTACCGTCCCGCCCGGCCAACTGGAGCAGTAGCGCCGCCAGCCGCTGCATCCCCGTGGTGACCGAGAGCGTGCTGATCATGGCGGCGGCCTCCCCCCAGCGCTGGATCATCACGTGCAGGTAGAGGCGACCGGCCTTGGGATGAGATTCAAGGAACGCGAGGAACCTTTCGTAGCCGACGATGAGGGCGTGTACCTCGTCGATGGCCTGGACCGTAGCCGTCCGCTGGCCGGTCGTCTCGCCCGAGATTTCTCCGACGACGTCCCCGTGGCCGCGCAGGGCGACCACCCGCCGGTCGCCGTCCGCCGTCACAGAAATGATCTTGACCGAACCGGTCACCAGCACGAACAAGTGCGTGGCCAGGTCACCCTCGTTGCACATGATCGAACCGGGCTTGTAGACCCTGGTCAGGCCGGCCTCCGACAGGTCACCCTGCTCGCTGGCGGTGAGCAGCCACCAGAAGCCCTTGTCGGTATCGGTTCCGGGCATGCCCGTGTCACCGTCGGACGCCTCGGGTGGCAGGCCGGTTATCACGTCAAGCTTGCTTCCGTGCCAATCCTTGATTATTAAATCAAGACAAGCACGTGTGCCGCAGGCGCGCTGCGTCGCGCGCAACAGACCCGCTGTACCAAATGACGCAAGAACGCGTCGTGCCTGGGGCTTGGCGCGGGGGGGGGGGGTCGTCCCCCCCGGAGGTACAGAGCCTAGCGACAGCCGCAGGCCCCGCCGCAGCAACCGCCGCCGCTAGAAGCCGCGCCTCGGTCCCGCCCCGACGCCAGGCCGCCGACCGAAACCGTCGACAGGAGCTTGACCGTGTCGTCGTGACCCTGCGGGCAGGTGCACGGCGCCGATGACTCGGCCATCGGGCGGTTCAGCTCGAACGTGTCCCCGCAGGCCCGGCAGCGGTACTCGTAACGTGGCACACCCGTATCCTAACCGCTGCCCGCGCTCGCGGAATCGCCAGCCACCGGGGACGAGTCACGGTTCGCGGGGGAGAGGGCACGCCCGTTCGGGCTAATGGAGGGCGGCATGGGTGCGGGCGCGACGGGGACCGCGGGACCGGTAGCGTGCGGGACCTCGTCGACCCAGTAGAACTGCTTGCCGCGCAGCAGCGAGACAAGAGCGCCCGTGACCGACATGATGGCGGCCGCGGTGAAGACGATGACCAGGCCGTGGTGGAACGGCGCGGAGATCAGGTGCGGGAAGAACTGCCTGCCGGTCAGGACCGCGGCGTTACGCGCGGGCAGCTTGGCCAGCACCCCGGAGGGCGCCAGCAGGTTCTGGACCGGGTTGTAGCCGAGCAGGGCGGCGAACATCGTGCTGACCGGCGGCAGGTGGCTGACCTGCGTGGCCACCGAGAGCGGCACGTGCTGCGCGGTCAGCCCGCTGGTGAGCGTGCGGGGCAGGGTCGAGGCCAGGCCGGCGATCATCAGCGAGAAGAAGATCCCGATGGACAGGGACATCCCGGAGTTCTGGAAGGTGGCCCGCATGCCGGATGCCACCCCCCGGTACCTGGCCGGGACGGCGCTCATGATGGCCGAGGTGTTGGGGGCGGCGAACAGGCCGGAGCCGATCCCGTTGCCGAAGATCAGCAGCGCGAAGACCCAGTAGGAGAAGTCCACGGGGAGCAGCATCAGGCCGGTAAAGCAGCACGCGGCGAGCAGCAGGCCGGCGGTCGCGAACAGCCGCGGGCCGTACCGGTCGGACAGCGTGCCCGAGATCGGCCCGGCGATCAGGAAGCCCGCGGTGAGCGGGAGCATATAGATCCCGGCCCACAGCGGGGTGACCGCGAAGTCGTAGCCGTGCAGCGGCAGCCAGATGCCCGCCAGCCAGATGACCAGCATGAACTGCAGCCCGCCCCGGGCGATCGAGCCGAGCAGGCTGGCCGCGTTGCCGGTCGCGAACGCCCTGATCTTGAACAGGCCCATCTGGAACATCGGCTCGGAGATCTTCGTCTCGAAGACGCAGAAGGCGGCCAGGACGACCGCGCCGCCGACCAGCCCGCCGATGATCCAGGGGTTGGTCCACCCGGTCGCGTGCCCGCCGTAGGGCCGGATCCCGTAGGTGATGGCGACGAGCAGGGCGCTCAGGCCGCCCGCGAACATGACGTTGCCGATCCAGTCGATCCGCGCCCGCCTGGTGGTCGCGATCTCGCGCAGGCTCTTGTACGCCCAGATGGTGCCGAACACCCCGATAGGCACGTTCACCCAGAACACCAGGCGCCAGTTCACGGCGGCCAGCGCCCCGCCGAGCAGCAGCCCGACGAACTGCCCGGAGATGCCGGCGATCTGGTTGACGCCCAGGGCCATCCCGCGCTTGTTGGCGGGGAACGCGTCGGTCAAGATCGCGGCCGAGTTCGACATCAGCATGGCACCGCCGAAGGCCTGCACGAACCGCCACCCGATGAGCCACATCGCCCCGTGGGTGCCGGTCAGCGGGTCGAGCGACAGCGCGATCGAGGCCAGCGTGAAGACCACGAACCCGAGGTTGTAGATCTTCACCCGGCCGAACATGTCGCCGAGCCGCCCGAGCGTCACCACCAGCACCGACTGGACCAGCAGGTACCCGATGATCATCCACAGCAGGTAGCTGATGTTGGCCGGGTCGAGCGGGTTCAGGTGGATGCCGCGGAAGATGGCGGGCATGGCGACGATCACGATCGACCCGTCGATGGTCGCCATCGTCATGCTCAGCGTGGTGTTGGACAGGGCGATCCACCTGTACCTGTCCGGCCGGCCGGCCGCCGGCCCGGATCCGTTCGCTGCCCCGTTCAGGTGGTTCGTCTCAACACTTTGCCGCACGTTCACCCAGCCTACCGGAAAACACTTGCGTAATAACAACTATTTACCTAGCTAGGCTAACGTTCGCGTCAGGTTCGCGGCGCGTCACCAGCGGGGGCCTGGGATTCTCCCGGTTCCGCGGGAGACGCGGGCGTGTTCTCGAAGACGTAGTACACGGCGATCACGGCGATGATCACGAACGCGGCGATGGCGTTGACCAGCGCCACGACGAGGGCGAGCACGTACGCGGCGCTGCCGCCGGCGAACCGGATCCGGGCGGCCCAGTGGCGCTCGCGCGGCACCGGGTTGGAGACGCGCCCTTTGTGCAGCGTCCATTCGAAGATCCCGGCGAAGCCGGCCGACATGCCGAGGAACACCGCGCTGTACAGCGCCATCGCGAGCCGGACGTCTCCCGCGCCCTTGGTGCCGGCCAGGTACACGGACATGTACTCGGCCACGAGCCCGGTCGCGAACGGGATCAGCACGACCCACAGCAGCAGCACCAGGTTGAGGAACAGCAGCAGCCGGTCGACGACCAGGATGGTCCTGACCAGCGCGTGGTGGTTGACCCAGATGATGCCGATCACGAAGAAGCTGATCAGGTACGCGGCGAACGACGGCCAGTGCGAGCTGAGCTGGTGGGTCAGCGCGCCGTGCCCCGGCCCGGCCACGGTGAGGTTGAGCACGAGCAGGGTGATCGCGACCGCGAAGACGCCGTCGCTGAACGCCTCGAGCCTGGACCTGTCCATCCCGAGCCTGCCGCCTATGCCCCGGCGGTCCCCGGCGTTCCGGCCGGCCCGCCGGGCATGCTGACGCCCGCCGCGACCGCGACCCGCACGGCGTCCGGGTCGCCGCCGACCGCCGCGATCAGGTGCGCCAGCACCGCGTCCTGCGCCACCAGGTGCTGCTGGATCTGCAGGGCCTCGTGCAGGACGGCCTCGGCATCCTGGTAGGTATTCAACGCGCGCGCGTCGGAGGCCTTGGCCTGCAGGTTCTGGCCCACGATGATGACCGGCAGCAGGACGAGCTGCAGGAAGTTGGACGAGACCCAGGCGATGATCACGGTCAGGTTGTGGCTGGTGATCGCGGACGGGAGGCTGATCAGGGCGATGATCGCGAAGATGTAGCCGGCCACCATGGTGCCGACCAGGGTGGTGATGGCCAGGCCGATCTTGCCGTTCAGCCCGACCCGCCCGTCGTCGACCTTGACCGGCTTCGGCGCCCGGCCCGTCATGTGCAGTGTGGTGCAGGGATGCTGGATGTACTCGTAGATGCGCATGCAGGAAACCTACGGCACGATCACCCACCGACACCGCCGTTGCCGCTGGCAGCTAAAAGCTTTCATTATCCGAACGAGCGTTGGTGACGCCCCCGCTTCGGCCCGCGCCGCGGTCTTCGGGGGCTATCCTGTCGGCCATGACCCGGCACGGCCAGAACCGGCAGGGAACCCCCGGAGGGAGCGCGGCCAGCACCAGCAGGCGGGCGTTCCTGGGCCTCGGTGCGCTGGGGGTGGCCGGGGCGGCCGCGTCCTGCGGCGAACCGCCCCCGCCGGCCGGGGGCGGTTCGGCGGGAACCTCCCGCCACCGCGCCGGCCGCCGGAAGGTGGCGGAGAACTCGCTGCCCGGCGACCGGCACTGGAAGATCCGCCACCTGGGTTCGGCGGACGCGATCACGGGGTACGCGGGTGCGGCCAGCGTGCTGACCGGTGAGTCCTTCCCGTTGTTCGTCTCGACTACCTCGTCGGGGTTCCGGGTGACGGCGTTCCGCCTCGGCTGGTACGGCGGGGACGGCGCACGCCAGGTGTGGCAGTCGGGCTCGCTGCACGGTCACCGGCAAAATGCGCCCGGCTTCGCCGGCGCGACGAACACGGTGCAGACGGACTGGGATCCCGTCATCGACGTGCCGACCGACAACTGGCCCGCGGGCTCCTACCTGCTCCGGCTCGACGCCGACTCCGGCGCGCAGCGGTACGTGCCCGTGACCGTCCGCTCCGCCACCACGGCGGGCGCGGTCGTGCTGAAGAACTGCGTCTCCACCTGGCAGGCCTACAACACCTGGGGCGGCTACGACCTGTACAAGGGCCCCGGTCAGTCCTACGCGTCCCGGTCGCTCGCGGTGAGCCTGGACCGGCCGTACGACCTGAACGGCGCGGACATGTTCCTCACCTACGAGCGAAACGTCGTCAAGCTGGCCGAGCACATGGGCCTGCCGCTGGCCTACGTGACCGGCATGGACATCGCGGCCGACCCGCACCTGCTGGACGGGGCCAGCGCGCTGATCTCCCTCGGGCACGACGAGTACTGGACCCCGGGCGAGCGCGCGAACGTGACCGCGGCCAGGAACGCCGGGGTCAACCTGGCCTTCCTCGGGGCCAACGCGATGTTCCGGCGGATCAGGCTGGACGCCACCCGCCTCGGCCACGACCGGCTCGTCATCTGCTACAAGACCAGCTACGCGCAGGATCCGATGTACGGGGTCGACAACGCGCTGGTCACCAGCGACTTCCGCGAGGCGCCCGAGCCCGATCCCGAGTCGTCCCTCATCGGCACGATCTACGAGGGCTACCCGGCGCAGGCCCCCTACGTGGTGGTCTCCCCGGGTAGCTGGGTCTTCGCCGGAACCGGGGTCACCGCGGGCAGCAGCTTCAGGAACCTGGTCGGCATCGAGTACGACCGCGTCAACCCGGCCTACCCGGTCCCGCGGCCGATCCAGGTCCTGTCCCACTCACCGCTGGTCTGCAACGGCGCGAGCAGCTTCGGTGACTCCGCCTACTACACGCACCCCGGCGGCGCCGGCGTCTTCAACTCGGGCACCATGCGCTGGGTGGAGGCGATCTACGGCGACCAGCCGCACGGCATCGGCGGGCGGACGCCCGGCTTTGTCAAGCAGGTCACCATGAACGTGCTGCACGCCTTCGCCGACGGTCCCGCGGCGGCCAAGTACCCCGCCCACGACAACCTCGACGCCATGCACGAGTACGCCGGCGACCCGGTCGGCAGCCCGGGGAACCTGCAGTAGGACCTAGGCGGTCAGGCCGGCATCGACCGGCAGGACGGCGCCGGTGAGAGCGCCGGAGTCCGGGCCGCACAGCCAGGCCACGGCGGCCGCGACGTCGGCGGGGTCCAGCAGCCTGCGGAGCAGGGCCTGTGCGGC
>Ga0187806_1000137_pt1 | contig 16746 bp, 10 predicted proteins | sample NC_wetland_sal_i_7_FD_132470 | JGI IMG/M metagenome (GOLD analysis project Ga0187806, IMG submission 132470) | Wetland sediment microbial communities from Neuse River Estuary, North Carolina, USA - ASW_1 | ecosystem: Environmental > Aquatic > Freshwater > Wetlands > Sediment | place: USA: North... | reverse complement strand
GACAACGGCAGAGGCAATATGTGACTGAAGTGACAGGATATGTATGTGGCTGGGGTGGCATGTAGGAGCGAAGTGCGGCTTGGTGCCGGAGTGACCATTCCGGGGGTGGTTAGTCAGTCCGGCGTGCTCAGTCTGTGAGTGAGGTGTACGCGACGACGCCGCGGCGGAGGGCGTCGATGGCGGCGCGGGCGGTGGCCGCCACGTCGCGGTCGCGGGGGGACACGCCGGGCCGTCGCTGCTCGCCGCCGGGCCGGTTGCCGTCGGGCTCCTCGGCGCCGGGCTCCTCGGGGTTGTGCTCCTCGGCGGCCGGGCGGTCGGCGGACGGCTGGTCGGCGGTTGCGGATTCCGTGGCGCGCGGCACGGTGGGGGCGTGCTCGGCGGCGGCGGCTATCTGGTCGAGGAGGTCGATCAGCTGCTTGACCGAGCGGACGAAGTCGCCCGGGGTCAGGCCGGGTACCGAGTCGAGGACGTCTTCGAGCTTGGCGCCGCGGGCCCAGCGGAAGGCCGCCCACACGAAGCCGGGGTCGGGCTCCCGCAGGAACGACAAGCCGCTGCGCTTTTCCAGCTCGTCGAGTTCCGCCCAGGTCCGGGTCATCGCCGACAGCACGTCGCGGACCGGACCCTTGGGCAGCCGCGCGGGCGGCCCGTCGTCGTACACCTGGCGCGACTCGAACGACAGCACCGAGACGCAGGCCGCGAGCTCCGCGGGGTTCAGTCCCTCCCAGAAGCCGCGCCGGAGGCACTCGGCGGCGAGCAGGTCGAGTTCCGAGTACAGCCGGGCCAGCCGGCTGCCGTCCACCGTGACCTTGTCGCCGTCGAGGTAGCCGAGTTCGTCGAGCACCGCGCAGACCTTGCCGAACGTCCGCGCGATCACGTGCGACCGGCCGCCGATCTGCCGTTCGAGGTCGGCCGCCTCCTTCCGCAGGCGGAAGTAGCGCTCGGCGTACCTGGCGTGCTGCTCCCGGTCCGGGCAGTCGTGGCAGGGGTGCCGGCGCAGCTTGCGCCGCAGCTCGGCGATGTCGCCGCCCGCGGAGCCGGAATCCGCAGCAGAGTCACCCCGCGTACGTTCGGGATGATCGAAAGACCGGCCAGCCAGCTTGCTGCGCATGGCGGAGACCAGATCGCGGCGGTGCTTGGGCGAGCGCTCGCTGAACCAGTTCGGCACGCGTAGCCACTCGACCGGCTCGGCCGGCACCGGGAAGTCGGCGGCCGACAGCTGCTTGAGCTGCCCGTGCGCGGTGAGCACCAGCGGGCCGTCCGCGCGGGCCGGCGAGTCCGCGGCCGGCGGCGGGGCGAGCACCACCGCCATGCCGGCCCGCCGCCCGGACGGCACCCGGATGATGTCGCCGCGGCGCAGCCTGGCCAGGCTCCGGCGCGCGTCGGCGCGCTGCGCCGACGCCCGGCCGCGGGCGGCGCCGCGCTCGGCCTCGGTGAGCTGCCGGCGAAGCTCGGCGTAGGAGAGGAAGTCGCCGCGGTCGCAGGTCATCGACGCCTCAAGCCCGTCGAGCGAGGCCTTGAGCTTGCGCAGCCGCCTGGTCAGGCCGACGACGCTCCGGTCGGCCTGGAACTGCGCGAACGACGACTCGAGCAGGGTCGCGGCGCGGGCCCGCCCGGCCCGCGCCGTCAGGTTGACGGCCATGTTGTAGGACGGGCGGAAGCTGGAGTTGAGCGGGTAGGTGCGGGTGCCGGCCAGGCCCGCCACCGCGGCCGGGTCGACGCCCGGCTGCCAGAGCACGACCGCGTGCCCCTCCACGTCGATGCCGCGCCGCCCGGCCCGGCCGGTGAGCTGGGTGTACTCCCCCGGCGTCAGGGCGACGTGCGCCTCGCCGTTCCACTTGTCGAGCCGCTCGATGACCACGGTCCTGGCCGGCATGTTCACGCCGAGCGCCAGCGTCTCTGTCGCAAACACACAACGGACCAGGCCGGCGGCGAACAGTTCCTCCACGACCTCCTTGAAGGCGGGCAGCATCCCGGCGTGGTGCGCCGTGATGCCCCGGCGCAGCCCGGTGAGCCAGTCGTGGTACCCGAGGACGGCGAGGTCCTCGTCGGGGATGTCGGCGGTCTTCCGCGCCGCCACCGTCTCGATGTGCGCCGCCTCGTCGGGCGTGGTCAGCCGCAGCCCGGCGGCGAGGCACTGCTGGACGGCGGCGTCGCAGCCGGCGCGGCTGAAGATGAACGTGATCGCGGGCAGCAGCCCGGCGGCGTCCAGCCGGTCGATGATGTCCGGCCGGTAGGGAGGCTGCGGCCGCCGGACGCGCTGCCCGCCGCGGCCCGGCCGCGATGAAGGCGCGCGGGCGGCGTCCCGCTGGGCGAGCCTGATCAGTTCGGGGTTGACCTGGTGGTGCTCGTCGTCGGTGAACAGGTCGTAGAGCCGGCGGCCGACCAGCATGTGCTGCCACAGCGGCACCGGCCGGTGCTCGTCGACGATGACGTCGGTCCCGCCGCGCACCTGCGCCAGCCACTCACCGAACTCCTCGGCGTTGCTCACCGTCGCCGACAGCGCCACCACCCGGACCGACTCGGGCAGGTGGATGATGACCTCTTCCCAGACGGCGCCCCGCTCGCGGTCCGCCAGGTAGTGCACCTCGTCGAGCACGACATAGCCGAGGTGCTTCAGCGTGGGCGACCCCGCGTACAGCATGTTGCGCAGCACCTCGGTGGTCATGACGACCACCTGCGCGTCCCCGTTGATGCTGTTGTCACCCGTGAGCAGGCCCACCGTGTCGGCGTCGTACCTGCGCACCAGGTCGCTGTACTTCTGGTTGGACAGCGCCTTGATCGGCGTCGTGTAGAAGCACTTGCGGCCCTGCTGGAGCGCCAGGTGGACGGCGTACTCGCCGATCACGGTCTTGCCCGAGCCGGTGGGCGCCGCGACGAGCACTCCGTCCCCGGCGGTCAGCGCGCCGCAGGCGGCCACCTGGAACTGGTCGAAGTCGAAGTCGTAAAGCTCGCGGAACGACGTGAACTCCGGGGCCGCCTGGCGTTCGCGGAACCGCGCGTACTGCTCGGCCGGGGTCACCGCCGGTGTGCTCATGCCTCCAGACTAGGGGACCTGGACCTGGAGACGCGTCAGCCCGACGTCAGTCTGACGTCAGTTGAGGTGGGAGGTGTCCGCGTCCACCCGCTGCTGCGGTGAGTCGATCGGCGAGAGCTCGTCGTCGGCCAGCCCGGCGTACGGGTCGGGGTGCAGCCGCGCCCGGCGCTTGTCGTTGAAGTAGACGAAGATCTCGGCCACCTCGACGAGGACCACGCACAGGCCGCCGAGGATCAGCATCGTCCACGGGTCCGGGCTCGGGTTGACGATGCCTGCGAGCAGGAAGACGCCGAAGATCAGCAACTTCCGCCACTTGCGGAAGCGCTCGTGGGTGAGGATGCCCGCCATGTTCAGGATGACGAGGACAAGCGGCAGCTCGAAGGCGATCCCGAAGCCGACCATCATGCCGATGAAGTAGCCGAGGTAGGTGTCGAAGGTGGGCAGCACGAGCACCTGTTTCGGCGCGAGGCCGAGCAGGTAGTGCAGCCCGCGGCCCATCACCACGTACGCCAGCAGCGCGCCGCCGACGAACAGCGGGACCGCGGTGCCGGTGAACAGGTAGGCCCAGCGCTTCTCGCGCGCGTACAGCCCCGGCGCGATGAACGCCCAGAACTGGTACAGCCAGACCGGGCAGGAGGCGATCAGCCCGAAGAAGAAGGCGATCTTGACGCGGATGAAGAACCCGTCGAAGACGCTGCTGATCGTGAGCTGGTCGCCGACAGTGTGGCAGCCGGTGCGCCCGTTGATGACCGCCGAGCAGAACGGGTGCGTGACGACGTTGAGCGTCGCGTTGGAGTAGAAGCCCGCGATGCCGGCGGCGATCGCGATCACGATGATCGCCTTGACCAGCCGGTTGCGCAACTCGCGCAGGTGCTCCATGAGGGGCATCCGCCCCTCGGGATTCTGCCGCCGCTTGAAGCGCATGTACCGCTGCCCTACGATCCGGGCGCCCGCGAGCGCGGAGGTCTTGTCTGCCATGACCGTGTCTTCCGCAGGCGGTCGCGGCGGTTAGCGGGTCTGCTGGCTGTCCGCCCCGGCGGTCCCGTTGGCGCCGACCGTGTGCTGCAGCTTGTTGAGCTGATCCTGCAGCGCCGCGATCTGTGCCTGGGCGTCGGGGACCGGGGCCGGCGCGGGCGCGGCCGCCTGGAGCTGCTCCGGGGCGGCCGGAAGCGGCTCGGCGGTCGTGGTGGCGGCCGGCGTGGCCGGCTCGTCCTCGTGCAGCCCGGACATCTCCTTCTTCAGGATGCGCATGGACTGGCCAAGCGAGCGAGCAGCGCCGGGCAGCTTGCGCGACCCGAACAGCACGATGATCACGACCGCGACGATCAGGATCTTCCACGGGCTGTCGAACAGGTCACCAATCATTTGCGTCCTCTGTACCAGGAGGTGAGTCCAGCATGCTTGGACTCATTTCGGCTCTGAGTCTACACGTCATTCGCGGCCCGGCCAGGTCCGGATTGGCGGGATGCCCCCGTGAAGTCACGAGCGCAGCCGGGCGAGCAGGTTCTCGTTCCACACCATGATCGTGTACTCGCGGTAGTGATACGTCCGCGCCGGGGGCCCGAACGTCGCGATCACCTCGGGCCCGCTGACCTCGGCGGCCCCGATCGTGGACAGCACCGCGAAGGTCGCCCGGTGCGCCGCCGGGTCGTACCAGGACTGGTTCGCTTCCCACTGCCGCGCGGTGACGAAGCGGCCGCCCGGCCCGCCCGGCCCGACCGGGCGCAGGCTGATCCGGCCCTGGCTCTCCACCGTCACGATGTTGGCCTGCGTGTAGCCGCTGACGCCGTAGCTGAGGTGATGCGCGGACAGCCAGGCGGTGAGGTCCGCGTTGGCGGGCGGCGGGGCCGGCTGGGCGGCGCCGTAGCCGAGCATGGCCGCGTAGCAGGCGAGTCCCGCCGCGAGAACGGGCACCAGGCGGCGCGCCATGGGCACGAGCCGTCCGGCGAGCGCGGCGCCGAGCGGCAGCACCGGCGCGATCTCCCTGGTGCTCAGCAGGTCGCTGACCTGCACGCCGAACGCGTAGGCGGCGACGTTGAAAACGATGGCGAGCAGCAGGATCGCCTCGGTGAGCCGGTCCCGGCGGAGGAAGCCGCGGACCGCCGCGCACACCCCCCAGGCGACGAGCGCCACGCCCGCCAGGTGCGCCGCCGCGAAGGCGACGGCCCGCCCCGAGCCCGCGCCGGTGAAGTCCGCGCCGAACAGCTCGAGCAGTCCCTGGCCGGTGATCCGGAAGTTCCGCGCCAGCAGCGCGGCGGGCGCCAGCTGCGTCTGCAGCGAGCCGAGCTGCCAGCCGCCGAGCGCCTTGATCAGCGCGACGCCGGCCAGGCCGGCGGGCACGCTCACGATGGCGGCGGCCGCCATGGACAGCTCGTACCACTGGGCCCGCCAGCCTTCCCTGTTCGCCACGCCGCGGCAGGCGTGCGCCAGGCAGGCCACCGCGAGTGGCGCCGCGCCGATGACGACCACCAGGGCGTCGCCGACCAGCACCCAGGCCAGCACGAGCGCGGTGACCACGGGCACCCACCAGCGGCGTCCGACCAGATCGATCAGCAGCAGCAGGGCCAGCACCGGCACCGCGGTGCCGGTGTGGTCGGGTCCCTGCATGAGCGTCTGGGTGCCGTCGCCGAGCTGCGGGGCGAGCATGATCCCGCCGCCGACCGCGGCGCGGGCCACGCCCGCGGCGCCGCGGGTCCGGCCGCGCGCCAGGAACGCCGCGAGCAGCACGAGCAGCGTGTACGTCATCGCGCCGCCGAGGTGGGCGAGGTCCGGGGACAGCCCGCGCGCCGCTTCGAGCAGCATGTACTGCGGCAGCTCGGTGGTGTAGAAGCTCACGTCGGCGACCCACCAGCCGCGCAGCAGCGGGTTGCCGTGCAGCATGTCCCAGGCCAGCAGGTCGACCGAGGCCCCGTCGGGCCCCGCCGGGATCGTCCGGGACTGGAGCAGGTAGCAGGCGAACAGCGCGGCGGCCACGGCTGCCGTCCCGGCCGCCCACGCCAGCCGGCCGCGGAACCGCCGGCCCCGGGCCGCCTGGCGGCTATGCGTTGCCCGCGTCACCGAGGTGCTGCTCACGACCGCCCTTTCCGCCCCGTCCCAGCCCAAGGTACCGCGTCCCCGGGTGCGGGCCTCTTTTCATTCTTCAGAACGGACGGGTGCGACTGAGCGAGCGACGGCCCAGCCACGGGACAGGGCGGGCGAAAAGGGGCGTAACCCTTAACCTATTCCTAGGGAGGCTGACGATTCACTCCAAGCCTCTTTGTATAGTCCCTGTATGGGAGCCTGGAGTACTCAGAGCCGAATCGTAATGACACCGTCACCGAGCGGAATCAACTACGAGCGCCTTTACGCCTACCGGTTCCGCGATGTCGACCAGGCCAGCAGGCAGGCGGTCTGGACGGAGATCGCCCGTTACATGTACGAACGGCTCGGCGCGCCGCACAGCGTCCTCGATCCGGCCGCCGGGCGCGGCGAGTTCATCTCCGCCGTGCCGGCTCCCGACCGCTGGGGCATTGACCTCGTCAAGCAGGCCGACCTCGAATCCGCCGGCGTGAAAATGATCATCGCGGACATTATGGACGCCGCGCTGCCCGCGGATTACTTCGACGGCGTTTTCCTGTCCAACTTCCTCGAGCATCTGCCGGACCAGAACACGGTCGGCACGGTGCTGGCCAAACTGCGGGACGCGATGCGGCCCGGCGGCCGGATCGCGATCATCGGCCCAAACTTCCGGTACTGCGCGAAGGACTACTTCGACTGCGCCGATCACATGGTGATCCTCACCCATGTCGGGCTCGAGGAACACGTGTACGCGGCCGGGTTCGAGGTGGAGTCGGTGTCGCCGCGGTTCCTGCCGTACTCATTCCGCGGGTACTATCCGCACTCGCCGGCGCTGACCAGGACCTACCTGCGGACGCCGGCGCTGTGGCGGGTGCTCGGCAAGCAATTCCTCGTGATCGGCCGCAAGCCCGCGCGATAGCCGCCGGCCTAGTCAGGGGCCGGGCGGCCCGGGGAAGGCGTCGCCGCTGACCCGGGTCAGCAGGTTGTAGTCGTAGACCATGACCACGTACATCCCCACCACGTACTCGCGGGCGGGGCGGCCGAAGTGCGCGCGCACCGCCGGGACGCTGAGCCCGCCCGCCGCGACGGTGGGGTCGGTCGCCGCGATGACGAAGTTCGCCGTCCTCTGGCCGGGGTCGTACCAGCCGGTCGCCGACTCCCAGCGCCTGACCTGGAGCGTCACCGGGGTGATCGGCGCGACGAGGACCCTGCCGCCGCTGGCTACCGTGGTGGTGCTGCCCTGCCAGTATTCGGCCAGGCCGTCGGTGTAGTGGTGGCTGGTGAGCCAGGTCACCAGCTGCTGCTCCGGGGGTGTCATCGGCGTCCAGATCGCCGCGTAGCACAGCGCCGCCAGGAGGGCCCCGAGCCACGCGGCGAGCACCGGGGTCACCGCCCCGGTCAGCAGGGCGGGGTGGGCGGTCCGCCAGCGGGCGGGCACCAGCGGCGGCAGCATGCGCCCCGCCAGCACCGCCCCGAACGGCAGCAGGATCGCGACCTCGTGCGCGTTGGCGAGGGTCTGCACGAGGGTGCCGAAGACACCGGCGACGAGCGTAGCCAGCGCGGCCGCGGCGACGATCTGCGACACCCGGTCCGTCCGGCTCAGGACGAACGTCGCGACCGCGACCGCCAGCCCCGCCGCGGCGAGCCCCAGCCCGATCCAGTGCAGCGCGGCGATAGGGTCGAGCGGCGAGTGTGCCCGGCCCGGGTTGTAGGCGCCGAACAGCAGCAGGATCGACTGCAGCATCGCGTGGATGTGCGCCCGGACCTGGGACATGGGGGCGATCAGCTGCTGCGGCAGCGGCCGCAGGTCGAAGCCGCCGAGGCGATCGATCGCCTTCTGAGCGAGGTTGGCCAGCTCGTTCGACACCGCGGCCGCTGCGAGCAGCATGGCGTCGTACCGGTACTCGCGCAGCGGACGGCGCCACACGGCCAGCATGGCCAGCCTGAACACGGCGATGGCGGCGATCGGCGCGGTGGCGGCGACGAGCGTGAGCTCGTCGCCGACCTGGATCCAGGCGAGCAGCACGCACACCGCCGCGGGCACGTACCAGCGTTCCGGCGCGCGGTCGAGGAGCAGGAACACCGCGAGGATCGGCACCGCCGTCCCGGCGTGGTCGGGGTTCTCGAGGAAGATCTCGGTGCCGCCCAGGATCGCCGGGGCGAGCATGATCCCGCCGGCCAGCAGCGCGCGGACGACGCCTTCCCGCCCCCTCGCCCGGCCCCTGGCCAGCATCGCGCCGAGCAGGACGGTCAGCGTGTAGGTGAGCGCGCCGCAGATGTGCACCACGTCCGGGCGCAGCCCGCGGACGGCCTGCACGAGCATGTACTCCGGCAGCTCGGTGGTGTAGAAGGAGACGTCGGCGCTCCACCAGCCCTTGAGCAGCAGGTTCCCGTGCAGCATCGCCTGCGCCTGGAGCATGTTGGAGGCGCCGTCGGCGTTGAACGGCGCGAGCAGCGACTGGCGCAGGTACAGGGTGAACAGCCCGGCGGCGGCGAACAGCAGGCCGCCGGCCCAGGCGAGGACGCGCCACCGGGCGGCGAACCGCCGCGGCGGGCGAGTCGCCGCGGGCGCGCCGGTGGTGCCGGTGGCGTTCCCGGGTCTGGGGTCATCGCTTATCCGCTGCAACCAAGCACCGTTCCGCTCACGCTGTTCCGGTCTTATCTCCCGCGGTCACCGATCCCCGCTACCGGCTGGCGCACCCGGAGCAGGAGATCGTAGTCATAGACCATGATCGTGTATTGCCCGAAGTGGTAAGTGCGCGCCGGGCGGCCGAAAACGGCACGGATCACCGCTGGCCGCGCGTACGAGGCCTGAGCGGGCGGGTATCCGACCGTCACGGCGAAGTCCGCGGAAGAGACTCGCGGATCGTACCACGGGGCACTTGACTCCCATAGGTACGCGTCGGCCCCGTCGTGCCCGAGTGCCGCGACCCGGACCCGGCCGCCGCTGGCCAGCGTCGTGGCGTTGGCCTGCCAGTAGCCGCCCAGGCCCGAGGTGAGCCCGTGGCCGGCCAGCCAGCCGGCGAGGCTCTGCGCGGGCGAGGGCTGCGCCGGCCCCGACGCGTTATAGCCGAGCGCCCCGAGGTAGCCCGCCCCGGCCAGCGCGAGCACCGGGGCCACCGCGGCCGGGCCAAGCCAGGCGCGGCGGCCGCCCGCGGACCGGGCGCGGACCAGCCAGGGGCCGACGAGGCGGCCGCCGAGGAGCGCACCGAACGGGAGCACCAGGGCGATCTCGTGCGCACCGGAGACCGGCGCCATATGGGTGCCGAACGCGCCCGCCACCAGCGTTATGAGCAGGCCGGCGGTCAGCGTCTGCGTGACCCGGTCGCCGCTGCCGAGGCGGGAGAACAGCGCCCGCGCCCCGAGCGCCAGCCCGCCTAGCGCGACCGCCACCCCGATCAGGTGCAGGTAGCCGAACGCCGCCTGGAGCGGTGGCAGGTCCCAGTAGCTGGCGCCGAACAGGTACAGCAGGTTCTGCCCGGTCCACACCAGCTGGCGCGGGATCGCCGCCGCCGGGGCGAGCCCCGTGCCGCCGGTGAGCCCGTGCACGTAGAAGCCGCCGGCCGCGTGGATCGCCGCCAGCACCAACCGGGTCAGGCCGTAGGACACCACGGCCGCGACGGCGAGCGCGGCGTCCAGCCCTGGGCGGCGCTGCCGCACCAGCACCGCCCATCCCTCCTTGGCGGCGCAGATCAGGGCGAGGGGCAGCGCGCAGCCGAGGGTCGCCACCGGGTCGTCGACCTGCGCCCAGGTCAGCATCAGGCACACCACGACCGGCATCCACCACCGGCGCGGCGCGCGCTCCATGACAAGGAGGGTCAGCAGGACGGGGACGCCGGCGCCGGTGTGGTCCGGCGCCAGCAGGAGCACCTGCGTGCCGGGGGTGAGGCTCGGGGCGAGCAGCACGCCGGCGGCGAGCAGCGCCCGCACCGCGCCTTCCCGGCCGGCGGCCCGCCCCCTGGCGAGCAGCGCGGCGGACACCACGAGCAGCGTGTACACGATCGCCGCGGTGACGTGCGCCGTGTCCGGCCGCAGCCCGTGGACCAGCGCGACCAGGCCGTCGAGCGGGATCTCGAACGTGTAGAACGAGACGTCGGACAGGTACCAGCCGCGCAGCAGCGGGTTGCCGTGCAGCATGTCCCAGCCCTGGAGGACCTGCCCCGCCGCGTCCGAGTTCACCCCTGTGGTCCGCGACACCCGCAGGTAGAGCCAGCACAAGAGGCAGCAGAGCAGCATGGCGGCGCACGCGCCCCCGGCCTTCTTCGCGCGGCTTACCCGGCTGGCTTGGGCGGGTGCACTGACAGGAGCAAGTTCTTGTTCCAGACCATGATTATGTACTGGCCGACGCGGTACTCGCGCGCGGGCGTGCCGAAGACGCTCCGGATGGCCGGCTCGGAGAAGGCGTACGCCGTGCCGTCCGGTCCCGCGGATCCCGGCACGGCGACGACGAAGTTCGCCCGCGACACGGCGGGGTCGTACCAGGCGGGCTTGCTGACCCACGTGTACGGCTCCCGGGCCAGATCCGAGACAGGGAACACCCGGACCCGGCCGCCGCCGGACAGCGTCGTGCTGTTCGCCGCCCAGTACTTGGCCAGCCCGGCGGTCAGGTGGTGGGCGACCAGCCAGTCGGCCAGGGTCTGGGTCTCGGCCGGCTGCGCGGGCTGCGCCGCCGCGTAGCCGAGCGCCGCCAGGTAGCCGCCGAGGGCGGCCGCGAGCAGCGGACCCAGCGCGATCCGCGGCAGCCGGCGGCTGACCAGCCACGGCCCGACCGTGCGGCCCGCGAGGGCCGCGCTGAGCGGCAGCACGACCGCGATCTCGTGCGCGCCGGACACAGGCAGCATGACGATCGCGAGCGTGCCGGACGCGAGCGCGGCCACGGTGGCGACCGCCAGGATCTGGGTGACCCGGTCGGCGCGGCGGGCCAGGCAGGCGAGGCCGGCCGCCAGCCCGGCGATCGCGAGCGCGACCCCCGCGAAGTGCAGGTAGGCGATGGCCAGCTGGATCCCGTGCTGGCCGGAGACGTTCGCGCCGAACAGGATCAGCAGGTTCTGCCCGGTCGCGGACAGCTGCGCCCCCCAGCTGGTGAACGGGAAGAGCGTGCCGATGCCGCCCTTGAGCGCCTGCATCTGGTAGCCGCCCGCCGCCCTGATGGCCGCGATCGCCAGCCGGGCCAGCTCCACCGACGCCGCCGCGGCGGCCGCCAGCGCGGCGTCATACCAGCCGGGGCGCCGGCCGGCCAGCAGCGGCAGGGCGGCCCGCACCAGGCAGACGAGCGCGATCGGCACAGCGCCGGCGTAAGCCGCCAGCGGGTCGTCGACCTGCGCCCAGACGAGCAGCGCGCCCATGGCGACAGGCACCCACCATCGTCGCATGCCCGATACGATCGAAGATCGGGCGTGCAGCCGGGGGGTACGGGGGCCAGGGAGGATGGGGGGCGGGAGCCCCCCATGCGGCAAGTCAGTCCCCCCGGGGGGCGACAGCCTGTCCACGAGCAGGAGCGTCAGCAGGATCGGCACCGCGATGCCGGTGTGGTCAGGCGACAGGATCAGGACGTGGGCCCCGTCGACGATGCCCGGCGCCACCACGATGCCGACGGCGAGCGCCGCGCGGACCGCGCCCTCGCGGCCGCGCGCGGCTCCCCTGCCGACCAGCCCCGCGGCCAGCACGAGCAGCGCGTAGACGATCGCGGCGGTGATGTGCACGTCGTCGGAGTTCAGCCCAGCCGCCAGCGCCACCAGGCCGTCGATCGGCACCTCGAACGTGGAGAAGGTCACGTCCGCCAGCTGCCAGCCGGACAGCAGCACGTTGCCGTGCACCATCTCCCAGCCCTGCAGCACCATGCCCGCGCCGTCCGCGTTCACCGGCTGCGACTGCGATTCCCGCAGGTAGCACCAGAACAGCACGAGCGCCGCGACGGCCGGCGCGGCCGCCCGCGCCAGCCGCGGCCCGAGTCGCCGGGGCGGCTCGCCGACCGCGCCGGCGGGCGTCTCAGCCGCCACGGGCGCGGGAGCGGCGACCTTTCCCCGCTCTCGGTTCAGCACGCATAAAAGGGTAGTGCGCTACCCGTGTGCCAGTTCGGCCAGGAGGTTCTTCCGCCACACCAGGATCGTGTACTGCTCGAAACGGTAGGTCCGGAAGGGCGGGCCGAACCTGGCGATGGCTTCCTGCTCGGTGACCGTCGCTCCCCCGTAGATGCCCGGCGCGCTGGCGATGAGGAAGTTGGCGCTGTTGGTCCGCGGGTTCAGCGTCGCCATGTCGCTTTCCCACGCGTACGGCTGCAGGCCCGCCCCCGCGTACTCCTTGACGGCGCGCATCGTCACCTGGCCGCCGCTCACCACGGTCACGCTGTTCGCCTGCCAGTAGCCGGCTATGCCCTGGCGGAGGTCCCGGTGCTCCAGCCAGGAAGCCAGGCTCGCTCCGTCGGGCGGCGCGGGACTGGCGGACAGCACCGGCGGCACGGCCGCCCACAACGCCGCGGCGACTCCGGCCCCCAGAACGACTTCAAGCCGGCGGCGCAGCAGCGGCTCGGCGAGCAGCCGGCCGGCGAGCGCGGCACCGAGCGCGAAGACCGGCGCGATCTCCCAGTATCTCGCCGCGGACGCCCGGTAGAGCAGCGCGTAGGCGGCGATGTTGACCACGATCGCCACCGCAAGCAGCGGCGCCACCAGGTCATCGCCGCGGGCGAACCAGCGCAGCCCGGCCACCAGCCCCACCGCGACCAGGACCGCCGCGACCAGGTGAATCCCGGTGAGCACCAGCCCGGCACCGACCCGCTCACCGAAGAAGTCGGCGCTGAACAGGCTGAGGAAGGCTTCGACCGCTCCCCAGATGTTCGCCGGCATATCGCTGGACGGCAGGAACTGCGCCGGGGCCGCGTTCACGGTAAACCCGCCCCAGGCACGGATGAGATGCGTCATCGCCGAGGCGACCACGACGGCGGCGAGCGCCGCGCCGGTCAGCGACAGCTCATACCACGCCGCCTCGAGCGGCACCCGCCGCTGCGCCAGCAAACGGAAGGACCGGACGCCGCAGACGAGCAGCAGCGGGACCACCCCGATCAGGAGCACCAGCGGATCGCCCACCAGCGCCCAGCCAAGCACCGCGGCCACCCCGACCGGAACCCACCACCGCTTCCGCGGGGCGCGGGCGCCAGCGGGGCGGGGTGAGCCGCCGCGGTCGATCAGCGCCAGCGCCACGAGCACCGGCACCGCGGTGCCGGCGTGATCGGGGTCGCTGAGGTAGACGTACCCCGCGATGACCGGTGACGCGGTGACCAGTGCCGGGCCGATCATGATCGCCACGGTGATCGCGACCCGCACCAGCCCGGAGCGGCCGCGCGCCTGGCCGCGCGCCACGACGGCGGCGGCGAGCACGAGCAGCGTATAGGTGAGCGCGGCGCACACGTGCACCACTTCGGGCCGCATCCCGGCCGCCGCCACCACCAGCATGTACTCGGGCAGCTCCGTGGTGTAGAAGCTCACGTCGGACACGTACCACCCGTGCAGCAGCAGGTTGCCGTGCAGCATCGCCCAGGCCTGCAGCATGAGTCCCGCGCCGTCCGACTGAACGCTTATGGCCCCCGCTTCGCGCAGCGCGCAGCAGAACAAGACGACCGTGCCGGCCGCCACGGCGGCCGGCCAGCCAAGCAGGTGAATGTCAGGCGGGAACCGTCGTGGTTCACTCGCCGTAGCCGGACGGTCACGCACGTCCGTGTCCACACGGCGAGCATAGCTCCCGACTTCACGGTAAGTCGTAAAGGGCGAGCGCCGCGGCGGCCGACTCGCGGACCTCCGCGGCCAGCGTCGCGGGCGCTACCACCTGGGCGTCCTCCCCCAGGCGCAGCGCGAGCCGCCGCACCCAGCCGGTGTCCGGGGTGCGCAGCACCACGCGCAGCCGGCCCTCGCCGAGCTCGGTGACCGACTCGCACGGGTAGTACTCGGCCACCCAGCGCGCCACGGAGGACAGCTCGAGCTCCACCCGCTCGTCCGACTCCGAGGCCTGGAATAGCCCCGCGTCGACGTCCTTGCCCTCGGCGTCCTCGGGCACCTCCCGCGGCACGTCGAGCACGTCCAGGTCGATCACCCGGTCGAGGCGGAACAGCCGCACCCCTTCCGCCAGGCGGCACCAGCCCTCGAGGTAGGTCCGCCCCTCCACCACGAGCAGGCGCATCGGGTCCACGTCGCGCTCGGTCGCCTCGTCGCGGCTCGGCACGTAGTAGCGCAGGTGCAGGCGCTTGCCCGCGGCGAGAGCAGTGGTGATCTTCGCAGCCAGGTCGCGTACGTTCGGACTGTCGATCTGGATCGTCACCTGGGAGCTCGCCGCCGCGCTCGCGCCGGCCGCAGCCTCGATCTTGGCGATCAGCCGGGCGACCGCGGAATCGCCGGAGGGGACCTCAGCCAGCATCCGCAGCGCGACGAGCAGCGCGCTGGCCTCGTCGGCGGCCAGCCGCAGCGGGCGCGCGATCGACTCGGCCTGGCTGACCGTGATCTCGCCGCCCTCGTACGACAGGTCGATCGGGCAGTACGGCTCGGGTGCCTTGAGCTCCACGCACCAGGCGAGGTTCAGGTCGTCGATCAGCTCGCGCTCGGTCATCCCGAACGCGGCGGCCGCCTCCGACAGGCCCACCACTTTCCTGCTCACCACGTAGGGGACCAGCGCGAGCAGCCGGCGCAGCCGCTCGGCGGAGGTCACCATCCGGGGCTGCTGTGTCTGCCCGGGGGGGCGACCCCCCGGAGACCCCCCGGGCGTGGGGGGCTGCGCGCCCCCCATACCCCCCCGGGTCAACGCCAGAACCCCCTTCAGCCGGCTGATGACCGCCTCGCGCAGGTCCGGCGGCTCGAGCACCATGACATCGGGGCCGAACCAGGCGAGGTAGTCCGCGTACCACGGCACGTCCGCGAAGCTCACCGTCACCCGGTCCCAGCCGGCGCCGGCCGACGTTATCTCGGCGGCCCAGCGGCGCAGGCCGAAGCCCGCGTCCGCGCGGACCCCGAGCACCGCGGTGTGGTCGCGGGCCGGCGAATCCCAGTCCTTGACCAGTTCGCGCACGTCGGCGCCGGGCGGGACGGTGACGCTGCCGACCGGGCCGGCCATCTTGACCGGGCCGGTGATGCGGCTGAGCCGGAAAACGCGGGGGGCGTTCCGCGTGCGGTCGTGGCCCGCCACGTACCAGCGGCCTTTCCAGTTGACCACGCCCCACGGCTCGAGCTCGCGCTTGGTCGTGCCGCTGCGGCCGCTCGCCTGATGGGCGAACGTGACGGGCCGGCGGTCGCGCACCGCCTCCCACAGCGGGCCGAACGCCGGCTCCTGCGTGGTCAGCCGCGGCTCGATGCCCGGACCGCTGGCCCGGTTGTCCTCGTCATCGGACGTGCCCGCTGCCCCGGCCGCCTTGAGCTTGAGCAGCGCGCCGGCGGCGGCGCCGGCGAGCGCGGCGCTCTGCCAGACACGGGAGGCGATGCCGAGCACCGCCGCCTCGTCGGCCTCGAGCCGGATCTCCGGGAGTTCGTAGTCCTGCTTCTTGATGCGATAGCCAGGCTCTTCGTCGAGCGCGTTGTTCAGGCCGGTCTCCAGCGGGATGCCCAGCTCCCTCAGTTCCTCCTTGTCGCGCTCGAACATGCGCTTGAACGCCTCGTGCTCCTCCGGGTAGCCGCGCACCGCGGCGCGGATCTCCTCCGCGGTCAGGTACCGGCGCGAGGACAGCAGCAGGACGACGATGGACAGCAGGCGCTCGGTCCTGCGCTTCGACATCGCGTCCTCCCTGGTGTCGCGTGTGCCGGTGTTCGTCGCAGCCGGCGGCCCGCGCGCTAGTCTGCCGTCGTGATCCGATGGCGGAGCGGGACCGTGACGGCAGTTCGGCGCGAATGGCAAGGAGCAGCCGAGATCATGGTAACCGTGGACGGGGCGCAGGTTCGCGCGCTCGCGTACCCGGCCCTCGTCGGATCGCCGCGGGTCGGCGACTGGGTGCTGCTGAACGTGAACGCCCTCGAGCGCGGCCTCGGCACCGGCGGCTACGCGTTCGTGGTCGCCATCCCCGACCGCCTGCCCGAAGACCCCCCGGCGGAGGCGCTTCCGCACGCCGGCGCTCAGCAGTTGGCACAAACCGGACATGTCATGAAATGTCGATATGTGCCCTTGCAGGCGATGGTGGCGAGCGTGGAGGAGCAGGGGTCGCCGTACCACGAGGTGCTGCGGGAGGCGGAGTCCGTCGACGGGATGCCCGTGGTCGTCGCGGATCTCCATTCGGCGCTGCCCGCGATCCTGGCCGGGCTTTTCGCCGCGCGGCCCGGGCTCCAGGCGGTGTACGTCATGCAGGACGGCGGGGCGCTGCCGGCGTGGTTCTCGCGCACGGTCGCCGGGCTGCGCGCGGCGGGCTGGCTGGCCGCGACGGTGACGACGGGGCAGTCGTTCGGCGGCGATCTGGAGGCGGTGACCGTGCATACCGGCCTGCTCGCGGCGCGGCACGCGGCCGGGGCCGACGTGGCGGTGGTCACTCAGGGGCCGGGCAACCTCGGCACCGGCACGCGGTGGGGGTTCTCCGGCGTGGCCGCCGGCGAGGCGGTCAACGCGGCCGCCGTCCTCGGCGGCCGGCCGGTCGCGTCGCTGCGGCTGTCGTCCGCCGACTCCCGGTCCCGGCACCAGGGCGTGTCGCACCACAG
>Ga0187806_1000135_pt1 | contig 16887 bp, 20 predicted proteins | sample NC_wetland_sal_i_7_FD_132470 | JGI IMG/M metagenome (GOLD analysis project Ga0187806, IMG submission 132470) | Wetland sediment microbial communities from Neuse River Estuary, North Carolina, USA - ASW_1 | ecosystem: Environmental > Aquatic > Freshwater > Wetlands > Sediment | place: USA: North... | reverse complement strand
GCCATGGCATCCACCAGATGGACATGCTGCTCGACGTGCTCGGCGACTGGACCGAGGTGTCCGCGATCGCCCGCACCCAGGCGAGGACGATGCCCACCGAGGACCTGTCGCTGGCACACGTCACGTTCGCCAGCGGCGCGGTGGCCAGCGTGGTGAACAGCGTGCTGTCCCCGCGCGAGGAATCCTGCTTGCGGTTCGACTTCGAGCGCGCGACCGTGGAAGTGACCCACTTGTACGGCTACACCGACGGCGACTGGCGAATCACCCCGGCGCCCGGCTTCGAGGACGAGGTGACGACCGCCTGGAAGCACGCCGACGACGCGGACGGCGACCGCACCGGGCACGCCGCCCAGTTCCGGCACGTGTTCGCCGCGCTGCGCGCGGGCCGCCGGCCACCGGTGACGCCGCCCGAGGCGCGCCGGACGATGGCGCTGATCGCCGGCATCTACGCCTCGGCGTTCACCCGCCGCCCGGTCACCCCGGCCGGCCTCGGCCCGGGCACGGAGTTCTACACCGCGATGAACGGAGGCCGCGAGGCGTGGTGATATCCCTGCGGCACGGCGACACGGAGGTCACGGCGCTGGCCGATGACCGCGAGCTGTTCCGCTACGTGTTCCGGCCGGACGACCCGCAGCTCGAGTCGCCCCGGCCGTTCTTCCATCCGGTCCGCACGCTGGGCGGCGACCTCGTCACCGTGTACCGGCCGCATGACCACGTCTGGCACAAGGGCATCGCCCTGTCGCTCCCGCACGTCGGCGCGGAGAACTTCTGGGGCGGTCCCACGTTCAGGAGCGGACGGTACGTCCAGGTAAACAACGACGGGGCGATGCGCCACGACGCTTTCGACATGGGAAAAGTCAAGGACGACGTGGCGTTGCTCGACGAGCGGCTGAGCTGGGTGACCGAGTCCGGCCAGGTGCCGGTCACCGAGCGGCGGCGGATCGCCGCGGCTGTCTTGCCGGACGATCCGGCCTGGCCCGGCGGCGCCGCGTGGCTGCTCGCGTTCGAGACCACGATGACCAACGCCAGCGGCGCGGATATCGTCATCGGCAGCCCGACCACCGAAGGCAGGCCGAACGCCGGGTACGGCGGCCTGTTCTGGCGCGGGCCGCGGTCGTTCACCGGCGGGACGGTGCTGACGCCCGACGGCGCCGGCGGCGACGAGCTGATGGGCACGCGCGGGCCGTGGCTGGCGTTCGCGGGACGGCACGACGGGCATGGCCGGACCTCGACGCTGGTCTTCCGCGACTCGGCCGCGAACTTCAGCTACCCGAGCCAGTGGTTCGTGCGCAGCACCCCGTTCGCGGCCGTGTGCCCGGCGCCATTTTTCGATACCGAGCACGCATTCGCCGCGGGCGCGGCGCTGACCCTGCGCTACGACATCGCCGTCGCGGATGGCTCGCTCGATCCCGCCGCCTGCGCCCGGCTCGCCGAGCGCGTGGCCGCGCGGGACTTGCTTCCGGCTGAGGAGTAGTTTTGTCCGAACGTACGCATGGTTCCCCCCGGGCCCACCACTCCGCTGCCGCGGCCTTCCCGGGCGCGACCGCCGTCACCGTGCTCGACGTCTACGACTGGATCGCCCCCGACGGGCTGCCCGGCGGCTCGGCGCACGTCCACCTCGCCTCCACGGAAGGCTACGTCGTGGCCTCGGGCGCCGGCCGGCTCCAGACGCTCGGCGAGCGCGGCTACGCGGAGACGCCGCTTGGCCCCGGCGACTGCCTGTGGTTCACCCCGGGCACCATCCACCGGCTGGTCAACGAGGGTGACCTGCGGTTGTTCGTCGTGATGCAGAACGCCGGCCTGCCCGAGCACGGCGACGCCGTGCTCACGTTCCCGCCGGAGATCCTCGCCGACCCGGCCGCCTACGCCCGCGCGGCATCCCTGCCCAGCGGCGCCGCAGGCGGCGAACCTGCGGTCGGCGTCGCGGGCGACCCGGGCGGCGGCGCTCCGGCTAGCGACAGGGCGGCCGGCGACCAGGCGCGCGACGGCGACCAGCGGAGCGACGAGGACGATCGCCTGGCCGCGGCGGCGCGGCGGCGGGCCAGCCTCGCGGTCGAGGGGTACCTCGCACTGCGGGAGCGGGTGGCGGAGTCCGGCCCAGGCGCGCTCGATGACTTCTACGCCGCCGCGCTCCGGCTGGCCGGGCAGCGGGCGGAGGACTGGCGAGACCGCTGGCGCGCCGGCGCCCTCGCGACCGCCGAACTGACCGGCGCGCACCTGGACGAGATCGGCGCCGGCGTCGGCCGGCACCTGGACGCGGCCGGCCTGTGGCGCATCGAGCGGCCCGCGGGGGAGCGGAGCTACGGGATGTGCGGCCGGCTCACCACGTACCCCGCGTCGAGCGCCGCGCGAGTCGGCTAAGGAAATCATCACTGAAATTATTTGGCCTCCTAATCTTGTCCGCGTACCTCGTGCACGGCCTCGCCGCCGGCGCCCTGAGCGGGACTTAGTTTGGGCGACCCGATACGGGTAGGCGAGAAACTCCCATACGACGCGAAAGGGAGGCTTTCTCATGGCAAAGCACAACACCGACCCCGTTCTCCGGCACCTGGTCCTGGCGATCAACGAAACGGAGGCAGGCGGCGTGCCGGTCACCCTGTCCGTGCACGGCACCGTGGTGCGCGGCGCCCTCGTCGCCGAGCGGCGGTACTTCGCCGAACTCGTCCAGCGGAACCCGCTCCTGAACGCGCTCGAGCCGTCGACGGGGCTGCTCGGCAAGGAGTACGCCAAGGACACCGAATCGGAGTCCGACCATCACCTGCACATCCTCGCCGAGGAGGGCCCGGGCGCCGCGGCGCCAGGCGAGGGGCTGTGGCGCATCAGCCTGGAATCGATCGACGGATGGTCCCTGCGCCACGCCGCGACCACTGCCGCCGCGAACGAGCGGGGCCCGTTCGCGCGCCTGCGCGGAACCGCCTGACCCTCACCGCCGCGCGCGGGTTCTATGCTGGCGGCGTGCGCCTGGTGTCCCTGCTGCCGTCCGCGACCGAGATCGTGTACGCGCTCGGCCTGGGCGATGACCTGGTCGGAGTCACGTTTGAGTGTGACGAGCCATCCACCGCACGTTCGGAAAAGGCAGTGGTGGTGGCCGGCCGGGACACGTCCGGGATGACACCAGCCGATATCGACCGTTACGTTCGCGAGCAGCTCGCGAACGGCGGGGACCTGTACACGCTGCACGCCGGCGCGCTGGCGCGGCTGCGCCCGGACCTGATCCTGACGCAGGACCTGTGCCGGGTGTGCGCGCTGCCTTCGGGACAGGTGGCGGAGGCGCTGGATTACCTGGGGTGCCGCGCCGGAGTGCTGTCGCTCGACCCGTACACGCTCGGCGAGGTGCTGGACACGATCCGCACCGTCGGCGAGCGGACCGGGGTGCCGGACCGCGCGGAGCGGGTCATCGCCGGCCTGCGCGGTCGCCTGGCCCGGGTGGCGGCGCGGGTCGCGGGCCGTCCGCGCCGCCGGGTCGCGGTCGTCGAGTGGACGGACCCCCCGTTCGCCGCCGGGCACTGGATACCCGACCTGGTGACGGCGGCGGGCGGGGAGCCGGTCGCCGCCCGGCCGGGGCAGCGCTCGGTGGCGGTGACCTGGTCCGCGATCGCCGCCGCAGAGCCAGAGCTGGTCATCGTCGCGCCCTGCGGCTACCACCTGGCGGGCGCGGTCGCCCATTCGGCGATCGTCACCGCGGCGCTGCCCGGCGTCCCGGTGTGGGCCATCGACGCGGATTCTCTCGTGGTCCGCCCGGGTCCCCGCCTCGTCGACGGGGTCGAGGCCATCGCCGCGATCGTGCACCCGGACGCCGTGCCGGCGCCCCCGGAAGGGCGGATCGCGCTCGTCCGCCCGGGCAATTTACCGCTTTCCCTGGCGAACCGGCCGAGCGGAGAGTAGATAGGTGGCAGTGTTGTATGGGCCTGTACCGCGCGGGGAGCATGCGCCGAGGGAAACGTCTTGGAACAGATCATCAAGTCGCTGAAACCGGTGGCCCTCCTTGTCGCGGGCGCCGTCATCTTCGTACTGGGCACCGCATTCCTCGTCGCGTCGGACGCGACGCTGCCGTCGTCCCTCGGCGCGTCGAGCGACCTGGCTCAGGCCGGGAGGTGGCTGCAGTTCCTCGGCGGCGCGTGCGCGCTGGGCGCGGTGTGCGTCGCGGGCTGGGAGATGGTCCTGCGCAGCGAGTGGGCGGCGGGCGCGGAGGTCGCCGCCGCGGCGCTTGGCACCCTGCTGTTCGCGATCGGCCTGCTCGCTTCCGCCGCCTCGAACGGGTCGAGCGCGGCGGCCGCGGTGACCATCGCGGTCGGCGTCGGAATATGGGCGCTGCTCGTGCTGACACGGGCGGCGCGCGCCTCCCTGGCCGAGCAGCGGCCCGCCAACGGCGCTACCCGCACCGTTATCCCGGGGATGCACGGCGACCGGGGGCGCCAGGCGGACCTGTGGCTGGCCGCCGCCCTGGGCCTGTTCGTCCTGGCGATCGGGTACGGGTTCACCTCCGCCGCCGGCAGCAGGGGCCCGGGTATCGCGGCGGGGCTGCTCCAGGCGGTCGGGGTCGCGGTCCTGGCCGGGGCAGTGGCGTCCGCTAGGTCCCGGGGGATGTTGCGCTCCCGCCCGGTTCCCGGCGCGCTGACCGGGCTGGCGCTGCTCGCGGTGTCGTTCCTCGCCGCCGCGATCGTGGCCGGCTTCGCTTTCAGCACGCTCACCGCACTGGGCGCCGGCCTCGCGGCCGTCACCGCGATCGAACTGGCGGGTGTCGCGGCCCTGGGCCTGGCGGCCTGGACCCGGGTGCATGAGCTCTACCGGTAACGGCCGCGCTGGTAAAGGCTAGGGGCATGCGAATCACGGACGTCACCGTCGTCCTGCATGAGCGGGTCGCCACCGCGAGCGCCTCGTTCGGGCCCCGGGGCGGGCGGCAGCTACTTGGGGTGCTGCGCGTCATGACCGACGAGGGCGTCGAGGGTAACGCCTTCCTGTCCGGCCCCGGTCCAGGGCCGGTCGCGATCGCGGAGCAGATCGTCACGGTGGTCAAGCCGTGGCTCACCGGGGCGGACCCGCTGGACATCGGGGCGCACTGGCGGCGGATGACCAACCTGGTGCACTACCTCAGCCCGCACGCCGTGGGCACCGTCGACATCGCGCTGTGGGACATCGCGGGCAAGGCGGTCGGGCTGCCCGTACACCGGCTGCTCGGGACCTGCAGGGACCGGATCCCCGCGTACTTCTCCTCGGCGCACCACGCGACGGCGGAGGAGTACGCCGAGGAGGCGGTCTACTGGCAGGAACAGGGCTGGCGGGGATACAAGCCGCACCCGCCGCGCGGCCCATGGCTGCCGCCGGGCGCCGCGCCGCCCGTCAGCTTTGACATCTCGGTCTGCGAAGCGATCCGGTCAGCCGTTGGCGGCGACATGACGCTGATGCTCGACTCGTCGTGGAGCTACTCCTACCCGGAGGCGCTTCGGGTCGGGCAGGCGATCCAGGACCTCGGCTACTTCTGGTACGAGGACCCGCTGCCCGACCACGACATCCATGGCTATCAGCGTCTCGCCCGGCACCTCACCATCCCGCTGCTCGCGACCGAGATCACCCCGGGCGGCCTGACGGCGCTGCCGCCGTGGATCACCGCGGGGGCGACGGACTTCCTGCGCGGCGACGTCGTCATCAAGGGCGGCATCACGGGACTGATGAAGATCGCGCATCTGGCCGAGGCGTTCGGGATGAACTGCGAGGTGCACGACTCCTATAACCCGCTGAACAACGTGGCGGGCCGGCACGTGATGATGGCCATCGACAACTGCGAGTGGCTCGAGGTGCTGGCGTTCAACCGGGCCGGCGACCACAGCCTCGACCACTTCAGCTACGGCCTGACCGAGCCGTTCACGGTCGACGCCGACGGCTACGTGCACGCGCCGGCGGGTCCCGGGCTGGGTGTCGGGATCGACTGGGAGCTCATCAACTCGTCCGTGTCCGGCGTGGTCTCGTAGCACGGCGACCATGGAGATCCGGGTCAGCGTGCGGGATCCGCGGGACCCGGATGCGCAGCGCTGCCTGGAGGCCTACGCGGCCGAGCTGGGCCGCCGCTTCGACGCCGGCTTCGACCCCGCGCTGAGCATCTCCGCGACGGACGAGGAGATGACACCGCCCGCCGGGTTGTTCCTAGTCGCGACGCTGGACGGGGAGCCCGTGGGATGCGGCGCGCTGAAGTTCCACGGCGACGCGCCGGGCGAGGTCAAGCGGATGTGGGTCGCGCCGTCGGCGCGCGGGCTCGGCCTCGGCCGTCGGCTCCTCGCCGAACTCGAGGCGCACGCGGCCGCGAACGGGGTCCGGGTGCTGCGGCTGGAAACGAACCGGGCGCTGCGCGAGGCCGTCACCATGTACCGGTCGGCCGGCTACCGTGAGGTGGCCGCGTTCAGCGCCGAGCCATACGCGCACCACTGGTTCGAAAAGTCCCTGGAGCCGCAGTCTCCCCAGCCGTGACAGAGCCGTCACGGCGCGCGGTCGGGATTCCCTCCTAGATCCGTCAGCTGACCGATGTCTTGCAATGCAAATTGCACGACCATTTCCAGTGCAATGACATCGAGCACATCAGCTGAGGGGACCGATGAACGCAACGGCACCCGCCCGCCCCGCCGAACTGCACCAGCGCCGTGTCCGGCTTAGCCGGGAACCAGCCGCGGTGGCCCAGGCGCGCGGTCACGTCCGCGCGGCCCTGCGCGCCTGGCAGGTCCCTGTCGATCCCGACGTCGCGATCCTCCTCGTCAGTGACGTGGCGACCAGCGTCATCACGCACGGGGCCGGCCCCAGCATCACGGTCGCGATCAGGTGCTCGCGCGGCCAGCTGCGTGTCGACGTCTACGACTCCGCGCGGTCGCCGCTAGCGCTCGCGGGCGCGCCCGGCGACAGGGATCCCGTGCCGGGGCTCGCGCTTGTCGCCCTGCTGGCGGATGACTGGGGCGTCTTCCGCACCCCCGCGGGCCGGGCGGTGTACTTCGCACTCACGTTTCAGGCAGGCGCGGCGGCAGGGCTCCCGTGGAGGGGACGTTAGCCTCTGCGCCCGGGCGCGGCGCGTTGCCGATGCTGATCACAGATGCTGATCACAGGGGCCACCGTGAGCCGGGAGGTGCCTCGATGAAGTGGTCTGACGATTACCGGCGCTGGCTCTACCGCGGCGGGCATCCGAACTGGTTCGCCCGCTTCCAGAACCGCGCCACCGCGTTCGCCTTCGCGGCGGGGATCGTGCCCTCGCGCGCCGCGGTGCTGCGGATCCGCGGTCGGCGCACAGGGCGGGATATCGCCTTCCCGGTCGCGATCGCCGACGTCGGGGGAGACCGTTACCTGGTCTCCATGCTCGGCGAGAACGTGAACTGGGTCCGCAACCTGCGCGCGGCCGACGGGCACGCGGTGCTCCAGCATGGCCGCCGGGAAGCCGTGCGCCTTGAAGAGGTCGACAGCCGTGACCGCGCGCCGATCTTGCGGCGCTATGTGCAGGTGGCGCCGGGGGCCCGGGCGCACATCCCGGCCGGCCCGCGGGCTCCGCTCGCCGACTTCGAGCGGATCAGCCCGGACTACCCGGTGTTCCGGATCCGCGCCGACGCCGCCTGAGCACCCGCCTCCGCTGGGGTCAGCCGGTTCCGGCGATGCGACTGCGCCGTTCCATGAAGACGACGTCACGCCACCGGCCGTAGTGGCAGCCGATTCGCTCCCGGGTGCCCACGATCCGGAATCCGAACCGCTGGTGCAGCCGCAGGCTGGCGGTGTTCTCCGGGAAGATGCCGGACTGGATGGTCCAGATGCCGGCCTCGTCCGCCGACGCGGTGAGAGCGGCGAGCAGGGCCGCGCCGATGCCCCTGCGGTGGTGGCCGGGGTGGACATAGACGCTGTGCTCGATTACTCCCGCGTAGACGCACCGGTCAGACACCCTGGTGGCGGCGGTCCAGCCGAGGACCTCACCGGTGGCCGGGTCGGCGGCCACGTGCCGGTGCGCGGGCAGCCGGGTGGCGTCGAACCGTTCCCATTCCGGCGCGGTCGTCTCGAAGCTGGCCTGCCCTGTGTCCAGCCCCGCCTGGTAAATCGCCAGTACCTGGCTGGCGTCGCGAGATTCCATCGGGCGGATCAGCACGCCGTTCGCGGCGGCGGCCGCGGCGGCCCCAGGAGACTGGTAGTCGGGCGGCATCTGCGCTCCTTCCGTCGAAGCAGGCTACGACATCTAACGAGTTCCCCCGCGGTTGAGACGGGGAGTGAAGCGAAGCAGGCGACGGCGTGGTGCCAGCCCGCCCGATCGCCGTCCTGGCAAGATAGCGGCATGGAACGTGTGCTCGGAATCGGTGGATACTTCATGCGGGCCGCCGACCCGGCGGCCCTGAGCGCGTGGTATCGCGATTGCCTGGGCCTGGACGCCGATGAGAACGGCCTGTGGCGTCCGGGAGCCGGGCCCACGGTGTTCGCGACGTTCGAGTCCGAGACCGACTACTTCGGGTCCCGCGCCCAGCAGACCATGCTCAACTTCCGGGTCCGCGACCTGGACGCGATGCTCGCGCAATTGCGCGACAAGGGAGCGGACGTGGCCGAAGAAGCGCAGGACATGGAGGGTGTCGGCCGGTTCGGCTGGGTCACCGATCCTGAGGGCAACCGGGTCGAGCTGTGGCAGCCCGCCTGACCGCGTCTTCACGCAGGCGGTGACGTGCTGGTGGCCCACCAGGGCCATACGATGCGGCGTATCCGGGCGGATCTTCCCGCCTTGGACACGCGGCGTCGGCATGTTGAGGCACCGTCCCGCCGCCCTGAAGGGCGGCGGGACGGTCAACCCGGGCAACAGCACTGGGCGCCGCGCCACGTTCGCATCAGGGGCACATCTGGCCCCGGCTAGCTAGCCGCGGGGCGTGTCCGCGCGGCTCGCGGTCCATGATCACGAAGAGTTTGTGCACTTATACGCTGCGGAACTTTCGTGATCACGGAATTGCGGGCAACGGCCCGCACTCGAAGGCCATTGACCCGCTCTATCAGTGCTGGTTGCGCAATCGGCGGGCCCGGCGGCAGCCGTTTCCGGCGCCGGACGCATGCCACCGGACGGACGGGGATGTTACGGAAACGGCATGACCGGTGCGCCTGGGGCCGCTGTTCGCCGGTTAAGGTGGGTGGATGAATTGCCCCGGCGCTAGTGAGTCGGTTCTCATCCGGGGGCAGTTTCGGTTATATTCACACTAATCCGGTCGGAATAATTCACTTCACGACGAGGGGCCTGGCGGCGGCTTGATCACGTTCGAGGCAGTGACGAAGCGGTACCCAGACGGGACGGTGGCCGTCGACGCGCTCGACCTGGAGGTGCCGGCGGGTAAGACGGTGGTGCTCGTCGGGCCGAGCGGATGCGGGAAGACCACCACGCTGCGGATGGTCAACCGGCTCGTCGAACCGACCGAGGGCCGCATTCTGCTGGACGGCCGGGACATCAGGGAGCAGAACCCGGCCCGGCTGCGGCGCGGGATCGGCTACGTGATCCAGCAGACCGGGCTGTTCCCGCACCGGACCGTGGAGGACAACATCGCCACCGTGCCGGTGCTGAGCGGCTGGCCGCGCGCGAAGGCGCGGGCCCGGGCGCGCGAGCTGCTCACGCTCATCGGGCTCGACCCGGCGCTGGCGCGGCGCTACCCGCACCAGCTGTCGGGCGGGCAGCAGCAACGGATCGGGGTGGCACGCGCGCTCGCCGCCGACCCTCCGGTGCTGCTGATGGACGAGCCGTTCAGCGCGGTCGACCCCGTGGTGCGCGGCTCGCTGCAGGATCAGCTGATCGGGCTGCAGACAGAGCTGCACAAGACGGTCGTGCTTGTCACGCACGACATCGAGGAGGCCATCAAGGTCGGCGACCTGGTGGCGCTGTACCGGCCGCACGGCACGATCGCCCAGTTCGCGCCGCCGGAACGCCTGCTCGGCGACCCGGTGGACGACTACGTGGCCGGCTTCGTCGGCTTCGACCGGGGGATCAGGCGGCTGTCGTTCTTCGCGTCGGCCGGCCTGTCGCTGAAGACGGCGCCGGTCCTGGGCGCCGGCGCGACCGTGGCCAGGGCACAGGACACCGGAGAGCCGTGGATCCTGGTCGTCAACGACGGCAAGGCGCGCGGCTGGATCCCGTCGGATCGGCTTGGCGACTACCCCGGCGACACCCCGCTTCGCCAGGTGCCGGCCGACGGGGTGGGGCACACGTTCGCGGTCGGCACCGACTCGCTGCGGGCGGCGCTCGACGCGGCCGTGCTATCCCCGGCCGGGGAGGCGGTCGGCGTGGACGCCGCGGGCCAGGTTGTCGGCGTGGCGACGTTCGACCAGCTTCGCGCGGCCATCCAGGCGGCGGATGCTGCGGACACGGCGGAGGCCGCCGCGGCGCGTGCAGCCGCTGCGGCTGATAACAGCAAGAAGCAGGACGCCGCGCCCGCTGAGGAAGCTGAGGAAGGCGCCCCGCACCCGGCGAGAGAGGCATCGCCCGTGCCGGACAGCCACCGGGGAGCGCAGCCATGATGTGGTCGTGGATCCCCCAGAACTGGTCGCTTATCTGGAACTTGACCTGGGAGAACGCGAAGCTCGGCGTGCTTCCCGCGCTGTACGGGCTGGTCATTTCGCTGCCGCTCGGCATCGTTGCGGCGCGCTGGCGGTGGTTCTACCCGCCGGTCCTGACGGTGGTCAACGTGCTCTACGCGATCCCCTCGCTGGCGCTGTTCATCGCGCTCATCCCCGCGTTCGGGCTCACCGACACGACGGTGATCATCGCGCTGACGGTCTTTTCGCTGTGCGTCATCCTGCCCAACGTCGTCGCAGGCTTGCGCGCGGTCCCCGCTCCGATCAGGCAAGCGGCGACCGCGATGGGGTACAGCGCGCTGCGCCGCCTGGTGACGGTCGAGCTGCCGCTGGCGATCCCGGTGATCATCGCCGGGCTCCGGGTCGCCGTGGTGTCCAACATCAGCCTGGCCAGCCTCGGCCAGCTGATCGGCGTGTCCAGCCTCGGCTACCTGTTCATCGACGGGCTGCAGCGGGACTTCCCGACCGAGATCTACGTCGGCCTGGTGCTCATCATCGTGCTCGCGCTCGTCTGCGACCTGATCCTCGTGGGGGTCAGGAGAGCGCTCACCCCCTGGGAGCCTCGCCGGGAGAGGCGGGAGAGGCAGGAGCGGGCGGTGCCCGCGAGGAGGCTGGCGGCGTGAGCTTCTTCAGCTGGGCGTGGGACTGGATAACCCAGTCCGCCAACTGGCACGGATCCGGCAGCATCCCGCAGCAGATCGTCGCCCACCTCGGCTACAGCGCCCTACCGCTGCTGATCGCGTCGCTGATCGCGGTCCCGGCCGGGGTCGCGATCGGGCACACCGGGCGCGGCGGCGTGCTCGTGGTCAACCTGGCCAACGGCTGGCGCGCCATTCCGACGCTCGGCCTGCTGATCCTGCTCGCCGTATTCCTCGGCTTCTCATTCGTCACCTGGCTGCTGCCGCTCGTCGTGCTGGCCATCCCGCCGATCCTCGTCAACGCCTACGAGGGCGTGGCCGGAGTCGATCACGGCGTGAAGGACGCGGCCAAGGGCATGGGCATGACCCCCTGGCAGCAGGTGACCCGGGTGGAGGTGCCGATCGCGCTGCCGCTGATCCTTGTCGGCCTGCGCACCGGAGCGATCTTCGTGGTGGCCACCGCCACGATCGCCGCGTACATCGGCCTTGGCGGCCTCGGTCGTTTCATCATCGACGGCCTGGCAAGTGACCAGTACGGTCCTGTGGCCGGCGGCGCGCTGCTTGTGGTCGTGCTCGCCGTCCTCGTGCTCGCGCTGTTCGCTCTGCTCAGCAGGCTGGTGGTCCCGGCTGGCCTGCGCGGGCAGAGCAAGCTCGGCAGGACTGAATAGGAACTCATCCGAAAGGAAACCCATATGCGCACCAGGACCGCCGCCACCAGCGGGATGGCCGCCCTCGCGGCCATCGCCCTCGCGGCCGTCGCCGCGTGCTCGAGCAGCTCGAGTTCGTCGAGCAGTAGCCCCAGCTCGAGCAGCAGCAGCTCAAGCAGCTCCAACCCGCTGTCCGGCGGCGCCTCAAGCAGTGTCGTCGTCGGCTCCGCGAACTTCCCCGAGGACGAGCTGCTGGCCGAGGTCTATGCCCTCGCCCTGCAGGGCAAGGGCATCAAGGTCACGACCAAGCTCAACATCGGCGCCCGCGAGGTCTACTACCCGCAGGTCGAGAAGGGCTCGATCTCGATCATCCCGGAATACAACGGCACCCTGCTCACCGTTGAGGTCGACCCGACGTCCACCGCGAAGACCACCGCGGAGGTCGACGCCGCCCTGGCCGCGAAGCTGCCCTCCCAGCTAGAGGTGCTCAACCCGGCCCCGGCGCAGGACAGCGACTCGGTGACCGTGACGCAGGCGACCGCGACCAAGGACCACCTGACGTCGATCGCCGACCTGAAGCCGTACGCGGCCAGCATGGTGTTCGGCGGGCCGCCCGAGTTCAAGACCCGGTCCGACGGCCTGGCAGGCCTGAAGGCGAACTACGGCCTGACCTTCAAGGGCTTTGACCCGCTCGACGAGTCGGGCCCGCTCACCCTGGCCGCGCTGACCAGCGGCAAGGTTCAGGCCGCCGACGTCTTCACGACCACGCCGCAGATCGTCACCGACCACCTGGTCTCGCTGGCGGACCCGAAGTTCAACTTCGCCGCGCAGAACGTGATCCCGCTCGTCTACAAGCCCGCCATGAACTCCACGATCACCGACACGCTCAACGCGATCTCCGCGAAGCTGACCACGCAGGCGCTGCTCCAGATGGACAACGCGGTCATCACGCTGCACGCGAACTACTCCACGGTCGCGGCCGGCTTCCTCAAGGCTGAGGGGCTTACCTGAGGGTTACGAAGGCCCGTATTGATGTACTTCCAGTTACAAGCAGTTACCGTTGAGGGATGGAGCAATTCGCGCCGTCCCTCACGGTGACCTGCCCCGCGCACGGCGGTCAGGACCACGTGCGCCGGGTCTCCGCGGTGTACCCGGACGCCGCACCCGTGCTGCCCGGGCGCCCGGGTCCTGCCCGGCTGCTCGTGTCCGCGAACAGGCTGGCCTGGGCGGGGACAATCTGCGGGGTGATCGGGGCGGTGCTCCTGTCGATCCGCGCCGCGGTCGGCGGCGGAGCGGCGTCAGGCCCGCTTGTCGTGGCCGCCGTCCTCTGCTTCGGGTACGCGATCGCCTGCTACGGCCTGGCGTCCGCGCGGCGGGTCAGCGTCTTCCTCGTGCTGCGCCGGCCGGCGGCGGAGCGCGAGCGGGCCGTGTGGTACTGCGACCGCTGCAACGCGGTGTTTACCGAGCAGGCCGGCTAGCCGCCGGGACGAGTCCGGGGCATCGGCAGCCGCCCCGGCCGCCCCGGGCACCACGGTCCGCCGCACGATCGCGCGCAGCACGTCGGCGCTGGTGACCCAGCCCTCGACCCGGGTGCCGTCGGCGGACAGCACCGGCAGCCCCTCGACCCGCTGCGGCTCGGGGTCTCCGTGGTCGCTCAAGTCGCTCAGGTGACCAAGTGCCCGCGTAAGCGAGTGCGAGCCGCGCAGCACTAGCGGCATGCTGCCGGGCGGCGCGGCCGGCACGGGCGCGGCCGGCGCGGGCGGGACCGGCCGCATGACGTCGGTGATCTTGAGGTCGTGCAGCGCCCGCCACGGAGTGGCGAGGTCGATGTCGGTGCCGCGGCGCAGCAGCTTGGTGGTGTAGATCGTGCCATAGCTCAGCGCCCGGGACAGGGTGGACGCGATAGCCACCGCCAGCATCACCGGCAGCGTCAGGGAGAAATCACCGGACATCTCCACCACGCTGGCCAGCGACGTCAGCGGGGCGCGCGCGGCCGCGGTGAATACCGCGCCCATCGCGACGACGGCGTACAGCGCGGGCTGGCCGGCGCCGGGCCCGAAGATGTGGTCCACGATCGAGCCATAGGCGTAGCCCGACGTGACGCCGATGAACAGGCACGGGGCGAAGATGCCGCCAGAGCCGCCGATCCCGATCGACAGGCTGGTCGCCACCATCTTCCCGACCGCCAGGACGATCAGGAACCAGACCGCGTACTCGCCGGCCGTCGCCTTGTCCATCACCGGGTAGCCGACCCCGTACAGCTGCGGGATCGCGAGCAGCAGCAGGCCGAGCACGACGCCGCCGACAGCTGGCCGAGCCCATTCCGGGCGGCCCTTCCACAGCGTGTCGCACAGGTCCTCGACCTTGTACAGCACGGCCTTGAACGCCAGGCCGAGCAGTCCCGCGACCACCGCCAGCCCCGCGACGAGCAGGTAGGTGGCCGGGTGGTGGAGGGCGATGCCGCTGGGGAAGCCGGAGAGGAAGGGCTTGTCGCCCAGGATCGGGATGGCGACGGCGTCCGCGATCATCGCCGAGAGCATGACGGTGAACAGGGCGTCGACGGAGAACTCGCGCAAGATGATCTCGACGCCGAAGAACACGCCGGTGATCGGCGCGTTGAACGTCGCCGAGATGCCGCCCGCGGCGCCGCACGCGACCATGATCCGCAGCCGGTTCTCCGGCACGCGCACCCACTGGCCGAGGCTGGAGGCGAGCGCGGAGCCGATCTGCACGATCGGCCCTTCCCGGCCGACCGAGCCGCCCGACCCGATCGTCAGCGCGGACGCAAGCGCCTTCACGACGCTGACCTGCGGCCGGATCCGGCCGCCGTTGTCGGCGACCGCGATCATCACCTCGGGCACCCCGTGCCCGCGCGCCTCCCTGGCCCACCGGTAGATCAGCGGTCCGTAGAGCAGCCCGCCGAGCACCGGGATGACCACGTAGCAGGCCACGCCGAGCCACGGCAGGTGGCCGCTGGGGACCCGGCCGTCCTGGCCGAACTGGGCGTGGCCGGTCGCCACCCAGGTGAAGAAGTAGATGAGGTACCTGAAGGCGACCGCGCCAAGGCCTGAGCCGGCGCCGACGAGCAGCGCCAGCGGGAACAGCCCGCCGCGGCCCGAGCGCAGCCAGCGGACGGCCCGCCGGGCCCGTGCCAGCGCCGCCCTGGTGACGGCTGCCTGCCAGGGTGCCCTACGGGCCGCCTCGCGAGGCGTCTTGCCGGGGACCGGCGGTTCCGTCGCGGCGGTCACGACCATCCTCCCGTGGTTTCTGCCGGGTGCGCGGAACGCTGGCGGGTTCGCCGGACGGCACCGGCGGCCAGTCGCTGTCCGGGATCTCCCCGGCGGCGTCGGCGAACGTCCGCAGCGCCGCCGCGACCTCCTGCTGCTGTTCCGCCGGCAGGGCCGCCAGGATCCCGGCGATCAGCTCCCGGCGCCGCGAGGTCGCCTGATCCACCACGTCGCGGCCCGGCGCCGTGATCGACACCAGCACGGCGCGCCGGTCGCTGCGCGCCCGGTGCCGCCTGATCAGGCCCTTGCGGACCAGCCGGTCGCACATCCGGCCCGCCGTCGACGGTGCGACGCCGAGCGCGCTGGACAGGTCGACGAGCCGTTGCGGCCCCCGGGACGCCAGCACGACCAGCGCCCGGTACTGCGCGATCGTCGTCTCCTCGGCCGCGGCGCCGAGCGACTTCGTCGCCACCGCGATCATGGCGCGGCTGGCGGTCAGCACGGCGTCGACCGCCCCGGCGTCAGCGACGGCCGCGTGCCCGGCCTGGCCCGTCACTGGTCACCTCACGTTCCGTGCACACCACAATGATTGCACTATGCAAGTATATACCGGCGAAGAAACCCTACGTTAGGGATGATCGGTGAGCCGCCGCCCTCGCGGACCGGCAGCGACTGCTGCCTAGACAGCCCTGGACCGCGGCTCGTCGTCGTCGCCGGCCATGGCGCACTGGGCCGCGATGCGCTCCAGGTTCACGCCGAGCGCGGTAGCCAGCGCGACCACGGTGAAAAACGCGGGGGTGGCGATTCGCCCCGTCTCGATCTTCCTGAGGGTCTCCACGGGAACCCCCGATTCGGCGGCCACCTCGGCCATGCTGCGCCCGCCGCGTGCCTGCCGGAGGATGGCGCCGAGCCGCTCGCCGCGGGCGCGTGCAGCGGGGCTCAGCGGAGGCCTGACCATACCGTGATTGTAATACCGGTATAGTTATCCCAGAGCCGGAAAAGGGGAGGCGCTCATGGTCGAGATGAAGACGCCGGGGGAGATCGACGCCATCCGCGCCGCCGGGCGGGTGGTCGCCGACGTTCTCGCGGCAGCCCGCACCTGCGCCACCCCTGGAGTCAGGCTGAGGGAGCTCGACGAGGCGGCCCGCGACGTCCTCGCGAAGGCCGGCGCGACCTCGCCGTTCCTGCACTACCAGCCGAAATTCGCCAAGATTCCCTACCCGGCGGTCATCTGCACGTCGGTCAATGACGCCGCGCTGCACGGCATCCCCGGCAGGTACCGGCTCAAGCCCGGCGACCTGCTCAGCGTCGACGCCGGGGCGACCCTGTACGGCTGGGTGGGCGACGCGGCGATCTCGTTCAGCGTGGGGTCGCCAGGGGACGCGAACAACGGGGACGCGGAGCTGATCGCCACGACGCAGGCCGCGCTCGAGGCGGGCATCGCGGCCGCCGTACCCGGCGGCCGGCTCGGCGACATCTCGGCGGCCATCGGCCGGGTCGGCGGCGCCGCCGGTTACGGCATCTCCACCGAGCTCGGCGGCCACGGCGTCGGCCGGTCCATGCACGAGGACCCGCACATCCCCAACCGCGGCAGGGCCGGCCGCGGCATGCGGCTGGCGCCCGGGCTGGTGATCGCGATCGAGCCGTGGTTCATGGCCGGCGGCAGCGACGACATCTACCTCGACGACGACGGCTGGACGATCCGCACGGCGGACGGCAGCCGCGCCGCCCACGCCGAACACACCGTCGCCGTCACCGCCGACGGCCCGCTGGTCCTCACCAGGGGCTAACTGGCCTTGGGGCCAGTGCTCGCTCTCCTCGGCATGC
>Ga0187806_1000134_pt1 | contig 17009 bp, 15 predicted proteins | sample NC_wetland_sal_i_7_FD_132470 | JGI IMG/M metagenome (GOLD analysis project Ga0187806, IMG submission 132470) | Wetland sediment microbial communities from Neuse River Estuary, North Carolina, USA - ASW_1 | ecosystem: Environmental > Aquatic > Freshwater > Wetlands > Sediment | place: USA: North... | reverse complement strand
GCCGTCTTCTACGACGGTGAACTCGTCGGGTCGCAGGGCATCAGCACGCACGACTACGTTATCACGCGCACCGGGGAGACCGGGTCCTGGCTGAGCCGCCGCTACCAGGGCAAGGGCATCGGCACCGCGATGCGTCAGGTGATCTGCGCTTTCGCCATCGACTGCCTGGACGCGGAGGAGATCACCTCGGCGGCCTACACGGACAACCCGGCCTCGCTGGCCGTCAGCAGAAAGTGCGGCTACACCGAGAACGGCCGCGAATTCAGGACCCGGATGGGCAAGCGCGCCACCCTCCAGCGCATCGTCCTCGAGCCTGCCAGCCTCGTCCGCTATGAGCACGAGCTGACCGTGGAGGGGCTCCCGGAATTCCGCCGCTCGATCGGCCTCGACCAGCCGGACCAGGAGAGCTAGCCGCGAGGAGCGCACTCATGACCAGCCTGTCGCCGCTTGCGGATTTCTCCCTGGGCGTGTCCGGGAAGGATGTCGGCGATCTCGAGCGGGCCCGACCGGCTATCCCGCCGGGCACCCGGGTCCACATGGGGTTCCTGGACAGCGAGGACCAGGAGACGCGACTCGCCACGGCGCGGGCGGTCAGGGGCCTCGGGTTCATGCCGGTGCCGCTTATCGCGGCGCGCCGGCTGAAGTCGGACGAGATGCTCCGGGAGTACCTGGCCGGGTTGCGGGCGGCGGGCGCGAGCGAGCGGGTGACGGTCGTGGCCGGCGACCCCGCCCACCCCCGCGGGCCTTACCCGGACTCGGCCAGCGTGATCGGCTCGGGGCTGCTGGAAGAGTACGGAGTGCGTCAGGTCAGCGTGGCGGGCCACCCGGGAGGGCACCCGGCGGTCCCGGACGGCGTGCTGTGGCCGGCGCTGGCCGGCAAGACAGCCGCGCTGGCGCAGCGGGGGCTGGTCGCGGGCGTGAGCACGCAGTTCGGGTTCGACGCGGACGTGGTCCTGGCGTGGCTCGCTGAACTGCGGGCGCGGGGCATCGGCGTGCCGGTACGGGTCGGCGTGCCCGGGCCGGCGGGCGTGCGGCGGCTGCTGGCGTACGCGTCGCGGTGCGGCGTCACCGTGAGCGAGGACGTTGCCAGCAAGTACGGGTTCTCGCTTTCCGATCCTTCGGGGACGGCCGGGCCTGGCCGGTTCATCCGCGCGCTTGCGGCTGGCTATGACGCGCGGCTGCATGGCGAGGTGAGACTGCACTTTTTCCCGTTCAGCGGGATCCCGGCCACAGCGGCGTGGATCAGCGAGTTCCGGGAGCATCCAGGAAGCTGATCGTCCGGAGTGCGGTCTACGGTGTGAACCATCATGACCGCTACCCGGATTGACGTTACGCGGCAGCAGATCCTGGCGTTCCGGCGGCACGCCGGCGCCCTCGACGAGCGGCTTCCCCCCGGCCAGGACTCGCTTCGCCGTGCGGCCTGGGCTGGGCTGCAGGACAGCATGCCCCGCGCCGCGCTTCTGTCGATCCACGCGCGCGTCGCGGGAACCGGGCCGTCCACGTGGGAGGACCCCTCGCTGGTGCAACTGTGGGGGCCCCGGTACAACGTCTTTGTCGTCGCCGCCCGCGATCTGGCGGTCTTCTCGCTCGGGGTGCACTCCGACGACGTCAAGGGCCGGCAGCGGGCGGCGGGCCTCGCCGCCCGGCTGCATGCGCTGCTTGGCGGCACGGCGATGACCTACGGAGAGGCCGGGCGCGCGCTCGGCGTGCACCACAACAGGCTCAGGTACGCGGCGGAGACCGGCACGGTCCTGATCCGGTGGGAAGGCGCGCGGCAGCCGACGGTCTGGACCGTGCCACCGCCTGAGGCCGACCCCCGCGACGCCCGCCTGGAACTCGCGCGCCGGTACCTGCACGTCTACGGGCCCGCCACGCCGGAAGCCTTCGGCGGGTGGGCCGGGATCGGGCCGAAATACGGGGCCGCGGCGTTCGGTGCGCTCACCGGGGAGCTGACACCGGTGCGGACGCCGGTCGGCGACGCGTGGATCCGCACCGCGGACGAAGCGGCCCTCCGCGCTGCCCCGGGAACGGTGGCGCCCGCGCCAGCGCGACTGCTCCCGAGCGGCGACTCGTATCTGCTCCTGCAGGGACCCGACCGAGACCTCCTGGTGCCCGACACCGACCGTCGCTGTGAGCTCTGGACCCCGCGGGTATGGCCCGGCGGACTCCTCATCGAGGGCGAGATCGCCGGGACGTGGCGGCGCGCGAACGCGGTGATGACCGTGCGGCCATGGCGGCGGCTGTCGAGCGCCGAGCGCGACGCGGTCGCGGCGGAAGCGGAATCCCTCCCGATACCCGGTATCACGGGAGGGATCGCGATCCGCTGGGACGTCAGGTGAACATGCTCGCGAACATGCCGGGCTCGTAGGAGCCTCCCTGCTGGTGCACGATCACGGCGAGCCGGTTGGCCGCGTTGATCATGGCGACCAGGGAGACAAGCGCGGCGATCTGGTCGTCGTCGTAGTGCTTGCGTACCTGGGCCCAGGTCTCGTCGGACACCCCCTGGTTGGCGTCGGCGAGCCGGGTGCCCTCTTCGGCGAGCGCCAGCGCGGCCCGCTCGGCGTCGGTGAACACGGTGGACTCGCGCCAGGCGGCGACCAGGTTGAGCCGGAGCGCGGTCTCCCCCGCGGCCGCGGCCTCCTTGGTGTGGATGTCGACGCACCAGCCGCAGCCGTTGATCTGGCTGGCGCGCAGCCCCACCAGCTCCTGCGTGGACCTCGGCAGCGGCGACTGCGCGATCACCAGGCTGGCGTTGGCGAACCGCTTGGCGAACTTGGTGGCGAGCTCGTTGCCGAACATGTTGAATCGGGCGTCCATGACTTCGTCCTCACTCGTGGTGCTCGTGGTGGTGCACTGGTCGAACACGAGATGCCGGCGACCCGCTCGTTGTGACAGGGCTCGTTGTGACAGGCGAGGTGTCACAAAGCCGCGGGGTCGGGCGTCTAGTGCACATGGCACCGTCGAGAGCGAACAGGAAGGAGCGGCCGGTGAAGAGCGAGCCGACCGATGTATTCGTCGCCCACCGCAACCTGCTGTTCACCGTCGCCTACGAGATGCTCGGCTCGGCCGCCGACGCGGAGGACGTCCTGCAGGAGACCTGGTGGCGACGGCGGCGGAATCAAGCAGGCCGTGCTGCGGCCCGTCGTGGGGGCCGAGAAGGTGGCCCGCCTGCTGATCGCCGGGCTGAGCAGGATCCCCGCCCAGGTGTCGCTGCGGCCGGCGCAGGTCAATGGCTATCCTGCGCTGATCATTCAGCTCGACGGCGAGATCGACACTGTCGCGGCGGTACGCGTCGACGACGGCCGCATCACCGGGCTCTATGCCGTGCGCAATCCCGAGAAGCTGTCGCACATGCAGCGGGAGACCGCCCTGCGCCGGTGAGTCCTGCGCCGCTGAGCCCGGAGCAAACCACGATGAGCTGGCCGGGGTGAAGCGCAGGTGGAACCTGGATGCTTCAGCGGCCTGATAAGGCCCGCTAGCTTGCCGCCGGAACGGGTCGTGACCGGGGCGGGATGTCGTGGTTTGCGGCGGCGGGGATGCTGGGTAACCTAGGTGCTGGCAGGAGCGCCTGCCGCACTCCGAGCTGGCCGTGGCCCGCGCCCGCGGCGGCTGTGAGGACAAGGGCCGCTGGGTCGCGCTGCCAGCGAAATCGGTCACTGCTGAGCAAGGCGGCCAGGGCGCGGGGCAGCGTCGCCGCAGGGATTAGCGTGACTGACGACAGCGCATTTAAAAGGCAGGTCCGGGCCCGGATGGCCCAGACTGGCGAGAAGTACACCGTGGCCCGCCGGATGGTCATCGCAGACTATGATCGGGGCCAGCCGCCGGTGGTCTTGCGGGTGTACCTCAATCCGCATGTGGACCTGGAGATGACCGCTGAGGCGGGCAGGGCGTATGCCGCGGCTGATGAGCAGGGCCGCCGGGAGATGGCGAGCCGGCTGCTGGCGGACGAGATCGAGGCGGCCGGGTTCCAGGAGGCACGGGTCGCGGCTGGTCTGAAGATCGTGACAGACCAGCAGTCGCGCATCGAGGCGGAGGCTGCGCAGGAAACCGCGATCCGCGGTGCGGTGCAGCGGAGCGTGGAGCGGGGGATCGGGCTGTCGGCGGTGGAGGTCGACCTGGCCGCGGACCTGGTTCACGTCACAATCCGCGCCGAGCGGCCACACGTGGTATGGGGTTTTCTCCGCGATAGGCAGACCGAGGGGATTTGGCGCGAGCTGGCGGCTGAGCAGCTTCGCGGGGAACTGGAGGAGCTGACCGGCAGGCGGGTGCGGCTAGAGATCTTCACGGTGCCCGGCCCGCAGGAGACACCGGGCAGCGATACGTCCGGGCGTCCGGGCTAAGACCGCAGAACTCAGGGCACTGCGGGCAGCGGGCGGCGAGAATCCTCGCTGCCCGCTGCCCGCGGATTACTGGCGTGCCCGTCCGAGGGTCACCCCAGATTCAGGCTCTTGAAGCTCTCCACCTGCGCGCGGATCGCCCGCTCGGTGGGCAGCCGCTCGATGCTCGACGCGCCGAAGAACCCGGCGATGCCGGGCAGCATCGCCAGGCCGCGGCCGACCGAGTCGGGCTCGTCGAATGGGCCGCCGTGGCAGATCACCAGGATGTCGTCACGGGCCTTGCGCCCGGCTTCGGCGATCGTCAGGACCCGCTGCACGGCCTCGTCCAGGCTGAGCGCCACCGCCGCGCCGATGCTGCCGGCGGTGGTGAGCCCGACGTGCGCGACGAGCATGTCCGCCCCGGCCTCGGCCATCGCGGTCGCCTGCTGCGCGTCGAACACATAGGGCGAGGTGAACAGGCCGAGCTCATGGGCGGCGGCGATCGCCGCGACCTCCTTGTCGTAGCCCATCCCGGTCGCTTCGATGTTCGCGCGGAACGTGCCGTCGATGAGCCCGACGGTCGGGAAGTTCTGCACGCCGGAGAATCCGATGTCCTTCAGCTGCCGCAGGAACACGGGCATCAGCCGGAACGGGTCGGTGCCATTGATGCCCGCGAGCACCGGCGTGTGCGTCACCACGGGCAGCACTTCGGCGGCCATCTCGGTCACGATGGCGTTCGCGTCTCCGTAGGCGAGCAGGCCGGCCAGCGAGCCGCGCCCGGCCATCCGGTACCGCCCGGAGTTGTAGATGATGATCAGGTCGGCACCGCCGGCCTCGGCGAACTTGGCGGAGATGCCGGTGCCGGCCCCGCACCCGACGATCGGCCGGCCGGCCTCGACCTGCGCGCGGAGCCGGCTGAGGATCTCCTCACGGCTGAATGCCATTTCTGGTCACTTCCTCTTTTCCGAGTGTTGCCTGACCATGTCGAGCAGCAGGTCCGCGGCCCGCTGCGCGAACGCCTCGTCGTTGATGTTGGCGTCGATCTCATGCACAGGCACCGATAGCTTCAGGTGCGAGTGGAGCGCCCGGAAGCAGGCATGATCGGCCGCCGGATCCCAGAACTCGCCGCCGGGGCTGTCGAGCATGGACACGCCGCGCAGCGGCAGCAGGATCGCCACCGGGCCGGTGGCGGCGTTGGCGGCATCGGCCAGCATCTCGCCGATGCGCTCGTTCTCCGCCACATTCGTGCGCAGCAGGGTCACGTTCGGGTTCCACTTGTACAGCCGCCGGCCCGCGTAGCGGGCGGGCATCGTATCCGGGGCGCCGAAGTTCGCCATGTCCACGCAGCCGGGGACCAGCACCGCCGGCACGCCGCTGGCAGGCGCAGCCTGTCCGCGATCCGGGCCCGCGCTCATCACGCCGCCGCACACCTCGTCCGCGAGCTCGGTGGTGGTCAGGTCCAGGACGCCTTCGAAGTAGCCGTCCCGCACCAGGTCCTCCATCGTCCGGCCACCGGTCCCCGTGGCGTGGAACACCAGGACCTCGTAGCCTTCCCGCTCCAGGCGTGCCCGCGCGAAGTCCACGGCCGTTGTCGTGTTGCCGAACATGGAGGCCGCGATCATCGGGGCCTGGGCCGCGGCGGGCGGTTCGGCGGCTACCATCCCGGCGATCGCCCCGGCGGCATTCGAGTAGATGCGGCGGCTGATCCGGTTGAACCCGGCGACGTCCACGATCGACGGCATGAACGTGATGTCCTTGGTGCCGGCGTACGCGCTGACATCCCCGCCGCCGACGGTCGAGACCATCAGCTTCGGGACGCCGACGGGCAGCGTCCGCATCGCTGTCGTGGCGATCGACGTGCCGCCGCTGCCGCCCATCGCGAGGATGCCGTCCAGCCGGCCCTCATCGAAGAGCCGGCGGACGACGACGGCGAGCCCGGCGGCCATGCCAGCCATCGCCTCGTCCTTGTGCGCTCCTGAGCGCCAGCGCTCCAGGTCGCCGCTGCCAGCCCGGGCGACCTCGTCCCTGCCGACATCGGGGCGGAAGGCCGGCTCGCCGAGCACGCCGAAATCGACCGTGAGCACCTGCGGCCCGGCCCGCAGGATGGCCTGCCTGACGTAGTCGAATTCGGCGCCCTTCGTGTCGAGAGCTCCCGCCAGGACCACAGTCTTGCTCATCACGAAAGCCCTCTCTGAGCGCGCCGTCGCAGCCAACAGCTCTCATCTCAACGCACCGCCCTGGCGGCGCAAGGGGCCCAAGGTCCTCAGTAAGGAAACGTCCCGGTTCCGGCCCGCAATGGGCCGGAACCGGGACGCCAGACCGGACGGTCAGAACCCGGACACTCAGACCAGGTCGTACCGGTCCGCGTTCATCACCTTGACCCAGGCCGCCACGAAGTCGTGCACGAACTTCTCCTTCGCGTCGTCGCTGGCGTAGACCTCCGCGAGCGCCCGCAGCTCGGAGTTCGATCCGAAGACCAGGTCCACCCGGCTGCCGGTCCACTTGATCGCGCCCGTGTCGGAGTCCCGGCCCTCGAACGCGGACCCGTCTTCCGACGTCGGCGTCCACGTCGTGCCGTAGTCGAGCAGGTTGACGAAGAAGTCGTTCGTCAGCACCCCGGGCCTGGCGGTGAAGACGCCGAGCTTGGACCTGTCGTAGTTCGCGCCGAGCACGCGCAGCCCGCCGACGAGGACCGTCATCTCGGGCGCGCTCAGCGTGAGCAGGTTCGCCTTGTCGATGAGCAGGTACTCGGCCGGCAGCCGGGTGCCCTTCCCGAGGTAGTTGCGGAACCCGTCCGCCTTCGGCTCGAGGTTGGCGAACGACTCGATGTCGGTCTCTTCCTGGTCCGCGTCGCCGCGGCCCGGCGCGAACGGGACCTCGACGTCGAACCCGGCGGCCTTCGCCGCCTGCTCCACGCCGACGCCGCCGGCGAGCACGATCACGTCGGCGAGCGACACTTCCTTGCGGAAGCCCTGCTGGATGCCTTCCAGGGTGCGCAGCACCGTCGCCAGCTCGCCGGGGTTGTTGACCTCCCAGTCCTTCTGCGGCTCCAGCCGGATGCGCGCGCCGTTCGCGCCGCCGCGCTTGTCGCTGCCGCGGAACGACGACGCCGCCGCCCACGCGGTGCAGACCAGCTGGGACACCGACAGGCCCGCGGCCGCGATCTCGGCCTTGAGCACGGCGATGTCCTCGGCGGTGAGCTGAGGTGTCACGTCCGGGATGGGGTCCTGCCAGATCAGCACCTCGGACGGCACCTCGGGCCCGAGGTAACGCACGACCGGCCCCATGTCGCGGTGGGTCAGCTTGAACCACGCGCGCGCGAAGGCGTCCGCGAACGCCTCAGGGTCGGCGTGGAACCGGCGGGAGATCGGCTCGTAGATCGGGTCGACGCGCAGCGACAGGTCCGTGGTCAGGATCCGCGGCTCGCGCGTGCCCGAGCCGTCCGCCTCGGGCACCGTGCCAGCGCCCGCGCCGTCCTTCGGCCGCCACTGGTTGGCGCCCGCCGGCGACTTAGCCAGCTCCCACTCGTAGCCGAACAGCACGTCGAAGAACTCGTTGTCCCATCGGGTCGGGTGGTAGGTCCAGGTGACCTCGATCCCGCTGGTGATCGCGTCCTTGCCGACCCCGGTGCCGTAGCTCGACCTCCAGCCGAGGCCCTGCTGCTCGAGCGGGGCGGCCTCCGGGTCGGGGCCGACCGATTCAGCCGGGCCGGCGCCGTGCGTCTTGCCGAACGTGTGACCGCCGGCGATCAGGGCGACCGTCTCCTCGTCGTTCATCGCCATCCGGCGGAACGTCTCGCGGATGTCACGCGCCGCGGCGAGCGGGTCAGGGGTGCCGTTCGGGCCCTCCGGGTTGACGTAGATGAGGCCCATCTGCACCGCGCCGAACGGCTCCGCGAGTTCCCGGTCACCGCTGTAGCGCTCGTCGCCGAGCCACTCGGTCTCCGAGCCCCAGTAGACGTCCGCGTCCGGCTCCCAGACGTCCTCACGGCCGCCGCCGAAGCCGAAGGTCTTCAGGCCCATCGTCTCCAGGGCGACGTTGCCGGTGAGGATCAGCAGGTCGGCCCAGGAGATCTTCTTGCCGTATTTCTTCTTGACTGGCCACAGCAGCCGCCGCGCCTTGTCGAGGCTGACGTTGTCTGGCCAGCTGTTCAGCGGCGCGAAACGCTGCTGCCCGGCGCCGGCGCCGCCCCGGCCGTCGCTGATGCGGTAGGTGCCCGCGCTGTGCCAGGCCATCCGGATCATCAGCGGCCCGTAGTTGCCGAAGTCCGCGGGCCACCAGTCCTTGGAGTCGGTCAGCACGGCAGCGATGTCGGCCTTGACGGCCGTGAGGTCGAGGCTGTTGAACGCCTCGGCGTAGTTGAAGTCAGAGCCCATGGGGTTGGCCGCGGGGTGGTGCTTGGCGAGGATCTTGAGGTTGAGCTTGTGCGGCCACCAGTCGAAGTTGGCGTCCCCCTGGGTCGGGTGCGGCATGGTGTGCACGACAGGGCACCCGCCCGCAGTCTCAGCCGCGGCCTCCGGGGTCTCCTCTTCGATGACTACGGGATCGTGGTTCTTGTTCTCAGACATGCGAATCCTTCCGGACAAGCGGTCACGGTGTTCACGAACTGCGGGTGGTGGAACATCCAGGGCACAGGCCCCAGTACACGACCTCGGCCTCGTTGATCGAGAACCCGTGGTCGTCAGAGGCGGTCAGGCAGGGCGCCTCCCCGACCGCGCAGTCGACGTCGACGACGAGACCGCACGACCGGCACACGACATGGTGATGGTTGTCACCGACGCGTCCCTCGAAACGTGGCGGCCCCCCGGCCGGCTCGATCCGGCGGATGAGCTCCGCCGCGGTGAGCGCGTGCAGCGCCTCGTACACGGCCTGCAAGGAGATGTGGCCCACGCGGTCGCGCACTCCGGCGGTGATCGCCTCGACGCCGAGGTGGTCACCGCCCCTGACGGTCTCGAGCAACGCGACGCGTGCGGCCGTCACCCGCAGGCCGGCACCGCGCAGCTCATCGGCGGTGCTCGGGGCCGGGGACATGCTCACGGCAGCACCCTATGCCCGTTAAGACGAAGTGTTCAACACAACGAACTGTTCAAATTTGAGACATAAATTTTCCGAACGGACCCGCGATGACTCCCCGGCGATCCCCGTTCCGCGGCGGCGCGGGCGGGGAAGACATCAGTCGTCACCAACGAGGAGAAACGACGATGACGACGTGGACCAGCGAAGAGCTGAAGAGAATCGGGAGCAGTGACGAAATACAGCTGGCCTTCCAGCGGCCGGACGGCACGCTGAGCAAACCGCGGCCGGTGTGGGTGGTACGGCGCGGCGACGACCTCTACGCCCGCTCGGTGAACGGCCCGACCGCCGCCTGGTACCGCGGCGCGCAGGCCACCCATACGGGGCACATCGAGGCCGGCGGGGTCAGCAAGGACATCACCTTCACCGACCCGGACCCGGACACCGGCGACGAACTCGACGCCGCGTACCGGGCGAAGTACCACCGCTACGCGGCGAGCATCGTCAACTCCATCCTCGCGCCGCAAGCCCGCTCCGCCGCGGTCAAGCTCGTCCCCCGCTAACCGCCCCAAGACCGCAAAGCCTGTTGACTCAATGTGCGCCCCGCTGTCAGCGCCAGCGGGGCGAGGGCCAGAAGTCCGTCTCTCCAAGGACGTTTGCCCCTAGCCTGGGCCATTCCTGCCGCGAACGCTTCAGCTCATGTACGTTCTTATAGGCCTGTACCGGTGAGCAGAGTCGTTGTCCTCGGCGCGGGGATCGCCGGCCACACGGCCGCCACCTTTGCCCGCCGATGGCTGGGCCGCGGCGACACCGTCACGGTTGTCTCGCCCAACGAGGCGTATAACTGGATCCCGTCCAACATCTGGGTTGGCGTGGGCTTGATGAAACCGGCCCAGGTGACATTCCCGCTGGCGCCTGTCTACGAGCGCCACGGAATCGACTTCAAGCAAGCAGCCGCCCGCGAGATCCACCCGGAGGGGGATTCTGGCAGCCCGGCCCCCTATGTGGTCATCGAGGCGGCATCCGGCGCCAGGGAGAAAGTCGGGTACGACTTCCTGATCAACGCCACAGGCCCGCGGCTGCGCTTCGACAAGACGCAGGGACTCGGCCCCGGCCGCAACAGCCTGTCGGTTTGCACTCCCGGGCATGCGGTCCAGGCCGCCGCGGCGCTGGATGAGTCGGTCGAGCGGATGCGCCGCGGCGAGCGGCAGCGCTTCCTCGTCGGCACTGGCCATGGCACCTGCACGTGCGAGGGCGCGGCCTTCGAGTACGTCGTCAACCTGGAATTCGAGCTGCGGGCCCGCAAGGTACGGGACAAAGCGGAGATCGTCTGGATCACCAACGAATACGAGCTCGGCGACTTCGGCATGGGCGGGATGCACCTGAAGCGCGGCGGCTACGTGGTGCCCAGCAACCTGTTCACCGAGTCGCTTTTCGCCGAGCGGGGCATCGACTGGATTACCCGGGCGCACGTGCGCGCGGTGGAAAAAGACCGGGTTTGTTACGAGACGCTGGACGGGACCGAAGCTGAGCAAGAGTTTGACTTTGCCATGCTGCTGCCGCCATTTTCCGGTGTCGGCCTGCAGGCCTACGACCGCGAGGGCGGGGACATCACCAGCCGCCTGTTCCTGGCAAATGACTTTATGCGGGTGGACGCCGACTACACGGCCAAGCCGCCGGTGGCGTGGGTGCCCGGCGATTGGCCCCGCACCTACCAGTCACCGGCCTACCCGAACATCTTCGCTGCCGGGATCGCGTTCGCCCCGCCACACCCGATCTCGCTCCCGCACACCAGCCCGAACGGCACCCTGATCGCACCGGCCCCGCCCCGGACCGGGATGCCCTCGGCCGAGATGGGTAAGGCCGTCGCCCGCAGCATCACCGACATGATCCGCGGCGCGCCGAGACCGACGCGCACAGCGTCCATGGCCGAGATGGGCGCCGCCTGCGTGGCATCCGCCGGAGCGAATCCGCTCACCGGGACCGCCGCGTCGATGACCGTGTACCCGATCGTGCCGGACTTCGCCCGCTACCCGCAATACGGCCGTGACCTGAACCAGACGTCCGGCGAGATCGGCCTGGCCGGGCACTGGATCAAGATCATGCTGCACCACATGTTCCTGTACAAGGCCAGGCTCCGCCCGGGCTGGGCCCTCATTCCGGAGTAGCCAGCCATGACCGATCCCGATCCCCAAGGCGCGGCCCGCCCGGCACCCGTGCGGCCCCGGCCAGCAGACAGCAGCCCCGCCACGCCGCCAACTGCGGGCGGCCCGGCCAAGGTGACAGCCGCCACCGCGTCCTACGTGACCCGCCCGACCCGCTGGACAGTCTTCCTGCGCACATTCGTCCCCTGGCAACTGTGGCGTTTCGCCCGGATCAACCTGAAGATGATCAGGATCATCTGGCGGTCGCGTCCGTAGCGTCCGCGCGCTGTCAGGCGGCAACTACAGCTTCAGCTACCCGGAAAGCATCGCCGTCGATGGCACCCCACATCTGGTTCACACCGGCGACTTTGGCGACTCGGTGACGGAGCTGACCATTGGATAACCGGCCGTACCGCGGCAAGCGCGTTGGACTGGCCATCCGCAGGCGGCGGAGGTGGCGTCACCCGTGCGCCGCTGCATCAGCTGGAACTCAGGCGATGGATGCGGGCAAGCATGGCGCGTCCATCGTCGGGCGACCGTCGCTCAGGCACCCGGCAGTGAGGGAGCTGTCGCGTTTGGTGCCAGCGCCTTCGGCTGTGCTCGGCGGCTGACATTTGTCTCGGCCAGGTGTGTTTGCAACATGACGTGGCGAAACTGATAGACCGCGCCCTGCTGCCTGAGTACGCCGCGCTGGTGGGCGTCCTCCAAGAAAGGCATTAGGCCCCAGGGGATCTTCCGCCGCGTTGACAGCCAGAAGCGGGCAATTATGAAGGTCGTGAAGGCGGGCGTGGCGAGGCCGGAGGAGCGGTAAGCGATGGCAAAGGTGATGCCGTATGCCAGGCCGTAGGCGATGCCTATAGCGATACCCGTGGCCGCTCCGAACTTGAGCGTGGCGTAAAGCGCGATGCCTGCCCCCAGGCCCAATCCGATGCAGCCCATCGAAGCCTGCACGATTGCCGACATCATGTCGTCGTGCAGCGAGGATGCGGGGCTGACCGCTGAATTGACATCGCTGCTGGCGTGGAACAACTGCCTGAGGCTCAGGGCAGAACCGATAGCCGGGCCGAGCGCCAAGGCGACGAGGACGCCGTAGCGGAGGCCGTACAGGAAGACGACCGGCAAGCCGATCACCGCGCCGAAACTGAAGCCAAAGAGCAGCCCAATCCCGAGCCTGCCGGCGACACGGCCAAGGTTGCCGCGCATACGGATTTCCACCCTAGTAGGCATCATCTGCCGCCATGAGCTAAGGCCACCGGGGAGCCCACCCAGCACGCTGACCGACGTTCCGGCGATCAGCCCGCCTGCTAGGCCGGTCAGCAGTCCCTTTGTCACGCCCAGCGCGATACAGACGACCAAGGCAATCGGGGTACCGATGGGGATGCCGCCGATGATGCCGTGCACGACTCGAGGCGCGCGTCGATTGAGGTCCCACCAGGCAAAGTTGGGCGTCTTCTCTGCCTGCAGGTGCTGGGCGACGAACCGCAGCCATGCTTCGGCAGAATCGGGTTTCCATTTGGCGGCCAAGGTAGATGAGAAATCACCAGGGGTGTAGACGGCTTGAACCAGCTGACTGATCAAGTGCCGCTCGGCAACTTCCTTACCGCCAAGAGCGAGCGGAATCAGCTCGCTTGGCGTTGTGTCCGCCTCCGCGTAAATGGTGCGGGTCAGCCATATCATCAACGGCGTCTGCAGCACCGCCGCCAACTGCCCGTGCCGGTGCTGCACCAGGTGGTCGAGTACCGGCTGCCACCGGCTTTCCGGTGGCGCCGTCGCCTGGGTCAGATACGCCCGGATGTCGCTTGGGCGTAGCGGCTGCAACTCCACGACAGCAGCCTTTGGCAGCCCCCGCCCCACATTCTGAACTGCCTCAACATATTCGGTGGTGCGGCAAGTCACGACAAGCGGCATGTCGGCAGGCATCAGGCTGATCCCGCGCAACGCGTTGACACGGTAACGCGTCGGCATTTCGTCCAGGCCATCGACGATCATCAGGATCTTGCGAGTGGTGATCAGGGCGTAAGCCATGCTCACCCGCTGGCCACCAGCATAGGAGACGAGCGCGCCCAGACCGGGATAGTCACGGGTCAGCTGGCTGGCGGCGAAATCTACGAGGGTCTGCCGGCGGGGCCGCCAAGTCGCCACGGTCAGCAATACGGGAACCGGATCGTCCGGACCCCGCTCGGACAAGAGCTCGCGCGCCAGGTGGATCGCCAGCACGGTCTTGCCGAAGCCGACTCCGCCGAGAACGACCAGCCGCTGCCGGGGGAGACGCTTGGCAAGCAACTCGTGGACGTCGTGAAACGAGCTCCCCAGCCTAGATGGCGTCACAGCGTGCCCGGGCGTGCTCACATCCGGCCAGCTGACCCCCTGCATGGCGGCCCGTGCCTGGTCGGTCACCTGCCAGCGAACGGGCAAGGGCCACGGGTTGTTGATCTTCCTGAGTTCTTCCTGCTGAGCCCACTGAATCGCAAGCGCAAACGCAAGATCCCGGGCAGCCCGCTCCGGGGAAATGGTGGCCAGTTCGACAGAGCCCTGCTGCACCCAGCGGAACATGGTGCGGGCCAACGGGCTGAACAGCGCCGCGAGCCCGACGAAGAAGCCGGCCACGCCGCTGAACTCATTCGCCCATTGCGCCCCTCTGACGTAGAAGAGCGCAGCCAGCGCAAAGAACAAAACGCCAATGCCCAAGAGCACGACAGAGGCAAGCAGCCGTTTCGGCAGTGCTGGTCTACCTGCCATCCCGGTCTCCACGCCGTGTCGCCCACAACGCCGCCGAGGCGCTCAGCACCCCCGCAGTCGCAATGATACGGGGTTTGACGTGCGCAGCCGTCGCTCATGCACGGCTACCCCCGTGGTCGCCACCAGTCCACCCGTGACACGCGGCATCCGCCGATATGCGGTGTGTCCTGAAAGGGGAGTGGTGGCGATGTAGAAGGTCGCCGGCATGAGCCGTGCTGTGCCAGTGATGGAGGTTTGGCCCTCCGGGTTCGCCATTGCAGGTGGGGAGCCCAAACCACTGCAAGCTGCGCCGGTTAAGAGCCGGGGTGGTGAGCGTTGCAGGAAAAGGCCCGCTGTCAGCGGGTCAGGTGCGCGATGAGAAGACGAACGTGTGTGAACCACTGCTGACGCATCGATAGGCGGAACGATGGCATCAAAACCGGGAGGGCGCATAGCTCCCGGGACAAAGGCGCGTCATGGCGGCGTGCCCTCAGCCAGGGGGCTGCCTGCGTGCTGCCCTGGCGGTGTCCGGTGTAGAGGTGGCGTGAGCTCGTCGCAGGCGCTGGCATGGAACAGGAGAACCTGTCGCCCCGATAGCGGCGGCCGGGTGACAGGGGCGACCCTGGCCTGGCCGCGAGAGGGAGGACCGCGAGCGGCGGACACCGCGAGCGGCAGAGTACCGAGGCGGGGCACAGGGGCGGGACGGCCCGTAGTAGCGAGGAAGGTCCTGTAATGGGGCTGGAGCCAAGGGGCCGTGCAGACCAGGGTTATTCCGAGGCCAACCCGCAAGGGGAGGAGCCGAGGAAGGGACCCGGGCCCAGGGTGAAGTCGTTTGAGATCGATAAGCGCCTCATCGTGGAGGCGTGGGAGAAGGTCCGGGCCAATAACGGGGCGCCGGGCGTGGATGCTGTCAGCACCGGCCTGTTCGAAGAGCGGTGGAGGGACAATCTCTACAAGCTGTGGAACAGGATGAGCTCGGGGTGTTACTTCCCGGGTCCGGTGCGGGGCGTGGAGATACCGAAAGATCACGGGGAGGGCGTGCGTTTGCTCGGCGTGCCGAACACGGCTGACCGGGTGGCGCAGACTGCGGCGGCGATGCTGCTGGAGAGGGAGCTGGAGCCGGTCTTCCACCGCGATAGCTACGGCTACCGTCCTGAGCGCAGTGCTCATGACGCGCTGGCCGTGTGCCGCCGCCGGTGCTGGGCGCAGGACTGGGTACTGGACCTTGACGTCCGGGCCTTTTTCGACTCCGTTCCGCATTCCCTGCTTTTGAAGGCGGTCGCTCACCACACCAGCGAGCGGTGGGTCCTGCTCTACATCTCACGGTGGCTGAAAGCGCCGGTGCAGATGCCCGACGGGAGCATGGTGCCGCGGGAGAAGGGAACTCCCCAGGGTTCCCCGATTTCGCCGTTGCTGGCTAACCTGTTCATGCATTACGCGTTCGACACGTGGATGGACCGGGAATTCCCGGGCTGCCCGTTTGAGCGCTATGCAGACGATATTGTCGCTCACTGCGACAGCGAGGACCAGGCCCGGGAATTGCGGGCCGCCATCGCCGAGCGGCTCGGGACTTTGGGTCTTGAGCTGCATCCCGTGAAGACGAAGATCGTGTACTGCAAAGACGCGAACCGCCGGGGAGACTTCGGGCAGACCAGCTTCGATTTCCTCGGCTATACCTTCCGGGGCCGTCTCGCCAGCGGGCCAAGAGGCTACTTCACTGGCTTCAACCCGGCCATCAGCGGCAAGGCGAAGAAGGCGAAAGGCCAGCAGATCAGGGACTGGCACCTCAACCGCCGCAGCAGCGCGGACCTGTCCGGCCTCGCGGACCAGATCAACCCGCAAGTCAGGGGCTGGATCAACTACTACGGGGCCTTCTACCGCTCCGAGTTGCGCTTCCTCGCATGGCGGATCAACGAGCATCTCGCCCGCTGGGCCATGCAGAAATTCAAGCGATTCCGCGGCAAGTACGCCAGAGCGATGGACTGGCTGCAAAAGGTCTACCAGCACCAGCCCGGCCTGTTCGCCCACTGGCAGCTAATCGCGTTCACCGCAAGCCGGACTGTGGGGGCCGGATGACGGGAGACTGTCACGTCCGGTCCTGAGAGCGGCGGGGGGTGAGACTCCCCCCGCCGACTCACCCGGTTGCCGCACCGACGGCGACCGCCACTAGAGACTGGCCGAACCGGCTGATCTGCGCTGCAGTTTTCTATAGATCAGCGGGCCGAGACGTCCTCTTCTGCCGGTGAGCGGTCGTTTGCTCGTGGGCGGCGCTCCTGAAATGCTTTGCTTGTGCCCTCCCTTCCAGCGACGTTCGCTGAGGATGTCATCAATCAGCCAGCCCGTGCCCAGTTCGAGGTGTTCCTCGACGAGCACCGCAGTGAGCTCAATCGCTGCCTGGACGGGCTGACCGAGGAGCAGGCGCGCCAGTCGCTGGTGCCTTCCCGGACCACATTGCTGGGCCTGGTGAAGCACGCGACCTTCGTTGAGAAGGTCTGGTTTGACGAAGCTGTCACATGCCGGTCACGTGCTGAGATCGGTATCCCCGCGACCTCGGACGAGTCGTTCATTCTTCATGACGACGACACCATCGCCAGCGTCCGGCAAGCACACCGCGAGGCGTGTGAGTCATCACGGCGTGCGACGTCATCTCTGGGGCTGGACGACAGGGTCTACGGCTACTGGCGCGGCCCGCTTCCGCTGCGCTGGGTGTACCTGCACGTACTGCGCGAACTCGCCCAGCACTGCGGGCACGCAGACATCCTGAGGGAGCAGATCCTCAACGGGTAGCGCGCCGGGTGTCCGCTCATGCCGCGGACAG
>Ga0187806_1000133_pt1 | contig 17037 bp, 17 predicted proteins | sample NC_wetland_sal_i_7_FD_132470 | JGI IMG/M metagenome (GOLD analysis project Ga0187806, IMG submission 132470) | Wetland sediment microbial communities from Neuse River Estuary, North Carolina, USA - ASW_1 | ecosystem: Environmental > Aquatic > Freshwater > Wetlands > Sediment | place: USA: North... | reverse complement strand
CCTGCCGATGGCGCTCGAGACCGCCTACCGGAGCCTCGCGCAGCTCGGGCTGTCCCCGGAGCACACGGTCCTCATCCACGGCGCCGGAAGCACCATCGGGTTCGCCGCCGTGCAGATCGCGCTCATCCGCGGAGAACGGGTCATCGCCACCGCCGGACAGACCTACGCCCAGCGGCTGCGGGACCTCGGCGCCGCGGTGACCGCCTACGGGGACGGCATGGTCGAACGCGTCCGCGCCATCAGCCCGGGTCCGGTCGACCTGGTCCTCGACACCGCGCCGGTCGGCGGCGCCCTGCCCGCCCTCGTCCAGATGGCCGGCGGCGACCCGAAACGCGTCCTCACGATCGCCGACTTCGCCGCCGCAGCCGAACTCGGCGTCCGCGACAGCTTCCACGAAGATCACATCCAGCCCTTCGACCGCTCCGGCGTGTTCTCCGAATTCGCGCAGCTCGCCGCCGACGGCAAGTTCACGGTGCCGATCGCCGGAACCTTCCCCCTCGACGACTGGCGCACCGCCCTGGAAATCAGCCTCAGCGGCCAGGCCCGTGGCAAGCTCCTGCTGTTGCCCTAAACCTAAACGGTGTCTAATCCCCTGCGGGTGATGTGGCGGGGCCACGCCGGGAACGATGCTTCCCACGGAGCGTGCAAGCAGAGCCCTGGACGGAGAAACCGGGTGAGTCCGTCCTCCGCAAGCGGCGTGTCCGCCACGGCGCGCGGGAGTACGAGTGGGTCGGTTCGTCGCTCCGCGACGAGGTCACGTTTCGCCTGCTGCCCCCCGTGACCTGAGGTTCGCGACCCTTGTTATCTTGACAAGAGCTCGATTCCGGGGGTGAGCAAGTGATGACCTCCGCAAACGGCCTGGAGGGGAAGTGTGACCTGCTGCGCTCGCTGCACCGCCCCGGTTTCCCGCTGGTGCTGCCGAACGCGTGGGATGTGGCCACGGCGAAGGCGGTCGTCGCGGCCGGGTTTCCCGCCGTTGCCACTACGAGCGCCGGCGTGGCCGCCGCGCTTGGCTATGAAGACCATGAGGGGGCACCGGCGGGCGAGATGCTCGCCGCGGCGGCACGAATCACCCAGAGTGTCACCGTCCCGGTGACGGTGGACGCCGAGGCGGGGTACAGGATGACGGCCGCGGAGCTGGTCGCCAAGCTTAAAGGCATTGGGGCGGCGGGCTGCAACCTCGAGGACACCAACCACGCGGCCCAGACGGTGCGCGATCCGGTCCAGCAGGCAGCATGGCTGCGTGATGTGCGCCAGGCCGCATCCGGGCAGGGCTACCGGCTTGTGATCAACGCGCGGATAGATGTCTTCCTTCCCTCTGCCTTTCAGGTTTCGGACGGACGCATCCAGGGCGAGCTTGTGCCGGAGGGTCTGCGCCGTGCGGAAGCGTACTTCGGCGCCGGTGCCGATTGCGTCTTCCCGATCGGGCTCTGGGAAACCGGTGCGCTGGCGGCCTTCGTTTCGGCGTGCCCCGGCCCGGTCAACGTGCTCCGCATCCCGCGAGCGCCCTCCGTCGCTGAACTCGCCGAGCTTGGGGTGGCCAGGATCAGCTACGCCAGCCTGCTGCACCGCGGCGTGATGGAGCAATTCAGCCGCGTCCTCGGATCGCTGTGGGCCGAGCAGCACGAGCACCTGCATGCCGGCTAGCGGTACCACCTCGCCAACCGCTCGTGTTGGGTCGCCCGGCTACCCGTCGGCGTGGCTTATCCGAGGGCGGTCCGAAATCCTTCACGCCAGCTGGGATGGACGGGTTCCCACCCGTAGTCCTGTCGTGCCCTGGAATTCGTCGCGCCACGCAGCCCGCTGCCTGCACCCGGCTGTTTCCTGGGGGGAATGCGCGCACCGATGGCGGCGGCATAGACGGGCAGCCATTCTGTTCCGGGAGCAGGTTCGTCGTCGACGATATTGACCGGGCCAGCTGGCCATGCCAGTGCCTGGACCGCGGCGTCGGTGGCGTCTTCAACGTGCAGAAACGACGTCACGTCCCCGTTGGCAGGCAGCTCGCCGCGCCGGACCTGAGCCGCGATTGCCCCCTTGCTCGCATAGCCCGTGCCTGGCCCGTACAGGTTCCCGTAGCGCAGCAGGACCCCGTGCGGTGCTTCGGACACGGCAGCCTCCAGCGCGACGAGTGCCTCCGCCGCAGCCCGAATGCCGGGGAGTTCACGTCCAGAGGTCCGGTTTCGTCTGCCAGCCCAGGTCCCGGCGCGTAGATGCAGTGACTTTGCGCCAGCACTGTCTGGATCCCAGCCGACAGCGCCGCGTCGACGAGGTTGCGGGTGCCGTCTGTGCGGAGGCGGTTGGTTGCCTGGTAGTCGCCGTTGCGAAGGCTGGTCAGACGTCGGCCGCTACCGGCCGGGCGCCGAGCGAGCGCACAAGGCCACTCGCCGCGTCGCCGGTCATGCCCGTAACGTCGTGGCCGGCCCCGGTGAGCCGGGGGACCAGGTTTCGCCCTATCACTCCGCTTGCCCCGGCCAGGAAGATCTTCATCCGGCTCCTTTCTGCCGTCGGGGAGCGTTGGTCTTCAGGCTGCTGGACCGAGCCGAACCGCGGTCTGGTAACGGCGGCGCGCCCGGATGAATTGCTCAGCCGTGCCGCCACGGTCGGGATGAGCGTCGGCCATGGTATGGCGCAGCTGCTTGATGAGTGCTGCTTCCGGTGCGGCCTGTTCTGCTCGCTCGCGTTCCCGGGGGTACAGGCAGTCTTCGGCGGCCTCGCGGGTGGCGAAGAATAGCCGACCAGCCGGTCCGGGTCGGTGGCGACCGCCGGGAATCGGGATCACGCCGGCTGGGTATCCGTGACTGTCGGTCTCGAACTGTTCGCGGCTGATGCAGCCGGGGCTGACAGCAGCTCCCGTCTATCCCAGCTGTCGCTGGTGTAGTAGATCAGTCTTGCGGTTTTCTTGACGATCGGAACCTCTTGGACCCAGCGGCGCGCCTCGGCCGGGTAGCCGTGGCAGCGGACGCGGGCGCAGGGGACATACAGGTATTCGACGGGGGCGGCGTCATCCGCGACGGGTTTCGGCAGCCGGGCCTTCCGCCCGGCGGCGCCCAGCCGCTTTAGCGGTCCCACCGCGTAGCTGCGCCCAGCGATGAAAGCCAGGGCTATGCCTGTGAACAGGGCAATCAGGGTGGTGATGGGGACGACGATGATCAAGCTCGGCCTGTCCATAGCGTGGGGCCTCCTTTCAGGATCCGTCGGGCGAGCCGCGGTCCGAGCTGGGCAAGGGCCCGGCCGGGAAATCTGTCCTGTAGGGAGCCGGGTGGCGCGCGGCAACGTACTCGCGGCGGGCGGGCGCCGGTCCGGGCGGTTCGGCGCTTGGCGTCGCCGCCCGGTGGGCTGGCTCGCGGATTTCGGTGTAGCCGCCTTGCGGGTTCATCACGATCCGCCCTGTCTCCCGGCCGTGCAGTTCCTCGTCGCGTCGCCAGTCGGCCAGCGTGTGGCAGATGATCCGGGTGATGAGGAACGCCAGCGCAGGCCCGGCCAGCACGAGCACCCGGAATATCCAGGTGACCGTATAGAGAGGGATCTGCAGGTGGTAGGCCATCTCGTCGTTGGCTGACGCGGCCCACAGCAGGCCGTAGAACGTGATGCCGGCCACACCCACCGCGGTCCGGTTCGCCAGGTCGGCAGGTGTGGGCGGCAGCGGCTCGTGCGGCCGCCGCCCGCCGGCGATCCGCCGGTCCGCCATCGGGTAGACAGCCAGGCAGGTGATGAACAAAGCGGGCACGACCAGGCCCGGGATAAGCACGTCGAGGGCCACCGGATGCCCGGCTATCGACAGCTCCCAGGCCGGCATGATCCGCAGCGGGCCGTCGAGGAATCCCATATACCAGTCCGGCACCGCGCCGGCGCTGATGCTGCCCGGCTGGTACGGCCCGATCAGCCACACCGGGTTGATCTGCGCAATCGTGCCGAGCAGGACCAGCACCGCGCAGGTGAACGGCAGCAGCGGATCTGGCCGCACCGGGCGCGCCCACCGCAGCGTCGGCCGGAAGCTCAGCAGGAGCAGCGCGCCTGCTAGGGCAGGGAAGACGAGGATGTGCACCCAGTAGTCCCGGCCGATGATCTGATGCCCGGGGGGCGCACCGCCGAAGAGCCAGAACACCAGGTGCGTCCCGATCACCGGTACGGACAGCAGCACTCCGGTGATCACGCTAAGGCTGCCGCCGGAGAGCCCGTCGTCGGGCAAGATCGTGCCGGTGTAGGCCGCTAGCATGCCCAGTGGCAGCAGCGCCACCCAGATGAGCCAGCGCAGCATTGAACGGCCGGAGAACCTGCCGCGGAAGAACACCCGCAGCAGCCGCACGCATATCGCCGCCACAAACAGGTCCGCCGACCAGTGGCGCACCTGCCGGATCAGCAATCCGCCGCGGACGTCGAAGCTTATGGCCAGCACGGACTGGTACGCCTGGCTCATCGGGGTGCCGTCCAGCTTGCTGTAGGAGCCGTGATACACCACGGTGGCCATCGAAGGGCGGAAGAACGGCAGCAGCAGGATCCCGGTAACCGCCGCCACCGCGAACGAGTAGCCAGCGATCCGGCTGAACGCGGCAGCCCAGCGATCGTCCCGGTCGCGCCGCAGCGCATTATGAACGAGCCGTCGCGTCCGCGCAGCCAGCCGCTTCACGACAGGGCCACCGCTTCGCGGCGGATGATGCCGGCTGGTCACCACCATCGATACTCCTCACGTGAGCAGGCCCGGCGCGCGATGCTGATCTAGGCTGTCGTGGCCATGGCGTTCTCCTTGCCGATGGCACCACTGTCGCGCTCGCCTGTGAGGATCGCCTCCGTGGGAATCCCTAGTGGGGTCCCTAGGGACACCGGCGCGCCGTGCCCTACGGTCAGGCCCGGCGGTCAAGGGCCGCGGATGCGCTCCTACCATGGTGTTGTCGTAATCAGCCGTTGTTCCGGTATTGGCTCGCGGGCCTGACAAGGGCGTCTGGCTGTGAGGCCACGCCGGATGCGCGGCACCTCGTACGTTCTCTCTGGACGTGGCAGGGGCCGATGTGCATCAGTCATCCTGGGCCTGGTTTGCGTGGCCGGCGGACCGAGCGGGCGGCGTTGGACCGGTTGCTGGCGGAGGCGCGGGAGAGTCAGAGCCGAGTGCTGGTCCTGCGCGGCGAGGCGGGCGTCGGCAAGACCGCGTTGCTGGATTACCTGCAAGAGCAGGCTTCCGGGTTCCGTGTTGCGCGAGCGGCCGGCGTTGAGTCCGAGATGGAGCTCGCGTTCGCTGGCCTGCATCAGCTCTGCACGCCGATGCTGAGCAAGCTCGCTGACCTGCCAGGTCCGCAGCGCGATGCGCTGGGCACGGTCTTCGGCCTGAGTACCGGGGCGGCACCGGATCGCCTGCTGGTCGGTCTGGCAGTGCTCGGGCTGCTGTCTGAGGTGGCTGAGGAGTTGCCGCTTGTTTGCCTGGTCGATGATGCGCAGTGGCTCGATCAGGCCTCAGCGCAGGCGCTGGCGTTCGCTGCGCGCCGCCTGCTGGCCGAACCCGTCGCATTGGTGTTCGCGGTACGTGAGCCCAGCGAGGAGCGGCAGCTGCGGGGCCTGCCACTGCTGGCGGTCGAGGGCCTGAGAAGCGGTGACGCTCGTGCCCTGCTGGAGTCGGTGACCCCGGGACGACTGGATGAGCGGGTGCGAGACCGCATCGTCGCCGAGACACGCGGCAACCCGCTGGCGTTGCTGGAGCTGCCCCGCGGACTGAGCGCCGCGGAGCTGGCGGGCGGGTTCGGGCTTCCCGACGCGCCGACGCTGGCGAGCCGCATCGAACAGAGCTTCCTGCGACGGCTCCAATCGCTTCCGGTCAAGACGCAACGGCTCCTGCTGGCGGCGGCAGCGGAGCCGATCGGCGAGGTGACCTTGTTGTGGCGCGCTGCCGAGTGGCTCGGCATCGGAGCGGACGCGGCGGCCCCCGCCGAGGCCGCGGGGTTGATCGAGTTCGGTGCCAGGGTGCGCTTCCGCCATCCGTTGCTTCGCGCCGCGGTCTACCGTGCGGCGGCCTTGCCCGACCGCCGGGAGGTGCACCGGGCCCTGGCTGAGGCGACCGATCCAGGCGCCGATCCCGACCGCCGGGCGTGGCATCGTGCCCGCGCTACCACGGGACACGACGAGGCCGTGGCCGACGAACTGGAACGGTCGGCCGCCCGGGCGCAAGGCCGCGGGGGCGTCTCAGCGGCGGCCGCGTTTTTGCAGCGGTCGGCCGAGTTGACGCCGGATCCGGCACGGCGCGGAGCGCGCGCGCTGGCCGCCGCGCGGGCCAAGTTCGCCGCTGCCGCGCCCGATGCGGCGTACGAACTCCTCACGATGGCGGAGCTCGGCCGACTGGACGAGCTCCAGCGCGCCGAGGTGGCGCGGCTCCGGGCCCGGATGGCCTTTGCCGAACAACGCGGGAGCGACGGTCCGCGGTTGCTGCTCGATGCGGCGCAGAAGTTCGGACCGCTCGACAGCGGGCTGGCACGAGAGACCTACCTCGAAGCACTCGGGGCGGCGATCTCCGCTGGTCGCCTCGGTCGGGGACTCACCGTAAAAGAGGCGGCTCAGGCTGCCCGGGTTGCGGCGCCGTCGGGGCCGCAGCCGCCACGGCCGGTAGACCTGCTGCTGGACGGGGCCGCGACCCTGTTGACCGAGGGCTACGTCGCGGGCGTGCCACCGCTCAGGCGCGCCTTGGATGAGCTCCGGCGACACGGCGGCCGGACCGAGGCTGACATCATGGGCTGGCTCCCCCTAGCGTCCATCGCGCCCGAGCTATGGGACGACACGACCTGGCATGAGCTAACCACCCGTGCGGTCGGACTCGCTCGTGACGCTGGCGCGCTCGCCGTGCTCCCCTTCGCGCTCACCTACCGCGCGGCCGTCCATGTGCACGAAGGAGAGTTCAGCGCCGCGGCTGGTCTGATCGAAGAGACCGATGCGATCACGGCGGCAACCGGCAGCGCGTCCTTGGGGTACATCTCAATGATCCTCGCCGCCTGGCGAGGCGAGGAGACCCGGGCGCCGGAGCTGATCAAAGCCGTCGTCGAGGACGCGATCGCCAGGGGTCAGGGAAGGCTGCTCGGGCTCGCCTGGTATGCCACTGCGGTACTCCACAACGGTCTGGGCGGCTACGGGGCCGCCTTGGCCGGCGCCCGGCAGGCATGCGAGTACGAGGACCTGGGTTTCTTCGGATGGTCCCTGGCCGAGCTCGTCGAGGCGGGAGCCCGCAGCGGCGCCGGGGACGAGGCGTCGGCGGCCCTGCGGCAACTAGGCGAGCGGACCCGAGCCGCCGGGTCGGAGTGGGCACTCGGCATCCAGGCCCGGTCACGCGCGCTGCTCAGCGACGGGCCGACCGCGGACACCCTGTATCGCGAGGCGATCGACCACCTCGGGCGCAGCCGCATCGCCGTCCATCTCGCCCGCACCCACCTGGTGTACGGCGAATGGCTGCGCCGTGAGCAGCGACGTGTGGAAGCGCGCGAGCACTTGCGGACTGCCCAGGACATGTTCGGCCGGTTCGGGGCTGGGGCGTTCGCCGAACGGGCCCGGCGCGAACTCCAGGCGACAGGCGAGACAGTGCGCAAGCGCACCGTGGAAACGCGCGACGCCCTTACCGTGCAGGAAGCGCAGGTCGCCCGGCTCGCTGCCGAGGGCCACACGAATCCCGAGATCGGTGCCCGGCTGTTCATCAGCCCCAGGACCGCGGAGTACCACCTGCACAAGGTGTTCTCCAAGCTCGGCGTCAGTTCCCGCCGTCAGCTCCGGCACCACCTGGCGCTGGCGTAACCAGGACGGCGCACCGCTGAGGGCGTCGCCGGGGATCCGGGCTGGGGACTTCGACAGATGCGAGCACCCCGCAACGGAAGGGACGCTGCGTAGTGTTCGACAGCCCGAGAAGCGGCCACCGAGCAGAAGGCCGAAGTAGAAGGAAGGTAAGGAAGCATGAGCAGTTCGAACAGGGTGAATATGGCCACCACCGACAGCAGCGGTCAGATCGTGATCGCCGGCGCCGGCTACGCCGGGCTCCACGTAGCCCTGCGCCTGACGGCCAGGCTGAGCAATAACCCCGAGATGGAGCTGACCCTGGTCGACCGGCACGACTACCACCAGGCGGTCACCGAGCTACCGCGGGTCGCCGGCGGCACCCGCGCCGCCGGCGCGGTGCGCATCCCGCTCCAGGACGTGCTGGCCAGGCGGGTCCGCTTCGTCCAGACCGAGGTCAATGGGTTCGACGTGCCCGATCGGCGGCTGCTCACCAGCGCTGGACCGATCGGCTGGGGGCGGCTGGTGCTGGCGCTCGGCAGCAGGCCCAACGACTTCGCCATTCCCGGCCTGGCCCAGCGCGCGCTGTCGGTGTACTCGGCCAGCGACGCCGAGCGGGTGTGGGCGGCCGCGAACAAGGCACTCACGGCTGCCGCGGCCGTCACCGATCCTGAGCGGCAGCGCTGCCTGGCGACCGTGGTCGTCGGCGGCGGCGGCGCAACCGGAGTCGAGCTGGCCGGCGAGCTGGCCGAGACGCTGCCCAAGGTAGCGAGCGGCCACGGCCTGGAACCCGACCGGCCCGCCGTGCAGCTTATCGAGGCGGGCCCCACCATCCTGGCCGGCTCCTCACCGCAACTGATCGACAAGGCCACCAGAATCCTTTCTGACCTCGGGGTCCAGGTCCGCACCAACGCGGTGATCGCCGCCGCGACTGAGCAGGGCTTCCGGCTGACGGACGGCCAGCTGGTGGAGGGCGGGGTCTTCGTCTGGGCGGGTGGGGTGAAAGCACCCGGGCTTGTAGCCGATTCGGCATTGCCCACCGGCCACAACGGCCGCGTCAAGGTCGACCGGTACCTGCGCGTCCTGGACCACCCGGAGATCTACGTCGCTGGCGACCTCGCCTCGGTGACCGATCCGCGCACCGGGCACGTACTGCCCCCGCTGGCGCAGGTGGCGCTGGAAGAGGGCGAGACGGTGGCCCGCAACATGGACGCGGAACTGAGCGGCAAGCCGCCGGAGGCGTTCACCTTCCACGACAAGGGATTCGTCGTCTCGGTCGGGACACGCCGCGGGGTCGCCGACATCGCCGGCATCACCACCGGCGGGCGGCTGGCCCACCTGCTCAAGGACGCCATCGAGTGGGAGTACCGCCAGTCCGTCAGGCACCTACGCGGCTGGGACCCAGTAGCCGCGTGACCGCTGCCCATCGGGCTCGCCGCCCGTAACCGGGAGAACAGGCCGTGACCGGCCCCACCGCTCACAGCCCGACCCTGAACCAAGAAGAACCGGACGGTGTGAGATGCCTGCCGCTACACAGATCACCGTGACCCAGCTGGACGCGGCCGCCAGGCGGATGCACTGCGTACGCCAGCTCGTCACCCAGGAGGCCTGCAGCGAAGCGGCTGGAGACAGGACATGAACCGGACCTGTGACCGTTGCGGGCCTGCGGTCCGGGCCGCTTACCACGTGTCCCGGGGCGGCCAGCTTTACCTGTGCGGACACTGCGCGAATCAGCTACGGCCAGCGCTGTCCGCTCAAGGCTGGGCCATCAGGTCGGTCGCCCACGACCCGCTCGGGATCTTCGGCACCATCATGCTCGGCATCGCGGGCTCCTTCGCCGGCGGATTCCTCCGGAACCTGTTCGAGCACCACTCGCTCAGCATTCACAGCATCCACCTCGTCGGCCTCATCGGGTCGATCATCGGCACCTTGGTGCTACTGCTCGTCCTGCGCCTTACCGGCCTAGAGCGTGGCCACCGTCACTGACACCCCGGGGCTGCGCAAATTCTTGGCCTCATTGTCACCTCCACGATGTCTCATCCCCTGCGGGTGATGTGGCGGGGCACGCCGGGAACGATGCTTCCCACGGAGCGTGCAAGCAGAGCCCTGGACGGAGAAACCGGGTGAGTCCGTCATGAGTGATCTAGCCGAGCTGGCCGCCGAGGCTTACGTCTACGGCTTCCCGCTGATCTGCGACGTGCATGAGGTCAGCCGCTTCACGCGGGACGGCATGGGATCGGTGGCGCCGTCGCCGTTCAACACCTTCGGCCATGCGCCGGGGCTGGCCGGGCCGGAAGACCGGTTCGTGTCGATCAACAACGACACGGTCTACTCCATCGCACAAGTCGATCTGAGCGGCGGGCCGATGATGCTGCGCGTGCCGGATACGGCCGGGCGTTACTACGTGCTGCAGTTCATCGATGCGTGGACTGACAACTTCGCTTACGTGGGCCGCCGGGCCACCGGGACCGCCGCCGGGGCCTTCGTGCTCGTCCCGCCGGGCTGGCCGGGGGATGTGCCGAGCGGGGCCAGGACAATCGAGTTCCCCACGACGGTGGGCACCATTGTGGGCCGGTGGGCCTGCGCCGGCCCAGCCGACCTGCCCGCCGTCCAGGCTCTGCAGCACGGGCTGTCGCTGGAACCGTACGGCATCCCGGTGACAGCAGCCGGCATCCCGGTCCCGGCGGCCGTCCCGGCCGAGGTGGCATTCTTCGAGCAGCTGCGGACCTGGATGCAGGCGTTCCCGCCGTCCAGGGCGGACCGCGCCTACCAGCAGCGGTTTGCCCCGCTCGGGCTGCTCGATGCGGTTTCGCCCTACCAGGACTGCCCGGCTGACCTGGCCAAGGCGGTGACCGCAGGCGCCGACGCCGCAAGGCAGCAGATCGAAACGACGCTGCAGGCGGGCGGCCTGGCGCCCGTCGTCAACGGCTGGACGCTCACCTACCACATGTTCGACTACAACCTGGACCACCTTGGTCCCGGCACGATCGATGACCCGGCATGGAAGATCGCCGACCGTACTGCCAGCTACCTGGCCCGCGCACTGGCCGCCCGGGGTGGCCTCTGGGGCAACCACGGGTACGAGGCGGCCTACCCGATGACATACACCGACGCCGACGGCGACCAGCTCGACGGCCACCAGCGGTACACCATCACCTTCGCTCAGGACCCGCCGGTCGACGCGTTCTGGTCGATCACCATGTACGACCTGCCCGACTTCTACCTGGTGGCCAACCCGATCGGCCGGTACTCCATCGGCGACCGCACCCCCGGCCTCCGCCGCGACCGCGACGGGTCGCTGACCATCGCCATCCAGCACGAACAGCCCGCGGATACCAGCAACTGGCTGCCCGCCCCGGCGGCGCCGTTCCGCCCGATCATGCGCCTCTACCAGCCGCGGCCCGCTGTGCTTGACGGCAGCTACCAGATCCCGCCCATCACCAAGGCAGTGGCGTGACTGTCTAGTACCGGTACCGGAGCCAGATACCCAGGCAGCTAAGTCTGGCTGTTGACGCCTGCCTCTGCCGCGGCCGCGTGGCTCGTGCGGACCGCGGGCATGACCCACACCGATACCTGCGTGGGCTGGAATGCCTCGTAGACCGCGCCGGTCAGGTCGCGCCGCACGGCGTCGAGGCCGACAGTCTGGCGCAGCCGGGCGGTGAACGCGGCCACGACCGCTGGACCCGCCCCCGCAGGGGGTTGAACAGCGCCGCGACGACCAGCGTCGACGCGGCCACGGCCTCCGGTGTCCTGAACGATCGGCGCCACGCGATGCGATCCCACGGTGGTGCGCACCGGCCTGTCTCCTCAGCCGATCGGACCGGACGCGGCCAACTCTAGACACTAAATGTCCCGAGAACGTTACGGCGGCCGGCCCGCGTACGCTCCTCGTGGGGACATGGGGAGTGGAGAGCCGCAACCTTACGTTCGGAATGAAAGTCGAGGGACGACGGAGACACTGCTGCCCGGCATCAGCGCGGAGCGGGTGCGCACCAGCCGGCTGACCATGGCCGTGCTCTCGGTGACCGGGCGTACCGGCCAGCCGGTTCTGTTCGTGCACGGCAACGTGTCGTCGTCGCTGTTCTGGCAGCCGACCATGCTCGCCCTCCCGGAGGGCTACCGGCCGCTGGCGGTGGATCTGCGCGGGTTCGGCGAGACCGACCCGGAACCGGTGGACGCGACCCGCGGGCTCGGCGACTACGCCGACGACCTGGCCGCCGTCATCGAGGCGCGGGGGCTGGCGCCGGTGCACCTGGTCGGCTGGAGCATGGGCGGCGGCGTGGTGCTGCAGTACCTCAGCAGCCGGCCGGCCGCCCACCACGCCGCGTCCGTGACCCTGGTGGCGCCGGTCTCCCCGTTCGGATTCGGCGGCACCCGCGGGGCGGAAGGCACGCTCTGCGACCCGTCCGGCGTCGGCTCCGGGGCGGGTCCGCTAATCCCGACTTCGTCGCGCGCCTGGCCAGCGGCGATCAGGGCGCCGACGGCCCCACCTCGCCGCGACAGGACGCTCGAGGAACGCCACAGCGCGCGGTTCAGCTGGGGAAGGTGCAGCAGCAGCTCGTGGAACAAGGCGGAGAGCACGGACAGGACGAAGACGATGATCACGTCCCGCGGATCGCGGAGAAGCAACGGGTTTGCCCTCGGCGGGGCCTGCGAGTCGTCCGGATTGGCGACCACCCCGAGGGGCAGCAGCTTGGCGGTGACGAGATAGCGGATCTGTTCGGCAGTCAGCGACCGGCCGAGATCTTCGCTGACCAGTTCCGCGATGGCGGCTGTGCTGCCGGAGCCGTCGATCCGGCTGGCCACCAGGTACAGCAGCCGGGACATCTGGATGACCTGCCCATCGGCACGCCGCACGAGGGATGGCGGCTGGCTGTCACCGGAGTTCCTGAACTCGCCGAGCAGTTCGACGCCTTCGGCGAGCCGCGGGACTGCCCCCGGGCCGGCGAAAAGAAGGAAGGGCCGCCCGGATGCGGCCGGGCGGCCCTCGCTGGCCGCTGTGGCGTCCCCGCAGTTCACGCTCACAGCAGGCCGGCAGTGCAAGTCAGGCGGGCTAGAGGAGGACCTCGAACTCCTCCATCGTCACCGCGGCCGGGGTCATGGCCCCCCCTCCTTCGAAGAGAACCACATTGTACTTTCTTCGATGCACAAACTGTACGGTCATAACCGTACACTAATATCCCGGGAGAGTCAACGTGAGGATCGCGACGGAGCGTTTCGCACCGTGCACGGATTAGGTTGGTACACATGGCGGCGCGCGCGGCGGATGACAGACCGGACCTTCCCGGGGCGGGGTCCGGGCATGCCGCCGCGGAGCCAGGGCAGGCGATCAACCCGCTGCAGCAGCTGATCCAGCGGCGGCTGCGTGACCGCGGCTGGTCCTACGGGGCGGTGGCGCGGCGCGGCGGGCTGCCCCGGTCGACGGTATACACGCTGGCGACGACGCGGAACCTGGTGCGGCCGCCGCGCCCGGCGACGATCGACGCGCTGGCGCGGGGACTTGACGTCCCGGTGTCGGTGGTGCGCGCGGCGGCGGCCGAGTCGACTGGGCTGCACTACTACGACGACCAGGCCCCGGCCGGGCAGCAGGTCCCCGGTGACCGGGAGCGGGACCTGCTGATCGCCAGCATCGACGAGCTGTCGCCGGAGGATCGCCGTCATGTGGCCGCGCTGGTCGAGTCGCTGCGGAACCGGGCTGCCCCGGGCCAGCAGGTCGGCTAGCGCGTGAATTAGTCCATCGGCCAGCTTGCGGGCACCCCCAGTTTGTTAGCCAGTTTTTCGTAGGGATCCTCGGTCAGCACCAGGCGCGCGACGCGCAGGATCGCCCGGGGATCCTCGCCCGGAGGACGCAGCACGTAGACCTTGTCGTCGGCCTTGCTGTGCATCACGACCAGCCGGTGGTAATCGGCCAGCACGATGCAGGCCTCTTCTCCGGATGGCGGTCCAGGGTCCGCCGCCTGGCTGATACAGGCGGTTCCGGGCGGGCCATCCCGGGTGACGGCCTGGCGGCGCCTGCGGGTGATCACCAGGATCAGTTCGGCGAGGAACGCGGCCCCGATGAGGACGCCCACCGCCACCAGCATGGTCAGCAGCCACTGTGGCATGCCGGCGCGCGCGTGCGCGGCGGCTGGTTCTGGCGCGGTCCGGTGCCGCTGGCCGGCGGACGCCCGCGGCGCCCTCGGGTGGGCGGGCCCGGCGGGTTTCGCGGGGTGTGGCGCCGGGGCCGGCGGCCGGGTGGCTGCCGGGGCCGGGGCTGGGATGGTGAGGACGGTCCCGGGGCCGATCAGGTCCGGGTCGGGGCCGATGGCGTGCCGGTTGGCGGCGTAGAGGGCGGGCCAGCCGCCGGGCACGGCCAGCGCCGCGGCGATGCCGGACAGGGTGTCGCCGGCGGTGACGGTATACCGGGCCGGGGTGGCCTGGCCGGGCAGTACCAGCACGGTGCCGGGCTGGATGAGGCCGGGGTCGGGGCCGATGGCGGCGCGGTTGGCCGCGTACAGGGCGGGCCAGCTGCCGCGCACGGCGAAGGCGGCGGCGATGCCGGACAGCGTGTCGCCGGGCCGCACGATGTACCCCATGGCGGGGGTAGCCGCCGCGGAGCTTTGTGCTGCCGCGGGGCTGGTGATGGCGGTCAGCGTGGCGGGCACGGTGACCTGGGTGATGCTTGCCGCGGTGCGGTGTTGTGCCTGGGCCGGGGACGGGCGTCCCCGCATGCCTGCGGCCGCGATCAGGGCGGTGAGCAGGATGACCCAGGCAACCACGACGCACGCGGACTTCGTCCACACGCGCACGGTGGGGTCACTTTCCTTCCTGAGGGATCAGCGCCGCGCGTTCGGCTCCGGCGCCGGGGGTCTACAACCGGTCGGGAAGGAAAGTGGTTACGCCGGCGGCACCTCCGGCAGGTACGACATCCACACTGGGCGGGCGCCCGCCCGCCGCGCCAGCCGCAGCAGCACCACCGCGGCCAGCGCGGCGAGCAGGCCGCCGAGCACCCCGGCGCCGCTGCCCGCGCCGCCGGGCCCGGTGCCGCCGGACACGCCCCCGGCAGCCCCGCCCGGCACGCCGCCGGGGACGCCGGCCGGGACGCCTGCGGGGGCGCCGCCGGGCGCACCGGGCAGCCGGGGCAGCGACGCGGCCGGGCCGGCGCCGCCCGCGCCCGCCGCGCGCGGCGACATCCCGCCGCCCAGCGCCGCCGGGCTGGTCCCCGATCCGCTCGCGGCTCGCAGGAACTGAGCAGGCGACGGCACGGCGGCGGCGGCCGTCGGCCCGGTGCCGGCCGTGACGACCGCGCCCGCCGACGGCGGCAGCGTCCCGCCGGAGCCGCCCAGCAGTGGAAGCACCGTGCCGGTCACCGGCGCCAGCGTCCCGGTGACCGACGACAGCAGCGGCGCCACCGCACCGGTTACCGGCGCCAGCGTCTGGGTGACGGCGGACAGCAGCGGCGCCACCGTGCCCGTGACCGGTGCGAGCGTCTGGGTGACCGTCGATAGCAGCGGCGCCACGGTGTTCGTGACGGGCGCGACCATGCCGGTGACGGTGGAAAGGACCGGGGCCACCGTGTTGGTAACAGGGGCGAGCGCCCCGTTTACGGCCGACAGGACCGGGGTCACCGTCTTCGTGACGGGTGCGACTGTGCCGGCGACGGCTGCGGCGACTGGAGTGGCTGTCTTAGTGACCGGTGCGAGCGCGCCAGCGGCGCCATGGACGACCTGAGTGCTCGCGTGCGTAACGGGCGCGAGCGTCTGGGGAGCGTTCTCGACAGCCGAGTCCACCGCACCCGCGACTGGTGCCAGCGCCCGTCCCGCGGTCTGCTGCGCTGACGACGTGCCCGCTGCCGTGCCGGGAAGGGCGGTCTGGGTGACGGCGGCCTTCGGGCCAGTAGCTGATCCGCTCGCGGACGACTGGCTCTGTGTCGCGGAGGGCTGGACGAGCGTCGCCCCTGCGTGCACGACACTCTTGACCGAGGGAATCGCACCCGCGACCGAGCCCGGGTTGCCGGTACCCGATTGGGCGGTGCCCGTGCCGGAGGAGACGGTGCCCGATGAGCTAGTGCCCGAGGAGCCGGTGCCAGGGGAGCCGCCGCTGGCGGAGTTGGTCGCGCTGGTCTTGGCGGGGGAACCCGCGCCATGCTGGCCCGCGGTGACCTGCGAGGCCGCGGAAGTCACCGGCGCCGCGGCGGACTGAAGGCCCGACGTGACCGACGACAGCGCCGACTTGACCGGCGCCGGGTTGTCCGTGGTCGCGGCGTGCGCCTGCCGTGAGAACACCAGCATGATGAAGAAAATCCCGGCAGCCACGATCGCGAGCTGCACCGCCCGAAGAGCGATGCGACGGACAATCGGCTGCGCCGTCATGACAGCTCCCAATGACCGGAAACCCGCACCTGGCAACGTGTGCCTCGACACTGCCCTTTTCCCGCGGGTCTACTCCACGCGCACAGGCTGAGTCGAGGTCCCGTCCCGACAAGCTGTTCGGTGACCACCGTACAAGTTACCCGCTGGTCAGGCAAGCCGCTCGGCGATCACCGCGGACGCGTCGATTGTCCGGAACGTACGGTGGATGGCTCGTCAGCCCTCCGTTACCCTGAGAACTGGCCGACGCAGGACGTGCGCGCATGGGAAGGTACCAGTGACCGGACGCGAGCAGGTGATCGCGGCGCTCCAGACCGCGTATGTCCAGGGCAGGCTGTCCAAGGAAGAGTTCGAGCTCAGAGTCGGCCAGGCCCTGGCGATCTACGCGGAACTCGACGCGCTCACCGCCGACATCCCGGCCGCGGCGCCCGCGGTCGCATCGCCATCCGAGGCCGCCCGCCAGGCGGCCAACAAGAAGATGATCCAGCAGGGCACGGCGGGGGTCGCAGGCCTGGTATTCCTCCTGGACATGGTGCTGGTGGTGCCGCGGAGCCCCCTCCTTGGCGCGGTCGCCGGGGTCCTGCTGACCTCCTTTGTGACCGTGCTCGTCGCCGGATTCCTCACGCTGCTTTCGTGGGCCATGGACAGGCGGTCTCAGCCGGTCCAGAGCTCACCACCGGGCACGGGCGGCGACGCTGCGGAACGCCCGGCCGCCGGGGACCAGCACGGGCGGCTCCCCCGGCTCGGTCAGGACCCGCCGCACACGGCGCAAGCGGCGCGCAAGCGTCCGCATCGCCTGGCGACCACGCCCGCCTAGCCGATCGCCGAGCCGGCCTGGCGCGCTGACATCGTGACGAAGTCGCGTGCCCACCACGGCTCGAAGAAGGTCCATGGTCCTTGCTTGGTCGATGTCAGCAGCTTGCTGCCGTTGGACGGAGCCGCGAGGCCGCCCGGG
>Ga0187806_1000132_pt1 | contig 17056 bp, 38 predicted proteins | sample NC_wetland_sal_i_7_FD_132470 | JGI IMG/M metagenome (GOLD analysis project Ga0187806, IMG submission 132470) | Wetland sediment microbial communities from Neuse River Estuary, North Carolina, USA - ASW_1 | ecosystem: Environmental > Aquatic > Freshwater > Wetlands > Sediment | place: USA: North... | reverse complement strand
GCCCCATGCCTCGACAGAAGAGTTGTCCCATGCCACGACAGAAGAGTTGCCCCTTGCCACGACAGAAGAGTTGCCCCATGCCTCGACAGAAGAGTTGTCCCATGCCACGACAGAAGAGTTGTCCCTTGCCACGACAGAAGAGTTGTCCCATGCCACGACAGAAGAGTTGTCCCTTGCCACGACAGAAGAGTTGTCCCTTGCCACGACAGAAGAGTTGCCCCATGCCTCGACAGAAGAGTTGTCCCTTGCCACGACAGAAGAGTTGTCCCTTGCCACGACAGAAGAGTTGTCCCTTGCCACCCGCAAAATGATGCGTCCCAAGGACGCATCATTTTGAATATAGATGCGAGTATATTCTTGGAACTGGGCAGGCAACGCATCCAATTCTTGTTGGGTTTTGATAACGATTTCTTTCATGATAAACCTAATTCTGGAGGGGTTGATGAGTATAGACCACCAGTAGGGTGGGTGCCTCGGGGTGGGCGTCCAGCTGCACTTGCAGCTCATTGCGGGACAACAGAACTTCTTTCATTCCCTCTGCCGTTTGGATGCCAATCTTGACGGCAGGTGTGGTGTTGGCAAGGAGGAGAGCCAACAATTTTTGACGTTGAAAACAGAAGACGAAGCCATCGCTGGTGGAGGCGACTGCCATTCCGTTGTGTTCCACTGCCTGTTGGAAACGGGCTAAAGCTTCTTCTACTGTGGTCATGGGATTACTTTACCAGCAGGGAAAGGAGAAAGGTGATACCGGCAGTGATAGCCACGCCGACAGCCAGTCCATGCATACCCTCAACAGCGAAACCGATCGCAGCACCCACCACCCACAGGTTGAGAGCATTAGGGTTGAAACCATCCATTTTCATTCTCCTCGCAGTTCCAATTCGAGTTGATCTAAATGTCGCTCGATCTTATACCAATAGGGGTTCCAATTTTGGCTAAGTGCTCTTCCCGTAAAGATAACTCGGTGCTGGGGAGAGGATTTGCACCCCTACTTGCTGACACATACGGTTGCCCGTATATGCTGCTCAACTTGAGTGCCCAGCTAACCCTATCCTCTCTCCCTCATGCTACACTTGATAGGCAAGGTCTCTACGAGACAAAGGTAGCCCTGTAAGGCGGGGAGAGCACACCGTCGTTCATTACTTCGTCCGTGCGTCAGAACGACAATTGAGCACGAGATATATCCCGCTTACACAAACGGGCGAAGTGGTAGGTCCAATAACAAGTTCCAGCGCTCGCGGTTGCAACTCTCATCAAGTATGCGAGGGTATTCTGGTAAGTCTTGTTATTAGACCGGCGCATCGTGTGGGAGTCGAACCCACCTCAAACCATTCGATGCTTTGAAACTTTCAGTCTCCGTGCCCCAAGGGAGCATCGCAATCGCCACCATTTCGATGTGCCCAAGCGAACACCACGAAGGCATAAATCCACACGGCAGGAATGAAAAGCAAAATGCTCATGGCGAATAAATCTCCTATGTGGAAAGAGACAACAAGGAATGGGTGCAGAGGTATTATCTACACCCACTCCCTATTGCTTATCGGTTTCAGGACTGCGCCAGCTTGTCCGCTTCGAGCGCATCGAGATCCGCCCTGCGAGCCAAACCATTTCCCTTGCCACGACCGCTGACGAAGTAGCTGTCCGGACGCTCGACCGTCTTGGTCTCCTTGTCCGTCTTACCCTGGCTGTTCGCCTTGATAAAGTTATGGACACGCTCGTACAGCGTGGTGTAGTTGGTGGGCTGCTGCGAAACACCCATCAACGCCAGCGCTTGATTGATAACAAACGGCATATTCAAACGCTGTCCCGGTCGGGTGTCAAACACCTGATCCAGTGCCACCTTGATCGCATCCTCGTCCGCCCGACGCTCGGCAGCGAAAGCGCGAACCGTCTCTTCCGCGGCAACCACGGAAGCTTCCTCATCGATAGCGCCATCGGCGCCATTGATCAACGTAATCTCGATCGTATTCATGATATGTTCTCCTTGTTTCTGTTTCTTGGTTAGGGTCGTCGGCTCGGGCGATATTGCCGTTGCTCGGGACCGTCTTTTGATGCCCTCATTGTAAGGGCGGTTCGCGAACCGTCAAGAGACGGTCGACACTTTTACTTGCGCTTCTTGAGACGCCTGTTCGCGCGAGCAGCCATCTTCGCCGCATATTTTGCGCGAGACTCAGGGTTGTCGTTCTTGAATTTCTTTTCGGTGCCCTTACGCAAGTGTTTAGCAGTCTTGGCTCGTTGAGAACCGTATTTAGGACCCTTACTCATGTTCAGTCTCCTTACCACTTTTCCTTCACACCCAAGTGTAAATGAGCATGTCCGCAAGTGGGACAAGCCACATAGTCTCCAACACGCGAATAGTGGGTATGCACATCCTCGCGCTGGTAAGTGAATTCACACCCACACTTCTCACAAGTGGCGTAGTAGGTGTCAGTGCCCTTTTTGAGAATCTCGATGGTCATTATCCTAACCTATGAGCTTTGATTCCACGCGTTTTCTACTTCTGCCCAAGACTCGGGAGTGAGGTAGGTGCGACCGTCGGTGGTGTCAGTAATGCGTTCTATGAAATTATAGAGGCGAGGGTTGCCCTTGCCGAGTGCCCACGCTTCCGACCGCATTCTACCATACACCTGCGGATACGGAATGTCATTAGACACCCCGTCCGGAGTATCGTAATGCAGTCCCCAGCTTTCCAGAAACTGCTTGACATCTTGGAAGTTCATATCAACACCTCTCTACCTATGAGACCAGGGTCCCGTCACCCGAGTCTGTTTGACATGCGGTTGCCAGGAAAGAGTTCGGGTGCTGCGCCCTCTAACATGGGAAGCAGGTCCCTTTTTGCCGCGCAACAGGCGAGATATACTATCCTGTCGGGGCACCTGGGTAATCACCGGCACATCGTAGTTGTTGCAGATCTTGGCATACACACTGTCTTCTCGATGCAACAACTTGCGATCCGCCGACCGCATAGCTGTCCCATAATCATCCACTTGCCAGGTAGTCGCCTCTTGCGGCGTGCCATCCTCCCCCATTACCATCAGGGTGCAGGTGTATCGCTTGACGCGTTTAGCTTTCCCTTCCGTCGGGCGCCCCTTCTTCTCCGCTTTGACTACCTTTTTATTGAGTCGTTCCTCTTGCAGCTCCAACTCCAGCTGCATGACATGATCCAACAACGCCGATTGCAGTTGTAGTAGAGTCAGTTCCGCAGACTGTTCCTGATTATCGAAGGCTTGCAGAGTGGGAGACAAGAAGTCCCGCTGGTTCAAGAAGGCTCGATGGGCTGCTATAAATCCAGCTGCTGTTGCCCGACCACTCAATTTAGAGATGGCAAATTTCTTTTCCGTCATCTGGCGTTTGGGAGCCACGATGGCTTCTACCGCCGCAGTATTAGAAGTCGGCTGAAAGGTGGGCTTCGGAGATTGGAACTTATCTTGCGACATGTAATGATCTCCTTATCCCCGCGTTGCAGGTAAAGGACTGCACTCCTTTGAGAGTCCCATCGTAAGGCGTGTGGCTGGCAACGTCAAGGGGTTGCGAACAATTTGCGATTCGTGCCGCTGCCGAGAGATGGTGCATTCCGCATGCCAACGGATAAGTAGCGGAAACTATTGTTGCCATCGCCTTGACTGCGTAAAGACGTTCGCAGTTAGCCCGGTTTTGGCTTCGCACTAGTGCGAAGCGGCGTTCGCGGATCGGTAGAGCTCCTCCTCACGTATCGCGCGCCCAGGCGCGTAGCAAAAGTCATGCCAAGCCATTCTGATATTATCCATAATTACCTTGTCCTTGACGGTAAGTGAGGAGAGTCTTATACTTGATATTAGCAAAAGAATGGTCATGAAACAATTTACAATTCAACCGGGCAACGAAATTAGGGGCATGATGATACGCCTCTATCCCGACAAAGAAACAGAAGAGAAATTGCGCCTGTTAGAGTCTGACGCTCGACATGTATGGAATTGGTTGGTCAAACAAACCGAAGAAGTTATTGCGGCACGACAAGCCTACGCTATTCGAAACGGTTTAGTGTCTGCTAAACCACAAGCACCCGATTATGTTGGTTTGACACCAGAAGCTGCAAAAGAAGCAAAGGAGACATACATCCAACAATTACGAGACTGGCACTCGGCGGTGCATAAGGCAACTGATAAGGTGCCCGAATGTGCATATCGATCCTTCAAGGATTTACAGTCTCACTTCGGGTGCGAGCACGACTACACTCTACTAAAACGTGTGGATAGCTGGTATCATGAAGACGACGAGGAGCGTGTGATAGTTGGTAATGCTCACTTCTATCGAGCTCTCACTAAAAACTACTTCACCCGAGGTAGCAATCAGCGTCGCAAAAAGTTTCGCCGATCTTCCGACCCTATGCCCTTACAAGTCAGAAGCGGTGAGTGTTTTGAGCTCGGAAACTTTGGCACCCGACGTGGTAATCCCTTTTATGATTGTCGTATCAAGTTCAACGGCTTGAAGATCAAAGGTCGATTACCTGGTAAGACTCCAGAGGGTAGAGTATTAGAGGGCGTCTCTATTACCCACAAAGCAGATGGCTGGTGGGCCTCAATCAAAGTAGAAGTGCCCATCCGACAATTACCGCCCGCTGTTCCAGGTTCCGTTATTGGAATCGATGTGGGGTTAGATAACATCGCTGCTATGAGTGATGGCAATATTGTCCCTAACATACGTGGTCGTATATATGTGGAACGCATCGCGGGACGACAAGCCATGGCAGCGGAACGTCGTGCTCAAAACCTACCTACGGATAGAATGGAGGCGGCTACTCATCGCTTACAGTTAGCGGCTTCTCGACATATGAAGCACGAAATATTCAACAAGGTGATCAAGCCTCTGGCTACTACGGAAACCATCAAGCTCGAACAACTACCAAGTAAGATAGGTCAGATGGGTTCTTCCAAAGTATCTGTGATGCGCTTCATTCGCAGTTCCCTATTAGAGAGGTATGGGGCTCGCGATGACAAGGGACAACCGGTACCTGGCAATCGCGTGCGAGAGGTGGAGCCACACTATACCTCCCAGGACTGCTCGCAATGTGGATATAGATCAAAGGAATCATGGGACTATGAGCACGGTCGTATCGGAGAATGCCCACAGTGCAAGTATCGTGCCGACCGCGATCTCAACGCCGCTCGCAACATCGCAGCTAAACCCGCGATTTCATTGACTCCATAGACCGACCCCTTACAATCATAGGTGTGCAGACCTTTACCTGCAACCAACTGTCGGCATAGATATCCGATCCAGCCTCGTCTCTTACACAATGATAGAAGTAATCACTTCTGCTTCACAACCTTAGGTGTGCAGACCTTTACCTGCAACTTGCCGAAACCATTCTGCCTCGGGTATGATATATAGGTCAAGATGACTCCCTATTCTAAACAACGACCCAAACACGACTACTATAAAACCCGTTCCCAACAACCTTTACGCGATAGACGTGTGGGCAACCAAGTGATCGCAACACGCACCTATGTATATGTAGCTCATAACCGGCACGTGGTCGGCACTAACAGGTATGATGGTGGCAAACGTAGTGAAACCTATCTCAAACACTACATCCGACAGAAGGGCATCCGATCATGAAAGCTCCTAGGCACACTACCAAGTTTCCTAAATACATCTGTTATTACACCAGTAATCCTAATACCCATACCTATAATAGACAGCCTGATACTTTACAATACGAGGTAGAAAGTAAGGAACGCAACAGCACCTACTTCGGTATGTATGCGATACAAAAGAGCAAACGAATTACTGATTACCAGGTGGGCTATGATAGTTTTAGAGAGCAACATCACACAGTCTTTGTAGGTGTGGGCGACACTCTACACAAAGTAGGTAGCACTCAATACGGTTATGTCCAGGCAAGATATCTGGCGCAGACTGTCAAACAGAAGAGCTCCTACAGGCAGAAGTAATCTCACTGCTTCTCCTTCATATAGGCTCGAACATCCGTCTGGGAGACATTCTGTGAGGCGATGGGTTGTATCTGTGTATCACACACCACACTATAATACATCACCGTTCCTTTGACCTGACTATCTTTCAAACCAAAGAGATGTCCCATTTCGTGTTGCGCGGTATGTGAAAGTGCCCCTGGATAACAAGAGACATCCAATTCCACTTTTCGGGAATAGTGATTGGAAGTAGTGCAACCTACTGCCACCGTATCAGCGCAGGCGATGAGATATGGAGTAGGAGCCAGGCAGGCATCCACTGCTCCTGGTTGATCGGGACACTTACCGACTTCCACTTGGATAGTGAGGGCATACCGATTACCCACTGCCCGCTCCCACTTGCGAGCCGCTTGTCGGATCTCTTGCTGCTGTTCGTGTGTAAAGTCCGGACTGACCATCAGGTGATAGTGGGTCTGCCCTCGGAAGATAAAATGTCCAGACACATACAGGATAGTAGGTGCCACCACGGTGGCGCCCAATGCCATACCATACAAGAGTGCTTGCCAGGGACTAATGGGTTTCATCTAACTACCTCTACTTACCTTGGATTATAGAACAGATCACTCCCTTGGGCACTGGTTGGGTAAGTGCATGTGCGATAACCTATGGGCAACAAAAAGCCGAAGAGCTCCCCGTGGGTTAGGGAGGTCTCCGGCTGTATATTATCAGGTAGGTTTTTATACTACATGCGCCGGACGGATCGACGCCTTGGTCGCTTCTTTCCACACCTTTGGAAAAAGCATACACTACCCCCTTCGTCTCGCCAATCGAAATTGGCTCGGAAAAATGGGGCATCTTGTCTGGGAAGAGATAGGCACACATTGGCTTATCTTTCCCTATCCGCCAGCCTCCTCTCGCACACAATCAAACACGATCCATCGCATGTGTTGAGCCGTCGTAGCAGGTGGCATCGTCTCTCCTGATATATGTTCAGGTGTGTGATAAGCTACTGTAAGATATAATCTCACATTAGAGCTGAATGTATTCTTGTATCCTTTCCCATGGTTTGTATGAACCCCGTCGCACCAGTTCTCGTTGCTGGGGAGTTTGCAAGTCAGGTTGTGTTCGGAGAGCTTCATCCAACACACAGTAGGGGAAGTGATACCCCGGCTCCAGAGCATGGTATGGCTTGGGCAACGGCGGGAGATCAGCCTCTTTCAGCACATACTCACACACAGCCGAGTTTTTTCCATACAATGGAGCATCACACTCCGGGCAACATGGCTCTTGCTGGTAGTTAGTGCCTGCCCACTCTATCCGACATAAAGCTACCATAGCCAGATTATATTCCATTATCTCTCCTTTCTTTGGCAGACTGGACACAAATCTTTTGTTTGGCTGCTTGCAGCCCAGCCATCATCCGATCAATCTCCTCCATCGGTAGGAAAATGAGTGCAGAAGTCTGACCATCGTCTTCGGTGACGCGCACCGACAGCTGCGTATCCGAGGCTTGGATGATCACCTCGCCCGCTTCGTTAGCGTCTCGGTAATAGTAATCGTGCATGTTTTTATCCCGTCCAAGGCAATAGGCTTCCCATGTATGGTGAGGTCATTATTCGGGCGTATTGCCGATACACCATGGCACGGGCATCCACATTGGTAAAATCTCTAATCGAGTGGATGATGAGTCGGCTCAAGCCATCTTCTCCCAATAGATACCGCAAGGCGCGTAAATGTGGGACATAGTCGGTGGAGGAGCTGACGGGTTGTCGGCGCAGCTGGGCAGCGTGCAGGCGCCGAGCTCCCCCGTGCCACCACCAAGACAACTTGCGAGACCAATCGGTGCGTTTAGCGTTCTTCATTGCTGCCACTCCAATAGGTTGTCATAGATGAGTTGAGCTATCTCACCTTTCCATATCATGCCATAACCATATCGGATGGGAATGTTTTTGAAGTTAGTGGCGATGTAGGCATACTCATCACCATCTGCACGAAGCTCCTTCACCTGCACCTGCATATGCAATTCCGTATGTAGCGGACGCCAAATGTCTTTGACCCTCTCATGGACGATCTTGTCATCTCCCACTTTCCAAGTATAGGGAGTACCATTCATGCTAATGATACGCAGCATCTTTACTTACCTCTCCGTTCAAAGTGTTCGTTGAGCGCCTGGACAATGAGCCGGGCGTATCCTTCCTCATATTCGGCAACCGAGGCGATGGCATCATCGTTGGCGTCGAAGATACGCCACCGACGCACACCTGGCATACTGCCAAAGACATTGCGCCGAGGGTTTCCTAACACCAGCTCGCACCCAAACGGGGCGCGCAGTCTTGCCATCACTAACGCATCCAAAGACTGAATGTGGGCAGTAAAAATATCTTGTTTCATGCGATTACCTTTTCTACCGAGATGTCATACTCCTGCGGACCTCGGCGCATGAGTGCGCTCCCCACGCCAAAATCCTCTTCCAGGCGAGCTTGCAGCTGTTGCACCACTTGGGCGTATTCCTCTTCGGGAGAAGCGTCTTGCACTTGTAGGATGGAATACAGATCAAAACTGCCCGCCCATACTACCACTCTCTTGTTCATGGTCTCACCTATTTATCAAACGACTTGCGTGCCTCTTCCTCTGACTGGGTAAAGAAGTCCGGGATGATCTCCTGGATGGCGTCCGCCAGCTTCATGGCTCCCTGGGCAGTTCGCTGCATGGCGGTGAGGGTCTCCATGGGAACGGTGGTGTGAGATAGGTTGGTTCCTTTGGCAATGAAAATTCGTAGGACAAGTTCTTGCGCAAACTCATGTTTGGTCATATTGATCTCCTTGTTTTACACACAGAAACATACTCTAGTGTTTGAGCCATGGTCAATCACACACCAGCACGGTGTATCCGAAGCGGTCCAAGGTTTCCACGCACGCGTCGTCATAACATCGCAGACGCAAGCCATCCTCTGCCTCTTGGCGGTCAAGGGCGCGCACCAGGGCACGGCGCAGCCTCATCTCGCGTTGGTGCGCCCGAGGGGGCGGCAAGGCGCCATAGCTGACGGCAGACGAACGAGTGCCAGCGCAACCCGAGAGGCACGCCAGCAGGGATAGAGAGATGAGATAGGATCGCATGGTATTATTACTTCTCTTGTGCCGGTTTATGGCAGTTAGGTTCTGGGTGTGTCATGTCGGGCAAGATAATCTTTGCTCCTACCCGAGTGATGGTGCTTCTCTCACACTCACGGGCACACCACTTATTCATCAGGTGGGCGTTAGCTTGGTTCAGCTTGCCATTGAAAGGCTTACCTTCTCCTCCTTCAATCCTGACCACCTACTAATAGGTGTTGGTTCTGGACGAAAGTATCAGGTGCATCGGGAGGCTTTCCTACGAGAGGACGCGGTGTCCTTCTATCTGCTGGGAGCCTACATGACCGATGGGTGCATATACGGATCACAAACGTTGATATCATCTAAAGATGATGACTGGCTTATGCAGATAAGAGATCACATTTCACCTGATAAGCCCATTCATAAAGATAAAGGTAGAAACCTATATAACTTTAGGTTCAATGATACTACCAGTTCTAATTGGCTCATATCCTATGGCTGCACACCCAGGAAGTCTCTCACCCTTTCACTTACAAAGGAGATACCATCAGAATATATAAGAGATTTTGTTAGAGGTATGATTGACGGAGATGGTTCTGTTTGTTTCTTTGATTACCACAATCGTGGATATGATAGAACAAGAGTTAGTGTATATTTATGTTCTGCTTCCGAAGCAATCATAGACCAAGTAAAAGAGATGATACCATCGGAGTTTAGAGTGCATAAATATACGAAAATGAATAAACCTGATAAGATATACATGATACGCGATCATGTTGTCAAAAATCCCGCTCCACAATACATACTACAGTCTTATAATAGTAATGCTCAACAACTATTACAATGGTTATACTATCCAGGTCATGTATTATCTTTGCCGAGAAAGTATGAGAAAGCGCAACAAGCAATCGCACACCAATTCGCATATAGTTATTTTTCTGATGCGGATGTAAAAGAAATGAGACGCCTGCATACAACAGGCGTCTCACAAAAGAAACTGGCTCGTATGTATGACACATCTCAAAGCGTCGTTTCTTTGATAGTTAGAAACCTGACGCACCAAAACTGTTAGCCGTTTTTTGGATTAGATTTCTCTTCAATGTAGTGAACAATCTCACCTGCACCTTCAGATACTCTTTTGATCTTCTGTTGCAGGTTAGAATCTGGAATAGAGATATGTTTGGTGGACTCCTCCTGAACTCTCTTGAAAAACTTTTTCGCCTCTTCGACTTCTTGCTTTGCCATTTTGATTACCTTTCCTTTCTTGTATCCGTAATATTATTTTCTATAAGTACGACAATAAGCCACAAACTCAACTTCATACTTGCTTAGAGCAGTATGGCTTATAGGATCACTATCTGATAAAGATAGGCGCATTGTGTTTCTCTGCTGATCGGGGCGATTCGCCGAACAACCTACTTCTAGTGTGAAACTAGAATAAGTTTTGGCATCAGCATCCGAACGACCACACACGAATCCACCACTATAACTATTGGTAGTTATTATTGCGAACACCGTTGTACGCTCGCAAGACCAGTTGGTATAACATGTAGCACCATTACCACAATGATGAATACTATCATACGGCAACTTCACCGGCGTAAACTCTAATGAGTTCATGTTATCCATGTAGGTGATTATATTTCCATTGTTGATACGGGTACTGAAATACCAGTCAGTTTCATATTGGAAACCATGATCATCCACAGTGGAGAATACCGTATTCTTGGAGTCCTTATCATTATAGGGTATGCTACCAAACACACTATCATTCCATTTGACCGGAGTGGGATGTTGATTACATCCAAGCAGGAATCCGAGTAATACAAAACATTTACTGTATTTCATGTTTATCCCACCTATTGTTATCGAGCCCAACTTGGGCGACCTCTGCATTGAAAACACAAGTAAGTGATGCCATCGGGTTGATTGGGGGTGGCATACGGGTTGAAGGGATCTCCGCAATTTCTGCCCGCACATTTCATGCCACCTGGAACGGAGGTGGTAGCGGAAGCGGTCAATAAGCTGACCCGCGTGCCGCCCAACATCCAGGTATTAGTAGTATATAGATCTATATTGGCAATAGTCAGCACATAGCTTTTATTGCGAGGATCGAGAGAACCGCCAACTGTTGTAATAGGAGTCTGTCCTCTCTTTATGCTCGATGGTAGTGGTTCTCCCTCTTTCCATCCCACCATATAGGGAACTTCGGTATCCTTGGTATCATGAGCGATGACGGTTGCCGACACCTTACCATATAGGATACGATCTCCCACCTTGAGGGATAGTGTGCTAATGGGAACAAGTTCCATGATTACCTCCTCATAAAACTGGGGCGGGAGCGACACTGGTAGCAAAGAAAACTACCGTCGGGTTGATTTCCCACCGCATACTCGTTGAAAGTTTGACAGTAGCGTCCTGCACACCTTATACCACCACTTTTCACCACATCAGGAGCGGCAGCCAACGGCTGCACCGGGGCATGGCTAACTACCCACATGGTGGTAGTATATTGCTCGATGTTGGCGATCACTTGGGCACCCAGCCTGCGAGGATCCATAGAACCACCATGCAAAGTGTTATTGCCTCTGACACTAGCAGGCATCTCATCTCCTGGTCTCCAACCCAACATATAAGGGTATGTTTGATCATTTGGGTCATGGGCGATGACGGTGGCGGGCTTGTCCCGATATAACACACGATCTCCCACCTTGGGAGCCAAGTTCTTGATCAGGATCTCGCCCATGTTCATAGCTCCTTGGTGGTGGCAGGTGCCTCCGGGAGGGAGGTGAGGGTGGAGATGTAGTCCTGATTGACTTGCTGGTAGTCGGCGAGTGCCTCATGCAGAGCTTGCACTGAATTGCGTCCCACCAGCAGGAAGTCTCGCAATAATCCACTGTCCATCTGTCGCAGGTCTTGTAGGACTTCCTGGGCAGCAGTAGCAACTTGGAGCAGAGCTTCCTCGCGCTGCTCTTCCAGGTCATGCAACATGGTGGCGTTGCTGATGTCGTATTCGATGGGAGGAGCGGGAGGAGAGGCGGTGGTATCACCTCCACCCAACTGCACACCCATGAGTGCTTCGCCAGAAGCCTGGCTCGCAGTCTCTGCGAGACCAAGTATCTCTCGTCCCTCGGTCAGTGTATCATTCATGATGTGGGTTCCTTGGTGTCAGAAGTAGGATCAGAGCAGGCAGCCAGAAAGTCCTCGGTTGCCGCCTTCCAGGCTCGGAGGGCGTCTTTGAGATCCAGCATCGCCTCCGCACTCACTGTGTAAGTGATGTTGTGATGGTTGATCGCTTCCTCCTCCAATTCTTGAGCAGCGCGTGCAACTTGTAAGATGGCATAGTCCAACCGTTGGGCTGCCTGTTGTTGATCGCTCATGTCTTCCTCCTCAATCCGTTGTAGGTGTCAAAGTCGAATGGTTCTGTGTCGGAAGAAGATGTGGGTGGCACTGGTGCCGCCATCTGTCCTTTTCCGCAGATGCCCGCACATTGGGCGATCGACTCATCAAAGGCGGTCTGCTCGCACTGTTGGCACTCTGGGCTACAAAAGCGAGCATTCTCCGGGGCAGGGTGGTCTCCATGCTCACACACATTGAGGATCTCCTCCACTACCTCCTCAAAACGATCTTTGCTCCACCACACTTTGTTTTCTTTGAGCAGGTAGTATTCATTCTCCTTCTCTACTTCGTAGATCTGACCTTGTATCAAAATTCCAGAGCTGTTGCGATCATCAATACATCTGACCTTCTTCACGACATCACCGTTAGTTAGGCGGATCAATATGCAGTTGTCCCACATTACTTTCGGTAATCCAAGAAACCAGTCCGTTATCGAACTTGACGATGGGTTGGGGACCCTCTTCTCCCCACGCATTACCCAGGGTGCCATAGATCTTGTGGTCGGGTCCGACATGAGCAAACACGCGCACTCCTGGCTTGATCTCTTCTAACTTCATGACACTTCTCCTTCTGTGTTAGAGTTCTTGACCATCTCGGTCAGTTGTGTGAGGGCATCCTGTTTGCCCATGTTGTATGCCACTTCCAGCAAGGCAGCCAGAGAGGCGATATCAGCCGACACCGGCGCCGTTCCACTGGCTTCCAACCACCCGATGGCTAACTGGATCCTATCATCTTGGGTCATAGGGGCGAAGCTCCTTCCTGGTAGTATCCTTCCACAATGGCATCATAGGCATCCTCACTGTCGTCTTTTGACCACGGTATCTCCTGCTCGCCTACTTGGGCATGGAAGTCCGTAATAGAGGCAAAGTCGTTGCCATGTCGGGCAAGCCAGTCTTGGATGAGATCTCGGGTCAGCTCACCTGTATGGGCGGCTTTGCCGATCTCATACAGATCGAGGTCGGTCAGATCATACACCTGGGCGGCTTGTATGGCTGGTAGCCACAACTTACCAATCACTTGCACATAGGCAATCCTGACCGGTTTCATTACATAAGGATCCAGTTTCATTTTGTCCTCCTCATCATTTCAGGATACACATCGATGGCTCGCTGCAACTGTATCAACAAGTCATCTTTATCCTGACATGGAATGGCAGCATAAGGATTACTCCAGGCGTCCGGCTTCTCCTGCTCATTGTGATAAGGTCGGTAATCCACCACCATGATGACGAAACGGTGTCCGTCATTCCGACTATAATATCGTCCTACATCGATAACGCAGTGCTCGCCATACATAAATTGTAGGAGATCCTGATCATAGTCATACTCGTGTTCCGACTTCTCCCAGTGGTGAGAGTTGTCCCACACCACCTTGCCGCCTTTGTAATCGATCATGTTTAGGTCTCCAAGTGTCGTTCTTGTGGGGGCGCAGGTGCTTGCAAGCCAATTCCGCGCTGCCAATACGCCTTCCGTTTTTCTGCCGGGGCGAGATCATATCCCACGCGTTTGAGCCGAGGCACCATCACCGTGCCACAGTCGGAACAGATAACCGCATGGGATGAGTCGATGTGAGAGGTAGGATGACAGCATCCCTGGATCCGACATTGGTTGCAAGTGGAATATAAGTTCCAGTTGGGCTTGCCACACTGCGCACACACACGCTTACTGGGACGAAACATGCGACCTCTTCTTTCCTTTGTTGGGACGACGCTGACGATTGTATCTGCGACATCGAGAACACCGGGCGATCCTGTGGTTGATCCACCTCCATTGACACCAAGTGAGTTGGCAGACGGTCTTGCGCAACCACCAGATGAGCTCTTCCCATAGCATCAGCCGAGATCTCCTACAATCTCTTGGGCTCTTTCACGAGAGATCATTGCGACACCTGACGCGTGAGATAATAGGCGACTGGTCGGTCCGACACGCCATCACCACCTCGCCCTTGAGCAGCTCGGCGAAGTTCTGGTGATCCAAGAACCGACGCCAGGCTACACTCTCTGATACTCCCTCGACCAAGTAGGTGCCATTGGGCAAACGGATACTCCACAAGCCAGTGGGAGCTCGCATGTTCTGACTGCTGCCGCGACGGCGGGGAGTGTGGGGACGCGGACTACGGGTAAAGAATTGGGAGAGCTTACTCATAATCAAACCTCCATTGTGGGTGTAGTCAGTCAATCTCGCCATCATCGTCAGTGATGATGATATCCATGAAGGGGTCATCCAAAGTCCCCATCAATACCGCGTTCAAGCCCACCAGAGTAGGGTTGCCTCGCGGAAAGGTATGACCCACGGCGGACACTGGGGGCATCCTGGTAGGGGAGGGGTTATGCCGCAGCGAGAAACCCGTCTCCGGCTCAAAGTGGATCTCGGTATGGGAAGGCGAGGGTGTCTGTTCCCATTGATGCATGATGCGACGAGCCTGCTGATCGCCTTCATGTGAGAGATAATTCACCAAACTGACGCTGATACGCATTGTCTTCTCCTATATGAGAGAGTGAGTTTTAGCTTACCAAGGAAACCAGGTGATGCCCAGCTTGCGCAAGGTGCCGATGAGTAAGGCAAGGAAGCCCAACCCCAACAGTAGTAGGATAATGGCGACGGTGATGAGCCAGATCATGTGTGTTCTCCTGTCATGTGGAAAGGTAGATGAGTGAGAGGGGTGCGAGCCACCTGTCGCACCATCATAGCACCCGGCGGATCTTGTCTCATCTCCAGGGCAACGATGTCCAACAACAAGGTGAGTTCCTCCTCGGAGACGCCTTCTCGGATCAAGTAGGCATTTAGCATACCTACCGTTAGGCTACCGCTCCTTACACTAGCGACCATAATATTGACCAGGTTATCTAGTTGTCGCATGTTGTCCCCGTAGTAATATACTTGCCCACCGTGGCACTCTTCGACCTCGACGCACACACCAATACTTGACCATGAGAGCGTAGTATTGGTCTTGCGTGTAAGCGCCAGCTTCCGCAGGCGAAGCCAAGGCATAGGTGGTCATGATGGATCCTCCTTGTCTCCCGGGCGGCGGCGCACCATCCATCCCGCGGTTCCCGCACAACCCACACTCATCAGATAGAGATAGAGCTGGGAATATTGCACCACATGTGCGATGATGAGATCGATCATGGTTCCTTTACAAGGGGCTGTAAATTGCCTGTCTTTGCCCACATAATGTTTTTTATTTAGGCAAAGACAGATAATTCAGCCTGTTGCTCCAAGCGTCATTACTCGGTGATATAGGTGCATGAGGGAGGATGCAAGGAGCAAAACATGAAGAGAGATACAGAAACAGGAAGAATAATAGGGACGCCAGCTGGGGAGAAGTATCCTGCTATCATCAAAAGGGAGCAGGAACTCTCCATACAGGAAGGTAGAGTAGTAGAGTTTGTTCAGGACTATCATGACCTACTATTGAGCGGAAAAATGGGGATCAATGAGTTCTGTGATAAGAGATGGAAATCTGGTAAAGGTTGGATCTTGTATGGTGGTAATAGTTGCAATGGTCGTAAATCTTGGGTAGAACAACTTGGATTACCTAGACATACAAAATCTTCTACTATCTTTTCCAGTCAGTGGAAGAAGAAAAAATCAGCAGCATGTCCGATATGTGGCGAAACAGAGATCATACTGGACTTCTGTCATTGGATCGCCAAAAAGGACGGAGGTCTTCGTAAGTATCACAACGGTTTTGACGGATGTCCCAACTGCAACCGTAGATTAGACCACTTGGTGATACCTCGTATCGAGTGCGGCACTGCCTCTGATGCTGATATCAGTTTCTATAACCGATGTAGGCAGGTAATCCAAGACTTCATTGATAAGGAATACAAGAATGATAAGGAAGTAAGAGAACTATATACACGCAGAATAGAAAAACGCTCCATGCGATAACACAGTCTTCTTCTGCCCAATTATTAGGGTCGGGCAGAAGAAGACTGCCGAGAGGTATTATCCCCTCGGCAATCATCCTACAGCTTCAGTGATTTACGGACATGCCGTATTGCACTGATACTCTACTTCCGTGATCACCTTGCCGGCGAACCCGCCATCACCGATCACGCACCCATACTCCATCTGACGACCGTTGCCGCTGGCGCAGAAAGTGGTCTGCCCCGTCTGCAACTTGTCGCATGCGATGAAGCTGACCGTGGCGCACACCGGTGCTCCACCGTCCGCATTGGCACCCGGAGCGCCCGCCTCTCCGTTCAAGCCGTTGCATACCACGCTCACCTGGGGCGTGCCGATCACCCCACCATCACCATCCGTTAGCGTGACGGTGAATTGCGTGCCACCATTGGGACACTGTGCGGAAGTAGCTGCTGCCGTGGTAACAGAGGCGCTATCACCATTGCTGCCATTACTGCCCGCCTCACCCGCAACGCCCGGAGCCCCCGCATCACCATTCAAACCGTTGCAGACAAACGCCACCGTGGTGGTGACATTGCCGTTAGCGTCGGTATTGGTGATAGTGAATTGGGTTCCACCATTGACCGGACAGTCAGTGGTATCGGGTGCTGTCGTCACCGTGGCACTGCTGCCGTTGCTGCCTGCCTCTCCGGTAGCGCCAACCGCGCCCGCTTCGCCCGGACTGCCATTACAGATTACTGATGGCGACCCACATCCCAACACCACATTGTTGCTGTCGGTGGTG
>Ga0187806_1000131_pt1 | contig 17307 bp, 8 predicted proteins | sample NC_wetland_sal_i_7_FD_132470 | JGI IMG/M metagenome (GOLD analysis project Ga0187806, IMG submission 132470) | Wetland sediment microbial communities from Neuse River Estuary, North Carolina, USA - ASW_1 | ecosystem: Environmental > Aquatic > Freshwater > Wetlands > Sediment | place: USA: North... | reverse complement strand
GGACACGGTCAAGCAGGCGGAGGTGTTCGCCGCCGTCCGGGAGCGGTTCGCCATCCCCCGGCAGGACAACCTGAGGCTGCGTGACTTCCCCACCCTCGCGCACGTGATCGGGTTCGTCCGCGAGCACGCCGTGCCGGGCCAGCCCGCGCCGGCCGGCACCGCTCCCGCCGCTGCGCCGAGCCAGCCCGCCGTCCCCGAAACCAAGGCGGCACCGGCGCCACTCCGGGCGGAGCCGGCCTTCACCGGCGACATGGCCGCGGCGGACCGGCTGCCGCGCCGCGTGCCCGTTCCAGTGCTGCGGCCACCCGCTGAGTGGTGCAAGCCCACCGCCGTGACGCTAGAGGGCAGCCGGGTCATCGTGATGGCCGACGCAGGCGGCGTCGCCAAGCCGCTGGTCAAACGGCTTGGCGCCCTCGGCGTCAGCACGCTTGTCATCGAGCCGGGCCACCCCGCCGACGACCTTGACTCCCAGCTGTCCGCCTGGCTGGCCGAAGGTCCTGTGCATGGCGTGTACTGGCTGGCCGCTCTCGACGCCGAGCCCGCGCTCAGCGAACTCGACCTGCCCGGCTGGCGCGAGGCGCTGCGCCGCCGGGTCAAGAACCTGTACACCGTGGTCCGTAGGCTCGACCAGGCCGGCCAGCTGGGGCCGCTTGGCACGTTCCTGGTCGCCGGCACCCGGATGGGCGGCTACCACGGATACGACGACCACGGAGCGACGGCGCCGCTCGGGGGCGCGGTGACCGGCTTTGTCAAGGCGTACTGGCGCGAGCGGCCGGATGTGCTGGCCAAGGCGGTCGACTTCCCGGACACGAGGAAGACCGCCGCGCTCGCTGATGCGCTGATCGAGGAGACCCTGCGCGATCCGGGAGCGGTCGAGATCGGCCGGGCCAGCGGACGCCGCTGGACGGTGGGCGTGAGGGAGGTCCCGTTCGGTGATGGCAGCGGCGGAATGACGCTCGGCAGCCAGACGGTGTTCGCCGTGACCGGAGCGGCCGGGGCGATCGTCTCGGCCATCGTCGCCGACCTCGCCAAGGCCAGCGGCGGTGTCTTCCACCTCATCGACCTGACGCCCGAACCCGATCCCGCCGACCCGGACCTGATCCAGTTCGCGACCGACCGGGACGGATTCAAGCAGACGATCGCCGAGCGCCTCGCCGCCAGCGGTACCCGGCCGACACCGGTGCTGATCGAGCGGGAGCTGGCCCGCTGCGAACGGCTGCACTCGGCTCTGATCGCCATCCAGGCGGTTCGCGCCGCGGGCGGTCAGGCTTACTACCACGCGACCGACCTGACCGATCCCGGCGAGGTCGCGAGCGTCGTGGCGGACATCCGCGAGCGGCACGGGCGGGCGGACGTGCTTGTGCACGCGGCCGGGCTGGAGATCAGCCGTGCCATCGCCGACAAGGAGCAGCGCGAGTACGACCTCGTCTTCGACGTCAAGAGTGACGGCCTGTTCAACCTGCTGCACGCGGCCGGCGACCTGCCGGTAGGTGCGGTGGTGGCATTCAGCTCGGTGGCCGGCCGGTTCGGCAACGCCGGGCAGACCGACTACAGCGCGGCCAACGACCTGCTGTGCAAGGTCATGTCCAGCTTCCGTGCCACCCGGCCAGACACGAGAGGGATAGCGATCGACTGGACCGCATGGGGCGGCCTCGGCATGGCAACCAGGGGCTCGATCCCGAAGGTGATGGCCATGGCGGGCATCGAGATGCTGGCACCCGAGGCAGGCATCGCGTGGATCGGGCGGGAGCTGACCGCCGGGTCGTTCAGCGGCGAGGTTGTCGTCGGCCGGCAACTCGGCGTGCTCACCGCCGAGCACGACGCCACCGGCGGGCTCGACCCCGGCGCGATCGACACCGGCTCCGCTGGCCCGATGATCGGCGCGGTCACCGGGATGGGGGTCTACTCGGGGCTCACCGCGGAAACCACGCTCGATCCGGCAGCGCAGCCGTTCCTGCACGACCACCGCATCGACGGTACGCCGGTGCTGCCGGGAGTGATGGGCATCGAGGCATTCGCGGCCCTTGCTGGCCTCGCCGTTCCCGGCATTCGGGTGGCCGACGTCGAGCAGGTGGACTTCATCGCCCCGCTGAAGTTCTACCGGGACGAGCCGCGCACGCTCACCCTGAGCGCGGTGATCCGGTCCGAAGGAGCCGATCTGGTCGCGGACTGCACGCTGAGCGCCAGCCGGATGCTGTCCGGCGAGCTGGCTCCGCGGGTCACCTCGCACTTCACCGGCAGGGTCAGGCTAACCGCGGCCGCCGCTGAGCAGGAGCGAGCCGAGGCACCAGGAACGCGCGGCACGCCGGTGGTATCCCATGACGACGTGTACCACGTGTTCTTCCACGGTCCCGCCTATCAGGTGGTCGACGAGGCCTGGCACCGCGGCCCCGACGCTGTCGCCCGCGTCGCCCGGCACATGCCCGCCGACCACACGCCGGAGACCGATCACACGGCTACCGAGCCATTGCTGGCAGAGGCGTGCTTCCAGACGGCCGGCCTCTGGGAGATCGGCCACGCCGGGCACATGGCGCTGCCGGCCCATGTCGACCTTGTCAGCATGCCGCACCGGCCCGGACCGCAAGCGGAACTGTTCGCCATCGCCCATCCCGTGGGCGACGGCGGCTTCGACTGCCATGTGCTGGACCGCGACGGTGACGTCGTACTCCGCGTCAACGGTTACCGGACCGTCGGCCTTGACAGTGCACTGCCTGCCGATCTCCAGAAACCGATCCGCGATGCGATGAGCGGCTGAGTGGCGAACTTCCACCGAAGGAGGGGCGATGTCCGGAGTCCGGCGGCTTGCCATTGTCAACCGGGGCGAACCTGCCGTGCGTTGCCTGGCCGCCGTAGGCGAACTCGGCGACGACTTCGGCGAGCCGATAACGACGATCGCGCTATATACCGACCCTGACGCGGCGTCCCTGTTCGTCCGGCAGTCCGACGAGGCCGTCTCGCTCGGCCCGGCCCTGATCGCCGACTCCGACGGGAGCCGGCACGGCGCTTACGTGGACATCGACAAGGTGATGGCCGCGCTAGCCCAGGCTCGCGCCGACTCCGTCTGGCCGGGCTGGGGCTTTGTCGCCGAGTCAGCCGACTTCGCCGCGCGATGTGAAGAGGCCGGAATCACGTTCATCGGGCCGCCCAGCGATGTCATCAGGCTGCTCGGCGACAAGGTACGGGCCAAGCAGCTTGCCGAGCGTCTGGAAATACCGGTCGTGCCGTGGAGCGGCGGCCCGGTGCATGATGACCAGAGCGCGCGGCTAGCGGCGGCGATCCTGGGCTATCCGGTGCTCGTGAAAGCGGCCGCGGGAGGCGGCGGCCGGGGCATCCGGCTGGTGGAGTCGGAGAGCGCGATGCCTGCGGCGTTCACCTCCGCGCAGCGCGAGGCGCAGGCGGCGTTCGGCGATCCCACCGTGTTCATCGAACGCAAAGTCGACAGCGCGCGGCACGTCGAGGTGCAGGTGATCGCGGACGGGCAGGGCACCGTATGGGCACCCGGAATCCGCGACTGCAGCATCCAGCGGCGCAATCAGAAGGTCATCGAGGAGTCGGGTTCCACCAAGGTCGGCCCGGCTGCGGAGGCCGCGATGCGCGACGCCGCGGTGCGGCTGTGCGATGCCGCCGGGTACCGTAGCGCGGGCACGGTCGAATTCCTCGTCGACCCGCTGACGCAGCAGTTCATGCTGATGGAGATCAACACCAGGCTGCAGGTCGAGCACCCGGTCACCGAGATGACAACCGGCATCGACCTCGTCAAGCTGCAACTGCACATCGCGCGGGGCGGGAAACTGCCGCCGTCACCGCCCCCCGTTACCGGCTACGCGATCGAAGCCAGGCTCAACGCCGAGGACCCTGAGCACGACTTCGTGCCGACGCCGGGCCTGGTGTCTGCACTGCGGCTGCCCGTGGGTCCCGGAATCCGGGTCGATGCCGGGGTAGCTGAGGGCGACAGGGTCGCGGCGGAATTCGACTCGATGATAGCCAAGATCATCGCGCGCGGGCGCGACAGGACGGAGGCGCTCGGCCGGCTAAGGCGCGCGCTCGCGCAATCCCTGGTGGTGATCGACGGCGGGACGACGAATAAGGCGTTCCTGCTATCCCTGGCAGGCCACCCGGATGTGCGCACCGGCAGTTACGACAACCGCTGGCTCGACCGGCTGGCGGAGGCGGGCGGCCATCTGCCCGCGGATGACCCGGTCTCGCTGCTGGCGGCGGCGGTCGAGGCTGCCGACGCCGACCAGGCCGCGGTGCAGGCCAACTTCCTGGCCACGGCGGCACGCGGACGTCCCGAACTCCCCGATGAGGTCGGGCACCGACTGCGGCTCCGGGCTCGCGGCGGCTCCTACCCGATGCACGTGTACTGCCTGGGCCAGGGTGACTACCGCGTGGCTGTCGGCCCGCCGGACAGCGCGGGGCCGCCGGACGGCACTCCGGCTGGCACTGCGGGCGGCACTGCCGTGGTCGACATCAACGTCCAGCGTCTCGGCCGCTACGAGCGGGCCATCACCTGCCACGGCAGGCGGTACAAGATCGTCGCCGTCGACCAGGGTCCCCGGCTGCTCATCGAGGTAGACGGTGTGCCGCACGTCATCAGCCGCGACGATGGCGGGCAGGTCCGCTGCCCGTCCCCGGCGTTCGTCGTAGCCGTTGCGGTCGCACAAGGCGACATCGTGAAAGCCGGCGACCCGCTGGCCGTGGTCGAGAGCATGAAGATGGAAGCGACGATTACCGCGCCCCACGATGGCGTGGTCAGCGCTGTGCTCGCCCAGGTGAATACGCAAGTGAAGGCCGGGGCGCCGCTGGTCGCGCTGCAAGCGCTCAGCCAGCGGACCGGTTCGGGCGGGCCCGGCGGGGAGGCAGTCGGGTTCGGTGGCTTGGCGGAGCCGCACGGCATCCCCAGCGAGGCCGACATCGACCACATGCTCCGCGCTTACCTGCTCGGCTACGACATCGAGGACGACGAGGCCCGCGAGCTCAGCCGGGAGCGAGGCAAGTGGCTGGCTGCCGTTTCGCCGGACGACGAAAGCACGCTGCGCAGTGAGCAAGAGCTGCTGGAGATCTTCGCGGACACGGCGGCACTTTCCCAGCGTGTCTCCGCGGAAGCCGAGGAGGAAGAGCACCCCAGAAGCTCACACGAGCACCTGCTCACCTACCTGTCGTTTCTCGATCCGGAGCGCAGCGGGATACCCGGCGATTTCACGCGCCAGCTGCGGACTTCGCTGGCCCGCTACGGCATCCAGTCACTGACCCGGACGCCGCAGCTCGAACAGCCACTGCTTCTGATAACCCGGTCGGTGACCCGGATGCCGGCCGCGGCCCCGATCGCGATCGCCATCTTGGACCGGTGGCGCCGCGCCTATGACGTGCTGGCGCCCTCGATGACCGACGACCGGCTCGCCGTGCTCGCCCGGCTGATCGGCTCCACGCAAGGGCGTTACCCGGATGTGTGTGACCTGGCGAGGGACGTGCGGTTCCGCTACGTCGACGCGCCAGTGATCAATCACTCCAGGGCGACCGCGTACGCGGAGATCGAGGCCAGCATGGACGAGATGTGCGGGCAGGCCACGCCCGACCGGCGGCGCGAGCTCGCCGACCGGATCGTCTGGTTCCCGCTGCCCATGCGCGCCAGGCTCCGAGATAGGTACCGCGCAGCGGACGAGACGGCCAGAGCCCGGCTGCTTGAGGTCCGCACCCGCAGGTACTACCGGATACGCGGTCTCACCGGTATGCGGTGCGAGACCCTGGGAGGGCATCTGGCCTGCCTCGCGGACTACCCGGAGCCCGGACAGAACGGACCGCCCGCGCACCTGGTCGCCGGGTACGTGCCCATCGCGGACCTGCCATCGTTCGCCCGGGCGGTCGCGCAGCACCTGAGCGGGCTCGCCGCGGACCGTCCCGTTGTCGTCGACATCGAGTCGTGGCGCAGCGATCCGCTGCTCGCCGACGATGACATGGCCGCCGAACTCGCCGGGCTGCTCGCGCGCACGGACTTCGGCCGCGACCTGCACCGCCTCACCGTCACCGTGACCAGCGCCAGCAGCCCGGAGCACACCGAGGAGCATCAGCGGACTCAGACGTTCACCTACACGCAGGCCGCCGCCGGTTTCACCGAGAACCCGCTGTTCCGGAACCTGCACCCGATGATCGCCGAGCGTCTCGATCTGTGGCGGCTGTCGAACTTCTCGCTGCACAGGCTGGCAAGCGCGGAAGATGTCTACCTGTTCCGCGCCGTCGCCCGCGCGAATCCGAAAGACGAGCGGCTGATCGCCATCGCGGAGGTGCGTGACCTCACCGCTGCCCGCGACTCGGGCGGCGACATCATCGGCTATCCGCTGCTCGATGGCATCCTGGTCCAGGCCTTCGCCGATATCCGCGGTGCGCTCCGCGGCCAGCCGCAGCGACAGCGCCCGCTTCGGAACAGGGTGATGCTCTACGTGCGCCCGGTGTGGAACATCCCCACCGCCACCTGGCGAAGCCTCGCGCACCAGCTGGCGCCGCAGGCCGCCGACCTCGGGCTGGAGAAGGTCGTGGCACGGATCCAGATGCCGGACGAGCACACCGGCGAACTGCGCGAGGCGGTCATCGATGTGGAGAACGTGGCGGACAGGGGTGTCACGGTGCGCCTCCGCCAGCCATCGGATCAGCCCATCCAGCCGCTTACCGAATACCAGCAAAAGGCCCTCCGGGCCAAGCGGCTGGCGGTGCCCTATCCGTATGAGATCATCCGCATGCTGACGCCGCCCCGCGGCGCGCCCGCGGACTTCCCGGCCGGCGACTTCACCGAATACGACTTGAGCGATCCCGGTGCTGGCTCTGACGACGGTGCGGCCGACGCGGGCGCAGCGGGCGATGAGCTCGTCCCCGTAAACCGGCCGTACGGCCGCAACCGGGCCGGAATCATCACCGGCGTCATCACCAGCTATACGCCGCTGGTGCCCGAGGGGATGCGCCGGGTGGTGATTCTCGGCGATCCGACCGAGGGGCTCGGCAGCCTGGCGGAGCCCGAGTGCCGCCGGATCATCGCCGCGCTGGCCCTCGCCAGGCGGATGCGGGTGCCCGTCGAGTGGTTTGCGCTGTCGTCCGGCGCCAAGATCGCGTGGGACAGCGGGACGGAGAACATGGACTGGATCGCCGCCGTGCTGCGCGGCCTGGTCGAGTTCACCCAGTCCGGCGGTGAGGTCAACATCGTCGTGACCGGAATCAACGTCGGCGCTCAGCCGTACTGGGACGCCGAGGCGACCATGCTCATGCACACCCGCGGCATCCTCATCATGACGCCAGCCAGCGCCATGGTGCTGACCGGTAAGAAATCGCTGGACTACTCCGGGGGCGTGTCGGCCGAGGACAACATCGGCATCGGCGGATTCGAGCGGATCATGGGCCCGAACGGAGAGGCACAGTACTGGGCGCCGACCCTGGCCGCCGCATGCGCTCTGCTCCTGCGGCACTACGCGCACACGTACGTCGTCCCTGGCGAGCGGCATCCCCGCCGGGCTCCGACGAGCGACCCGTCCGACCGTGACGTGTGCGCGTTCCCGCACAAGCGGGTCGACGGGTCGGAGTTCGCCACTGTCGGCGATGTCTTCTCCGCCGAGCTGAACGGCGAGCGTAAGAAGCCGTTTGACATGCGCTCGGTGATGCGGTCTGTGAGCGACACCGACCATCCGCCATTCGAGCGGTGGGCCCGGTGGCGCGACGCCGAGGGCGCGATCGTGTGGGAGGCACGGATCGGCGGGTTCCCGGTGTGCCTGATCGGCCTCGAGTCGCGCAGCGTGACCAGGGCCGGCTTCGTCCCCGCCGACGGCCCCCCGTCCTGGACGTCAGGGACGCTCTTCCCGCAATCGTCGCGGAAGGTTGCCCGCGCCATCAACGCGGCGAGCGGCAACCGCCCGGTTGTCGTGCTTGCCAATCTCACCGGCTTCGACGGCTCACCGGAGAGCATGCGCAAGTGGCAGTTGGAGTACGGCGCGGAGATCGGCCGTGCGGTGACCAACTTCCGCGGGCCTATCGTCTTCGTGGTCGTCTCGCGATATCACGGTGGCGCGTTCGTGGTCTTCTCCAAGCGGCTGCACGATGACATGGAAACGGCCGCGGTGACCGGTTCCTACGCGTCGGTGATCGGAGGGGCGCCCGCGGCCGCCGTGGTTCTTGCCCGTCAGGTGTCGGCCAGGACGGATGAGGATCCCCGGGTCGCGCGCCTGCGGGAGCTGCTCACGACCGCGACCGGCAAGGAACTCGCGGAGATACACCACGAGTTCGCCGAAGTTACCCAGGCGGTGCGGGCCGAGAAGCTGAAGCAAGTCGCCGACGAGTTCGACAGCATCCACGACATAAGGCGCGCGATGCAGGTGGGATCCGTCGATCACATCATCTCTCCCAGCCAGCTGCGGCCGTTCGTCATCCGCGCCCTGGAACGCCGGCTAGCTGACGGGCCGGTCAATCCAGCGGTGTGACGGAAGCATGGCGTCGATCGGAGACCGCTCTTCGAGCGTGACGGGCGGTGGCCCGCCGCCCGGCCAGCAGGCGGTTACCAGGAACGCCCCGCTGCGCCGCCACCAGCCGGGGAAGACCTCGCCCTCGGTGGTGCGGACCCGCAGCACGGACCAGGCGCGCTGTGGCGGGGTTAGCCCGGCCACGGCAACCTCGACCGAACGGGTGTCCCGGCGCAGCCCGGTGCCCAGCACCTTGAGCGCGCTTTCCTTCGCGGACCAGATGAGATTCGCCGCCATGTCCCTGGCCGGACCAGCAGCACCCACCAGCCGCTGCTCCGCCTGCGTCAGGTAATCGCGGACGAAGGCGTCGCTGCGCGGCTCGATGATCTCGACATCACAGCCGACCGCGGCGGCGCGGGCCGCTACCAGGCAGACGGCACACCCCGCCCGGTCGCTCAGGGAGACGCCGTGGTCCGCTGGCTGGCCGTCGATGTAAAGCAGGGGCGCGCCGGTCGGCGCGGTCCGGCCCTCGATCCGAGCGAGCACGGCAGAATCGTCGGACCAGCCGAGTGCCTTCGCCACCGCGAGCTTGAGCGTCCACCGGCCGAGCAGGAAGTCGGTTCTCCGCTTGGTGTACAGGAGCGCGTCGGCCCGGCTGCGCTCGGCCGCGCTGAGCCATCCGGCGGCGGCAGGCAGCTGATCCTCGCCGCGCGCGAGCCACCAGGTGCCGAGCGCCTGCCCCGGTTCGCGATCATGGCTGGTTCCCGGCCTCATGGGAACCTCACCCGCCTGGCCTTCATCCGGCTGAGCGCGTTTCCGCGGAAACGCCGGTCCGGTGGAATATCAGTCCTCCTTCTCCTGGTCGCGCCCGGCGACGGCGTCCTCGAGGCGCTGCGCCGCGATCTCCGCGAAGTCGTGGTCGATCTCGGCGACGCAGGGGAACCGGCCGAGCTCCAGGGCGGCGACCGAAGCGGACGCCAGGCCGCCGAAGGGTTCCCAGACCACGTCGCCGGGCTGGGTAACGGCGTTCAGGATGCGCCGCATGAACTCGAGCGGCTTCTGGTTCAGGTGCGCCGCGGACATGCTGCCCGGGTTGTAGACGCGGGGTGCGGCCCGGCGCATGGTGCCCTTGATCCGCTCCACGCCGTGCAGCGGCGCGAGCTGCCAGACGTTGGTGAGTCCGTGCGCGTGCCGCCACTTGTGCCGCAGCGCGTCCCACTGCTTGGCGGTCACCGCGGCCTGTCCGTCGAGCGAGTAGTAAGGCCAGCCGGACTCCCTGCCGTGCTCGTTGGCGTAGGCGGCCAGGCGCTCCATCATCTCGCCCGGCGGCCAGTACCAGAGCCAGTCCGTCGTGAGGTACTTGCGGGTCGCGGCGTTGCGGACCCCGCACGCCTCGTTGGCCTTGCTCAGCGGCAGCCCGGCCCGCTGCCACTCGCGCCGCATCCACCGCTGCACGGGCATCGGCCCGTCCGGCCCGGCGACCTCGAACCGGCGCTGGTAGAAGACGCAGATCTCGGAGACGACGGGGAACCGGCGGATGGTCTTGCCGTTGACGTTTCCGGCGATATGCGCGACTCCCTTGTCCCACGTGATGGCCTGTACGTAGTCCCAGCCGTGCCGGGCCAGCAGCGGATGTACCGTGGCCCAGCCCACCTCCGTGTTCCAGAACCACAGCGTGGTCGCCGGACCAGCCACCCGGCTCCACGCCGGTATGTGCGGCTGGTACCACTCGGCGATCCGGTCCGTGCCGATCGTGTCGCCGTGAAAGCCGCGGACGCCGTAGGCGCCGTCGCTGACGATCGTCGTCGGCGCGGGCCACTCCTGGTACGCGTCAAGCGCATCGCCCCGGTGCAGCAGGTAGGCAGGCCGGTTCATGCCTGTCAGCGTGCCACAAGGATCAGCATGCCGGGCAAGAGGCGCAACGGTACGTTCAGGAGATTCAGAAAAGCTTTGTCCCGAACGTACGGTTCCGGCTCGCCAGCCCAAACGCGACTAGGCGCCCGTGGGCGTGCGCCGGGCGGTGACGAACAGCTCGACCAGCTCCCGGGTGGTGGTGGCGTCCTCCGGGGCCTTGTCGTCGCGCCACCGACCGGTGAACCGGGGGAAGCGCATGGCCAGCCCGGCGTCCTCGTCAACCTGACCCCACGCGGCGGTGTAGTTCGGGGACAGGGTCAGCTCGGCGCTCAGGACTTCGAGCACCAGACCAGGCTCGAACCAGACGTCGGGCTCCTGGCGCGCGTCGACGCGGGCGGGTTTGTGCGCGCTCAGCAGCGGCGCCAGCCGGGCGGGCAGCGCGGCCAGGTCGGCGTCGGAGAACCCGGCGCCGCACTTCGTCACGGCACGGAACGTGTCGGCGTCCGCGTCGTACGCCGCCAGCAGCACCGCGCCGTAGACGCCGGCGCGGCGACCGCGCCCGGCGAACGCGCCGATGATGACCAGGTCGACCGTGTCGGCCAGCTCGGTCCGGTAGTCGCGCTTGAGCTTGATCCACTGCCAGCCGCGCGCGCCGGCCTGGTAGCCGGAATCCGGGCCGGTCGCCTTGCACACCAGGCCCTCGCACCCGTCCGTCACCGCCTGGGCGAACATCGCGTCAAGCACGGCCGGGTCGGCGACCTCGGCGGCGGTGGTCAGCCGCAGCCGGGGCGAGAGGGTCAGCGCCGCCTCCAGCGCGGCGCGCCGCCGCGGATAGGGCAGCATGGTCAGGTCCTCGCCGTCGGCGTACAGCAGCTCGAAACAGAACAGGCCCACGGGCACATCCTGGACGGCCTGGTCGATGCCGTGCTTGCGGCGCCGCAGCATGACCTCGCCGAACGGCCGCAGCTCGGCCGCGGCCGCGTCGTACGCGACGACCTCCCCTTCGAGGATCGCCTCGGCCGGCCCCAGCCCCGCCGCCAGCAGCTCGACGACGTCCGGGAACTGCTCGGATATCTCCTCGAGCCGCCGGGTGAACAGCTCGATCGTTCCGTCGGCGGTGCGATGCGCCTGGACCCGGACCCCGTCGTACTTGTACTCGGCCGCGCACCGCCCGCCCAGCCGGGCCAGGATCTCCCCGGAGTCGGCCAGCCGCTGGGCCAGCATGACCCGCACCGGGTTCCCCGGCTGGACCCGCAGCTGTTCCACCGCGGCAAGCCCGCCGCTCACCAGGGTGGCGGCCACCTTGCCGAGGTCGCAGCAGATGTTGTAGCCGCGCTCAAGCACCGGCCGGGCAGCCTTGCCGCCCGCGTGCACCTGGGCCAGCGCGTCCAGGATGGTGGGCGTGCCGATGCCAAGCCGGAGGTTCTTGGTCACCAGGCGCAGCAGGTAGCGGGCCTCCAGCGGAGTGGCCCGGGCGAGCAGCCCGGACAGCAGCTCCAGCTTGCGGCCCTGCGAACCCGCGCCCTCGGCGGCGGCGATCTCGCGCAGCGTGCGCACCACCCCGGTGACCTCCAGGCTGGCCGTCCGGTCACCGGCCCCGGGAACGGGCGGGGCCAGCAGCCGCTCCGCGGCCTGGCCCAGGTCGCCCGTCTCCCGCACCAGCGTGGCAACCTGCGCGGCGTCGGCGCCGGCCGCGGCGGCCACCGCGCGGACGGCGAGCTTTTCGGCCAGGCCGAGGTCCACCCCGGCGAACTCCGGCGCGATAAGCCCCTGGCACAGGTAGCACACCGTCGGCAGCAGGGCGTCCGGGGTCTGCGCCAGCAGCCCGGCCAGCCGCTCCGTCAGCGCCAGCCGGCTGCTGACCTGCTCCAGGTCACGGTAGGCCTCGGCCACGATCAGGTAGCGCACGCGGGGGTCACACCGTAGCCGGCCGCGAGGCCAGGGCCTCCCTGGCCTCGTCCAGGATCGGCGGTGGCACGTCGTCCAGGGCCAGCACGTGCCGGAGGGCCTTGGCGTAGGCGACGTCGTAGGCCTGCTCTGCCGTCACGGCGACGTCGGGTATCACGCCGGTGCCCTGCCAGTTCGACCCGGTGACCGGGTTGACCGACCGGGCGAACGGTATGCCGATGCCGACCGCGGGGCTGACCGGGTACATCCGGGTCGGATGCGCCCCGCCGCCGGTCGTCTCGCCGATGATCTCCGCGCGCTTGACCGCCTGCAGCGTGTAGCAGAGGTCCTCGCCGCCGGAGAATGTCCGGTGGCTGGTCAGCACGTAGACCGGCCGGTCCAGGTAGCGGGCGCCGGGCACGTAGGGCAGCGACCAGAACTGCCTCGTCTCGCCGGTCTCGGCGGTGAAGATGTCGTTGAGGTGCGTGGGGCGTTCATCGACCAGGTAGCTGCACCAGAAGACCACGCCTTCCGGCGAGCCGCCCCCGTTGCGCCGCATGTCGATGATGAGGGCGTACGTCCCTCTGACCAGCTCCATGGCAGCCGCGATGGCCGGGCCCGCGTTGGCGGGGACCGGCATCCGGCGCAGGTCGAGGTAGCCGACGTTGCCGTCCAGCCGCTCGACCCGGCGGATGCCGAAGTTATCCAGCCGGAACTTCTGCAGCCTGGCCAGCCGCCTGGCCTCGCGGTCCTCCGGCTTGCCTGGCTCCGGTTCCGGCCGGGCGCGAGGCGGCGGCACCTCACCGAGCATCAGCGCCAGGTGGTGGTCATCGGTGGCCTCCTGCAGGTGCTGGGTGACGAGTTCGGTGAGCGCGATCTCGTCCAGGCTGTCATAGTCGCCTGCCGCCAGCCGCGCCTCAATCGCCGCGGCGGCCCGCTCGGCCTGCTCGGGGAACACGTAGTTAGCCCGCAACAGCTCAAGCGCCTTCGTCACGATCTCGCGCGCCGACAGTTGCTCGGCGGCCTGCGACCCGTCGTCCTGTACCGTGATCCGCGGCGCGTCCGGTCCGGCGTCGTCCAATGTCAGCTCGAGTACCCGGGCCGAGGGCAGCCGCCTTGACAGGTCGCGGCGGAGTTCGTCCACTCCCGCCTGATGGGTGTCCCGCCACGCCGCCAGGGACTGCTCATCCGCAGCATCCGCCGCAGCATCCGCCGCGACGAACACCCGCAGCCGCAACTGCCCGGGCTCGATACCCGGCTCGTCCCCGTGTCGCAGCAGCACCGCCCGCCGCACCGCGCCGGGCGGGAAATGGCCCTTGACCTCGTGATCAACGACGCGGTTGAGCCGTTCGCGCTCGTCCGGGTCCATCGCGCCTCCGTCCCTGTTTCCCTGTCCAACGCCGCCCGCCTCGAGCGGGTTCCGCGGCTGCCCCGCCGCGGTGGGCCGGTGTGCCGGTGTGCCGGTGTGCCGGTCGTCGCCGCGAGGCTTCCAGATCCCTCAGCGTGGTATGACAGCAGTGTCGTGTGACCTGTGGTTCGGCAGGCGCGGCCCGCGCTCCACTTCACATCACTTTTCGTCGGTAAAATCCGACAAAAAGGGCGAGCAAGCGACCAAAACTGATGTAAAGACGAAAAGTGATGCGAAGTCGCCGGTACTACCGGGTTAGCAGGCGGGGCGCCGGGAGCTTGCTGGCATTATTTCGGGTAGTGGAGCCGTTGCAAGTTTCCTACTTCCGGTAGTAGTAGCAGTCTGCCTCGCAGCTGCTGGCTTTGCATGGTTCGGGCGTTAGGCCAGTGCTCACCGTCGGCGGACTTGAGTTACCGATTCCCCCTCAGCGATACGGAAGGTTTTGCCAGACTCCTCGCTTGTAAGGCAATATCAGCCTCCGCTGGTCGCGCGGCGGCCGAAATACCGGGATGCCAGTGTGCCCATCAAGGTCAGAACACTGACGATTACGGGGGTGAGGTCTTCACGTTTCGGGTTTACCTGGGGAAACGGGGTCTGGGCGGAAGGGTGCCCACAGGTTAAGCGGGTGCTTCCCACGTTTTCTGGAGGTTGCCGTTCCGGTTCGGCGGACCTGCCCGGCCTGTCCCGTGCCGGTGGCCTGGTTAGCGGTTCCAGCGGGGGTCGTTCTCGGCGATGTCGAGGCTGAGCGCCTCGAGTTCGGTGATGAGCTCGCGCAGGCGGCGGTGGTTTTCGAACCAGGGGCCGTAGTCGGCGAGCTGGTCGTCGGTCAGGATGCGGGTTGAGGTCCTGCCGTTTTTCTTGCGGGTCCACTGGTGGTAGGGGCCGTGCATCTGCGGGGGGTCGGCGTGGCAGCGGCAGCCGGGGTATCCGCAGCGGGTGAGCCGGTCGGCGAGGGTGCCGGGCAGGGCGAAGCTTAGGTCGGCGAGGCGGGCGGTGATCTGGGCGGCGATGGCTGCGGCGCGGGCCCGCTGGGCCGGGGTGGGCGACACGCTGTCATTGTCGCAGCCGGGATCCCGCATCTGGCGCATTCCGTTAAGTATAAGTGCTGTATGGATATGGTGGTGAATGCCGGGGTTGCCGCCTATATCGGGCGGTGGCGGCCGTCGTCGGTGTCGCCGCGGGCGGCTGCGTTCGCCCGGGACGTGATCACCAGGACCGGGCCGGAAGGCCGGGAGCGGGCGAAGAACCTGCTGTGGGCGGCCGGGAAGCTCGCCGATTACGCGGCGTCGCTGGGCCTTGACCTGGTGCCGGAGGTGGTGCTGCACCCGTCGGTGGCCGAGCGGTTCACCCGGTGCGCGCCGGGCCTGTCGGGGGTGGCGCGGCGGACGCTGCGCACGAACCTGCGGTTCATCGGCCGCCGGGTGGTGCCGCAGTTCTACCCGGCGGACGCGCCGCTGCCCCGGGAGCGCGCCAAGAAGCCCTACAGCCGGGCGGAGATCGGCGGGTTCCTGGCGCTGGCGGACGCCCAGCCCACTCCGGAGCGGCGGATGCGCGTGGCGGCGCTGGTCTGCCTCGGGGCCGGCGCCGGGCTGATCCGCGGCGACCTGCGCGAGGTGCGCGGCACCGACGTCGCGCGCCGCTCGGGCGGGGTCGTGGTCACCGTGCGCGGCTCCCGGCCCCGGGCGGTCCCCGTGCTGGCCGCCTACCACGCCCGGCTGCTGGCCGCGGCGGAGTTCGCCGGGGCCGGGCTGGTCTGCGGCGGCGCCGATCCGGCCCGCCGGAACATCACGAACCCGGTGATCGCCGCGCTGGACGGCGGGGGCGGCCTGCCGCGGCTGGACACCTCCCGGCTGCGCGCGACCTGGCTGGCCGATGTCGCGGGCCTGCTGGGGCTGGCCACGTTCATGCACGCGGCCGGGATCAGCTGCTCCCAGCGCCTGGGGGATCTCGTCGCCGGGCTGGAGCCGGCCGGCGAGGAGCAGGCGGTGCGGCTGCTCGGGGCCGCCCGGCCATGAGCCCGCTGGCGGCGTTCGAGGCGGTCATCGACGCCTCCGGCGTCGCGCCGCAGATCGAGGCGATGCTCCCCATCGGGGTGCGGGCCCGGCAGCTGAAAGTGCGCACCCTGCTGGCCGGCATGTGCCTGGCCCAGGCCGGTCACCGGCCCGCGCACCTGACCAGGGTCCACCAGGCACTCATCAGCCTGCCCGGCGATGACCTGTGGCGGCTCGGCGTGCTCGCGGACCGGGAGCACGGCCCGCACCTGCTCACCTACCGGCAGACCGAGTACACCTTCAGCCTGGTCGCGGGCGCCCTCGGCAAGGACGAGCCGGACGGGCTGCCCTCCGCCGCCTTCGCGGGCATCTGCGATGACCTGCTCGAAGCGTCCGTCCCGGAGGAGTTCAAGGACGCCAGCAGGTCACTGGCGGTGGACTGGACGGACCTGGAGTCCTTCTCCCGGCCCCCGCCCGCCAAAGGAGGCAAGTGCGCCGACCCCGAAGCATGGTGGGGGCACCGCAAGAACAACCTGCTGCGCAGCGAAGACGAGCTGTTTTTCGGCTACTACCTCTCGGCCGCCATCATGATGCGCGACGAAAGCGGCCCGGCCGTCCCCGAGCTCGCCCGCCGCGCCGCGCTGTCTTCCTGCCGGCACGACCCGGTCCGCGCCTTCGCCCCCGTGCTGACCGCGATGCCCGGCCAGGGGATCCCGCTCGGCGACATCCTTGACGATTGCGGCTACTCCCACCGCGACGCCGGCGCCTGGGCCGTCCCGCTCAGGGCTGCCGGGGCGCAGCTCGTCCAGGACCTCCATCCCCATGACCGCGGCCCGAAGGGCACCCACGACGGCGCGATCATCAGCAACGGCAGCCTGTACTGTCCCAGGACGCCGCGGCCGCTGCTGGAGCTCGGGCCGCTCGCCCGCACCGCCACCAAAGAGCAGGCCGCGGACTGGGAACGCAAGACAAGTGAGCTGGCCCGGTACAAGCTCGGCCGCCTCACCGCCGACGACCCAGACGGCTACCACCGGGTGCAGTGCCCGGCCGTCACGGGAAAGATCCGCTGCCCGCTGCGGCCATCGTCAATGACACTGGACCGGGACCGGCCCGAGATCCTCAGCACGCCGGAGCATCCCCAGGCCTGCTGCGCCCAGCAGACCATCACCGTCCCCGCGGACGTGCTGGCCAAGACCGCGCAGAAACACGACTACCCCTCCGCGGCCTGGCGCCGCTCCTACGCCCGCCGCACCGGCGCCGAGCGCGGCTTCGCCACCATCAAGGACCCCGCCGCCAGCGACATCGCCCGCGGCTGGTGCCGCCTGATGGGCCTGGCCCCCCTCATGCTGTTCACCACCACGCTGCTGATCGTCCGCAACCAGCAGATCCTCACCGCCTGGGATGCCCGCCAGCAGGAAGACGCCCGCCGCGCCGCCAGGGGCCTGCCCCCGAAAACCCGCAGGCGCCGCCGCAAGACCCTCGCCAGCCTCATCGCAGCGCCGCCATAGCCAGCGCGGCATCCGCGGAACGACGGCCCGCCGCGAACACGCGCGGCACCGCGACCAGCAACAACGACAGCGGCAGCATACCCGCAGCCCAGCCGCCCAGCACACAAGGCCACCACGCGAACACGCGATGCACACGACACGGCAGCAGCCCCGGCCACACCAGCAGAACGCCGGAATGTCAGCCCCAAATGTGAAAATAGGCCCCACTGAAACGTGAAGACCTC
>Ga0187806_1000129_pt1 | contig 17404 bp, 15 predicted proteins | sample NC_wetland_sal_i_7_FD_132470 | JGI IMG/M metagenome (GOLD analysis project Ga0187806, IMG submission 132470) | Wetland sediment microbial communities from Neuse River Estuary, North Carolina, USA - ASW_1 | ecosystem: Environmental > Aquatic > Freshwater > Wetlands > Sediment | place: USA: North... | reverse complement strand
AGGGACGCCGGTGCTGTGGCTGAACCCGGGGTTGCCTATGACCGCGGGGAAGGCCATGGCGCAGGCCGGGCACGCTGTGCAGCTGGCTTGGTGGCGGCTGGAACCACGGGCGCGTTCGGAATGGAAAGCTCAGGAGTTCGAGCTCGCGGTACGGACGGCAGGGGCGGAACGATGGGCGGACCTGGTTGCCAGCGGGCTGCCTGTGGTCCAGGACGGCGGGTTCACCGAAGTGGCGCCGGGGTCCTGCACCGTGGTCGCGGACGTGCCCGCGCTACGCGGATGCCGATCGCGCGATCGGGCCGGGTAGAGCGGGTCGTGCGAACGGCCTGCGAGTGCCGATTGTTCCCCGCAACCGGTGGGAACCCGCGCGCAGCGGTTCCCCATTGCCGGAAGCCGGCGCTGGCCGCGTGACCGGTGTGACTGGCGCGGCGGCTGCGGCTGCTGTTTTCGCGGCGCGCTGTCCAGCGCGCCGCAATTTCATGATCACGAAAGTTCCGCATCGTATAAGTGCACCAACTCTTCGTGATCATGGAACGCGAGCCGCGCGGACATGCTCGCGGGCAGATAGCCGGTGCCAGATGTGCCCCTGATGCGAACGTGGCAGGCCAGTCACATCCTTGAGAGCGTGTTCTATGCCTGGTGCCGCGACAGGTGAGCAGCCGAATCGGGGACTTACGAGTCCCTGACGGGGACGTCGGACCCTGCAGAAGCCGTGATCTCCGGAATCATCCTGACCGTGACTGAGGAGCGCGCCATGGCCTCGTCACATGAAGTTCTCGCATCGCCGTATGGAATTCCCGCCGAGCCGGGGCAGCGGCAGCGCTGGGCGGACAACCTCCGCGTGCTGGTCATCGCCGCGGTCGTGGTGTGGCACACGGCCACGGCGTACCTCGGGGGTTCGGACTGGTACTACGAGGACCGCACCACGTCGCAGGTCTGGACTTCGATGACCTTTCCGGCGGTGGTCGTCGCCGGCTTCGTGCTGGGACCCTTGTTCCTGGTCGCCGGCTGGTTCTCCGCACGCTCCCTGGCGCGCAAGGGCGCCAGCGGGTTCGCTCGCACGAGGCTGCTGCGGCTCGGCCTGCCGCTGATCGTCTTCGTCTTCGTGATCAACGCGCTTGGCGATTACCTGGGTAACCGCGGGCCGGGCTCCCGCCCGGGTCTCGTGCACTACCTGAGCGTCGACCACGGAGCAGGGCCGATGTGGTTCGTGGCGGCGCTGCTGACCTTCTCGCTAGCGTATGCCCTGCTCCGGCGCCTGCACGCGGCGCCGGTCGCGCGCCGCCTGTCCGCGGCCCAGGTGATGGCGGCTGCCACCCTCCTGATCGCGGTGACCGCCTTCCTGGTGTGGCAGTGGTGGCCGCTGGACGACACCAGCACGTTCCTGAACGTGCGCTGGGGCCAGTGGCCCCAGGGGGCGGTGCTGTTCGCCCTCGGAGTGTGGGCGGGTGAGCGGGGTGGCCTGGAGGACCTGACCTCCCGGGCACGCCAACTGGGCTGGATCGCCCTCGCCGCGGCGGCCGTGATGGGGGCCGTCGTCGGTTATGAGAAGGCACGAGGGCAACTCGAGTCAGCCCCGCATGGCGCGGGCTGGCTGACCATGGTCAGTGCGGTGCTGTACGGCATCATCTCCGTCGCCGTCACGGTGTGGTTCACGGCCCTGGTCAGGGCGCGGTGGTCCGGCGACGGCCCGCTCCGCGCGCGTGCCGGGCGCGCGTCCTACGCGACGTACGTGCTGCACCCGCTGGTGCTCACCGCGATCATGGTGCTATTCGCGTCGCTAACGCTGGCTCCGGAGCTGAAGTTCCTGGTCGTGGCCGTGGCGGCGGTCCCGGTCTGCTACCTGGCTGGCTACGCGACGACACGGGTCCCTGGCATCTCCAAGGCACTCTGACGCCAGCGGGCCGCCCTCACCCGAGCTAGGTGCGGCGGAGCACCAAGATCATGCGCCAGGCCTCGGGGTCGTCGAGGCTGGTGGTGTCGTCGAAGTCGCCGTAGCTGGCCGCCAGCGTGAAGCCGGTGGCGAGGCGAAGGGCGGCGGTCATCTCGGTCGCGGTCCAGAAGCGGTTGGGCACCACGTCGCTGATCGTGCGGACCGTCCCGTCCGCGTCGTGAGCTGTGATGCTCATGTGCTCTCGGGTGATCTGGGTCACCGGGTCTATCCGGTCCTCGCGGCCGCCCCACCGCACTTCGGCCCGGACGCCGTCCTCCTCGATGGTCCACTCGCTGCTGGTTCGGGGCACCGGCGCGAAGTAGTCCGCGGGGTGCGCGAGTTCGACGATGTACAGCCCGCCGCGCTGCACGTGCGCCGCCACGGCAGTCAGGTGGGCGACAAGGTCATCGAGTGTGTACAGGTGACACAGCGAGTTCAGCATGGTGATAGCGAGGTCGAAGCGATCAGGGAGGCTGAAGTCCCGCATATCCGCCTCGACCACGCCGAGTTCCAGCCCGCCGGCCCCGGCCCGCGCCGCCGCGTAGCCGCACATCGCCGCGGACCGGTCGAGCGCCGTGGCGCGCAGCCCGCGGCGGGCGAGCTCTAGCGCGTGTTCGGCCGGGCCGGCAGCGAGCTCCAGGACTGACCGGACACCCCCAGGGTCGCCTCGCCAGTGCTTCCCGCACCAGCTCATCAGGGCGCTGACCTCGGCCGGGACGTTCCGGTAGGCGCACGCGAGCTGGTAGAGCCCGGGTTCGTCGTAGATGCCGCTCACGTGAGCAATCATGCCGGACGCGGCCGGCGGCGACGGACCCCGAGTCCGCCGGTTTCGGCATCGATGTGTCCTGATATATCGGCATATGTCTGCCGCTCTGGCACGAGGGGCATATCACTAGCCAAATCAGCAAGGCGTCTACCGCGAGCGATCCTCGTGGGGCAGACTGGCCGCATGATGACCGAAGCGGAGGCACTTCAGACCCTGGCGCGCGAGGATCCGGCGGTAGCCGACGACGCGAAGACGGCGCTCCGCTGGCTGACATCAGGCGGTGGCCTTGAGGCGATCTCGCTGCTTCGCCTGCAGGAGTTCCTGTGGTGCGTGCTGCCCACCAGCTGGCCAGCGGCGGCGGACGGCCATATCGCGGTCGCCCGGGCCCTGGCCAGGCTGCTCACGCTCGCGGGCATGGAGCGCTACGGCGACGTCTGTGCCTCGGCGGAGACCGAGCGGATCATCGCCGCGTACGCGTGCGGGCACGACGACGGCATCGCCGCCTACTCGAAGGCGCTCGCCACGTCGCACGCGGCGCCGCCCGACACGGACCTCCTCGCCTGGAGCACGGCGATGGGCACGCAGGAGCGTGCCGCCTACGATGCCTGCGCCGCTGCGATCGAGCTGGCGTTCGCCGCGGGCGACCTGCGGGCCGGGGTGAGCGGCTGGAAGACCAAGCGCGCCGCGCTCGTCGAGCGCTGGCTCACCCGGCCCACCGAGGAGCCCGGGACCGACACCTGGCTCAGCCGGATCAGCGCCGAACGCATCGATGAATGGGCGCACGGGCATCCGGGCGAGCGCGCCCAGATGGCCCGGCGGGTGGTTCCGCGGCTGCTCGAGCCGCCGGTGCTGCCCGGCGAGCCGCTGCCGACGCTGCGCTGGCTGCTCCAGCACGCCGACGCCGGGCTGCGGCTGACCGCACGGCACTACATCGCGCCGTCGCTCGTTGGCGAGGCGGCGGGGATGTTCGGCTGGGGCTCGGGGCCGGGCTCAGCCAAACGGCACCAGGAACTCGACTTGTACCCGCTGCACACGCTGCGCGCGCTGGCGCAGCGCGAGATGGGCGCGGTGCGGCGCAGCGGCACCAGCCTCGTGCTGACCAGGACCGGCCGGCTGATGGCCGACGACGCGGCGGTGCGCTGGCACATCGGCACCGCGGCGCTGATCGGGCCGGACGACGGGCCCGATCCCGACTTCACCGTCGCCGTGCGCGAAGCGGCCCTGCTGATGGTCACGCTGACCGGCGAGGCGATCCGTTTCGAGGAGCTCACCGGCAGGCTCGCCGAGCTGCACGCGGCGGAAGGGTGGACGTCCCGGTCGGGCACCAGCCTGGCCGGCGCGATCCGCGCCGAGGTGCACGTGCTCAGGCACCGGCTGCGCGCCCTGCAACTGCTCGGCGAGCCGGCCGCCGGCGGACCGCTGTCCCTCGGGCTGACCAGCACGGGAACGGCCGCCGCACTGTCCGCGCTGCTCGCCAGGGCGCTGCGCCCCCGCCGCCACCAGCCGTAACGACCAGCCGGCCGCGCCAGGCGCCCGTCCGTCAGAGGTCGAAGCGGACGGGCTTGTAGCCGGTGTAGTTCTCCGCCAGCGACTGCGCCGCCGCGCGGGAGGACGCCACGTAGCTGAGCTGGGACAGCTGGAGCTGCGATTCGAACGAGTCGGCGTCCGGGGCCACGTGCAGCATTGAGGTCATCCACCAGGAGAAGTGGGTAGACCGCCAGACTCGCTGCAGGCAGGCGTCGGAGTAGGCGTCGGCCAGACCCGGCGACCCGTCCTTCACCAGCGCGCGCAGCGCGTTCGCCAGCAGCACCACGTCGGACAGCGCCAGGTTGAGGCCCTTGGCGCCGGTAGGCGGCACGATATGGGCCGCGTCCCCGGCCAGGAACAGCCGGCCGTGCCGCATCGGCGTGGCCACGAAGCTGCGCATCGCGGTGACCGACTTGTCGGTGATCGGCCCCTCGGACACCGACCATCCGGGCGCCCCGCCGACCGCGAACCGCTTCTGGAGCTCCGCCCAGATCCGGTCGTCGGGCCACCGCTCCACCGGCTCGTCCGGCGCCACCTGCAGGTACAGCCGCGATACCTCGGGTGAGCGCATGGAGTACAGCGCGAAGCCGTCGGCGTGCCTGGAGTAGATGAGCTCGTCGGTGGCGGGCGCCGCGCTGGCCAGGATCCCCAGCCACGCGTACGGATAGCTTCGCTCATAGATGGACAGGCCGGGGATGAGCGGCCGGCACACCCCGTGGAATCCGTCGCACCCCGCGATCACGTCGCAGGTGAGCTCGTGCGCCACCCCGGACGAGTCCGTGTACGACAGCACCGGGCGGTCCGACGTCACGTCCGTCACCGCGACGTCGCTGCAGGAGAACTCGATCATTCCGCCGTCCGCGAGCCGTGCCGCGATCAGGTCCTTGACGATCTCGGTCTGGGCGTAGACGGTGACCCACCGCCCGCCGGTCAGCGAGCGGAAGTCCAGGTGGTGGCGCTCGCCGAGAAACTGCAAGTAGATCCCGTCATGTTCGAGGCCCTCGGCGTCCAGCCGCTTGCCGAGGCCGACCGAACGCAGCAGTTCCACCGTCCCGGCCTCCAGCAGCCCCGCCCGCTGGCGGGCCTCGCAGTACGCCCGCGTCCTGTTCTCGACGACGACGGAGTCGACTCCGCCAAGCGCGAGCAGATGTGAAAGCAGCAGGCCAGCAGGACCAGCGCCGACTATTCCGACTTGGGTACGCGAAGCAACAGGCATGTGACCGAGACCCCTTCACCGTTCGTGCTACGCACGATAGTTCAGGAAGCGGACAGGCAGACCCTGTCCGCGATTGTTATCATCTGGCAAAATTACGCCACCACCGGCGCCCAGCGCCCGTGCGGCACGTACCACTGCGGAGAGCCCGCCGGGGCAGCGGGAGGCCAGGCATGCAGGACGAACCCGGCAGCGAAGAGCAGGCCGCCGACAGCGACTTCGTGCAGTCGCTCGAGCGCGGCCTTTCGGTCATCCGCGCCTTCGACGCCGACCACGCCAAGCTCAGCCTCTCCGAGGTCGCCGCCGCCACCGGGCTCAGCCGCGCCGCGGCCCGGCGCTTCCTGCACACGCTGGTGCGCCTCGGCTACATGCACAACAACGGCGGCCGGTTCGCTCTGCGTCCCAAGATCCTCGAGCTCGGCTACGCCTACCTGTCCAGCCTGACCCTCCCCGAGGTCGCCATGCCGCACCTGGAGGAACTCGTCGAGCAGGTCCGCGAGTCCTCCTCGGTGTCCGAACTCGACGGCCAGGACGTCGTCTACATCGCCCGCGTGCCGACCAAGCGGATCATGACGGTGACGATCAGCGTCGGGACCCGCTTCCCCGCCTACGCGACGTCAATGGGCCGCGTGCTGCTCGCGGCCCAGCCGGAGGAATGGCTGGACGATTACCTGGCGTCGGTCAACCTGCGCGGCCTCACCGGGCATACGATCACCAGCCCCAGCGGGCTGCGGCAGGAGCTGCGCAAGATCCGCGGCAGGGGCTGGGCGCTGGTGGACCAGGAGCTGGAGGCGGGGCTGCGCTCGCTCGCCGCGCCGATCAGGGACGCCGACGGCAAGGTGGTCGCCGCCATCAACGTGTCCACGCACGCCGGCCGGCGCAGCCTGGACAGCATCGTGGCGGACCTGCTCCGCCCGCTGCTCACCACCGCGGAGCGCATCGAACGCGACCTTGCCAGCTCGCGCGCTGTATAGCCGGCATCCCGTCGCTTGAGACAGCCGTGCCGTCAACCTGAAAGACTAACTGTCCATGCGCACGCTGCTCGCCGACCATCCCCTGATAACGCACAAGCTCACCCTGCTCCGCGACGCGGCCACCGACACCGCCACCTTCCGCAGGCTCGCCGACGAGCTGGTGACGCTGCTCGCCTACGAAGCGACCGATGAGGTCCGCGTCACCGAGGTGACCGTCCGCACGCCGGTCGGCACCGCGACCGGCGCCAAGCTGGCGGGGCCGATGCCGCTGATCGTCCCTGTGCTGCGGGCCGGCATCGGCATGCTCGACGGCATGACCCGGCTGCTCCCGATGGCGAGCGTCGGCTTCGTCGGCATGGTGCGGGACGAGGAATCGCTGGTCGCCTCCACCTACGCGAACCGGCTGCCCGTCGACCTGACCGGCCGCGAGGTGTTCGTGCTCGACCCGATGCTCGCCACTGGCGGCACCCTGGTCACGGTAATCAGCATGCTCCGCGACCGCGGCGCCGCCGCGGTGACCGCGATCTGCCTGCTCGCCGCCCCGGAAGGGCTGGCCCGCGTCGAGGAGGCGTTCCCCGGCGACTACGTGCGGGTGGTGACCGGGGCCGTCGACGAGCGGCTCAACGACAAGGGGTACATCGTCCCCGGCCTCGGTGACGCTGGCGACCGCCTCTTCGGAGAGATTTAGCCCGAACGTACGCGGCTGACTCCGCGCGGCCATTGCTCATTCCGCAGCCGGCCGCGCTCGGCGATTTGCTCACCCGGCGGCCGACTCCGCTTGCCCGTTGCTCAGTCCGCGGGCAGGCGCGGAAGGCGGTGCTCCAGCGCGGCCAGCCGGAGTTCGAGCTGGTCGACGCGGTGGCGGAGCAGCTCAAGCTGCGCCTCGCCGGCGAGGCGGCGCTCGGCCGAGTGGCGCAGCCGCGGCGAGGCCTCCGCGCGCTCGGCGACCACTCCCAGCGGGACTAGCCGCTGCGGCCCGTGCGGGCCGTCCACGAGCCGGGACGGGATCTGCCCGGTCCGGTACCAGTTGCGCAGCGCGGCGCGGGACACCCCGGTCTCGGCCGCCGCGCGCTCGAGCGTCACCCAGTCCGATCCCTCGAGCTGAGCGGCGAGCTCGAGTTCCAGCTCCCACTCGTCGAGCCGGTCTTCCCACTCCATAAGCCCTCCCTGCTGTCCCTATTAATAGCATGGTATTGACCGGGTTAGAAGTACGGACCACGCTTGATTTCATGTTTGAGCGATTCACCGCCCACGCGCGGCACGTAGTCGTCCTGTCCCAGGAAGAGGCGCGGCGACTTGACCACAACTACATCGGCACCGAGCACATCCTGCTCGGGCTGCTCGGCGAGCGCGAGAGCATCGCGTATCGCGTCCTCGAAAGCCACGGAATGACGCTGGACGGCGTCCGGCAGGAGGTCATTGACCGCATCGGCACCGGCAAGCAACGGCCGGGAGGCAAACACATCCCGTTCACCCCGCGAGCGAAGAAGACCCTGGAACTGTCGCTGCGCGAGGCGCTCCAGCTGAAGCACAACTACATCGGCACCGAGCACATCCTGCTCGGCCTGATCAGGGAGGGCGACGGGGTCGCCGCCCAGATCATGCGAGAGCACGCCGACCTGCTGGCGATCCGCGCCACAGTCCTGGACGCGGTGCCCGCCGCCAATCCGTCCGAGGCCGGCGAATCCGGGGACGAAGCCACCAACGCGGTGCTGCGCTGGCTGCGGCAGCGGCTGACTCCCGAGACGCGAGAGCGCCGCGGGCTGGCCGGAACCGAGCCCGCGCTGCGCCTCACCCCCGCCAGCGACGCAACGCTCGCCGAGGCCACCCGGCTGGCCGGGGAACGGCCTGTGGGGTCGCACCACCTGATACTCGCCGCGCTCGCCGACTCCGACTCGGCCGCCGCCCGGGCGCTCACGAGCCTTGGCGTGGATCTCGAGCAGGCCAGGCAAGCGCTGCGCGCGGCGGATGTCACGGGCACCACCGACGAGCAGCCCGAGGAGGCGGGCCGCCGCCGGATGGTCATCCGCGTGGCCGAGGACAAGGTCACGGTCGAGGCCACCGACCCGCTGATCGTGGCGGCGGGCCAGGCCGCGCTCCGCGCGCTCGGCCAGCAGGCCGTCGCGTCCGGCGAGATCCGCGGCGACCAGCCCGACGCCGCGATCCTCGGCGCTGTCTGGCGGGAACTCCGCGAGACCCTGACAAGACTCCAGGAACCCGCCCCACCAGAAGCCGCCTGACTGACTCAGTCGCGGTGACCTCCTTGCTTGTGGGCGGGATTGCCCCGCGAGACGCATCTCCCCATGGGACCTTGGTGACCAGTGAGGCCTGTGTGGCGATCTCCCTTATGCCTAGCGTCACTTTGTACCTGAAATGACAACTTTCAGGGTCGAGTGACCGGTCACATATTGTCATAACCGGTACAAAGTGATCCTAGGTATCAGGTCGCCCGCACCACGAGAGAAGAATGGTGCCAAGAGTGGCATGCCGCCCGGTCGGTCGAATGGGCCGCTTAGGCCGGGACAGGAGCCGAGGTCGGCTCAGGGGCGGAAGGTACAGGCTAGCGGGCAGAAGGTGCGGGGCTCGCGGGGGGCGGCGGGCACGCGCTTCGGACGGCGGCGGGCGGCTTACTGGTGGTGGCAGCGGCGGGGCCGCGTTACTGGTGGCTGAGGCGGATGCAGGGTGGGAGACTCGGGGGCATGGCAGAGGCGGTGCCGGGGAGGCTGATCGGGGCTGGGCGGAGCGCGGACGTTTATGAGGCCGGGGACGGGCGGGTGCTGCGCCGGTACCGCGACGGGCGGCCGGCGGCCTGGGTGGCCCGGGAGGCCGAGGTCATGACGCACGCGCACGCGCACGGGGTGCCCGTGCCCGAGGTGTTCGACGTCGCCGGGTCCGACATCCTGATGGAGCGGGCGGACGGCCCGACCATGCTCACCATGCTGGGCCGCCGGCCGTGGACCGTGCGCGCGCAGGCCAGGCTGCTTGGCCGGCTGCACGCCGCGGTGCACGCGGTGCCGGCCCTGGACTGGCTGCCCGCGCCGTTCGGGGACGGGGACGGGGCGCAGGTGCTGTTGCACCGGGACCTGCACCCGCAGAACGTGATCCTCACGGCGGACGGGCCGCGGATCATCGACTGGGAGGGCGCCGCGCGCGGGCCGGCGGCCGCGGACGTGGCGATGACGTGGGTCATCGTGGGGTTTTCCAGCGTGCCTGGAGGAGGCCTCACGGCGGCGAAGGTCCGGGCCATGCAGGCGCTGTTCACCCGCTCGTTCCTGCGTGCGGCGGGGCCGGTGGACCGCGGCTGGCTGGAGGTCGCCATCCAGCACCGGCTGGCGGATCCTCACCTGCTTCCGCCGGAACGAGTCCGGCTGGAACGCCTCCGCTTCGCTTAGCCGGTACGGCGGGCACCGGGCTGCGCTGATCCGCCGGACGGACCACCCCGGGGCTGGCACTCGTCCCCGCCCCTCCCAACGAGTGGATCCCCGCGACGGCGCCCGGCGCCCGCATCATGAGCTAACCGCACAATCCGGTCATCGGGCCATCCCCGGATTCAGGGATGCTCGTCGTGGCACCCGTCTGCCAGACTGACCCCGTGGCCGCACATGTCAGTACCGTGTCTGGCCAGGTCATCCGTCTCACGGAAGGTAGCCAGCTGGTGTTCGGGCGCGGACCGGAGGTTGACCTGGCAATATCGGCTGGGCGGGGGCTGTCCCGGCGGGCCGGGGTGATCGCGGCGACCCCTGAGGGCGCCTGGATCGCGAACATCAGCCGGACACACGCCCTGTACGTGGCGGGTGACGGGTACCGGATCCGGCTGCCGCGCGTAGAAGGCGAGGGGGAACCGGCCGGCGGGTGGCTTGTCCACACGGGGACGGCCTCGGTCGGGTCGCGCGCCATGCTTGACGACGGGCTCCAGCTCGCGGTGACCGTGCCCGGCCGGCACCGGCGGCCCGGCGCGGGCGAGCCGGCCGAGGGCGGCGCGCCGGCGGACGCTGACGGCACGCTGCTGCCGCTCTACCTGGACCCGATGACCAAGCTGTTCCTCGTGGCGCTGATGTGGTGCCGGCCGTGGCTGCTCGACCCGAGCGCCACGTCCCCCTTGCCGCGCACCCCGGAGATCGCCAAGGCCGCGCTCGAGGCCACCGGCGCGCACCACGAACTCGAGCGGTTCGAGGCCGACCCCGAGTTCCGGGACCGGCTGTCGGCGCGCGTCGCCGAGCACCTGAAGGTGCTGCGCCGCAAGATCGCCGACCGCGGCCTCGCCGGGCCGGACGTCCGGCTGTCGGATGAGGTCGCCGTCCGGGTGCTCATCGAGCACGGCGTGGTCGCCGCCAGCGATCTGCGCTTGCTCGCCGATCCCGCGTGGTGTTCCCGGCAGGAGGACCTGTGGTGGACAAGGGACTTACGGCGCGGGCGGCGGTCCCTGCGGCGGGCCGGTGCCGGGGGGATGGACGGTGAACGTGACCCGGACGCTGCGCTCCCCAGGAGCGGTCGCGACCGCGGTGTACGTCCCCGGCGGAATCGGGCCGCGGAAGAAACGGTGCCCCTGGTCGATCGCGTAGTTGAACGTGCCCTGCTGGTCGGTCACCGGCCGGTCCGGCGACGTGCCCACGCCGGCCAGGCTGACCGTGACCGCCAGGCCGGGAGCGTAGCCGCTGCCATGGATGACGAAGACCGTGGCGCCGTCGCCGGTGGGCTGGGCGACGCAGAGCTGTGGCGTGGTGTCCGGCGCCTCGGTCGGGCACGGCGGCGCCGCCACTTGTCCTCCGGCATTGCCGGACGCCTGGGCCGCTGAGCCGCGCAGCGCCATCCCGAGCCCGGTCCCCGCGCCGACCAGCACCACCGCCGCGACCGCCCCCACCGCCCATCGCGCCGCGGCCGACGACCGTCCGGGGGTCGCGGGCCGCGGGCCGCCACCCGACCGCGCGCCGCCAGGGTACGGGCCGCCCGGCGTTCCGCCGGGCCGGTCGCGACCGCCAGGCCAAACACCGCCGCCGGGGTTCGGGCCGGCGCTCCCGCCCGGGGCTCCGGCGAACCCGCCGGGACGGTCAAGCCATTCCCCGTCGCCGGGAAGCTCGCCAACACCGAGACGCCGGGGCCCGGCGAGCCAATCGGGACTGTCGAGCCATGGGCCTTCGCCGGGAAGCTCGCCGTCACCGGGACGCCTGGGCCCGGCAAACCCGCCGGGACCGTCAGGCCAAACGCCGTCGTCTGGGTGCGGGCCGGCGCCCGGACGCAGCGGCCCGGCAGGCCGATCGGGTGCATGAGCGCGCCGGAGCCGCAGCAGGTGACGCAGGCGCGGCCAGCGGGGCGGCGCGCCGTCGCTCGCGCGGCCGCCGGCGGACGAACCGCGGCCGGGCTCGGCGCTGAGGCCCGGCGCGGAACTGGTCCCCGCCGCGGAACCGGCGGGCGGAGCGGAAGCAGGGCCCGCCGCGGAATCCAAGCCCGGCGCGGAATCCAAGCCATGACCGGAATCCAAGCCCGGCGCGGAACCGAGGCCCGGCCCGGACTCGAAGCCTGGCGCGGAACCGAAGCCTGGCAGGTCGGTATGCGATCCGGCCGTGTCGGCGCCTGCCGGGGCGCCGGAACCCGCCGTGTCGTCGCCGGCGACCCGCTCGCTCGCGGCATCGCCGCCGAGGTCAATGCCGGCGGTCCCCGCACCGGCCCGCAGCGGGACGCGCTGATACTCGGCGATCAGCGCCATCGCGGAGTCCGGGAGGTAGGCGTGACCGGAGCCATGGGGGTGAGCGGCGAACGAGCCGAGTCCGGCGAGAATCGCGGTCGTGGTCGGGCGGTCGCGCGGCACGCGCTCCAGGCATGCGCTGACCAGGCCGGTCAGCTCGTCCGGGAGGCCGGTGAGGTCAGGCGGCTCGGTCGCGAGCCGGACGAGGATGTCCATGACCGTCTCTCCCCGGTATGGCGAGTGGCCGGTCGCCGCGAACACCAGCGTCGCGCCGAGCGAGAAGACGTCGCTGGCCGGCGAGGTCCGCGTCGCGTCCCTCGCCTGCTCGGGCGCCATGTACGCGGGCGTGCCCGCCGCCCCGCGGGTGACGGTGAGCTGGACCCGCTCGGCGGCCCGCGCCACGCCGAAGTCGATCACTCGCGGGCCGTCCGGCGCCACCAGCACGTTCGACGGCTTCACGTCGCGGTGCAGCAGCCCGGCGGCGTGAATCGACTCCAGCGCCTCCGCGCAGCCCGCGGCGAGCCAGCGCACGGCAGGCACCGGCAGCGCACCACAATCGCGCACCAGCGTGCTCAGCGACGGCGCGGGCACGTAGGCGGTGGCCACCCAGGGCAGGTCCGCCTCTGGATCCGCCGCGACGACCGCGGCGGTGAACACGCCGCTCACCTGCCTGGCCGCCGCCACCTCGCGAGCGAACCTGGCGCGGAACCCGGGTTCCTCGGCCAGCTCGATCCTGATGGTCTTCACCGCGACCAGGCGCCCGGCTCTAGAGCGGGCCAGGTACACCTGCCCCATCGCGCCGGCGCCGAGCCGGCCGATGATGGCGTAGGGACCGATTCGTTCCGGATCCCAGCGGCGCAACGGGCCCGCGATCGACCGTGACACCGTCAGCTGCCTCCCCTCCGGGCATTTGACAATTCACAATCTCGCACATTCCGGCCCATGACGGGCAGCGAAACATCGGCGACATTCGGTATCGGTTTGGCCTACAACCCCTACGCGCCGGGAGGATGGGACGGGACAGAGACGGTCGCTTACGTTCCTGATGACTAGGGGGCGACACCAAAGGACGGCCCGCGGCTTGTGGACCAGCCGCATTGACCGGGGTTTTTATCAGGTCATACCGTCAATTTCGGGTTCCGAGGAGGGGCGTGGCATGGCCGATCTCGACATCGCAGTGGTGGGAGCCGGGTTCGCGGGGATCTACGCGGTGCACGCGTTCCGGTCCGCGGGGCTGACGGTGCGCGCGTTCGAGGCGGGCAGCGGGATCGGCGGCACGTGGTTCTGGAACTGCTACCCGGGCGCACGCTGCGACGTCGAGTCCAAGGACTACTCCTACTCGTTCTCCCCCGAGCTCGAGCAGGACTGGTCGTGGAGCGAGCGGTACCCGGCGCAGCCGGAGGTGCTGCGGTACCTGAACCACGTGGCCGACAGGTTCGGGCTGTGGCCGGACATCCAGCTCAACACGCGCGTGACGGCGGCCACCTGGGACGCGGAGCGGTCGCAGTGGGCCGTGACGACCGACGACGGACAGCGGCGCACCGCGCGGTTCCTCATCTCGGCGGTCGGGTGCCTGTCCGCCTACCAGGTGCCGTCGCTGCCCGGCCTCGAGAACTTCGCCGGGCCGTGGTACCACACCAGCAGGTGGCCCAAGGAGGGCGTCGACTTCACCGGACAGCGGGTCGGCGTGATCGGCACCGGGTCGACCGGCATCCAGATCGCGCCGGAGATCGCCGCCGCCGCCGACCACCTGTACGTGTTCCAGCGGACGGCGAACTTCGCGGTGCCCAACAGGAACCGTGCCATCGACCCGGAGTGGGAGCGCGGGTTCAAGGCGGATTACCGGACGTACCGGAAGCAGGCGCGAGAGTCGTTCCTCGGGGTCCCCATCACCGGGACCGGGCGGCCCGCGCTGGCCGAGCCCCGCGAATCCGTGCAGCGGACGCTGATGGAGCGGTGGCAGGCGGGCGGCGGCATGCCGTTCCTCGGCGCGTACACCGACGTGCTCGTGGACCGCGCCGCTAACGAGATCGTGGCGGAGTTCATGCGGGACCGGATCAGGGAGACGGTGGCCGATCCCTTCGTGGCCGGGCTGCTGCTCCCCCGGGCGTACCCGGTCGGGGCGAAGCGGCTGTGCCAGAGCGACGACTACTTCGCCATGTTCAACCGGCCCAACGTGACGCTGGCGGACATCAGGTCCGGGCCGATCTCGTCGGTTTCACCGGCGGGGCTGCAGACCGCGGACTCGTTCTACGAGCTGGACGCGCTGGTGTTCGCGACCGGGTTCGACGCGATCTCAGGCGCGCTGCGGCAGATCGACGTCCGCGGCGTCGGCGGGCTTCCGCTGGCCGAGAAGTGGGCGGCGGGGCCGCGCGCCTACCTGGGCCTGTCGCCCGCGGGATTCCCCAACATGTTCATCGTGACCGGGCCGGGATCCCCGTCGGTGTTCAGCAACATGGTGCTGTCGATCGAGCAGCACGTGGAGTGGATCAGGGACTGCGTCCTGCACGCGGCGTCGGACGGGTACGCCACGGTGGAGGCCAAGCCGTCGGCGGAAGACGCGTGGATGGCGCACGTGACCGAGGTGGCGTACTCGACCCTGTTCCCGCTGGCCGATTCGTGGTATGTCGGAGCGAACATCCCCGGCAAGCCGCGGGTGTTCACGCCGTACCTCGGCGGCGTCGGGCCGTACCGGGCGCGGTGCGACGCGGTGGCGGCGGCGGGTTACGAGGGGTTCGTGCTCGGCTGAGTCCCGCCGTAAGAGTCCCGACAATGAGGTCCGGAGGTTAGCGATGACCGGTTCGATCCATCCGCAGGCGCAGGAGCTTCTCGCCGGGAAAGCCGCCGCGGGCGGTCCCCCGATCTGGGAAATGACACCGGAGCAGGCGCGGGCCGTGGTCACCGCGAACAACGCGATGATCGGCTCGGGCCCCGACGTCGCGTCCGTGCGGGACATCGAGATACCCGGACACGCGGGCGGGATACCGGCGCGGGTGTACTCCCCCGTTCCCGGCGCGCCCGGCGTCGTGGTCTACTACCACGGCGGCGGCTGGGTGGTCGGCTCGGTCGACGGCTGGGACGCGTCGGTCCGGGCGCTCGCGGTCGCTTCCGGATGTGACGTGGTGAGCGTGGACTACCGGCTCGCGCCCGAGCACGTGTTTCCCGCCGCGGTCGACGACGCCTACGACGCGCTCGCCTGGGTCGCGGCGTCGCTCGCCGCCGGGCGGCCGCTGATCGTCGCCGGGGACAGCGCGGGAGGCAACCTGGCAGCGGTCGCGGCGCTGCGGGCGCGGGACTCCGGCGGGCCGCCGCTTGCCCTGCAAGTGCTCGTGTACCCGGTGACCGACTTCGACCTGGACCGCAGGTCGTACCACGAGTTCGAAGGCGATGAGTTCATCGTGAACCGGCAGGACATGGCGTGGTACTGGGACCACTACGCGCCCGACCCGGCCTCCCGGGCGAACCCGTACGCGTCACCGCTGCGCGCTGCCGACCTGTCCGGGCTGCCGCCGGCGTACGTGGTGACGGCGGAACACGACCCGCTGCGGGACGAAGGGTTCGCGTACGCGGACCGGCTGCGGGCCGCCCGGGTGCCGGTCGAGCACCGGCACTACGGGTCGCAGATCCACGGGTTCTTCTCGTTCGTGAATGTGCTCGACGACGGCGACAAGGCGGTTACCGAGGCGGGCGCGGCGATCCGCGCGGCCGTGAAGGGGTGAGAGGCTCATGCGGGCGAGCGCGGCGATATTCGAGAAGCTGCACACCCCGTTGGGTGTGGCCGACGTAGACGTTGATTCGCCGGGCCCGGGGGAAGTCCTCGTCCGGGTCGTGGCGGCGGGGGTATGCCACACCGACGCGCTGGCCATCGAAGGCGACATGCCGTTCCCGGCCCCGGGCGTGCTCGGGCACGAGGGCGCCGGGGTTGTGGCAGCCGTCGGGGATGACGTGACCAATGTTTCTGTTGGTGACAGCGTGGTGATCGGCTGGCCGTGGTGCGGGTCGTGCCGCAACTGCCTGGAAGGCCAGCCGCGGTACTGCCTCCAGCTCGGGGCGCTGGTGATCGCCGGCTGTCGTGCCGACGGGTCGACCGCGCTGCGGCGGCTCGACGGGTCCTCGCTGCACAGCCACTTCTTCGGCCAGTCGTCGTTCGCTACCTATTCCGTGTGCGCGGCGAACGCTCTCGTCCCGGTGCCCGCCGGCACGGACGTCTCCATCCTCGGGCCGCTGGCCTGCGGCATCGGAACCGGCGCCGGCGCGGTGCTGAACGTGCTGCGGCCCTTCACGGGGTCGTCGATCGTCATCTACGGCGCGGGCGCGGTCGGGCTCTCGGCGGTGATGGCGGCCCGGCTGACCGGGGCGACCACGATCATCGCGGTGGACCGGCTGGCTTCGCGGCTCGCGCTGGCCCGCTCTCTCGGCGCCACCGAGACGATCGACGTGTCGGGCGCGGGCGCCGACCCGGTCGCGGCGGTGCAGGAGATCTGCGGCGGGCCCGCCGACTTCGCGATGGACTGCGCGGGGAACGTGTCGGTGCTCAGGCAGGCCGCGGACTCCGTCGGCATGCGCGGCACCGTCGCGCTGATCGGCGGCGCCCCGGCCGGGGCGTCGTTCTCCCTCGACCACATGTCCACGCTCTGGGGCAAGCGGGTCGTCGGCATCCTCGGCGGCGAGAGCAGGTCGGTGTCGCTGATCGGCGCGCTGATCGAGCTGAACCGGCAGGGCCGGTTCCCGTACGACAGGCTGATCACGGAGTTCCCGCTGGACCAGGTGAACGACGCGATGGAGGCCTCCCGGGCCGGCGACGTCATCAAGCCGGTGCTGCGGATGCCGGAGCCCTGACGGCTCACCGGCGGTCCAGGGCGCTGTCGAGGTTGACGGCGGCGCTGATCAGGGCCAGGTGGGTGAACGCCTGCGGGAAGTTGCCGAGGGCCTCGCCGGACGCGCCGATCTGCTCGGCGTACAGGCCGAGGTGGTTGGCGTACGTGAGCATCTTCTCGAAGACCATCCGGGCCTCCCTGACCCGGCCGGCCCGGGTCAGCGCCTCGACATACCAGAACGAGCAGAGGTTGAACGTGCCCTCGCCGTCGGCGATGCCGTCGGCGCCGGTCAGCGCGTACCTGCTCACCAGGCTGTCCGAAACGAGCTGGTCGGAGATCCGGTCCAGCGTGGCCAGAAAGCGCGGATCGGTCGGGCCGGCGAACTTCACCAGCGGCATCACCAGGAGCGACGCGTTCCCAGGTCATCAGCGCCGAATAGGTGAACCGCTGCCGCGGGCCGCGGATCTCCCACACCCCCTCGTCCGGTTCCT